>Ga0302322_100001017_pt1 | contig 22494 bp, 18 predicted proteins | sample Fen_T0_2_FD_203757 | JGI IMG/M metagenome (GOLD analysis project Ga0302322, IMG submission 203757) | Peat permafrost microbial communities from Stordalen Mire near Abisko, Sweden - Fen_T0_2 | ecosystem: Environmental > Terrestrial > Soil > Wetlands > Permafrost | place: Sweden: Abisko...
CTCCGCGCAACGGCTGGAGGATCGTCGTGTCGGGGCCCGCGAGCTGAAAGGCGTCCCGGTCGGAGGTCGCGACGAGCGTGACGCCCCCTCGTGCCCGCTCGGCCGCAACGGCCGCTGCGAGAAAGTCGTCGGCCTCGAAGCCCGCGTGCTTGCCGCACACGATCCCCGTCGAGGCGACGAGCGCGGGGAGCAGCGACAGCTGGTCGACGATCTCCGGGTCGAACTCGCGGCCCGACTGGTAGGTCGCGAGGAGCGCATTGCGGTACGTGGGGACGTCGAGGGTGTCCCAGGCGACGACGACGGCGCGAGGGCGCTCGGCCTGCCAGAGGCGCAGCAGCATCGACATGAACCCGATCAGCGTGTTCGCTGGCCCACCGTCGTCGCGTCTGAACGACCGCGGCAGCGCATGGAAGGCGCGGTGGGCGAACGAGTCTCCGTCGACGGCGAGCAGCGGCTTCATGCGAGTGACTCCTCGAGCCCGGTGATCGTGGCGCTGAGCCGATCGGTGGCGACCTGGGCCGCGTCGTCGATCGCCATCTCCGAGAGGTCGCCGAGCGCGATCGGGTCGCCGAAGGCCACGCGCAGCGGGTGCAGATGGCTCAGCCCGGCCGTGCCGGAGATCCCGGCCGGAACGAGCGGCACCCCCGCTTCGAGGGCGATCCTGGCGGCACCCGAGCGCCAGCGCGCCTCGTGCCGCTTCCGCAGCCCCTTGTCGCGCCTCGTCCCCTCGGGGAACATCACGACGACGTGGCCTTCGCGACAGAGCCGCACGGCGGTGTCGATCGCTTCCAGGTCACGCTGACCGCGCCTGACGGGGAACGCGCCGCACGCGGTGATGAAGGGGCCGAGCGGGAACCAGAAGAGCTCGGACTTGGCCATGAACCGCAGGTACCGGCCTGGGAAGAGCGCCATCCCGAGCGGCCAGGGATCGGCATTCGAGAGGTGGTTGGCGGCGAGGACGTAGCCGCCCTCCTGCGGGAGCCGTTCGAGCCCCTGCCACCGTTCCCGATAGACGAGCCGCACCACGGGGTAGCTGAGCCCGCCAATGAGAAGATACGGCCAGCTCGGACGGGGATTTTCGGACATCGACCAGGTCAGTATCGCCCGTTCCGGACACTTGCGGTGTGGCGAAGCCTCGCTATGGTGACCCGCGCACCCGGCCGTCGGCCGGGAAGGATCCTGTCATCCGACCCGAAAAGGGCACTCGTGGCCGAACGTCGTCTCGTGATCGTCGAGTCTCCCGCCAAGGCAAAGACCATTGCCGGCTACCTCGGCGACGGCTACGTCGTCGAGTCCTCGATCGGCCACATCCGCGACCTTCCGAACCGCGCCGCCGACATCCCGGCAGCCGTGAAGAAGGAGCCGTGGGCCCGGCTCGGCGTCAACGTCGAGGACGAGTTCCAGCCCCTCTACGTCGTCGACCCCGACAAGAAGAAGAAGGTCGAGGAGCTGAAACGAGAGCTCAAGAGCGCCACCGAGCTCCTGCTCGCGACGGACGAGGACCGCGAGGGCGAGGCGATCGCGTGGCACCTGCTCGAGGTCCTGAAGCCCAAGGTTCCGGTCAAGCGGATGGTCTTCCACGAGATCACCCGGGATGCGATCCAGCGGGCACTCGGCGAGACGCGCGAGATCGACGCCGATCTGGTGGATGCGCAGGAGACGCGCCGGATCCTCGACCGCCTCTACGGCTACGAGGTGTCGCCCGTGCTCTGGATGAAGGTCGCCCCGCGCCTCTCGGCAGGTCGGGTCCAGTCGGTCGCGACCCGGCTCGTCGTCGAGCGCGAGCGCGAGCGGATGCGGTTCGTGGCGGCGGCCTACTGGGACATCGTCGGGACGTTCGACCCCGGCGCCTTCGAGGCGAAGCTCGTCGCGGTCGAGGGCACGAGAGTCGCCCAGGGGCGAGACTTCGGCGACGACGGCGTCCTCAAGGCGGACATCCTCGCTCTCGACGAGGAGGCAGCGCGCACTCTGGCAGCAGCCCTCGCCGGTGCAGCATTCACCGTCCGGTCCGTCGAGGAGAAGCCATACAAGCGAAGCCCGGCGGCACCGTTCATGACCTCGACGTTGCAGCAGGAGGCGAGCCGCAAGCTGCGCTTCTCGTCGCAGACGACGATGCGGGTGGCCCAGAGGCTCTACGAGAACGGCTACATCACCTACATGCGCACCGACTCGACGACGCTGTCGGAGTCGGCGCTGACGGCCGCGCGGGCGCAGGCGGCGCAGCTCTACGGCGCCGAGTTCGTGCCGGCCGCGCCGCGGCGCTACGAGCGCAGGGTCAAGAATGCCCAGGAAGCGCACGAGGCGATCCGGCCCGCGGGCGACTCGTTCCGCATGCCGGCCGACGTCGAGCGCGAGCTCTCTCGCGACGAGCATGCGCTGTACGAGTTGGTCTGGAAGCGCACCGTGGCTTCGCAGATGGAGGATGCGCGCGGTCAGACCGCTTCGCTGCGGCTCGGCGCGACCACCTCGGACGGCCGCGACGCCGAGTTCGGCGCCTCGGGCACCGTGATCACGTTCCGCGGCTTCCTCGCCGCGTACGAGGAGGGCCGCGACGAGGAAGCGAAGAACGGGGATGCCGAGCGCCGCTTGCCGCCGCTCCAGGTCGGCGAGCGCGTCGAGCCGACGGCACTCGAGCCCGACGGTCACTCGACCTCGCCCCCGGCCCGGTACACGGAGGCTTCGCTCGTCAAGGCCCTCGAGGACAGGGGGATCGGGCGCCCGTCGACCTATGCCTCGATCATGGGCACGATCCTCGACCGCGGCTACGTCTTCAAGAAGGGCACGGCTCTCGTCCCGACCTTCCTCGCGTTCTCGGTCACGAAGCTGCTCGAAAAGCACTTCGGGCGCCTCGTCGACTACGAGTTCACCGCGCTGCTCGAGAACGATCTCGACGACATCGCCGAGGGCAAGGAGAACAGGGTCGACTGGTTGAGCCGGTTCTACCGGGGAACGGCCGCAACCGGCGCCGAGCCGGCGCAGGAAGGGCTCCACGCTCTGGTCACCGACCACCTCGAGGAGATCGACGCCCGCGACGTGAACTCGATCGAGATCCCCGGGTCGGACGACATCGTGCTCCGCGTCGGCAAGTACGGGCCGTACCTGCAACGGGGCGAGGAGCGCGCGAGCGTCCCTGAAGACATGGCACCGGACGAGCTGACGGTCGAGAAGGCGGAGGAGTTGCTGGCAAAGCCGTGGGGCGACCGCGTGCTGGGTGTCGATCCCGACACCGGCCGGCAGATCGTCGCGCGCGACGGCCGCTACGGCCCGTACGTGAGCGAGGTGCTGGATGAAGGCTCGATCGAGAAGCCGCGCACGGGCTCGCTGTTCAAGACGATGTCGCTCGAGACGATCACGCTCGAGGACGCACTGCGGCTGCTCTCGCTGCCGCGGGCCCTGAACGCGCCGGACGGCGAGGAGATCCAGGTGGCGAACGGACGCTACGGCCCCTACATCAAGAAGGGCAAGGAGACCCGCTCGCTCGCCGACGAGGAGCAGCTCTTCACCGTCACCTCGGAGCAGGCGCTGGCTTTGCTCGCGCAGCCGAAGGAGCGGCGCGGGCGCGGCCAGGCGAAGCCGCCGCTGAAGGATCTCGGCCCGGATCCTGGCTCAGGGAAGCCGATCGTCGTCAAGGAAGGCCGCTTCGGGCCATATGTGACGGACGGCGAGACGAACGCGAGCCTCCGCCGCGGAGACGACGCCGAGAGTCTGACCATGGATCGCGCGCTCGAACTGCTCGCCGAGCGGCGCGCGAAGGGGCCTGCTCCGAAGAAGCCGCGCCGCGTCGCCGGCAAGCGCTGACGCAGGCGACCGGCGGATCAACTATCGTCCGACGTCCGGCCGGGGATGGAATCATGGTCGGGACGGGAGGCGGCGCACTCGCCGAGGCCGACGGAATAACGGTCACTGCGGCCTCGTTGTGAGCTTGTGACAGCTGAATTGGGGTTCTTGGCCTGGAAAAACAGGGCAAACCTGCATAGAGTCAACGGAGATTGTGCACACCGGGGTACGCGAAAGGACTGACACACCTCTTGACGCAGAACCAGTTGACAGAACTGTTCGAATCCGACCAGATCAAGGGGCTCATCGAGCGCTCGGAGGAGCGCGGCTGGGTGGAGCCGATCGAGCTCGAGGCCTTCGTGCTCGAGCACGAGCTGAACGACGAGGAAGCAGAGCAAGTCACCCGCGAGCTCGAGACGATCGGACTCGAGGTCGGACAGCCGCAGGCCGACGCTGACGCGAAGCGCCAGCTCGCAGACGCGGAGCGGAAGAAGGAAGAGGCCGAAGCTGCCGTCTGGGCCGCCGAGTCGCTCTCCGGCGCCGCCGATTCGCTGCAGCTGTTCCTCGCCGACGTGGGCCGGCACAAGCTCCTCACCGCCGCCGACGAGGTGACCCTCGCCAAGCGCATCGAGCGGGGAGATCCGGTCGCCAAGCGGCGCATGATCGAGTCCAACCTCCGACTCGTCGTCTCGATCGCAAAGGGATACCGCGGGCTGGGCGTGCCGTTCCTCGACCTGATCCAGGAAGGCACCCTCGGTCTCAATCGCGCCGTCGAGAAGTTCGACTGGCGTCGCGGCTTCAAGTTCTCGACATACGCGACCTGGTGGATCCGCCAGTCGGTGCAGCGCGCCGTAGCGAACCACGCCCGCACGATCCGTGTGCCGGTGCACGTGGTCGAGCGTCAGCAGAAGCTGTCGCGGGCCGCGCGCCGGCTCGAGGTCGAGCTCGGCCGCGAGGCGACGAAGCAGGAGCTCGCCGAGGCGACGGGCCTGCCGATCCAGCACGTCGACGAGGCGCTCGGTGCCGCCCACGCGTCCGTGTCGTTGAATCAGACGGTCGGAGCCGACGACGAGGGTGAACTGGGAGACCTGTTCGCCGATCGCGAGGCCGCCGATCCGTTCGAGGAGGCCGAGGAGTCGCTGCGGCGCCAGGGCGTTCGCCGGGCTCTCGACGCCCTGCCGGAGCGCGAGCGGCGCATCCTCGAGCTGCGGTTCGGGTTCGAGGGCGAGCCGTGGACGCTCGAGGCGATCGGCCACGAGCTGGACCTGACCCGCGAGCGTGTGCGCCAGCTCGAAGGGCAGGCGCTCTCACGGCTGGCAGCGCTCCGCGAGCTCGCGTCACTCGCCGCCTGAGCAATACCCGATCTCGATCGTGCCGTGCGGGCTCGGGCCGGTCCCGACGGCCGCTCCGCCCCCGTGCCCGCTCCGACTACTCCCCCACGGTGAGTGATTGTGGGGCATTTCGGCCGTTTCAGGCTAAAGGCAGGCGTGGCGGGCGCCGATGCAAAGCGCCATGGACGCAGCAGAGCGCAAGGAGATCCTGAGCCGGTATCGCGATCACAGCCGTCGTTTCGAAGCAGCCGCAGCCCGTCGCAGCACGACTCGCTCCGGCGCCGTGATCCCGTTCAACCCGCCGGTCCTCCGTGAGCTCGCCCAGGAGCCGACCGCCCGCGAGATCGAGGTCCTACAGCTCGTCGCAGACGGCCTCGTGAACCGCGAGATCGGCCAGCGCCTGTTCCTGTCCGAGGAGACGGTGAAGTCCCACGTGAGGCATCTGCTCGCGAAGCTGCAAGCGCGAAGCAGAGCCCACGCCGTAGCTGTGGGCTATCGGCGTGGGCTCATTGCTTGACGTCTCTATGGCTCGTGGTTTCGACCGTCGGATCCTGGGCGCCCCAACCCAGCGAATCCCCCGAAAGAGGGATGACCGGGCAAGAGGTGAAACTCAGGATCTGACGGTTACCACTCTTTGCAGCCGCTCATGAGAGCATGAGCGGCGACACGGCGAAAGAACTTACGCATCGTTGCTCCTAGCATTGGGGACTAACGGCACGACAGATCGTATACCCCGTTCGAGGGATATTGCAAGTTGACATCTGATATTCAGCGCCAAACGCAGATCTACGTCACAGCCCTCAGCGCTACTGCCGTAGCCCTGGGCGCTGGGCTGATCCTCGCGGGGTACACCCTCGAAGGCGGACTCTGGACCGTCGTGGCCCTGGTTGTCGTGAACGCCGTGGCAGAGCGGAGCGGCGTACTCATCTCCCGGACGACGGAGATGTCGATTGCGCTGTTGCCCACGCTGTTTGCGGCAGTGCTTTTCGGGCCACTGGCAGCCGGCATTGTGAACGCTTCATCGATGCTCGGTGACAGGGAAGTGCTGTTGCGCTCTACTCCCGAAAGCGCGCCGCGTTTGAAGCTCGCGAGTTACGCGAGTTCGAGATTCATAACGGGGGCAGTGGCGGGCCTCATGGCCCAACGGCTCCTAGGGATCCTCTCGTCCGATCTAGGGGCATTGATGGTCGCAACCCTTGGGGCTGCATTCGCTGCGGAGGCGCTTGACATGCTCTTCGGGGCAGTCACCGCGCGGATCCGCCGACGCAACACCATGGACGGTGTGATCCGCGCAGTCGGGCCGCTGTTCCTGACCTCTGTACCTCTCTATGCGCCTACCGTCGCGATTCTCGCCTACGCCTACACGCACTTCTCTCCTTGGACATCGCTCTTGTTCTTCATCCCGGCGTTGGCCGCCCAACGCCTCTTCGGCATGTACCAACAGCAACGGCAGCTCGCCGAAGATCTGAAGCGAGCGAACATGTCATTTGCGGAGGCTCTCGTCGCGACCCTCGAGAAGAGTGATCAGTACACGGCTGGCCATTCGAAGGCTGTGGCGATCTACGCGAGAGACATCGCTGACCGAATGGGCCTGCCACCTGACGTTCAAGAACGGACCTATCTCTGCGGACTGGTGCACGACATCGGGAAGATTGGCCTTCCTGCAAGTCTCCTTCTGAAGGATGGCCCCCTTACGCTTGAAGAACGGCGGCAAATGCAGGAACATCCAGCCATAGGCGAAGCCATTCTGCGAAAAGTTGATCTGTACGCGGATGTCGCGGTTGTGGTCCGTCACCACCACGAGCGTGTGGACGGCGAGGGCTATCCGGACAAACTTCCAGGCGACGATATTCCGCTCGCCTCAAGAATTATCGCCGTCGCAGACGCGTACAACGCTATGACTTCCAATCGCGCCTATCGAGATGCCATGCCGACTCGGGTCGCGAGGCTGCGACTTGCCCAGGCGGTCGAGAGTCAATTTGACACCAGTGCCGTGGCAGCGTTCGAAGCTGTCCTCGCCGGTGCAAGCGAAGAGTATCGAACAGCCACTCGCGCTGACTTCGAACCCAACTATTCGGCCGATGCAGGACTGCTGCTTGGGGCGCGGACACTAGGCCCGGCGGAAGTGCCCTCAGTTGAGAGGGTGTTGGGCGCCGCCTGACGCGGGCTGATAGAACGGCGGCTAGCTGGCATGTCGGCGGCGGTCACGGGCGGCGTTGATGCCACAGCCGTCCTCGATCGGACCCCCAGCTTGTCGAACACATGCTGTACGTGGACCTTCACGGTTCCTTCGGTGATGAATAGTCGCTTCGCGATATCGCTATTCGAAAAGCCGTCGCAGAGAAGTTCGTACACCTCGCGCTCTCGCCGAGACAGCGCCTCCACCGGATCTAACCGCGACGCCGCCTCCCATCCGACAGCCTGAAGAAGAACCTCATCGCCAGCCCTGGCCGCGATGTACATCGTCCGCTCCTTGGTGACCGGCGACGACAGAAGTGCCTCGAGAAGGTCCGGGTTTCCACGGTAGGCCGACACGACGAGGTCAACAGCTCCAGAATCGACGCCGACTTCGATCAGTCCGTCAACATCTCTCATCCCCGCGGTGCGTTGTTTCAGGGCGCAAATGGCCTCGATGGCCGAGACCAAGACTCGCGTCTCGATTCCCTTGGTAGCCTGAGCTGCCGACGCAGCCAGGGATCGTGCTTCGGCAAAACGACCCATTGTGGCTAGGGCTAGGCCTCGGGACGACAGAACTTCTCCCTTCATCGCCCTAAGCGACTGCCCGAGATCTGGAGGCTCCATTGCACATGCCTCGTTCGCGCGGCCCTCTTGGACGAGGATCCGGGTGCGATTGGCGAAGACGTTCTGCAATCCAAACTCATCGTTGCACCGCCTGGACTCCCTGACTGCGTCGTCCAACGCCAGGTGCGCATCTCCGTAGCGACTGAGTCCCGCAAGCGACATCGCGAACATTGAGTGGACGTACGGAAGTGCTGGATCGATACGGAATTCGCTCGCATCTTCGTAGAGCAGCAACGCCTGTTCGTGGGCCTCTCTATAGAACGCGCTGAGAGTCAATGCGTACGAGAAGAACGTCCGGAACGAACACCGAATGAACGGATCATCGAGCTGCCCAACGAGTTCGGACACGCGCCGAGCGTCAGGAAGAGTGCGCATCGCTCCGAATCGGAAGTCCACTCCAAGCTTCTTGTCAGCCATCCGTACTAACTCAAATGGATCCGAACGGTCAGCGGTCGCCGCCAGGAGGTCAAGAAGGGAGTGCGCCTCCTCCATCTCAAGGGCCGTCGCCGTCATTAGCTGGCCCCACAAGGCATCTCGCTTCTTCCGAATCGAATCTGCAAGACCTTCGGCGACCCGATAGAACTCCAGCGCGGACTCCTCACGTGATCCGGAATGGGCGGCCCTTCCGGCGACCATTGCGGCCCGCCACGCGTCGTCACGCCGACTGCCCGCCCGAGCCAACGCGGCCTGCGCGAAAGTCTGGGCACTCAGGTGCTTTCCTTCCCGGAGCGCCAGCTCGGCCCTCGCAACCTCTACAGTCCCAGATGAAAGATGGTTGTCCCTCGAGCGGCCGATCCACGTCTCAACCGTTGCAAGCCTCGCGGCATTCAGAAGCGCGTCGAGAGCATCGGAGAAAAGGATCTCAAAGTCATCAGCAGTGCCGTACCGATCCACAAAATCAAATGCGGCATCCCACTCGCGACGCCTCCGGTAGGCAGCCAAGCACCTCGAGACGATCTGCTCGATGTCACCTGTCGTCTCTCTTCGCGCCTGTTCCTCCAGGAAGGCCGCCGCGAGAGGGTGAAACTCCAATCTTCCATCGCGTTCATCGAGTACTCCCACCCCGAGAGCTTCGGTGCACACGCGAGACGCACGTTCCGCGCCAAGCAATTCTGCAGCCACTTCGCGGTCGAGACTAGGGGCAGTTGCGAGGAGTCCGAGCGCCACCCTGTTGTCAGACTCCAGGCCGCGATAGACCTCGTCGACAAAGAACTCGTAGAGTTGCTCCGGGAGGTCGAGGGCGTCGTCCGGCATTGGCGACTCGGCCATCGTGAGGCTTGCGAGGCTTACAACGGCTGGCCAGCCGCCGGCGAGAGCGAGTAGCCCCGAACTCATGCCCTCATGCGCTCCGGCGAGTAGGTCTTCGACCTCCTCCTCGCTCATCGCGAGCATGCTCTGCCCAATCTCAAGCACCTCACCGTAGAGGACGCTTCGCGTCGAGATCCAGCATGGACGCTCGCGAGTGGCGATCAGGACCTTAACCGGCGACTGTTGGACGATGCCCTCGATGAACGCTTCCGCAGTGGTCGACACCTTGAGTGGTTGGTAGTCGTCGATCACCACCCAGGCGTCGTCAGGCCAGGCCGCCAGATCCTCCGATAGCAGGTCGATGAGGATGTCGAGCTCGTCCGCCGGGTCGGCGATCGCATTCAGGCGCTCGCAGAGCCTCCGGTCGCTGCCGGGCAGGATCTCGGCCCCCGCGGCCGCCATCTGGCGGGCGAGCACCGCTACGTCTGCCGACGACCGCCTCGCCCGCACCTAGGCAACGCGGCGACCCTGGGCCGCCCACTGCTCGGCGAGCGTCGTCTTCCCGTAGCCGGCGCCTGCGACCAGCATGCGCACGCGCGCACGCGAGCGATCGAGGGCCCAGATCAACCGGGGACGCTCGAGAATGCGGCGGCGCCGCAGCCGCGGCTTCGGGAGCTCGACCATTGCGTTGACCGGGGAGGTTACAACAGGTGCGTTCATCGAGAAAAGTGGGCGCCCGCTGGAGCCGGGGAAGCAGCTGCGGGCGCCCTCTGCCGTCAGACCCCCGGTGGCCGATGTAGCGCACCGAGGCTTGCCGAGAGCGGGTCCTCCCCCGTCTGCACCCTGAACGCGACCGGGATCTGCCGGCGCCTGCTCACCCCCAGCTTCGAGCGCAACGTGTCCGAATGCGCCTTCGCCGTTCGCGGTGAGATGCCGAGCCGCTCCCCGACCTCGTCGTTCGAGCACCCTGCCGCGATCAGCGCAACCACTTCACGCTGCCTCGGCGTCAGGCCCGCTCCTCTCTGGATCGTCATGGTGATCATGGCGCCCGAGGCTAGTGTCCCCCGCCCGGGGGAACCATTCCTCCGCGGGTGTAACGTCGGGTGTAACTTCGCTGCGGGTTTCCCGCGCCCGTTTTCGCGGCGGCCCCGGATGCGGCTCGGCAGCGGCTCGTCAAGGCTACGGGCATGACCGAACTCGTGCACGATGCAGACATGGCTGTCGACGTGATCCTTCGCGACGGTGCGACGCTGCGCCTCCGCGCTCCCGTCGAGGACGACGTTCCGGCCCTCGTAGCGTTCTTCGCCGACCTGTCAGTGCGGAGCCGCTTCCTCCGCTTCCACGGCCTCGCGCTCGCGGGTGACCGGTTCGTCCGCACGCTCGTCGCGCCCGACTGGGCCGAGAAGGGATCGTTGATCGGCGTCATGGGAGACGTCGGCGAGGAGCGGGTCGTGGCCGTCGGCAACTACGTCCGGCTTCGCGATCCTCACACAGCCGAGGCCGCGTTCGCGGTGGCCGACGACTTCCAGCGCAAGGGCATCGGCACACGTCTGCTCGAGCAGCTCGCCGAGAGAGCTGCGGCGCACGGCATCGAGGCGTTCATCGCCGAGGTCCTGCCGGAGAACCAGGTCATGCTCTCGGTCTTCGAGAACATCGGCTTCGTGCCCACCCGCACGCTCGACGGCGGCGTGGTCGAGGTCAAGTTCCCGCTCGAGGCCACCGAGAGCTACCAGGCGCGGGTCGACGAGCGCGATCACGTGGCTGTGACGGCGTCGCTGCGGCCGTTCTTCGAGCCTAAGACGATGGCCGTGGTCGGCGCCTCCGCCCGCCCCGGCTCGATCGGCGGCCTCCTCTTCCGCAACGTTCTCACCGGTGGCTACACCGGCGCCGCCTATCCCGTCAACCGCTCGGGTGAGCCGGTCGCCGGCGTACGCGCCTATCGCTCCCTCGAGGAGATCGCCGACCCGATCGACCTCTGCGTGATCTGCCTGCCGGGGGAGCGCGTGATCGAGGCCGCCGAGGAGGCGCTCCGAACCGGCACGCGCGCACTCTGCGTCATCTCGGCGGGGTTCGCCGAGACAGGCCCCGAGGGCATGGAGCGCCAGGAGCAGTTGCTCGCCCTCGTGCGCGCCCACGGCGCCCGGCTCGTCGGCCCCAACTGCCTGGGCATCGCGACGGCGGCCGTCCACATGAACGCCACGTTCGCTCCGCGGGCGTTCCCGCAGGGGAAGCTCGGCTTCTCCTCGCAGTCGGGCGCGCTCGGCCTCGCGCTCCTCGAGCGCGCCGAGGCACGCGGGCTCGGACTGTCCGGCTTCGTGTCGATCGGCAACAAGGCCGACGTCTCCTCCAACGACCTCCTCGAGTGGTGGGAGGACGACCCCGGCACCGATCTCGTCCTGCTCTACCTCGAGTCGTTCGGCAACCCGCGCAAGTTCGCGCGCATCGCGCGGCGGCTCGCGCGGGAGAAGCCCGTGCTCGCCATGAAGAGCGGCCGCTCGCGGGCCGGGCAGAAGGCTGCCGGCTCGCACACCGCGGCGCTCGCCGGCTCGGACACGGCGGTCGACGCGGTCTTCCGCCAGGCCGGAGTGATCAGGGCCGACACGCTGTCCGGCCTGCTCGAGGTCGCCGCCCTGCTCTCCTGCCAGCCCGTCCCCAAGGGCCGGCGCGTCGCCGTACTGACGAACGCCGGCGGTCTCGGGATCCTGTGCGCGGACGCGTGCGAGGCGGCGGGGCTGGATCTGCCCCAGCCCGGTGCCGAGACCCAGGCGGCGCTCACCGCATTCCTCCCGGCCGAGGCGTCCGTCGCGAACCCCGTCGACATGCTGGGCTCGGCCACGGCGGAGAGCTTCGAGAAGGCGCTCCCGCTGATCCTCGCCGACCCGGGCATCGATGCAGTCATCGTCCTCTTCGTGCCGGCAGCCTCCGTCGAGGCGGCCGACGTCGGCGCGGCGATCAGCCGAGCGGCGGCGGCGGCGAGCCAACCGGACAAGCCGGTGCTCGCGGCCATCCTCGCAGCGACCGGTGCACCCGCGACGCTGCGGTCGGTCGCGCAGATCCCGTCGTTCTCGTATCCCGAGGCGGCTGCCGCCGCGCTCGGCCGCGCCGCCGAGTACGGCGCCTGGCTGCGCCGCTCGGCCGGCCGGGTCCCGGACATCACGGGCATCGACCATCCGGCGGCAGCCGAGGTCATCGCTGCGGCGCTCGCACACGACGATCACGCCTGGCTCGACCCCGCCTCGACGCGACGCGTGCTGGAGGCGTACGGCCTCCCCATCGTCGGCGAGCGGCTCGCAACGAGCGTCGCCGGGGCGATCGAGGCGGCGGAGGAGCTCGGCTATCCGGTCGTCGTCAAGACCGCTGTCGCAGGCGCGCACAAGACGGAGTCCGGGGGCGTCGCCCTCGACCTCGCCGACGCCGAGGCTGTCCGGACGGCGACGGAACGAATCGGCTGTCCCGTGATCCTGCAGCCGATGATCAAGGGTGGCGTCGAGTTGCTCGCCGGCGTCGCGCAGGACCCCGTCTTCGGCCCGCTCGTCGCTTTCGGGCCAGGCGGTGTGTTCGCCGAGCTGATCGGGGACGCGCACTTCCGCCTCACGCCGCTGACGGACGTCGACGCCGACGAGCTGGTCGGCGCGGGCAAGGCGGGAACGCTCGTCGCAGGCTTCCGGGGCGCACCGGCTGCGGATGCAGCGGCGCTCGCCGACGTCCTCCACCGCCTGTCACAGCTGGCTGACGACTTTCCGGAGCTCGCGGAGCTCGACCTCAACCCTGTGATCGGCCTCCCCGACACGGCAGTCGTCGTCGACGCGCGAATCCGCGTCACCCGCCCGCACCTCCGCACCGACGCCAAGAGCTGGTAGCGATCGAACAGTCGGCCTTCGTCCCGGAGCAGGTTCGACAGCTACGCGACCGGGGGCTGCCTGCAATAGCGCTCGGCTCGATCGTCGCCGGCGCCACGCTCTGGCTGCTGGGCCTGGAGAGCTGGGCGGATCTCGCGTGGGCCGTCGGCGCGGTGGTGGTGCTGGTGCCGCTCGTCGTCTCCACCGCGCGCTCGCTGCTGCAGAGAGACGTCGGCGTCGACGCGATCGCCCTCGTCGCGATCGTCTGGGCGCTCGCGCTCGGGCAGTTCCTCGCGGCCGCCATCGTCGCCCTGATGATGTCCGGCGGAGCGGCGCTCGAGGCGTGGGCCGCAGGGCGCGCCCGGCGCGAGCTTCGCCTTCTCGTCGAGCGTGCCCCACGAATCGCACACCGGTATGCCGACGGCAGCGTTGAGGAGGTCAAGGTCGACGAGCTCCAGCCCGGTGACGTCGTGTCCGTGCGCGCGGGCGAGGTCGTGCCGGCCGACGGCGTCGTCGCCGCCGACGAGGCCGTCCTCGACGAGTCCGCGCTGACCGGAGAGGCGCTCCCCGTCACGATCGCCCGCTACGGGCACGTCCGCTCCGGCACGGCCAACGCAGGAGACGCCTTCGACCTCCGCGTCACCTCGTCGGCCGCCGAGAGCGCGTACGCCGCCATCGTCCGGCTCGTGCAGGCGGCCGAGGTGGACCGGGCCCAGTTCACCCGCCTCGCCGATCGCTACGCCGCGTACTTCCTGCCCTTCTCGCTCGCCGTCGCAGGGCTCGCGTGGGTTGCCTCGGGCGACTCGACACAGGGACTGGCCGTGATGGTGGTCGCTACCCCTTGCCCGCTCATCCTCGCCGCCCCGATCGCGTTCGTGGCGGGCCTTTCGCGGGCCGCGAGGGCCGGGATCATCGTGAAAGGCGCGGGAGCGCTCGAGCGGCTCGGTAGCGCGAAGACCGTGCTGCTCGACAAGACCGGCACGCTCACCCTCGGCCAGCCCGAGCTCGAGCGGATCGTGCCGATCGGCGAGCTCGGGGCCGAGGACGCGCTGCGGTTCGCGGCCTCGCTCGACCAGATGTCGACCCACGTCCTCGCCGAGAGCCTCGTCGTGGGAGCGGCAGGCCGAGGGATCGAGCTCGCCGTACCCACCGGCGTCCGGGAAGAGGCCGGCCGAGGGATCCTCGGCGAGGTGGAGGGACACACGGTCGCCGTGGGCTCGAGCGGCTGGCTCGAGGCGAACGGGTATCTCGGCGCCGGAGAGCACGCGCGGGCGCAGGACTCGGGCGACGGAGCCGGTCGCGCCAAGATCCTCGTCGGGGTCGACGGCGCCCTGGCGGCCGTCATCGTCATGGGCGATCGCCTCCGCCCGGGGGCGGACACCCTCTCCCGGGAGCTTCGCAACGCGGGCATCGGCCATGTCGCCCTCGTCACGGGTGACCGGCCGGAGATCGCCGCCGAGGTGGCCCGGAGCGCCGGCATCGAAGACGTCTACGCGGAGCAGACGCCGGAGGAGAAGCTCGACGTCGTCCGCGCGCTCCGCGAGCGACCGGGCGCGCGAAACGTCGTCATGGTCGGCGACGGCATCAACGACGCTCCCGCCCTCGCCCTCGCCGACGTCGGGATCGCGATGGCGGGCAAGGGCGCCACCATCTCGTCCGAGACGGCCGACGTCGTCATCACGGTGGACGACGCGAGCCGCATCGCGCTCTCGATCCTGATCGGGCGCCGCTCGCTGCACATCGCCCGTCAGAGCGTTGTCTACGGCCTCGGCCTCTCGGTTCTCGCGATGATCGTGGCAGCGTTCGGCTATCTGCCGCCCGTCTGGGGCGCGCTCTGCCAGGAGGTCATCGACGTCGCCGTGATCCTGAACGCCCTCCGCGCGCTCCGCGGCTGAGCCACTGGCCCGTCCGGGAAGACCGCACGGCAATCCGAGTCCGCCCCGATGCTCGCCCGGCGGGATTGAGCGACGATCGGAGCACAATCCGACGTGAGGAGAACGTCATGAGAGTCCAGGACGTAATGACCACAGACGTCGCGACGATCGCCCCCGACGCGTTGCTCAAGGACGCGGCTGTCGAGCTCGTCCGGCGCAGGATCTCCGGGATGCCGGTCGTCGACGGCGAGCGTCACGTGCTCGGCGTCATCTCCGAGACGGACATCCTGGCCAAGGAAGGCGACGAGCACCGCAACGCCGGCTTCCTCCGCTGGCTCGTCGATCCAGCCGACCCGTGGGTCGCGGCCCGGTTCGACGCAGTGACCGTGGGCGACGCGATGTCGGCGCCGGCTCACACGATCACCCCGGACCGGCCGATCGCGAAGGCAGCCAACGTCATGCTCGAGGACGACGTCAACCGGCTCCCCGTCGTCGACGCGGACGGAACGCTCGTGGGCGTCGTCAGCCGCGGTGACCTGGTGCGCGCGTTCGCGCGTTCGGACGAGGAGATCCGGCAGGAGATCGAGGAGGACGTGATCCGGAGAGTGATGTGGCTGAGCCCGTCGGCGGTCGACGTGACCGTCACGGACGGCGTCGTCACGCTCGCAGGGGAGGTCGCCTCGGAAGCCGATGCAGAGCTGCTCCCGACGTTCGCCCGCAAGGTGCCGGGCGTCGTCGAGGTGAGCTCGTCGCTGACGCACAGGTCGTGAGCCGAGACAGGCTGACGCCTGTCAACACGGCGCTCGAGCCTACTTCGTCGTCGACTCGTGCACGTACGCGGCGATGTCTGCGATCTGCTGCGCGCTGAGCCGGTCCTTGAACGACGGCATTGCGCCCTTGCCGTTCGTCTCGCGCGCGATGACGAGCGCTTCCGAGGGCTTCACCGCGTCGAGCGAGGGGCCGACGTTCCCGTTCGCGCCGGCGGCGGCGAGCGTGTGACAGCCACCGCAGCCGGAGCTCGCGAACAACGCGGCGCCGGCCTTCGCGTCACCCGTGACCGCACCGCCGCCACTCGTGCTCGTCCCCGTCGTCGTCGTCGTGTTGCCGCCCCGTGGGTGCTCCCGGCCGACGAAGTAGCCGCCGACCGCAAAGGCGAAGGCGAGGAGGAGGGCGAGGATCAGGACCGCCGCCTCGGCAGCGTGCACGGACCAGTCGCCGCTCGGCTTGCCCGGCACGGGGATGCCGCGCTCGTCGAAGCTGGCCGCGCCGGCCTTGCCCCGCAGGGTCTGCAGCACGTTCCAGAAGAAGAGCAGCTGGGCCGCCGCGAGCAGGAAGACGAAGATGAGCGAGACACGCGTCAGGGTGTCGTACTGGGACGGCAGCACGGCCCAGCGTCGCGGGGCCCCGTCGAGGCCCTGGACGAGCCAGATGCCGAAGAAGGCCATGCCCGCGAGGAACGTCGTCCAGACGTGGATCCAGGCCATCTTCTCGCTGTAGAGCGCCTTGCCGGAGAGCTCGGGCAGGAGCGCGTACGTCGCGCCGAAGATCAGCAGGCCGATGTTGAGCATCGCCATGTGATGGAAGTGCCCGACGATCCAGAGCGTGTTGTGCACTGCGACGTCGAGCGCGATCGTCGCGTTGACGACGCCGGAGAGCCCCGCCAGCAGCCAGCCCACGAGGCCGAAGAAGAGCGCCGTGGACGCAGGTGTCCAGCGGAACCTCGACCGGTAGATCGTGAACGCGAGGCTGTAGAGCGAGAGCGCCGACGGCAGCACGAGGGCGAACGTGATCGGCTGCATCGCCGTGTTGATCTGGGCCTGCGCCGTGCCGCTCGGATAGTCGAGGTAGAGGTGGTGGGCCCACACGAGGACGTTCGCGATCACGGCCACCGTCCACGCGATCGCGATCACGTTGCCCGCTACGAGGTCGCGGCCGGCATAGCGCGGGATCAGCCAGTAGTAGACGGCGACGGCCGGGAAGAGCAGCAGGTACACGACGGGGTGGCCGAACCACCAGAGGATGTTCTTCGCGAGCAGCACGTTCGCCTGGCCGACGATGTGCATCGACTGGAGGATCTGCCAGATCAGGAGCCCTGCGAGCGGCAGCGTCGCGATGATCATGTCGAGCCCGATCACCGCGAGCGGGATCACCGGGTACGGCACGGGCTTCGGGTTGGTGGCGAACGTGCGGGGCATCAGGAAGCCCCACCCGAACGAGAGACCGAGTCGCTTGCCGATCGAGCTCGAGACGCTGTGCAACGCTTCCCGGTTCGTGACCGTGTGCAGGATCGCGAGACACCACGTCACGATCGCGAGGCCGACGAGGAGAACGGAGAACGAGAAGAGCCCGGTCGCCCAGTCGCCCCAGTTGCCCGAGCCGTAGAACGGCAGCGGGTAGAGGAAGACCCACGACGCGCCGAAGCCCATGAAGACGGTCGTGACGATCACGCCGACGACGCCGAGCACCATCAGCCACCACGTCAGCTTCGCCATCGCGAAGCCGAAGCCGCGCACCGGGAAGCCGACGCCGGCGAGCACCCAGTAGCCGAGGCCCATCACGGCGAACCCGGCCCAGCCGACGAACGCTCCGAGGCCGTGCGCCGTCATCAGCGCGTACCAGAAGTTGTCGCCGATCCGGGCCTGCGGCACCGCCTGGCTCCAGCGGAGGATGACGCCGAGGAGCCCGGAGGCCGCCAGGATCAGCGTCGAGCCCTTCACATAGCTGATCGTCAGGCCGCGGGCGACCTGAAGCGAGCGCTCGTCCATCATGCGGGCTTCACCACGAACGTCGACACCATCTTGTCGTGACCCGCGCCGCAGAACTCGAGGCAGCGCACGGTGTAGACGCCCGCCTGGCTGAACGTGTGGACGATCTTCTGCTCGTGGTCGGGGACGACCTGCGCCTGGAAGATGAGGACGTCGTCCGGGTTGTAGACGCCGAAGCCGTGCGCGACGTCACGCGAGCGGGCGAGGAACTCCACCGGCCGACCGGTGACGATGGGTTGCGGCGCATCGATCGCCCAGGCGAACTGCACGCCAGTGACCCGCACGTACTGGGCGTGCGGGCCGGCCGAGTCGCCGTAGGGAACGTAGAAGATCGTTCCCATCAGGAGGGCGAAGAGGACGACGATCATGATCACGAGCCAGGTCGTCTCGCGACGCGACCAGGTGCCGCTGCGATCCTCCTCGAGCGGCCGGGACGTCGAGCGGAAGACCGCGAACGAGATCGCCGCCCCGATGAGGACGGCGATCGAGTACGCGACCGTGATGATGGCAGCGGTGTGACTCACCGGCGAGATCCTACGCAAACGGCCGGAGAGCGGCTATCAGTCTTTTCCCGCGATGGCGGTACGGGATTCCCGCAACGAGCCCTCGCTGCCGAGGATGTGCGGGATTCCCGCAACCGATCGGGCGGCGGCACGGATGCAGGGAGCCCGTGGTGCAACCAGGATCGCTGCATGGCTACTCTCCTCGTCGCAACCGACGGCTCACTCGCGGCGAGCGCCGCGGTCGACGAGACGGTCTCGCTGGCCGCCGAGACGGGAGACGCGGTCGCAGCGATCACCGTGTGGCGCGCCCTCCAGGGTGACTTCGGCCTCGCCTACCCGTCCGCCGCGATGCTCGACGATCTCCTCGAGGCCGAGCGGAAGCATGCCGAGTCGGCGCTCCGCGCCGCGACAACCCGCGCCGATACGGCCGGCGTGCACATCACCACCCGCCTCGCGACGGGCGACCCCGCCGAGCAGATCTGTGCCTACGCCGAGGAGATCGGCGCGCGCCTGATCGCTGTCGGGACGAGGGGCCACGGCTCCGTCGCCTCGCTCCTGCTCGGCAGCGTCTCGAACGCGATCATCCGGAACGCCCCGTGCCCGGTTCTGATCGTCCGCGCCTCCGACCAGGCACGTGACCTTGCGGCCGCAGAGGCAGCAGCGGCCGACACGTAACGCCGGCAGCGCGCGCCGCCGGTCCCGCGGCGGCCGGGTCAGTCTGCGCGACGCCGCGCGAGGTGCGCGACGCAGGTGGAGCCGGAGGCCCAGGGCTCGAGGGCCGTGAGCGCGATCGGAGCACCGAGCTCCTCGAGCGCGCCGTCGATGAGCCCGCCGTGAAAGGAGCAGACGACGCGCGGATAGCGCTCGGCCAGGTCCCGAAACGGGCAGCGGTGCATCACGAGCCCGCCCGGCTCGCTCTCGGGCGCGAACCCGCGCCGACGCAGGAGCGTCGCGACGCGCTCGACACACGCGTCCTCATCGGCCGAGCGGCCGGGCTCGAGTCGCTCGACCAGCACCCGGCCCCAGCTGCGGCCGGCCGAGGTCGCGATGTCGGCACCGTCCTCGAGTGGCTCGAGGGACGACGCGAGCGCGGCCGCGAGCAGCGCATGCTCAACCTCGGCCTCTTCGGGGATCGCCGCGAACAACCGCCGCGGCCGGCCCGGTCGTGGGCCGCGCTCGAGGGAGGAGACGATGAGCTCCGACTCCTCGAGCAAGAGCAGATGAGCCCGAACGGTGTTCGCGTGAAGACCGAGGCCGGCCGCGAGCTCGTCGGCCGACAGCGGCTGCTCGCTCGCCCGCAGGCGCTCGAGCACACGGACGCGGCTCGGATCGGAGAGCGCCCGGTGATACAGGGTTTTCCCGTCCACAGGGAGAGTATCGAGACGGCCTGTCCGCCCGGCATCCGCGGATTCCCTGACGGCCTATCGGGATGTCCGACGACGAGCCGGCCCCGCAATTCCGGCACCTGCCGTGGAAACGGTGCCCCGCGGAGCCGCGTGCCGAGAAATGCCCTGCGGTCCTGGACGCTCAGGACTCGTCGAGCAGGCCGTTGACGAGCGCGTAGCGGACGAGCTCCGCGCGGGTCCCGAGGCCGAGCTTCTGCATGATGTGCGCCCGGTGCGTCTCGGCGGTACGAACCGAGATGAACAGCCTCTTCGCGATCTCCTGGTTCGTGTGCCCGAGGGCGAGGAGGCGCAGCACCTCGCGCTCCCGGTCGGAGAGAGGGTCGCTCGCGGCGCGGCGGGCCGCCTCGACCTCTGCCTGGGCGAGCCGGGCGCCGAGCGTGGGATGGACGTACCGCCCGCCCGCCGCGACCTCCCGCACCGCCTGGACGAGCTCGGTGTCGGCCGCCTCCTTGAGCATGTATCCGCTCGCACCGGCGCCGAACGCCTCGCGCACGTAGGACGGATCGTCCTGCATCGAGAGCATCAGCACCCTGCCCTTCGACGCGGCGACGACATCCGCGCAGGCCTCGATTCCGGTGCGGCCGGGCATGACGACGTCGAGGAGCACGACATCGGGCTTCTCGAGCCGCGCGGCACGCACACCCTCGTCGCCGTCGCCGGCCTCACCGACGACCTCGATGTCCTCCTCGCGGTCGAGCAGGAGCCGGAGCCCCGTCCGGACGACGGCGTGGTCGTCGACGATGAGAACGCGAATGGTCACAGCAGCGGCACTGTACCGCCGCGGTCGGCTCGATTCACTACGCAGGCGCGATCCGGAAGCATCTTCTAGTGGCCAGCGGCGTATCCGTCGCCCCGCCCGTCCGAGCCTCCGACCAGCGCCGTTCCCAGCCGCAGGATCATCTGGCCGACCCCGAACCCGTGCTGAACCGTGCCGAGGCGGGCGTCGTGCCCCTTCGCACGCAGGTCGGGCAGGAGATGGGCCAGCCCCGGCTCGAGCTCGACGACACCGTCGTCCTCGACCCGCCAGCGGGGGGCATCGAGAGCGCCCTGGGGATCCGCGCCGTCGTCGACGACCCCGCGGACGACCTGGAAGTGGCCCTGCGGCTGCATCGGCCCACCCATGACCCCGAACGGCCCGAGCAGCTCACCGCGCTCGAGCAGCATCCCCGGGATGATCGTGTGGAACGGCCGCGTTGCAGGCGCGAGCGCGTTCGGATGACCCGGCACGGAGCTGAAGCCTGCGGCCCGGTTCTGGAGCACGACCCCCGTCCCCGGCGCGACGACGCCCGAGCCGAACGAGCCGTAGACGCTCTGAATCAGCGACACGGCCATGCCGTCGCCGTCGACGGCGCAGAGATATGTGGTTCCGCCCCGCGGCAGCTCGAGCGGGAGCTCCAACGCGCGATCCGGCCGAACGAGGGCCCGGCGCGAGGCGAGGCGCTCGTCGGAGAACAGATCGCCGGGCAGCGGGCCGTCGTGTACGACCGCCCGCGTGTCGGCGAGCGCGAGCTTCATCGCCTCGACCTCGAAATGCAGGCCCTGCTCGAGGCCCTCGTAGAGCGCAAGCGCGAGGAGTGCGGCGACGCCCTGGCCGTTGGGCGGCAGCTCACAGACCTCGACGCCCCTGTAGCTGCGCAGCAGCGGCTCGACCCACTCGGACCGGTGGGCCGCCAGGTCGGCCTCGGAGAGCCACGACGCGGCGGCGATCGCCGCCGCCACCGAGCCGCCGTAGAGAGCGTCAGGCCCCTCGTCCGCAATGCGGCGTAGCGTGAGGGCGAGCTCGGGGAGCTCGTAGCGCTGCCCGGCGGCCGGCGCGGGCCACGGCGGTGATTCGACCCGGCCCCACTTGTCCGCGATGCGCGCGGTGCACACGACTCCCTCGCGCGCCGCGTCGGCCGCCGGGCGGAGCGCGCTGTCGAGGCCGAGCCGCCCGAAGCGCGCGGCGAGGTCGACCCAGAGCCGTACGGCGCCGGGAACCGTCACCGAGCGAGGCCCGCTGTCCGAGGCGACCCGGTCGCCGAGCTCGGCCGGCGAGCGGCCGGAGCCGTTGAGCCCGTGGAGCACGCCGCCGTCCCAGACGAGCGCGAACGCATCACCGCCGACGCCGTTGTCGGTCGGCTCTGCGACCGTCAGCATCGCCGCCGCGGCGAGGGCCGCATCGACCGCGTTGCCACCTCGCTCGAGGGCGCGCAGGCCCGCGCGGGTCGCGAGCGGGTGACTCGTCGCCACCATCGCCTCGCCCGCGATCGCGGGCATTCGCCGCCAGCCGCTCGAGCCCGTCCGGCTCGGCTCGAACAGGGCACCGAGATCGAGCTCCATCGAGTGAGCATCGCATGTTGCGGCCCCAGGCGGAGGCAGATCCAGCCTCTACACTTCGGGTATGACAGGTGTCGCCCATCCCTTCGACGTGGATGCGACGCGACGCGCCCTGATCGAGCGTGGCGGCGGGTATGAGGTCGTCCACACCTCGCCGGGGCTCGAGATCGGGGTCTACGTGCTCGTGGCCCCGGAGCCGGACCGGCAACAGCCGCACGACGAGGACGAGGTCTACGTCGTCCTCGAAGGCAGCGGCGTGCTCGAGGTCGGAGACACGGCGACAGCTCTCGAAGAGGGGATGGCGCTCTTCGTTCCGGCGGGCGCCGACCATCGCTTCACGGCGTACGAGCACCTCGCCCTGCTCGTCGTCTTCAACGGCCCGCACTCAGGCTGAGAGGATGTCCCACGGGATGCCGGACGCCCGAAACCGCAACCGAACGCCCTTCTCCACCCGACCCGCCGCGGGTATACCTTTTGATATAGAGAGAGATATACCTGTGGGCAAGAGGTAGACGATCGTGACGAAGTCGATGACATTCAAGCGTGCACGCACGCCTCACTACGACGATCCCGCCGCCGTCGGGCGACGGGTCTTCGAGGCCCGTGAAGCCGCCGGACTGAGCCAGCGCGAGC
>Ga0302322_100001018_pt1 | contig 22492 bp, 12 predicted proteins | sample Fen_T0_2_FD_203757 | JGI IMG/M metagenome (GOLD analysis project Ga0302322, IMG submission 203757) | Peat permafrost microbial communities from Stordalen Mire near Abisko, Sweden - Fen_T0_2 | ecosystem: Environmental > Terrestrial > Soil > Wetlands > Permafrost | place: Sweden: Abisko...
AGTTTCAAGCCCAGATATTGCTGCACCTGTAGCAGTAAGATATGGCTGGGGTAATAATCCGGTAACCGGTTTGTACAATAAAGAAAACCTGCCGGCTTCGCCATTCAGAACAGATACTGATAAATAAAATTTTTCATGAAACTATTAATAGCAACCATTGCACTTGCGGGTTTTACATCAGTACATGCACAGGTAAATAACCAAACTGCAGATACTGCTTTTACCGCCACAGGCAATCCCATCATTAAATATAAATACACTGCCGACCCTGCTGCATTGGTGTATAAAGACAAAGTTTACCTGTACACCGGGCACGATGTTGCAGCGGCCAAGGAAAACCGTTATGTAATGCATGATTGGTTGTGTTTCTCCACGGCAGATATGGTAAACTGGACAGAACACCCTTCTCCCTTAAATACAAAAGCATTTGCATGGGCAAAAGATGATGCTTGGGCAAGCCAGGTGATTGAACGCAACGGAAAATTTTATTGGTATGTTGCCATCAGTCACGATAGTAAACACGGAGGTAAGGCTATTGGTGTTGCTGTAAGTGATAAGCCAACCGGGCCTTTTACAGATGCTATTGGAACAGCATTGATTACCAATGATATGACGAAGGAATCAAAAATAAGCTGGGATGATATCGATCCTACTGTTTTTATTGATGATAATAAACAGGCTTATTTATTCTGGGGCAATACTACTTTGCATTATGTGAAGCTCAGGGAAAACATGATTGAAATGGATGGGCCTATGCAAATTATAACCCTGCCGCATTTTACCGAAGCGCCGTGGGTGCCTAAAAAGAATGGCTTGTATTATCTTTCTTATGCCTATGAATTTCCCGAGAAGATTGCCTATGCCATGAGCCGCAACATTGAAGGCCCTGGGAATATAAAGGCTTATTGAATGAGATACCCGGCAACAGCAATACCAATCACCAGGCAATCATCGAGTTTAAAGGCAAAGATTATTTCATGTATCATAACGGAGCCCTGGTGCCTGATGCCGGCAGCTTTCACCGTTCTGTTTGTATAGATTACCTGTATTACAATAAAGACGGAACCATGAAACGGGCAGTGATGACAAGTGAAGGGGTGCAGCCATTTAAAAAATAATATTGACGACCTTTTTATATAAAACTGTTGTTTGGCAATTATTTTTTTCGCAGGATGCAACAGGATGCAAAAACTGGCTTGAAAGCCTTACTTTATCGTGCTAAAAATTGCTGTATGAAAAAAAGGGAAATGTTTATTTCTTGCTGCCTTGCGTTTGCAGGGCATTTATTGTTTTTTTCGCATGCATTTGCCCAACCGGTGATGGAAACCGGTGGACAAAAAATGCCTGCTGAGTGGATCGACAAAGACACTCATCATAAAATCGTGAAACTATCTGCAGGGCTATCCGGCAATAGTCTCAGTTTTTATTTTCACAACAATCCCTTTATTGGTAACGAAATGATATTTTATAACAACAGTAAGCAAAATGCTGTTGATGTTACGGATATGAAAAAGGAGGAAACGCCTGCCACAAATGTAAACAACAAACAAATTTTCAGCATTGATCTTACTACGGGTAAAACCAGGCAACTTACTTTCAGAACATCACCTATGAGTGGGGAAGTGGTTTGTGGTAAAACCCAAACTGTTTTTTACCAGGTAAAGGACAGCGTTTTCTCTCTCAATATTAAAACAGGAAAAGAGCAACTGGTCTTTGTTTTCCCGGAAGGATTTAAATCCAGTGTTTCTACCGTAAATGTAAATGGAACTTTGCTGGCCGGTGCCTGGGCTACCGATGCAGAAAAGGAGATATTAAAAAACAATCCTGCTAAAAGCAGCTTTTTTAATTTGATATATGATGCACACTTACCCAAAACATTGTTTACCATTGATGTTAAAACAGGACAGCTTAATAAAACCTTTACAGACAGTGCCTGGTTGAATCATCTTCAGTTCTCTACCACCGATCCTGAATTGTTATCCTTTTGCCATGAAGGGCCCTGGCACAAAGTGAAAATGAAATATGGGGCCATGAATGGTTTGGTGCCAGCGGTAAAACAATGTGGTTCGATCTGCAGCAACCCAAGGGCCAAACTTTTTTTGTAGGGGGTTACGATGTTGCAACCGGCAAAGAAATTAAATACAGCCTGCCCCGCAATGACTGGAGTGTGCATTACAACAGCAACAGCACCGAAACATTGTTTGCTGGCGATGGTGGCGACCCCGGTGCAGTAGCCAAAGCTCCTGACGGACAATGGATAAACCTGTTTACGCCCAACGGCGATAAGTTTGATACTGAAAAGCTCGTGAATATGAAACACCATCAATACAAACTGGAGCCCAATGTGCACTTCAGTCCCGATGACAAATGGATCATCTTCAGGGCGAATTTTGAAGGGGAGTCGAATGTGTATGCGGTGGAAGTTAAAGCAAGCAAGTAGTAAATACAGATAAAATTTGTTAGCTTGTTATGCAAATAATTAACCAATGAAAAAGATTTTTCTCCTTATAATAATGCTGCTTTGTTTATTACAAGGCAGCTTTGCGCAAAACAAAGATTATGCTTACAGCGCTGTTCCTTTCACCAGTGTAAAACTTTCAGATAATTTCTGGTTGCCAAGGATCAGGATCAACAATGATGTAACGATACCGGCATCTTTTGAACGCTGCGAAAAAACCGGGCGGGTGAAGAACTTTGTAATGGCTGCCGCACACAGCGGAAAATTCTGCACTACCTATTCTTTCGATGATACAGATATTTATAAAACGATTGAAGGTGCTTCCTTTTCTCTAAGTCTGTTTCCTGATAAAAAATTAGAGACTTATATTGATTCAATGATAACCATTGTTGGCAAGGCGCAGGAGCCGGATGGCTATTTATATACTGCCAGAACAATTGATCCGGCCAATCCGCATAAATGGGCCGGGCCGCAGCGTTGGGTTAAGGAACGGGAACTGAGTCATGAATTATACAACGCCGGGCATTTATACGAATCAGCGGCAGCCCATTTCCAGGCAACAGGCAAAAGAAACCTGTTAAATATTGCATTAAAGAATGCCGACCTGGTTTGTTCTGTTTTTGGCCCCGATAAAATGCATGTTGCTCCCGGACACGAAATTGTTGAAATGGGATTGGTGAAACTTTACCGCATCACCGGCAAGAAAGAATACCTGGAAACAGCGAAATATTTTATTGAAGAACGTGGCCATTTTGCCGGCTACGATCCCAAGAGTAAAGACCCATGGAAGAATGGTGATTACTGGCAGGATCGTATTCCTGTTGTTGATCAAAAGGAAGCCATTGGTCATGCAGTACGTGCCGGCTATCTATACTCCGGCATGGCCGATGTTGCAGCGTTGACCGGTGATGAAAAATTATTAAAAGCCATTGATACCATCTGGACCAATATGGTATCAAAGAAAATATACGTACAGGGCGGTGCTGGTGCGGTGGGCAGTGGCGAGCGCTATGGAGATAATTACGAGTTGCCGAATGCAACGGCTTACAATGAGACCTGTGCCTCTATTGCCAATGTATACTGGAATCAAAGAATGTTCCAGTTGCACGGAGATGCAAAGTATATTGATGTGCTGGAAAAGATATTATACAATGGATTGATCTCCGGTGTTGGACTGGATGGTAAATCTTTTTTCTACACCAACGCTATGCAGGTAAAAAATAACTTTAAGCACGTTGATATGGAAGGCGAGCGCTCTGGCTGGTTTGAATGCTCCTGCTGTCCTACAAATGTTTGCCGGCTGCTGCCATCCATGCCGGGATATATGTATGCACAAAAAGACGACAAAGTTTTTGTAAATCTTTTTGCTTCCAGCACAGCAGCATTAAAAGTACAGGATAAGCCTGTAGAAATTATTCAGCAAAATAATTATCCCTGGGACGGTGATCTGAAATTTAATATTAATCCTAAATCTACGCTGGGATTTTCATTGATGATACGTATTCCCGGCTGGGCTCAAAATTCAGCGATACCATCTGATCTGTATTCGTTTGAAAATACCGCAGAAAAAAAAGTGACTATAAAAATAAATGGCAGCCCTGTTGGGTACGCTCTTGAAAATGGTTATGCTGTATTAGGCAGACTTTGGAAGAAGGGTGATTTAGTTGAAGTGAATCTGCCAATGGAAGTGCGCAGGGTAATTGCTTCTGATAAATTAAAGGAAGATGCAGGTAAGATCGCTTTGCAACGTGGCCCCATCATGTATTGCTCAGAGTGGCCTGATAATAATGGAAGAACTTCCAATATAGTTTTACCTGCCGGTATTAATTTTTCTACGGAATTTAAACCAACTATGTTGAACGGCATTACCATTTTAAAAACAGATGCAACTGTTTTAGTTACCGATGAAAAAGCAAATACCGTAACCACCATTAAGCAGCCATTTGTTGCCATTCCTTATTATGCCTGGGCCAACAGGGGCAAAGGCGAGATGACCATTTGGTTCCCGGAAAAGATAAAAGACATTGATATAGTTACCAATTAAACAATGCTTCAGTATGATCAAAAAAATAATAGCCTCTTTTGTATTAACAGCCTGTGTATTGTCAACCAGCGCACAAATTAAATGGCCTGCCATAACCAATCAAACAAAGCCCTGGACAAGGTGGTGGTGGTTGGGTAGTGAAGTTAACAAGAAAGACCTCACAACCGTGATGCAGCAGTACCAACAGGTTGGCCTTGGGGGATTGGAGATAACACCGATCTATGGCGTGCAGCGGGAAGAAGAAAAGTATATCCCTTTTTTATCTCCGCAATGGATGACCGTTTTTGAACACACCTTGAAAGAAGGAAAGCGGCTTGTCCTGGGTATTGACCTGGCTAACGCAACCGGTTGGCCTTTTGGTGGTCCGTGGATTGGTGATGAGGACGCCTGCAAGAATATGGTTTACAGAACTTATTCACTGAATGGTGGTGAAACACTGAATGATACCATTCAATTCATACAGGAGCCATTGGTGCGTACTGAAAATTATAAGCCACTGAAAATAGAAGATGTATTGCAACCTGTTTCTGCCAATAAAAATTTACAGGCACTTTCCATTGACCAGGTTCGATTTAAAAGAGCATTGCCTTTGCAAACTTTGATAGCATATTCAGACGCCGGGCAAAATATTGACTTAACGGGTAAAGTAGATGCAGCTGGTAAATTAAACTGGATAGCTCCGGAGGGGAAATGGAATTTGTATGCAGTTTTTATGGGGTGGCATGGAAAGCAGGTAGAACGTGCCGCTCCGGGTGGCGAGGGAAATGTCATCGATCATTTCTCTTCAACAGCATTGCAGCATTATTTAAATAAATTTGATGTGGCTTTTAAAGGAACAGATATCAGCAGCCTTCGTGGATTCTTCAACGACTCTTACGAGGTTGATGATGCAAGAGGCCAGTCAAACTATACGCCGTTGTTGTTCCAGGAATTTAAAAAGCGCAGAGGTTATGATCTGAAAACGGAATTACCAGCCCTGTTTACAAAAAAGTCAACCGAAAGAACAAACAGGATATTGTGTGATTACCGCATGACGATTGATGAACTGATACTGGAAAAATTTACAGGCGAATGGAAAGCATGGGCGCACAGCAAAGGAAAGATTGTTCGCAACCAGTCGCATGGTTCGCCTGCAAATACATTGGATCTGTATGGTGTCGTTGATATTCCTGAAACAGAAGGCACAGAGATATTACGAATTAAATTTGCGCCGTCTACATCACATGTAATGGGCAAAAAACTGGCCGCTTCAGAATCTGCTACCTGGCTGAATGAGCATTTTGTTTCTTCGCTGAGTGATGTTAAAAAAGCACTGGATGTGTACTTCATCGGTGGTGTAAATCATATCGTTTATCATGGCACTTCTTACTCACCGCCTTCTGAACCCTGGCCAGGCAGGCTTTTTTATGCTGCCGTAGAATTCACACAGGCCAATCCTTTCTGGAACAATTTTTCAACCTTAAATAATTATGTAACCAGAACGCAATCTTTTTTACAACAGGGTAAACCGGATAATGATGTGCTGTTATATTTTCCTATCTATGATAAATATTCAGAGCCGGGCAGAGACCTGCTGTTACATTTTGATGGCATGAAACCTGACTTTAACGGTACGCCTTTTGAAACCACCGCCCAAACCATGTATGACAAAGGGTATACTTTCGATTATATTTCTGACAGACAGATAGCTAACCTGCAAACAGTCAATAAAAAAATTGTAACAGGCGGTACGTCTTATCAAACCATTTTATTACCCGACGCTAAATTCATGAAGCTGGAAACGCTTCAAAAATTATTTGAACTGGCAAAGAATGGCGCAACCATCATAGCTTATAAAAATATGCCTGCAGATGTGCCAGGCTTTGGCCAGCTGGAAAAGAATACTGCAGCATTTAAAGCCCTGCTTGGTCAATTGAATTTTGCAGCTACAGATGTCGAAGGTGTAAAAGCGGCATCTGTCGGCATAGGAAGATTTTTATTGGGGAAAGATTTTGAAAAACTTTTGAAAGCAGCTTCTATAAGAAAAGAAAGCCTGACAGAAAATGGTCTGCAATTTAACCGTCGTAAAAATGCCGATGGTAGTAATTTTTACTTTATCGCCAACAGGTCTAATAAAAAAATGGAAGATTGGATAACCTTGCAAACAAAAGCTGAAGGAGTTGCTTTGTATAATCCAATGACGGCTGCATCAGGGGTTCCTCAATTCAGAAAAAATGCAAATGGATATCTGGAGGTTTACCTGCAATTCAATACTGATGAAAGTTATATTATCCAAACTTCAAACAAAACAATTTCAGGCATTCCATACCCTTATGTTAAAGAACAACGGGAAACTATGGCTATTAACGGCGAGTGGACTTTAAAGTTTATTGAAGGAGGGCCTTCATTACCCGTGGCAACACCAATGACTGAATTAAAACCCTGGACCGATTTGAATGCCGATGCTTTTAAAAGCTTCTCCGGCACCGCATCATACAACAGCAGTTTTAAAAAGCCTGCAGGCATTGCAACACTGTATTTGATTGACCTTGGTAAAGTATATGAAAGTGCCCAGGTATTTATTAACGGGAAGAAAGTAGCAACGCTGATAGGCCCGGATTATAGTTTTACCATAGCAGATAAAGAGCTGAAAGCCGATAACCTGCTGGAAATAAAAGTATCCAATAGCATGGCAAACCGTATCATCGACCTGGACAAACGTAAAGTGATCTGGAAGAAATTCAACAACACAAATTTCCCTGCAAGGTTTCCGCAAAACCGTGGCGCAGATGGTTTGTTTGATGCTTCTAAATGGGATCCAAAGATATCTGGATTAAAGGGGCCGGTTACAATCACTGCAATTAATTAATTTGCACCTAACAAAAATCAAGCGAAATGAATTATCAGCCCGACAGCAAACGTTACGAAAAAAATATGCAATACCGCCGCTGCGGAAACAGCGGCATAAAATTACCTGCACTCTCACTGGGGCTATGGCACAACTTTGGTGATGTGGATGATTTTAATAATTGCAGGGAAATTTTATTTACTGCATTCGATCATGGCATCACGCATTTTGACCTGGCCAATAATTACGGTCCGCCACCGGGCAGTGCTGAAACAAATTTTGGTAAGATTTTAAAAGCAGATTTTGCAGGATATCGTGATGAAATGATCATTTCATCCAAAGCGGGTTATTTGATGTGGGACGGGCCTTATGGTGAATGGGGCAGTAAAAAATACCTGGTGTCCAGTCTTGATCAGAGTTTGAAAAGGATGCATCTTGATTATGTTGATATATTTTATCATCATCGTCCCGACCCGGATACGCCGCTGGAGGAGACTATGGCAACTCTGGATCTAATGGTTCGTCAGGGGAAAACACTGTACGTTGGTATATCCAATTATCCAGCAGATCAGGCAGCAAAAGCTTTTGAAATACTCAGGCAACTGGGTACACCTTGTTTAATTCATCAGCCAAAGTATTCCATGTTTGAGCGATGGGTTGAAGATGGGCTATTAGATACTGTGGAAAAATATGGCGTTGGTTGTATTCCTTTTTCGCCACTTGCGCAAGGCTTACTTACCGACAGATATTTGCATGGTATACCGGAAGATTCACGTGCTGCAAAAAATGCTTTCTTAAAGCCAGGACAGATCACAGATGACCTGTTAAATAAAATAAAGCAACTGAATGAACTGGCCTTTCAACGGGGGCAAACATTGGCACAAATGGCATTGGCATGGCTTTTAAAAGATGACAGGATAACTTCTGTTTTAATAGGGGCAAGCAAGCCGGCACAATTACTAGACTCTATTCAATGCCTGCAAAATTTAAATTTCAACAAAGAAGAGCAGGACAAAATAGAAACGATTCTAAAATAAGATTTTGATAAAAATATCTTTATGGTATCAAAAAGAAAATTACTACTCCTGGTTTCAATCCTGGTTTTTAATTCGAAGGTTTTGCAGGCACAGGATTCTGTGGTTTTGTTTGTAAATGCCATGCAGCCATCCGTTACCATCAACAAAAATATTTACGGGCAATTTTCTGAACATCTGGGCCGCTGTATCTATGATGGTTTTTGGGTAAGCGATACATCTTCTTTACAAAAAAAAGACAGAATACGTTTGGATGTGGTGGAAGCTTTGAAGAAAATTAAGATTCCTAACCTGCGCTGGCCCGGTGGGTGTTTTGCAGATGAATATCACTGGCGTGATGGCATTGGGCCAAGAAAGCAACGCCCTTCTATGAACAATACCAATTGGGGAAATGTTACTGAGGACAATAGTTTTGGAACGCACGAATTTTTAGAACTCTGCAGTTTGCTGGGATGCGAACCATACATCAGCGCCAATATAGGAAGCGGAACTGTGGAAGAAATGAGTAAGTGGGTTGAATATTTAAATTTTGACGGACAAAGTCCGATGACCAACCTGCGTAAAGGAAACGGTAGAGATAAACCATGGAACGTTGCTTTCTGGGGAATTGGTAACGAGGCTTGGGGATGTGGAGGAAGAATGACACCTGAATATTATGCCAATGAATTTCGCCGCTACGCCACCTATGCAAGAAACTATCCCAATGCTTCCTTGAAAAGAATTGCCAGCGGGGCCAATTCCGATGATTATAACTGGACCGAAGTGCTGATGAAAAATATTCCCCTGAACCAGATGTGGGGCATTGGGGTGCATTATTACACGGTACCCAAAACCTGGGCGCAAAAAGGCTCTGCTACTGCGTTTGATGAAGCAGAATATTTTGCTACCATGCAAAAAGCTTTGCGGATGGATGAACTGATCACCCGTCATGCAACCATCATGGACAGGTATGATCCCACCAAAAGAGTAGCGATGGCTGTGGATGAATGGGGGATATGGACCGATGCTGAGCCCGGAACAAATGCTGCTTTCTTATACCAGCAAAACAGTTTGCGTGATGCATTGATCGCTGCGACCACACTCAATATTTTTAACAATCACTGCGACAGGGTGAGGCTTGCAAACCTGGCACAAACCGTAAATGTTTTGCAGTCTCTTATTCTTACTAATGGAAATCAAATGATCGTTACGCCCACTTACCATGTTTTTGATATGTACAAAGTGCACCAGGATGCGAAATGGTTGCCGGTTCAGTTCAATAGTCCGATGTACCAATCTGGTACTCAAAAAATTGCAGTAGTAAATGTGTCGGCTTCCAAAGATTCGCTTGGGGTAATTCACCTTTCACTGGTTAATATCGATCCCGTAAAAACGATCAATATAAAAACAATTGTACAAGGTTCAGGCTGGAAGCAGGTGACCGGTACTCTGCTAACATCAGCCAGCTTTACAGATATAAATACGTTTGAGAATCCAGCTAAAATAAAATCTGTTGAATTTAAAGGAGCGAAAAAAGACGCTGAATTTATAACTGTCGTATTGCCTGCAAAAAGTATTGTTGTGCTGGAATTAAAGTAAACGGATTGTATGAAGCAAGTATTTTTAATAACTGTAGTTCTGCTTGCTTCAGTTTGTAACTATGCACAGAAAGAGAAAATAGCCCCAAAACCATTGTATGATGACCCGGTGTACCATGGAGCTGCTGACCCGGTGATCATTTATAACAAAAAGAAAAAATGCTGGTGGATGTTTTATACCAACCGCCGGGCTTCCATTGTTGATTCAACCGTGCAATGGGTGCATGGAACAAGGATTGGCATAGCTGAAAGTAAGGACGGTATTAACTGGAAATATAAAGACACGGCTAATATTAATTACAGGCCCGATAGCGGTTACACTCATTGGGCTCCGGATGTGATTGAGCATAAAGGCATCTATCACATGTATCTTACCTATGTGCCCGGTACTTTTATTGATTGGAGTCATCCAAGAGTGATCATTCATCTTACCAGTGAAGACCTGCTCAACTGGAAATATGAATCAACATTAAAACTGGTGAATGAAAAAGTAATTGATGCTTCTGTTTACAAGATCAACGATTCTTTATGGCGCATTTGGTACAATAATGAAAAAGATGGCAAGAGTATTTATTATGCAGATAGTAAGGATCTATACAACTGGGAAGACAAAGGTAAAGCCATTGCTGCAAGGGGGGAAGGCCCCAAGGCATTTTACTGGAATGGTAAATACTTTATGATTATTGATGCATGGAAGGGAATGGAGATTTATTCATCGGATGATCTGCTGAAGTGGATAAAGCAACCGAATAGAATTCTGGAAAATCCGGGCAAAGGAAAAGATGACCAGGCCATTGGCGGGCATTGTGATGTTGTTGTGAATAATGGCCGTGCTTTTGTGTATTACTTCACTCATCCCGGCAGGAGCAAGGCAAATCCTGCTGCTAAAGGAAGTTTTGAGGATAAGCGGAGTGTGATTCAACTTGCAGAGCTACATTATGTAAATGGAGAAATAACCTGCGACAGGGATGAACCGGTAGCTGTTAAAAACAAAACTCTTTTAATAAAAAAATGATAACCGATGGCTATTAAGAAAAATATACTGGTAATATTATTTGTTGTTGCAGCATTTACTGCTAAAGCACAGGAATATGTCATCACCCAATCGGGTGTTAGCAGCGACAGCACAAAGCTGAATACACTTGCCATTCAAAATATAATTGACAATGTAGAGGCAAACGGTGGTGGCACTATTGTAATTCCGAAAGGAGTTTTTCTTACAGGTGCATTGTTTTTTAAACCAAAGACAAAACTTCGGTTGCTGGAAGGTGCCGTATTGAAAGGCTCTGATGATATTGGCAATTATCCTTTGATCCCATCACGCATGGAAGGAAGAAGCATTTATTATTATGCCGCACTCATCAATGCTTATCATGTTGATAGCTTTAGCATAACCGGCCCTGGTACTATCAATGGTAACGGACTCCATTATTGGGAATATTTCTGGGCTTATCGCGACTCGGTGAAAAAGACCGGCCGGTCGGCCACTAACCTGGAAGTTCACCGGCCACGTATGCTTTTTATCTGGGGCTGCAATAACGTAATTATTCAAAATGTAAAACTACATAACTCAGGATTTTGGACAACGCATTTATATCAATGCAATAATGTGCTGATCGAAAATTGTGATATCCGTTCACCATTTAAACCCGTGCCAGCACCCAGTACAGATGGTGTGGATATTGACGTTTGCAAAAAAGTAACGATCAGGGGCTGTTATATCTCTGTAAATGATGATGCTGTTTGTATAAAAGGGGGCAAAGGCCCCGATGCACATAAACGGGCAGAGAACGGTATTGTTGAAGATATCCTGGTAGAGAACTGCGACTTTGGTGATTCGCACGGCACATTAACAATGGGTAGCGAATGCATTCATGCCAGGAATATTACTTTAAGGAATTGCAAGGTGGATAACAATACGCCCATCTTGCGGTTAAAAATGCGGCCTGATACTTACCAGGTTTATGAAAACATCACTATCGAAAATATTACAGGAAAATGCGGAACCATTATTACGATGGCTCCGTGGAAACAATTCTTTGATATGGGTGGCAGTGCCGAAAAACCATTTGCTACAGTTCGTAACATAACCTTTTCAAACATTAATGTGGCATGTAAAACATTTGGCGCCATGGAAGGTAACACGGCAGATACGGTTAGTAATATTATTTTCAAAGATATTAATGCGGTGGCTGAAACACCGGCCTTTAGTACAAAGTATACTGATATTAAACTTGATAAGGTAATTGTAAATGGCGTGCCACTTGTTATAAAATAACAAGGCTTATTCCAATTAAAATGGTCAGACTCAAATAATTATTCTTATGATAAAATCTGCTCTGTTGCTTTCGTTTTTTGTGTTGGCTTTTTTTGAAGTGTTTGCATCTCCGCCAAACAAATATAATCTTCTAGTTGCACCGGGAACGCTTACAGAAAATTCAATTACCTTGTTGTGGGATAAACAATACAGCAAAGATAGTGTAGCGTATGAAATTTTGTTGAATGGCAAATCCTATGGATTCACCGGCAAAACAAATTATACAATAAACCAGTTAGCGCCCGGTACCGCTTACAATACTTCACTCCGTTTAAAAGGTGATAAGCAGGTTACAAAAGAATTATATGCACTAAAATTTAAAACCGCCACCAAAGGAAAGATCTACAACATACTTGACTACGGAGCAAAGGACGATACCGCCACTAAAAATACAACTGCCATTCAGGCTGCAATAAATGCCTGTACCGATGGAGGTACCGTTTACATACCCAAAGGAACTTTCGTTTCCGGCGCACTTTTTCTTAAAAGCAATATGACGTTGTATATTGAAAAAGAAGCTGTGCTGAAAGGTGCTGTTACTCCTGAAGACTATCTGCCCATGATACTGAATCGTTTTGAAGGTTGGGAATTGAAAACATACGCAAGTTTGTTGAATGCCGGCACACTCAACCGCAATGGCCAATACAATGTAAAAAATCTCCGCATTACCGGCGGCGGCACTATATCGGGCGGTGGAAAAAATTTAGGGAGCGCTATGTGGACTACAGGTGGAGAAAGAAGCCGCGGCAGGTTAATCTGTTTGATGAATTGCCAGGATGTGAGTATCTCAAACCTTACCATAACGGAACCACCGTGCTGGACAATTCATTATATCTACAGTGATAATATCAGCTGTCATGATCTAAATATCATCACCCTCAATATCCGCAATGGCGATGGTATTGACCCGGATTCCTCAACAGACTCCTATATCTTCAATTGCACATTCGATACCGGCGATGATTGCATTGCTATCAAATCCGGAAAAAATCCCGAGGGATATTTTGTTGCTAAACCAACCAGGAATGTGCGGATCACTGATTGTGATTTTATCCGTGGACATGGTATCTCAATCGGTAGCGAAATGAGTGGCGGTGTAAGCGATGTACTGGTGCAGGATTGTAAAGCAGGAGCCTTACTGAATGGCATGCAGATAAAAGGCACTAAAGAAAGAGGCGGCTATGTTAGAAATGTAACCGTTGCTGATTGCCAGTTGCTTAAGATCACTGTTTTTTCGAAACTCAGTTATAATAATGATGGCGAAGCTGCACCCGAAATGCCCACTTTCGAAAACTTTGTGTTTAAGAATATCGATCTGTCACATGCATCTGTAAAAGAGCCGGTGATAAATATCAACGGATTTAAAGATCCGGCGCACCTGTTAAGGAATGTAACGTTTAACAATATCAGGATGCCTGAAAATGCAAAAGTGCTGATCAATGATGCAGAAAAGATAAAATTCACGGATGTAAAATCAACAACTGGTGCAAAAACTGAATATGTTGTTACCAATGGTACGGGTATCATTTATTAACATGACGGGTTCGCAGGATGCTTCAGGACGGGTTAACAGGCCGGGAAGATTAAATTACAAGTTCTATATACGATTGTATGGTGCTAACATTTTTCAGATTATACTGTTGCTGCAGCCTGTTGTTTTTTTACGGCAGCAGCCTGGCACAGGCTGACCGGAATAATTTAGCTATCAGTACAGAATCATCTGCCAATTCATTTCCTTTGTTCAACAGTTCGGTAACACCCACTTTCTATTACGATAGTAAAGACGCCAAGGTGGTTCAAATTGCAGCTGAAGCATTTGCGGCCGACATCAACCTCATTTCCGGTAAACAACTTAAACTAAATACCGGAAACAAGCCAGCGGATAAATACGCCATCATTGCAGGAACTATCGGTCACTCAAGAATTATTGATGAACTGGTAAAAAATAAAGTAATCGACGTAAAAGCTGTAAAAGGTAAGTGGGAATGCTTTACCATTCAAATAGTAAAAGGTGGTAATAATTCAAAAAACTCCAGGGTCTCCGCCGGTTGGCGGAGCGGGGGGGCGATTGTTATTGCCGGTAGCGACAGACGGGGAACTGCCTTCGGTATTTTTCATCTCTCCCGGCTAATGGGTATTTCGCCGTTTGTTTGGTGGGCCGATGCAGTGCCTGAAAGAAAAGAGCATTTATTTGTGTCCGGCAATTATACATCTGTAGCGCCATCGATTCAATACCGGGGTATTTTTATTAATGATGAGGATTGGGGATTACAGCCCTGGGCGGCAAAAAACATGGATACCGGTATCAAAGACATTGGCCCCAAAACTTATGCAAAAGTTTTTGAATTGTTGCTTCGCCTGAAAGCAAACTACATCTGGCCGGCCATGCATCCCTGCACCAAGGCATTTTATTATTATAAACAAAATCCGAAGGTTGCAGATGATTATGCCATTGTTGTTGGTGGCAGCCATTGCGAGCCTATGCTGCGTAATAACGTTTGCGAATGGGCCAAGACTTACGAAGAAGAATATAAAAAGAAACCCGGCGAATGGCGTTACGATGTAAACAAAGATGAGATATACAAATACTGGGATGACAGGATCAAAGAAGCGGTTAATTACGAATCTGTTTTTACCGTAGGCATGCGTGGTGTGCATGATGGCAGTATGCCAGGGCCGAAAGATCCTAATGAGAAAGTAAAATTGCTGGAGAATGTAATTACAGACCAACGACAGATTTTACAGAATAATTTTAAAAGAACTGCTAATGTTATTCCGCAAATATTTGTGCCGTATAAAGAAGTATTGAGTTTATACCGGAGAGGAATGAAATTACCGGATGATGTAACCATCATCTGGCCTGATGATAACTATGGTTACATACGCCAGTTACCCAATGAAGCAGAACAAAAAAGAAGTGGAGGACATGGTGTGTATTTTCATTTGTCTTACTGGGGAAGCCCACATGATTATTTATGGCTGAGTTCTATCTCACCTGCACTGATCGGTTATGAAATGAAAAAGGCTTACGATTACGGCGCTAAAAAGCTGTGGGTATTTAATGTAGGCGATATAAAACCAGCTGAACTGGAAATGCAGTTTTCGATGGATATGGCCTGGGATATAAAAATCTATAATGAAGAAGATACTTACAGTTATATTGAAAATTGGGCAACGGAATTGTTCGGTGCCGGCAATGCCAGTATGGTATGGATGTTAAAAGATGCCTACTATCATTTGGCAGAATCGGGTAAGCCGGAACATTTGGGCATGTTAACCTTTACCAAAAATGAAATGGAAGAGCGCATTGATGAATACAATACTTTAACCGGGCTCACTGCCAGTTGCAAAAAAAGAATACCTGCATTGCTGCAGGATGCATTTTATCAACTTATAGAATATCCAATAACCGGCGCAGCACTTATGAACAAGAAAATATTTTATGAGCGGATGGCTGCGATTGCATTATCAGAAAAAAAGGAACTGGAAGCAAAAGAATATTCAACGAATGCAAAAGATGTTTTTGATTCTATAAAAGCAATGACAGACTATTATAATACAGGAATGGCTGCAGGTAAATGGAACGGCATGATGTGCTGGCACCCACGTGATCTGAAAGTGTTTGATGAACCAACAGCTTTTGACAGCATTCAAATAAAAACCGACAGTGCATTTAACAGGAAGGAAACAGAAGAAGCCAGTCTGGTTGATACAAAAACTGCTTGGACATTGAACTCTATGCAGGTTATACAAAACTGCAAATTGCTGGACAGGATGGGTATCAGCGGCTGGGCATTAGCTGCCGGGAGTTTTGATTCTGCTGAAGCCGTAATAAGTTACCCGGTAAAATTGGCAGCCGGTAAATATAAAGTGGTTGTAAAATGCCTGCCCACGTATGCCATGGAAAAAGAAAAGCAACTGGTTTACAGCATTACTATGAATGAAGAAATTCCGCAGCTGGTTAATGTACATGCCGAAACAGAAACTGCAACATGGAAAGAAAATGTGCTGAGGGGTTACTCACAGGGCATCACACAACATACTGTAAACAAGGATGGCCTCACGACAATTAAAATTGTTTTAAAAAATAGAAACCTTCTTATCAGTCAAATAGAAATTTATAAGGCACCATAAACATGCGAACAATAATTTTAATTCTTGCTATTTTAATTTCGGGCGTAACCAATTCCCAAACAAAACAAATTCAATACCTCTCCGGTACAGATGCCAAACATACCGTGCAGTGGGATTTTATGTGTACTGCAGGCCGCAATAGCGGTGCATGGAGTACTATACAGGTGCCCAGTTGCTGGGAACAGCAGGGCTATGGCAATTATAATTATGGCAGGGATTACAAAACCAATGGAAAGAATTTTCGTTTTTATGATGAGAAGGGGATGTATAAATATAGCTTTAAAATTTCTCCATCCTGGAAAGGGAAAAAAATAAATATCGTTTTTGATGGCAGCATGACCGATACAGAAGTAAAGATTAATGGTAAAAGTGCAGGCACTATTCACCAGGGGGCATTCTATCGTTTTAAATATGATATTACTTCTTTACTATTTTTTGATAAACCAAACATACTGGAAGTAACAGTAAGTAAAATGAGTGCTGATGCCAGCGTGAACAATGCCGAGCGCCTGGCAGATTACTGGGTATTTGGTGGTATTTTTCGCCCCGTATTTTTAGAAGCTACGCCAACACAATTTATAGACTATGTTGGTATTGATGCAAAGGCTGATGGGCAATTCGCAATGAAAGTTGTTGTGAAAGGATTAAAGCAAGATGCAAATATCTGGACCAATATTATAGGGTCTGATGGAAATTCAACGATGGGAATGACAAGAGTTACTGCTGCAGACAGTTTTGTAATTATTAAAACAGGCATGCCAAATGTTAAGCCATGGACTTCCGAAACTCCAAATCTATACACAGCTTATGTTAGTCTTCAGGATATAAAAGGGAAAAAGTTATACGAGCTCAATGAAAAGTTCGGCTTCCGCACCATTGAAATAAAATACGGGCAAGGTGTTTATATCAATGGCACACAGGTGAAATTCAAAGGTGTGAACCGTCATTGTTTTTGGCCCGAAACTGCCAGGGCATTAAGTGATGACCAGCAGTTACAGGATGCACTGCTGTTGAAAGAAATGAACATGAATGCGGTACGTTGCTCTCATTATCCGCCCGATAAATATTTTTTACAACTTTGTGATAGCCTGGGTATTTATGTGTTGGATGAACTGGCCGGCTGGCAGAAATATTACAGCAGCAAAGCCGGTGAACCTTTGGTAAAAGAAATGGTGTTGCGTGATATGAATCATCCCTCCATCATTTTTTGGGATAATGGCAACGAAGGCGGCACCAATAAAGACCTGGACGATGATTTTGTAAAATGGGATTTTCAAAGGCGCCCCGTGATTCATCCGCATCATAAGCCTGGCAACCAGTTCAACGGAATTGATTGCAACCACTATGAAGATTATTACAGTACACAGAAAATTTTAAACGATTCACTCATCTATATGCCCACAGAAATGCTGCATGCACAGGATGATGGGGGCGGTGGCACAGCGATGGAGGACTTCTGGAACCTGCACTGGAAGTCGCAAAAGTCGGCGGGTGTTTTTATTTGGGCAATGATTGATGAAGCCGTGATGCGTACTGATCTGAATAATGTACTGGATGCAAATGCGCTCAATGCACCAGATGGAATTCTTGGCCCTCATCGTGAAAAGGAAGGAAGTTATTATGCACTGCGTGAAATATTTTCTCCCGTTCAGTTAAGGCTTGGCACACAATTGCCGCTTGATTTTAACGGGCAGATAGAGCTGGAAAATCGCTATCATTTCCTTAATACAAATCAATGTACATTTTATTGGGCTTTGGTTGATTTTAGTAAACCATTTGACCGGTTTGATGGATATGTGGTTAAGAAGAAAGGCATGGCAGCCGCTCCTGATATTGCTGCAACGCAAAAAGGATTTTTACAACTGCAGCTACCGGGTGATTATAAAAATTATGATGCGCTGGTAATTGTAGCTAAAGATAATTTTGGCAAAGAACTTTATAAATGGACATCAGCCATTAAAAATAACACTGCCCGGTTGAGTGGATTTGTTACTTCAAAAAATGATTCAACAATAATAAGAGAAACCGATACACTGTACTCCATCACCGGTGGAGAAGTTACAGTGGTGCTGTATAATAAAACAGGTAACCTGATTACTACAAAAAATACAGCAAACGACTATACGTTATCATTTAACAATGGTCCGATGTTGGTTAAAGGGAATGCGACAGTGGTATCATCCAAAGCATATAGGGATGGAACAGATGCGGTTGTTGAATTTACCTACAGCGGCAATATGAAATATGTAAGATGGAAAATGAATGCCAGCGGTTGGACTACCATGGAATATGAATACAACCTGGAAGGTGATTATCCTTTTGCCGGCGTTAGTTTTAGCTACCCGGAAAATTATGTAATATCCAGCAGATGGCTGGGTAAGGGCCCGGTTCGCCAGTGGAAGAACAGGGTTGCAGGAACGCCGCTGAATGTTTGGCAAAACATGTACAACAACACACAAACCGGTTATTCACCGGCTGTTTATCCGGAGTTTAAAGGTTATTATGGAGAAGTGAACTGGATGGAGTTAAGTACTGTTGAAGGGAAATTATACGTGGCAACACCCGATACAGGTTTATTCGTTCGATTGTTTGATTTTTACGGTTTGACCAGTGCAACAAAACCATTTCCTGAATTGCCCGTTGGTAATATTTCATTCCTGGATTGCATTCCACCAATGGGAACGAAGCTGGCAACAGGACTTACAACAAATACAAAAGTGTACGGGCCTATGAGTGAGTTGAATCATTTGAGTGGAAGTAAAAAACGAACATTGTATTTTTATTTCGGCTTACCCAAAACAAGCGAGAGCAAAGAAAACTACAGCAGGCCTGCTGTGGATAATGTGTTTTAATTAATTCATCATGCGGTTACTATTTCTTTTTATTATTGTTTTTGTTGCAAATTGTTCATTTGCACAAAGCCCTGATACAACTAAGTATTGGCATAATAAAGAAAGAACGCTTCGTTATCATCCCGAAGGGAATGACATTGTGATTACGAACGGCAACCGGAGATTTACCAGGGCCTTGTATGGCACTAATACAGCTTTCCGGGTAGAGGCCGGTGACCTGCCTGAGTTTGCCCTGTACATGCCTGGCATGGGGGGCAATATAAAATTTGGTTTGTCAAATAACGATAGCAGCAAATGGCTGATAAAGGCAGATAAAATAACAGCACGTTACCGGGCCGGCAGCATGTTGTACGATATTGAAGACAAAATGCTGGGCAAAGGAAAACTGCATATGGTTGTACTTGCCTTGGGCGATGCAGAAGGTGTTATCATAAAGATGGAATTTGAAAATATAGCTGCCGATGTTAAACTGGAATTTGTTTATGGGGGTGCATCGGGTAGAAAATTCAGCCGTGATGGAGATATGGGACCCGATCCCGAAAGCAGTTTTTATTTAAAGCCTGAATATTGTTCAGACAATATTTTCCTGTTCGACAAAAATAATTTTCTGCTGAAATATGGTACAGGTGTGGTTGCAGAATGGGATCCGTATGTAAATAAAAACTTTGCTTCAGATACAGTTAAAGCAGTTAAGATCGGTAAAGAACAACAGATGATGGGCTTTGTTCCCCCGTCGATGAGATTACAGGTGAGCGATGCAGAACAACAAAGTTCACCACGCAGACTGCTGCAAACCGGGCAAAGTAAATCTCCGCTGATGGCCAGTTTTTTGCTTCCGTTAAATAACAAAGCTTATTTTTTTACTGTTCAAAAAGCAGATAGTAGTAAATCTATTGCTTATGCCGATGCAGAAAATATATTCAGCAAGGCAGAGGCAGCGAGGAAAAAAATTGCTGACAGAATTAAAATTGTAACACCCGATAAATACATCAATACATTAGGTGGCGTTATCAGCATAGCTGCTGATGCGGTTTGGGAAAACCCCACATTTATGCATGGCGCCATTGGCTGGCGTATGCGGCTGAACGGCTGGCGTGGCCCGTATGTGGGCGATGTGCTTGGCTGGCACGACCGGGCCAAAACACATTTTAAAGCTTATGCTTTATCGCAGGTTACAACGCCAGTGAGAGGACCGGTTATAATGGATACTGCATTACATCTTGCCCGTTCGCTTGAGAAAATGGGCACTTCTGTCTTCAGCAGTGGCTATATTGCCCGCAATCCAGGCGGCGATTTTCGTCCCCATCATTATGATATGAACCTGGTGTATATGGATGCACTGCTCCGCCATTTTAAATGGACAGGCGATCTGCAATTTGCAAAAGAAATGTGGCCGGTTATTACCCGTCATCTTGCCTGGGAAAAAAGAAATTTTGATCCCGATGATGATGGATTATATGATGCCTATGCTGCAATCTGGGCAAGCGATGCATTGCAATACAGTGGTGGTGCAGTAACGCATTCATCTGCCTATAATTATAAGGCAAATAAAGAAGCGGCGGCAATTGGGAAACTGATTGGCGAAGATGGAACAAAGTATGAAGCAGAAGCAGCAAAAATTTTGAAAGCCATCAACAATACTTTGTGGATGCCATCAAAAGGAAGCTATGCGGAGTTTAAAGATATGCTTGGAAATAAATTGCTCCACCCCAATGCTGCATTGTGGACCATCTATCATAGTATGGATAGTGATGTTCCGGATATTTTCCAGGCTTATGAAAGCATGAAGTACATTGATGAGAATATTCCGCATATACCTGTAAAAGCAACTGGATTGGAAGATGGTTATTTTACAGTAAGCACCAGCAAATGGATGCCATACGACTGGAGCCTGAACAATGTTGCCACTGCCGAAGTAATGCATACTGCTTTGGCTCAATGGCAGGCGGGCAGAAATGAAAAGGCTTTTAATTTATTCAAGAGTGAATTGTTATCTACCATGTATCTCGGTGGCAGCCCCGGTAACATTGGCCAGATATCTTTTTATGATGCAGCCCGTGGCGAAGCCTATCGTGATTTTGCTGACCCTGTTGCCATGACGGCAAGAAGTTTGGTTGAGGGGTTATTTGGTATTTTGCCCGATGCTTTAAAAGGAGAGTTGGTTATAAAACCGGGTTTCCCTTCATCATGGAATAATGCGTCAATAAGTATTCCTGATATAGATATTAATTTTAAAAGAAAAGGGAAAATCGACACATATACTATTATACCAGCTTTTGAAAAGAAGATGATATTCAGACTTTTGGTAAAAGCTAATGGGGCAGCTGTACAGTCTGTTTTAGTAAATGGTAAGGAAGCATTTTGGCAAAATGTTGCAGAAATAATGGAAACCCCGGAGATAGAGATTATTAGTGAGGCACAAAGCAAATACGTGGTGAGTATAACATGGTCAGGAGATTCAATTAAACCTATAGAACAAAAAACCAACTATATAAATGGCGAAAAACTTGAGATTCAGTTTCCAGATATGAGAGTCCTGAGATTTTATGACCCCCAGTTTATTTTACAATCAAAACAAAAGAATACTGACAATGTTAATGCAGTTATCAATGCATCAAAAGGAAGCTACAGCATTTTTGTTGAGCTAAGACAAAATAGATTAAGTTGGTGGCAACCAATAAATATTACAGTAAAAGATGCAGTAGAAATAACAGGTTCTTTCAGTCAGCCGAAAAACAGCCTGCAGTTTAGTGTGAAAAATAATTCTAATTCTATAGTGGCCGGCAATCTTTTTATAAATGCGGGTAGTAATTCTTTTATTAAATTATTAAAATTAAATCCAGGGATCACATTTACAAAAATGAGTATTGATTCACAATTTTTATTTCCGGGCAGCAATAAAATTTCTTTTGTGTCTGAAACTTTTAATGTTCAGCAAAATATAATTAATTGGCAGGTAAATAAGCTTGAACAATCAATGCAACAAATTGATTTAAGTAGATTGTTTAACGATAAGGTTACCAATATTTTTAAGAACCAATACCTTTCTCCACGTCCCAATGTCGCCACATTGCAGTTACCCACACAGGGTATTGGCGATTGGACTCATCCTTTAAAAACAGTTAATATTGATGATAAAGGCCTGAGGAAACTCGCAGGTGAATTGAATCGCATCAATTTACCCCAGGGCATTTCTTTCTCCACGCCATCCGATACCACGCAATCAAACATTCTGTTTACATCGCAATG
>Ga0302322_100001019_pt1 | contig 22490 bp, 16 predicted proteins | sample Fen_T0_2_FD_203757 | JGI IMG/M metagenome (GOLD analysis project Ga0302322, IMG submission 203757) | Peat permafrost microbial communities from Stordalen Mire near Abisko, Sweden - Fen_T0_2 | ecosystem: Environmental > Terrestrial > Soil > Wetlands > Permafrost | place: Sweden: Abisko...
GCCAAGATCGAAGGCAAGACCGAGGCCAAGATCGACGCGAAGGCCGCCAACGGCAAGGCCAAGCAGCCGCCGGCGCCGGCCGCCGCGGACGCGTCAGGCGAGGCCCAGACCGCCGAGTCGAGCTCCGATCCGTCGCCCGCTGCAGCTGCCGCCGTGGCGGACGCGGAGGCTGTGGCCGCCACCGAAGCGGCCGCCGCCAAGGTCGCCGCGACCAGGTTCGACGACGACACCATGAACGCCGACAGCACGACCTCGATCGAGCCGCGGCACGACGCCAAGGAGGCCACGCCATGATGCGCCGCACGCCCGGTTGTTCGCTCGCGCTCGCCGTGCTGCTCGGCATCGCCGGAGTCGGCGGCTCGGTGGGCCGCGTCGCCGCGCAGCCCGCCGCCGCGCTCGGCAAGCCGCTGGCGTCGCCGGATCTGCCGGTCGGCACGGTGACCGTCCGCATCGTCGCCGGCGGCCCGGCTTCGCCGGTGGTCGGCACCACGGTGACCCTGGTCGTCAACGACGTGCCGCGCGAGGCGCGCACCGACTCCGCCGGCCGGGCATCGTTCCCCGGACTGCCGGTCGGCGCCACCGTGGTGGCCAAGGTGCTCGACGAGGACAAGGCCGAGAAGGCGTCCGAGCCGTTCGCGATCCCCAGCGCCGGTGGCACCCGCGTGATGATCTCGACCAAGCCGATGCAGGCGGGCGCCGCCGGTGGCGGTGACGCCGAGGCGCCGTTCGCGGGGGGCGGCGCCGGGATGCCGAGCCCGCGGCAGCTCAGCGGCGAGCCTCGCCCCGAGCAGGCCGACCCGGCCGGGATGATCACGATCCGCGTCACCTACGACGACTTCCGCGATACCCCGGAAGGCGTGACGGTCTCGCTGGTCGGCTACGCCGCCGACGACTCGACGTCGTTCCGGACGGCGACCACCGACAAGGCGGGTCGCGTCCAGTTCACCGATCTCGATCGCAGCGGCGGCACGGCGTACTACGCCATGGCGCTGTTGCCGCGCAACGGCGCGATCGATCGCCTGATGTCGTTCCCCACGGTGCTCGAGACCCAGCGCGGCGTGCGCATGGTGCTGTCGGGCGAGAAGCGCGCGTCGAAGGCCGAGCCGGTCGATGATCTCACCAAGGGCGAGCGCCCGGTGCCGACCCCGGCCGGCAAGGTCCGGGTCGCCCTCGAGGGCATGGCCGACGGCGCCGCGGTGATAAGCCTCATCGACGCCGCGACCAAGCGGGTGCTCGCGCAGGTCAAGCCGGAGGCCGCGCCGCCCGATCCATCGCAGGTCAAGGGCGGCGCACAGTTCGGCGCCGACCCCAAGCTTGCGCCGGGCACGGTCGACATCCAGATCACCGGCGGTCCCGGTCAAGCCGAGGCGCCGATGCCGGGGATCGACGTCCGGATCCTGGGGGCGAACTCGACCGACCTGGCCGGCGCGGCCACCGCGACGACGTCGGCCGATGGCACGGCGCACGTCGAGGTCAAGGCGGCGGGGCCGCAGAAGGCGGTGTTCACGATCAACGGCCGCCCGCTCGCGTCGCAGCCGTTCGACCTCAGCAAGTCGGGCGGCAGGCTGGTGATCCGCGCGCACTGGGACGAGACGTCGCGCCTGCAGGCGATGATCGACGTGGCGCCGACGCCGGGCCAGATCGTCTACGCCGAGTGCCTGAGCCGCGGCCAGCGCTACCGCTCGATGTCGGTCCAGCTGCTCGAGACCACCGGCTCGAAGGTCTCGATCTACGTGTTTCCGCGCACGATGTTCAAGTTCGGCCTGCAGGCCTCGGTCGAGGATCAGCTGCTCGCGGTGCAGGGCAAGTTCGAGATCGCGAACTGGTCGTGGGCGCCGTATCGCGCGGGTCCCGACGGCCTGCTCGTGCCGCTGCCACGCGGCTTCAAGGGCGGCGTGGTGTTCGGCGCCGATCAGGCCGAGGTCTCGGTCGCGGCCGGCGAGGGCTTCCGGATCATGCGGCCGATCCCGCCCGGTGGCAGGCCGTTCCACGGCGGGTTCTCGCTGGCGGTCGACAGCGGCAAGGTCGAGTGGTCGACCGAGCTCCCGCTGGGCGCGTTCCAGAGCGAGATCGACGTCCGGCAGACGGCAGGCATGACGGTGCATGCCCCGCCCAAGGTGCCGTTCGAGGTCCGGCCGACGCCGCAGGGCACCTACGCGATCCTGGGACCTATCGACCTCTTGCCGCACCAGAAGATGGACATCACGATCGACGGCATGCCCTCGCCGCCGGCGTGGCGGACCTGGGTGCCGCGCATCGTCGGCCTGCTGGTGATCAGCGTGATCCTCGCCGGCGTGGGGTTCGCGCTGATCCGCAAGCCCGAGGTCGCGGTCGTCTCGACCGACGCGCGGCGCCAGGCGCTGCTCGATCAGCTGGTCGCGGTCGAGCGCGATGGCGGCAGCCCCAAGCAGCGCGAGCAGCTGCTCCGCGAGCTCGAGAAGCTCTGGGGCTAGGGCCCGGGCGACGCCACGTGACCGCGCTCGACGAGGTCCAGATCCGCAAGGTCGCCAAGCGCTACGGCCACGAGCGCGCGCTGGCAGGGGTGACGCTCGACCTGAAGCAGCGTTCGATGTGTGCGCTGCTCGGCCACAACGGCGCCGGCAAGACCACCTTGCTCGGCGTGGTCTCGACGCTGGTCCGCCAGACCGGCGGCACCGTCGAGTATCGCGCCCGGGGCGCCGCGGTGACCGGGGCGGAGGTGCGCCGCGAGATCGGCATGCTGGCCCACGCGTCGCTGTGCTACGGCGACCTGACGGCGCGCGAGAACCTGGAGCTCACGGCGGGGCTGTACGGCGTCGACGGCAGCGGCCCGGCGATCGACCGCGCGCTCGACGGCGTCCAGCTCGATCGCAAGGCGCGCGACCGCCAGGCCCGCACCTACTCGCGCGGCATGGTGCAGCGGCTCGCCCTGGCGCGCGCGCTCCTGACCCGGCCGTCGCTGCTGCTGCTCGACGAGCCGTTCACGGGGCTCGATCGCGACGGCGCGCTCGCGCTCGGCCACGAGCTCGGCGCGCTGCGCGACGCCGGGGCGATCGTCGTGGTGGTCACCCACGATCTCGAGGCGATCGCCGGCCGCGCCGACCACGTGGCGATTCTGCGGCGCGGCCAGCTCGTGTTCGAGGAGCGCGGCACGTATACGTACGACCAGCTCAAGGACATCTACCATCGCCACGCGAACTGACATGCCTGGACGGCGCTGGATCTGGCGGGCCGGCCCCCGATGATGCTGCTGCGTCACGCGGCGCGGGTCGCGTGGAAGGACCTGCGGATCGAGCTGCGCAGCCGCGAGATCCTCTACACGATGGCGTTCTTCGGCGCGCTGCTCGTCGTGGTGTTCTCGTTCGCGTTCCCGCAGGACGCGCGCGCCGTGCGCGGCTCGGTGCCCGGCATGCTGTGGGTCTCGATCGCGTTCACCGGGACGATCGGCCTTGGCCGCGCGTTCGACCGCGAGCGCGAGAACGATACGATGCGCGCGCTGCTGCTGGCGCCGGTGCCCCGGCTCGCCGTGTTCCTCGGCAAGGCGTTCGCGACCACGCTGCTGGTGCTGTCGGTCGCCGCGGTGTGCGCCCCGCTGCTCGCGCTGTTCCTCAGCGCGCCGCTGTTCCGGTTCCCCGGGCCGATCATCCTGATCGTCGTGCTCGGCGCGATCGGCATCGCCGTGATCGGCTCGGTGTTCGCCGCCACGCTCCTGAAGGTCCGCTCCCGCGACGTCCTCTTGCCGGTGATCCTGTACCCGCTGCTGATCCCCTTGTTCGTGGCCGGCACCAAGTGCACGGCGTCGCTCGTCGCCGAGATCCCCAACTTCGACGCCGCCTGGTACTGGATCGAGTTCCTCGGAATCTACGACGCGACATTTTTGGTACTGTCGATATGGATCTTCGAGTCGCTCGTGATCGAATGAAGAGGCCTCCATGACCAAGCTCGCCGTGCCCGTGTTCGCCGTGCTCGCCGCGATCGGCCTTGCGGTGTCCTGCTACCTGGTGTTCTTCGTCGCGCCGCTCGAGTACAGCTTCAACGAGGCCAACAAGCTCAACGGCTCGAGCTTGTTCTTCAACCAGAAGATCTACTACTTCCACGTCGCCCACGCGTTCTGGTTGTTCACCGCGGTCGGCGTCGCGGGCACGGCGTCGATCGGGTTTCTGGTCAAGCGCGATCCCCGGTGGGACGACGTCGCGAGCGCCTCGGTCGACGTCGCCGTGGCGTTCGGCGCGGTCGTGCTGCTCACCGGCTCGATCTGGGCCAAGGCGGCGTGGGACGTGTGGTGGCAGTGGGAGCCGCGGTTGACGATGTCGCTGCTGCTCTGGCTCATCCTCGTCGGCTACGTGCTGGTGCGGCGGTTCGCCGGGCCCAGCGCCGATCGGGTCGCCGCCGGGATGGCGATCTTCGGCATGGTCGGCGTGCCGTTCATCTACAAGATGGTCGGCCAGGACTCGCACCCCGCGGCCGGCGCCAATGGCGTGGTCGCGACGATGCAGTCCGGCATGCGCCTGCCGTTCTGGATCAGCGTCGCGAGCTTTCTGTGCTGGTACCTGGCGCTGGTGTTCAGCCGCCTGCAGAGCACCCGCGCCGAGCGCGAGGTGCGCGAGCTCCGGGAACGTGGTCTCGATCTGGGAGTCCTGTCATGACGAACGTCCGCGCCTCGAAGATCTCCTCCGTCGTTGCGTTGCTCGCGAGCTGGATCGTGGTCGCCGGGTTCGCCGGCGCCGCGCTGGCCCAGCCAGGCCCCGCCGAGCACGCGCCGCCCGCCGCGGCGCCGTCCGAGGCGCGCAAGGCGTGCGCCGACGCGATGAACGCCGATCCGAAGTTCGCCGCGGAGATCGTCAAGGTCGCCGACGAGAAGGCGGCCAAGCAGCGCGACGACGACACGCTCAAGGCGCACCAGGACGCCGTCGCGCACATCGAGAAGAACGAGCGCCAGGTGATCTATGCCTACGCCGGCATGTGGATCATCGCCGCGGCGTTCGTGCTCTTCCTGTGGCGGCGCCAGCAGGCGCTCAAGGGCGAGATCGCCAATCTGCGCCGCGATCTCGACGCGGCGGCCGGTGAGGCGACCGCGGGCAAGGGGCAGGCGTGACCGCCGGGCACGTGCTGTTCATCCCCGGCGCCCTGATGATCGGGATGTTCCTCGGCTTCATCCTGGGGACCCGCGCCGCGCGCAATCAGTTCGATCTGCAGCAGAAGCGCGACGCCGAGCGCGAAGTGGCTCGCGCCGCACGCGCCGCCAAGCGCGCGGCCCCGCCCGACAAGCCGGCGGCCTGACGGTGGCCTGACGATCGGTCGATCCACGTCGATTCAGTTTCCCTCCGCTATCGATCGAGCCCGCGCAGGGCGGCACCGAGCGCGGCGGCGCTGGGGATGCGCTGCGCCGGGTCCTTGGCCAGCGCGGCCTGGGCGATCGCGTCGAGCGCGGGATCCCCGAGCTCGGGGACCGGCTCCTCGATCACCGCGGCCTGGGTGAGCCAGGGCGGGCCGCGATGGAACAGCCGCGCGCCGGCGGCGAGCTCCCAGAGCACGACGCCGAGCGCGAACACGTCGGTCGCCGGGGTCCACGGCTCGCCGCGCACCTGCTCGGGGGCCATGTACGCGTGCGTACCGCGCACCGCGCCAGCGCCGCCGATCTCGCGCGCGATCCCGAGGTCGACCAGCGTCACGTGATCGCTGTTCGCGACGACGAGGTTGCCGGGGTTGATATCGCCGTGCACGTAGCCGTGGTGGTGGAGGTGCGCCGCGGCGTCGCACGCCGCGGTCGCGATCGCGCGGACCCGGGCGCGGGGCAGGACGGCGCGCCCGATCGGCTCGGTCGGCGCGCGCGCGTTGACGTCGCGGCTCGCCGGTGGGTGGAGCAGGCGCCGCAGATCCTCGCCGGGCGCGAGCTCGAGCGCGAGGTACGGCCGGTCGGCGACCGCGCCGGCCTCGATCGCGTGGACCACGTTGGCGTGGCGCGGCAGCTGCGTGGCCAGCTGGTGCTCGACGACGAACTGCGCGCGGACGAAGGTGTTGCGCAACAGGTGGGTGTGCAAGCGCTTGAGCGCGACGACGTCATCGCCGCGGCTCGCGCGCCACACCTCGCCGAGGCCACCGACGGCGATCAGCGCTTCGAGCTGCCAGGCCCCGAAGGCTTCACGGCCATCGGACATGGCGATTATTTCCGGCATGCGTCGGCAAAACCGCTGCCCACCCGTGCAGGTGCGGCGGCACCGAACCCCGCGCCACGCCGAGTTTCTCGCAGGCGGCGCCAGCGTCGGGATCTCGGGCGGTTGATCCGCATGAACTCACATGTAGGTATCGGATAGCAAAGCGGAACATGATTGGCACACGCACGGAGATTTATTACGATCGGGTGACATGGGGGCTCGGCTCGGTCGATACACGGTGCTCAAGCATCTGGCTACGGGTGGGATGGCCGACGTCCTGCTGGGACGTACGGATGGCATTGAAGGCTTCGCGCGCCACGTGGTGCTGAAGCGGATCAAGCCCGAGCACGCGCGGGACCAGCGATTTATTCGCATGTTTCTCGACGAGGCGCGGGTCGCGGCCAACCTGCATCATCAGCACATCGTACAAGTCCATGACATCGGTGAGTCCGCGGGTGAGTACTTCATCGCGATGGAGTACATTCACGGTGAAGACGTCCGCACGATTCTATCATCGGCGTCCAAGAGCCGCGCGCACGTTCCGCTCGGCCACGCGATCGCGATCGTGTCGGCCGCCGCCGCGGGGCTGCACTACGCGCATGAGCGCCGCGGCGCCGACAAGCGCCCGCTCGGCATCGTGCATCGCGACGTGTCGCCGTCGAACATCCTCGTCGGCTACGACGGCTCGGTCAAGGTCGTCGACTTCGGCATCGCCAAGGCGACGATGCGGCAGGAGACGCGGTCGGGCGGGCTCAAGGGCAAGGTCTCGTACATGTCGCCCGAGCAGTGCAAGAGCAACGAGATCGATCGGCGCAGCGATGTCTACTCGCTCGGCGTCGTGCTCTACGAGCTCGCGACCACGACGCGGCTGTTCAAGGGCGAGAACGACTATCTGGTGATGGATCAGATCGTCAATGGCCGTGTGTCGCTGCCGCGTGTCCGGCGGCCGGACCTTCCCAACGAGCTGTCGGCGATCGTCATGCGCGCGCTGGCGCCCGATCCCGAGCGCCGGTTCTTCACCGCCGACGAGCTGCGCGTCGCGCTCGATCAGTTCGCCGCGAAGTCCGGGCTGACCACGTCGACGTCGGGGATCGCCGCGTACATGCGCAAGCAGTTCGGCGAGCGGCCCGAGCCGTGGCTCGAGCCCGCCGGCCAGCGCGGCGCCACGTACGACGACGTGCAGACCTCGGTCGGCGACGTGCGCGCGGCCAGCTGGACCGAGCTGCCGCGCGCCGAGAGCCTGCGCTCGACCGGCGCGATCGCGCGCATGAGCGGACCCATCGCCGCGACCGGCGCGTTCCCGACGGTCCAGGCGAGCGAGTCGGCGCAGGCGCCCGCCGCGCAGGACGGCGCCGACGGCCGCCCTGGCGCGCGCGCCGATCGATCCTCGGCGCGGCTGCCCAGCACGCCGCCGCCGACCGAGTCCAAGATGGGCTGGGAGAGCCAGCCGCCGCCCGCGCCGACGCCGCGCGGCTTCTCGCCCGCCAAGCTCGCGATGATCTGCGCGCCGCTGATCGTGATCCTCGGGGTCGCGATCTGGCGGCTCGCCGGCAGCGGGGCGAACGCGCCGATCGCGGCGACCAGCAAGCCCGCGCTCGCCCAGCTGCCACCTGCACCCCTGGTGACGCCGATCCCCGAGCCGGCGCACGGCGCAGCCCCGGACCCCGCGGCAGCGCCGGTGGTGTCGCCGGAGGTCACGGTGCACAACGAGCCGTCGAGGCGGCCGGCGGCGCAGCCAGCTTCGTCATCGAGCCCAGCCAGGCGGGTCGCCACGGCGAAGGTCGCCGAGGCGTCGCGGCCCGACAAGGAGGCGCGAGACGCCAAGCTCGATCCGGCGGCGACCGGGCCGTCGCCCGCCGCGCTCGCCGCGATCGTGGCCGCGCCGCCGCCTGCCGCGCCCGCTCCCGCGCCGGCCGGGCTCGCCGCCGCACCGCCCGCGGCAGCGGCGCCGTCCGGTGGATCGGCGGCGCTCGCGACCGCTGGCGCGCCGCCGCCCGCCGAGATCGGCCTGCCCCAGCTCGGCCACGCGCTGGTCGAACGCGTCGCGTCGGATCACGGCAAGGATCTCTCGAAGTGCGACGACAACGAGAACCTGCACGGCGACGTCACCGTGAGGTTCATGATCGACACGGCCGGCAAGGTCACGAACGCGCAGGTCGCCACCTCGATGAAGAAGCCCAAGTTCATCGCATGTATCCTGCGCGTGCTTCAGAAGTTCCAGTTCCCCAAGCAGCCCCCGGGCGGCGCGCAGGGCACGTATACGCTGTCGTTCCAGTAGCCGCCCAGTAGTATGGGGGCATGGATCTAAGCTTCAGTGAAGAGCAGCTCGCGCTCGTCCAGACCGCGCGCGAGTTCACCCGCAAAGAAATCATCCCCAAGGCCGCGCACCACGACGAGACCGGCGAGTTTCCGCGCGAGATCCTGAAGCGGGCCTGGGAGACCGGGCTCATGAACATCGAGATCCCGTCGGAGTACGGCGGGCTCGGCGGCAGCTGCCTCGACAACTGCCTGGTCCAGGAGGAGATCTCGTATGGCTGCTCCGGCTTCAACACGTCGCTCAGCGCCAACTCGCTCGGCGCGACGCCGCTGCTGGTGGCCGGCAGCGAGGACCAGAAGCGCAAGTACCTGTCGCGGCTGACCGACGCGTTCGAGTTCTGCGCCTACTGCTGCAGCGAACCCGACGCCGGGTCCGACGTCGCGGGGCTCCGGACCCGCGTGACCCGCCACGGCGACGACTACGTGCTCAATGGCCAGAAGCGCTGGATCTCCAACGGCGGGGTCGCCGGGTACTTCACGGTGTTCGCGACGTTCGATCCGGCGATGAAGCACAAAGGCATCGCGTGCTTCGTGATCGACGCCGACACGCCGGGCGTCAAGGCGGGCCGCAAGGAGAACAAGATGGGCCAGCGGGCCTCGAACACGACCGACGTGATCTTCGAGGACTGCAAGATCCACAAGAGCCAGCTGGTCGGCGCCGAGGACGCCGGCTTCAAGATCGCGATGAAGACCTTCGACCGGTCGCGGCCGTGGATCGCGGCGATCGCGTCCGGCGTGATCCGGCGCGCGATGGAGGAGAGCCGCGCGTACGCGCTCGAGCGCAAGACGTTCGGCGTGCCGATCGCGCAGCACCAGGCGGTGCAGTTCATGCTCGCCGAGATGGCGATCGCCTACGAGGCGACGCGGCTGCTCACCCACAAGGCGGCCTGGCAGGTCGATCAGGGCGACCTGTCGTCGATCACCTCGAGCTACGCCAAGGCCTACGGCGCCGACGCGGCGATGCGATGCACGACCGATGCGGTGCAGATCTTCGGTGGCTATGGCTACACCAAGGAGTACCCGGTCGAGAAGCTGATGCGCGACGCCAAGCTGCTGCAGATCTACGAGGGCACCTCGCAGATCCAGCGGGTCGTGATCGCGCGCAACCTGCTCGGCGGCAGGTAGCGCTCGGCGGCGGGCCGGCGGTCGCGCGGGGACCTCGACCGCGCGCTGGCAGCCACGCCGAGCCACGGTGCGGATCCCGTGAGCAGCGGCCGCGATCTCGGGTCACCACCGCATCCGGATCGACATTCGTGCCTGCAAGTGGCAATCAGAAACGTGCGCCACGCTGGCGGCGATCGCACTGCGGCGCTGCCCCCGGGGGCCCGAGGCATGCGGCGCTCCACGTTCGAGCATCGAACGGTCGCGCCTGCGAACGGGGCGTTCTGGGTCGATCACCCCGATCCGTAATACATCGTTATTTGCCACCGATCCGTGGTCGCCGGATCTGAGGCGTCGTCGCGATCGGGGAAGATCGCCAAACTGCGCGGTAAATGCCGAGGCTGCCCGCGGTTTGCGTTTGTCGAGAAGACTGGCCGCGATCCACGTAGATGAATCATGCCAGGGGCAATGTACTTGGAGTGGCCCGCTCGCTTACATTGGAAAAAGCTGCTGTAGCTGAAGGAGTGAGAGATGCGTGGTCGGGCCGCCGCCTGGAATGAACAGATATCGGGGATCTCGTGATGGATCACGGGGGCGTTCCGCTGGGCGCGGTCCTCGCAGGCCGCTATCGCGTCGAGCGCGTGCTCGGGCAGGGCGGGATGGGCGTGGTCGTCCAGGCGACCCACCTCCAGCTTCATCAAGCGGTCGCGATGAAGTTCTTGCTGCCCGAGGTGCTGGGCAATCAGCAGGTCGTGCAGCGGTTCCTGCGCGAGGCACAGGCGGCGGTGCGGCTGAAGAGCGAGCACGTGGCGCGCGTGATCGACGTCGGCTCGCTCGAGTCCGGCGCGCCCTACATGGTGCTCGAGTACCTCGAGGGCTCGGACCTCTCGAACTTCCCGCGCGCGCAGCTCTCGATCGGCGGCATGATCGATCTGGTGCTCCAGGCATGCGAGGCGCTCGCCGAGGCGCACTCGCTCGGCATCGTCCACCGCGATATCAAGCCGGCGAACTTCTTCATCACGCGCGGCGCCGATGGCCGGCCGCTGCTCAAGGTCCTCGATTTCGGGATCTCGAAGACCCCGGTCAGCGGCCCCAACCTCACCGCGACGCAATCGGTGATGGGGACTCCTGCCTACATGTCGCCGGAGCAGATGCGGTCGTCGCGCGACGTCGATCATCGCAGTGATATCTGGGCGCTCGGGATCGTCCTGTACGAGCTGCTGCAGGGCGCGCCGCCGTACGGCGGCGATACGTTCTCGTCGATGGTCATCAAGGTGGTGACCGAGCAGGTCCCGCCGTTGACCGTGGCGCTGCCCGGCGAGCTGGCCGCGGTGGTGTATCGCTGTCTCGAGAAGGATCCGGCGCTGCGGTTCCAGAACGTCGCCGAGCTGGCCCAGGCGCTCGCGCCGTACGCCCAGTCGGAGACCCAGGCGCAGATCTCGGTGCAGCGCACGCGCAGCATCGTCGGCCTCGAGGCGCAGCGCCTCGGCACGGCGAGCCAGCCGGCCCGGCGGTCCGAGCCGGCGTCGACCTTGACGGCTGCCACCGGAGCGCAGACCGCACCGGCCCCGGCGCGGCGGCGCGGGCCGCTGTTCGCGGCGATCGGCGTGGTCGTCGCGATCGTCGCGATCGCGATCATCGCCTCGGTCGGCGGTCCGGCGAGCGATGGCACGCAGCGCGAAGGGACCTCGGCGGCGCGCCCGCAACCTGCCGCTCCTCCAGCGCCGGTCGTCGTCACGCCGCCCGTGGCGCCGCCCGCACCGAGCGTCGCGCCCGTGCCGCCGCAGCCCGCCGAAGCCGCCTCGCAGGTGCCTGTGACGCCTGCCACAGCTGTGGCGCCTGTGACGCCACAACCGATCGACCCGGCGACAGCGCCCGACGACGCGGGGGCTGGATCGGCGGCGGCGCACGCCGGCGCGGCGGTCAAGAAGCCGAAGAAACCGGCCAGACCTGGTCAAGGTCTGGGCGGGGCCGCAGGCAAGCCATCGACTACGGCCGACGACGACGTGCTCGGCACGCGCAACTGACGTGGGGAGATTCATGAAATACGTTCTTGGCGCACTACTGGCAGTATCGGTCTGTGTGGAGCATGCGCATGCGCAATCGCCCCCCGCTTCGGGGAACTCCAGTGCGCTCGCAGAGCAATTGTTCAATCAGGCCCGCGATCTCGCCAAGGCAAACCAGTGGGCCGAGGCCTGCCCCAAGTTCGAGGCCAGCCTGCGCTACGATCCGGTGCTCGGGACGCGGCTCAACCTGGCGACCTGCTACGAGCACATCGGCAAGCTGGCGAGCGCCTGGGGGCTGTATCGCGAATCGCTGGAGCTGGCCCGCAAGGCCGGCGATACCAAGCGCGCGGACTACGCGAACAAGCAAGCCACGGCGCTCGAGCCGCGGCTCCCCAAGCTCGCGATCTTCTTGCCGCCGAACCCGCCGCCCGGCTTCGTCGTCCGGCGCGACGACACCCCGGTCGACGCCGGCGCGCTCGGCGTCGCGCTCTACGTCGACCCGGGGCCCCACACCGTGACCGCGTCGGCGCCGGGCTTCGAGGCGTTCTCGGTCTCGGTGACCGTCGTCGAGGGCAAGACCGAGAGCTTCGCGATTCCAGCGCTGGTCGCCCGGCCGTCCGAGCCGGCGGCGCCGCCCAGGCGGGGCGCCGAGCTCGTCGAGCGCGAGCCGGTCTCGCCGGCCTCGAACACGCGGATCTACGCGTCGCTCGGGCTCGGCGCCGGTGGCGTGGTGCTCGCCGGCGTCGGCCTGGTGTTCGGCGCGAAGGCGCGGTCGTCGTACAACGACGCCAGGTCGCTGTGCGGCGCCGATCTGGTGTGTCCGGCGGCGGACTTCGACCGCGGCAAGCAAAAGGTCGACGACGCGCGGTCGAGCGCGACGATCTCGACGGTGATGGTGATCGGCGGCGGCGCGGCGATCGCCGCCGGGGCGATCCTGTACTTCACCGCACCGCGGCGGCGCGACCCGGAGCAGGCCACCGCGCGGCTCGTGCCGGTGCCCCACGACCGCGGGGCCGGCGTGGCGCTCCAGGGGACGTTCTGATGACGCCGCGATGGATCGCTGTGGCGGTCGCGCTGCTGACCGCCGGCTGCAGCAGCGTGCTGGGGTTCAAGGATCCGCAGCTCGAGCCCGGGGATGCGCCGGGTGATGCGCAGGGTGATGCCATGATCGGTGCCCCGGGGCTGGACGGGCCGCTGGCCGATGGGGCGCTGATCGACGGGCCGCTGATCGACGCGGCGATCGACGCGGCGACGGGAACGTGCCAGCCATCGGCGTGCGCGTTCGGCTGCGACCCGACCACCGACGCCTGTCGGGTCGGCAACCTCTACGTGTACGAGACCAGCGGCGCGTACGGCGGCAACGAGTTCGGTGGCCAGGACGTGCCTGCCACGGTGCGGGCGACCGCCGATTCGCTGTGCTTCGCCACCGCGACGACGAAGTTTCCGGCACGGCAGTGCAGTCGAACCCGGACCCACGCGGTGCTCGGCATCACCGTCGCCGACAGCGTGCCGGCGATGGCAGTCAACTACGGGATTCCCGACGCCGTGGGGGTCAATCGCGCCGACGATGACGTCCTGGTCGCGACGACCTGGAACGACCTCGTGGATATCACGAAGGTCCCTCGCGCCGCGGTCACCAACGCGACGGGCGAGCTGGCGCACGTGTGGAGCGGCGCGAGCGCGACCTTGAACGCCGGAAACACGTGCCAGGGCTGGACCTCCGGGGCCTCGACCGTTTCCGGTACGGTCGGGCAGACCGAGCTCACCAGCTCGCCCAACTGGCTGGCGCGCACCGCGCTGACGTGCGACCTCACGGCGCACCTGCTGTGCATCTGCTGGGCCGGGGGGAATTGACCGATGTGGCCGGCGGCCCGGCGTGCGTGCCTGATCGCGCTGGTCGCGAGCGCGGGCTGTAGCTCGCCGCCGTTCGCGGCGCCGCTCGATGGCGGGGCGGTCGGCGGACTCGATGATGGCAGCGCGGGCGGCCCCGGCGATGGCGGCGCGGGCGGCCCCGATGCACCCGGCGGGACCCCCGACGACGCCGCGCGCCCCGGCGTCGATGCACGCGCGCTGATCGACGCGCCGGTGGCGGTGCCCGACGCGCCGGTCGAGGCCACCGATCTCGCGGTGATCTGCGGGCACGCGCCGGTCACCCTCGACGACTGGGAAGCGTGTTATCAGCAGCGGGTCTGCGAATGGCAGGTCGGCTGTCAGGGCGGCGGCGCGTTCCGCGACGTCCAGGACTGCATCGCGTCCGGCGATGCGGTGTCGGGGGGGCGGCTGGGGGCGGAGCGCCGCGCGCGCGAGCGGGCCGTCGCGGCGGGCACGGCGGCGATCGATCCCGAGGCCTTCCAGCGCTGCCTGATCGGCACCAGCGCCGTGCATTGCAACACCGCGCTGTTCGACGAGAACTGCCTGACCCGGTTCACCGGGACGGTGGGCGACGGCGGGACGTGCTCGACCGACGCCGAGTGCGCCTCGCGCGGCGCGGTGTGCCAGTCCGGCTGTGGCGACGCCTGCTGCGCGGGGACCTGTCAGCCCAGGCCGGCCGAAGGCGAGGCGTGCCCCGCGTACGAGACGTGCGCGCCGGGGCTGGTGTGCGGCCTGCCGCTGAAGGGCGCCGATCACGGGATCTGCGAATCCGGCGACCTCGGCGCGGCGTGCCGCGATGATAGCGATTGCGATCTCGACAAGTGGTGCGACGCGACGTCGGGCCGCTGCCGGGCGACGTTTCCGATCGGGGCCGAGTGCGTCAGCCTCCTGCAGTGCGGCGACGACGCTTCGTGCGTCGGGACCTCGATCAGCGACACGGCGCCTGGGCATTGCGCCCAGATCTCGCGGCCCGGCGATCCGTGCGACTTCATGTGTTATGGCAACCTGTACTGCAGCGGGTCGGGTCGCTGCCGCAGTCTTCCGGTGCTGGGCCAGTCGTGTTCTGCACTGACCCCTTGCGCGGGCGCCGACGTTGTGTGTAATAGTGGCCTTTGTGTCGTGCGCAGTGACGTCGGTGCGGTGTGCAGCGGCGATACGTGTCTCCCGGGTTTGTTTTGCACGTCGGCGCTCGGCGATCCGCACCCGACGTGTGCGGCGCGACGAGCCGCGGGGGCGACGTGCAACGATCCCGGTCAGTGTGAATCGTACGCGTGCTCGGGAGACGAGCAGCAGGCCGGCGTCTGCCAGTCGTGCCCTTGATCGCCGCGGTCGCGCGCTCGATCACCTGACTTGCGATCGGTCGTAGCGACGGTGTTCATCGCGTCTCGAGCGAGGCGCTCCGCAAACCATGCCCGTGGCCTCGCTGTGAAGCTAACAACTCATTCGATGTAAGGGGAAGGAATCATGAATTATCTACGTGGTATGTTATTCGGTATCATCGGGGTGCTCGGCGTCATCGGCGTCAGCCCCGCGGCGCACGCGGATCGCAAGATGGTCGTGCTGATCGACGCCAGCGGCTCGATGACCACGGCGCGGCCGGCAGATCCGACCAACCCGACGCGGTTCGCGGCGGCCAAGGCACGCGCGGCGGACCAGGTCCGGGCACAGGCGAAGATCGGCCTCGATGGCGTCGCGGTCTACACGTTCAGCGACGTCACGGCCACGGTGCAGACGCTGGGCTTCGTCGGCGTCAACGAGGCGCTGACCGCGATCGGCGGCCTCGATCTGTTCACGGTCGGCGGCGGCGACACGCCGCTGGCCGGCAGCGTGTGCGACGTGGTCGATGTGCTGGTCGGGACCGGCGCCACCGTCAAGGTGCTCGGGCTGTCGTCCGATGGCGAGGAGAACTCGACGCCGCTGAGCCACCCGTGCCAGGGCCCGTTCTCGGCGATTCCGGACGCGCCGTACTCCGATGGCTCGTGGCAGAACAAGGTGCTGAACTACGTGGTCGATCACGGCGTCACCCCCTACATCGATCTGTTCAACCCCGACCCGATCATCAGCTTCGCGGCGCGCGCGGCCGACCCCGAGGCGGCGCGCACCGCGCAGGCCCGGGCCACGAGCCCGATCGCCAAGCTCGCCGCCGGGGCCGCCACGGCCGGGCCGCCCACGCTCGCGGCGTTCTTCACCGAGCTGGCTCGCGAAGCCGGCGGGCGGCTGACCGTCATCGACGATGGCACGGCAAAGCTGCCGGTCACCGGCGACCTCAGCGGCGATGGCTGCGTCGACCGGAGCGACGCGCTGCGGATCGCGCGCGGGTTCGGCCAGGTCGGCGATCCTCAGGATCTGCCGCTCGATCTCGATGGTGATGGCGTGGTCGGGTTCGCGGATTATGCGCTCGCCGTCGCGAGCTTCACCCCCGGCGGCTGCGGCACGCCGGATCCGTACGTGGCGCGGGCGCCGATCGTGTGCACCGGCCTGACGACGGTCACGGTGACCGGCCAGGCGATCGACGGCGGCGGGATCACGGTCGATGCTCGCGGCGCGTGCCAGCTGGTGATCAAGAACAGCCTGATCGTCTCGGGCCAGAGCGCGATCAAGGTCGTGGGCGCCGCGGTGATCACGGTCGATAACAGCATCCTCGTCGGGGAGAACGCCGTGCTGACGTCGTCGGGCGCGACCGTGCTGTCGGCCGCCAAGACGGTGTTCCACGGCAAGAGGTCGGTCCCGGGCGCGCTGCTGTATATCGATCGCGGCGGCAATACCTGGGAGTGATCGCCGTCCCTACGCCTCGGATCCTGGAGTCGCCGCCGCGCCGCCGCGGCCGAACAGCTGCGCTGCGTAGCGCTTCACCTCCTGGTGGAAGCTCACGACGAGGGCCAGGATCAGCGGGATGAACGCGATCGCGGGCACGCTCTGCTCGCCGATCGCGCGGAGCGTGGCGAACCGGTCGCGGCGGATCTGCGCGACCAGCGCGCGCTTGCCGTCGACGTCGAGCGCGAGCTGATAGACGTCGGGGGCCTGGGGACCGGCCTTGGTCTTGACCATCATCGTGCAGGCGGTCGCGTCCGCCGCGCACACCGGGCTGGTCTGCAGATCGGTCAGCGTGGACGACACCGGCTGGATCGCCAGCTTCTGGGGGCTCGGCTCGTCGCAGCCGCGATAGACGAACAGCTCGACGGCCTCGCCCAGGCCGACGCGATCGGGGTAGTCGAGCTCGTACGTGCAATGCGCGATCCGCTGGGTGATCCGGCTGCGCGTGCTGCGCAGCCACGTCCAGTAGCCGCCGAACAGCAGCGCCGTGCAGGTGAAGCCGATCGCGATCCGCGACACCCGCTGCTGCTTGAGCGCGTAGCGCCGGGCCTGCGGGGCGTCGAGGTGGGTGTTGATCCAGCGCTCGAACAGCGGGATGCGCACGCGGTGGTGGCCGCGGCGATGCTCGACCAGCATCATGAGCTCGAGGCCATCGAGCGCCTTGGCGATCTGCCCGGGCGACGCGGTGGCCTCGAGCGCGCGGCGGATCCGGCGCGGCGAGCGCGGGCGTTCGCGCGCCACGTGCTGCAGCACCACGTGCTCGGTGGCGTCGAGCCACAGCGAGACGTGCGCGCGGAAGCTCGAGCCGGTCGCGGCGATCCGCGCGGCGGCGGCCGCGACCCGGCGCGGCGTGACGGTCAGGCTCGCCAGCGGCGAGTAGTCGGGCCGCTCGCGGGTCGCGCGGATGATGTCGCTGCAGATCAGGCGGAGCGCGTAGACGTTGCCGCCGGAGGTCCGGTGGAGCCGGGCCAGCGCCCGGCGGGTGGGGCGGAACCCGACGAGCTCGCCGAGCGAGCTGACCAGGTGATCCGATTCGCGGCGGCTCAGCGCGCGCATCGGCACGCGCGCCACCGAGACCGGCTGCTCGAGCGGCACCTGCTCCATCTCGCGGAAGTCGCGCACGCTGGTGACGATCACCGTGTGGTAGCCGGAGCTGCACAGCGCGGCGAGGCCGCGCCACAGCTCGCGCGCGGCGGCGCGCCGCTGGTCGTCGGGCTCGGCGTTCGACGCCAGCCGGATCAGCCAGTCCGCGTCGTCGAGCACGAGCACGAGCTGGTGGCGCCTGGCCAGGCCGGTCTCGCGGGTGCCCGGCCTCGCGCTGAACGCGCGCTCCGCCGAGGACACCATGCTGCCGGCGCCGGGCCACGCTCCGAGCGCCAGGAGCGTATCGCGCACGCTGGGCTGCGCGGCTTCGGGGATCGGCGCGGCGGCCGGCGCCGGCTCGCCCTGCAGGCGGCGAACCCGCGCGGCGATCTCGCGGACCAGCTGGTGCGGATCGTTGCTGGCGAGCTCGGCGCAGCGGATCCGGACGAACTGGCGGGTCACGTTGCTGGTATCGCAGCCGTACTCCGCCATCGCGACCATGCTGGTCTTGCCGGAGCCCGGGGGGCCCGCGACGCTGACGATGTGCCCGCCGGCGACGATGTGCTTGACCAGGTCGGCGACCTCGCCGGAGAACCCGGTCCACCGCGTCGGATCGGCCGAGCCATCGACCACCGCGAACGGATCGCTGACGGTGTGGAGGTCGGCGATCCGGTTGACCAGGAGCGCGCGCGCCGTGCCGATGCTGCACGCCCGGCGGATCTCGGCGGCGGCGAGCGGGACGACGAACAGGTTGCGGTCCTTGCGCAGCGCGAAGATCGTCTCGCGCGCGCCCTGGCCGAGCTGGGGCGCGGCGAGCACGGTGATCAGCACCGAGCCCGCCGGCGCCTCGAGCGCGGCGAGCCGGCGCGCGAACGGATCGACCTGGGCGCGGAACACCTGGGTGCCGATCTGGCCGAACGGCGCCGCGGTGGCGCGCTCGACGTCGTCGAGGAACAGCACGAAATGCGAGCGCGCGCCGAGGTCGCGGATCGCGGGGGCGCGGAGCTCGATCAGGTGATCGTCGAGGTGGCGCGCGGTGCCGAACAGCTCGCGAAAGAACCGGACCGCGTCGGGCGCCAGGTCGCGGAACCCCGCCGGGATGGCCGCCGCGACGACCTCGCCGAGCTCGCCGGCCTCGTGATCGGGAGCCCCGTGCGCGCGGGCGTCGGCGGTGTTGTCCGCGTTGCCCTTCGACAGTGGAGACGATTCGCCGCGCGCCTCGACGCGCCGGTGGTGGAGGGTCGCGGCGCCCGGGGTTCCGCGCGGCGACTCGCGCGGCGCCGGGTCGGGGGCGGCGTTCGCAGTTGGACCGGGGCGATCGTGCCCGGCGAGACCGCGCCGGTCGACCTGGAGGTGCGATGCGCTCGGGGCGCGGCTCGGTGGGCCGGCGGCGATGAAGTCGCGGAACCGGTCGGCCGCCACGCTCGGATGGGTTGGCTCCGACGGTGCTATCGGCGCCACGTCGGCTGTCGATCGCGCGGATCGGCTCGCAGCTGGTGGTCGGCCCCCGGCTCCGAACGCTGGCGCGGCTGGCGCGGCCGGCGTGCGATCGCTGCGTTCGCCTCCGCGTCGGGGCGGCAGCGGGGCGGCGGTCTGCGGCGATCCCTCGATCGAGTCCGTCGATTCGGTCGATTCGGTCGATTCGGTCGATTCGGTCGATTCCGCCGACCTCATCGCCTCGATCGACTCGAAGTTCGGTCGGGGCTCACCGGCGGTCGCGGCTTCACCCAGGCCAGCGTCGCGCCGCCAGGTAACCTCGGTATCGCGGAGGTGGTCGCTCGCGGGCGCCGGCGGGTTGGGCGGTGGTGGCGCGGGGGCGTGGGGGGCTGGGTCGAACGCGCGCGTGATCGGCGTGTCACCAGGGTCCGATGGGCGCCGCGCCCGCACGCCGCCGAGCGCCGCCTCGAGCGCCTCGAGCACGTCGACCATCGAGGCGAACCGATCGTCGGGCGTTTTGTTCAGGCAACGCATCACGATGCGCTCGACCGAGCGCGGCAGCGCCGGGATCCGCCGCGAGGGCGAGGGCGGCGCGGCGTTGAGGTGGAGCTGGCTCAGGGCGAACACGTTGTCGCTCTCGAACGGGGGCTGGCCGACCAGCATCTCAAACAACACGCAGCCGAGCGCGTAGATATCGGTGCGTGCGTCGACCTGCGCGCCGCGGAACTGCTCGGGCGCCATGTACATCGGCGTGCCCAGGATTGTCCCGGCCGAGGTGGTAGACAGCTCGACGCGGTGGACGAGCTTGGCGATCCCGAAATCGACGATCTTGGCGCGCTGGCCCCCGGCGACCTCGTCATCGGCGATCAGGAAGATGTTGGCGGGCTTGAGATCGCGGTGCAGGACGCCGACCGCGTGAGCCGCGGCCATGGCGCTCGCGATCTGCCGCGCCACCCGCAGCGCCGCCACCATGGGGAGCGGCCCGTCGTCGTGGATCGCGTCGCGGAGGGTCTTGCCGTCCAGCAGCTCCATGACGATGTAGGCAGTGCCATCGTCGGCGAAGCCGAAGTCGAAGATCTGGACGATCCCGGGGTGATTGATCGCGGCGGCGGCCCGCGCCTCGGTGAAGAAGCGATCGACGAGGTCGGGCTGCGCCGACACCCGCGGCGCCACGATCTTGATCGCCGCGCGGCGCTGGATCAGCAGGTGTTCACCGACGTACACCGCGCCCATGCCGCCGGAGGCGATCTGGCCCGTGATGCGGTACTGACCGACGATCGCTCCGACCGCGACGGCGCTCATCCAGCCAACCATGGACCCTGCCAGAGAATGCGCCGGCTGCGCGATCCGCGCAAGCTCGCGGCCCGCTCAGGTGGCGGCGCGCCACGCCGGCGACGGCGCGTCGTTGACCACCGCGGTGATGAACGCCGGCACGCGCGCTCGACCGGGCATGCGGGACAGCCTACGTCACGGTGGTCGCCCGGCTACCCGCGCAACCCGTAGCGCACACGACTGAACCTGTCCGCGCTGCACCGCGGATCACACTCCGGACCTGCCATCCAGGCGACCCGGCGATCTTTCACCATGTCTACAACGTCGACCGACTCCGCACCGCGCACCGCTCGCTGGACGATCTTGTCCTCCAGCGTCGGTATGCCGATCGGTCGTTGTCGGCCGTCCTGCTTCGGGCGAAGCACGGGCGTGGCTGGACCAGCTCACGGAGGCGAGCCCAGACCGCGTCCGGCAACACCTGCGGCGCTGCCCTCGCATGCCGGCGGTGCCGAACGGACAAAGCGAGACGCGCCTACCGCTCAAGCCAGAGAGCCTCGTGGTTGCTTCGGTTGTGCGCGGGGAGCTGCCGTGGGTAACGTCCGCGACCGTGCGTGGTGGGAGGATGCGACCAGAGATGCGAACGTGTCAGGTGCGCGATGACCTCGCATTTGGTTGCGGGCCGGGGATCGCGAGCCAGAGGCCGCGATCACGGTGTTCCCTGAGCAGGTGTGGACGCTCGACGAGCACCGCGCCCAGCTACGCCGGTTTCATCGCGATGGCTGGGTGCTGGGCGCACCAAGGGCGCTGGCGATGGCGCCGTGCACGGAGTGGCTCGTCGCGCCGGGCCCTGCACCCGCCGTGAGAGCCAGTTCGTGCACCGCGGCCGCGACACCCCGGCCTCGGCTCGCTCAGCTCCGCGCTGCGCTCGGCACGGAGGTTGAACGGCGCGCTGATCTGGTCGAGGAGGTGAAGTTACTTGCCGAGGAGTGCAGTATCGTCGAGGCGGAGCGCAATAAGATCGATGCGCAGTTAGGTTTAGCCTGCCGGCCGCTGTCGCCGCGTGAACGCTTACCACGATCGTTCCGCGAGTACGTCGCGAGTCGTGATCAGGTTGTTTCCGATCGGCTCCTAAGGAGCTGGAATAATAACGCGATATCAAACACTTGGGGGCCTGGTCTCTGCCTGTCCACCACATGATATCAGCCGCTTGGCCCAAGTGGGTGCCATCACGACTGTCGTGTCATGCCAGTGGTAGCAGGGCGTCCGCGCCCGCTCCATCGCCCGCGTCGACGTCGCTCCCACCGCAGTGGATATGGGCATGCTGTGAGTCGGCATCGCGATATTGAGGCTGGTGAGAAGCCAGGCAACCGCAAGCACCCACCCGCGTCGACGTCGCGTGCCATGCAGCTGTCACTGCCGTCACTGCCCTGACCCGATTAGCCCTTCTCCAATCCGCTCACCCTATGAATGCTGTCGCGCCAGTCTCGAAACGAATTGCTTCTACTTCGGTCACGAGTTGGTCGAGCCGTTCAAGTTCAAGTGTGTCTCCGCGCCGCTCCATCCATCCGCGGAGGCGACGGAGCTCCGATAGCACGTCCATCCTGTTTTCGTTCGTCACATCGAAGCCGGTTTCCATCAGATCGACCCACTCGAGGCCGAGTTCTTGTGCGCCCGGAAGCCACTTAGAATTGAAGATCGCCTGGACAGCGACCGGCACCAGCCGTTGGACTGCGTCCTTCGTGTCCTTGATGAGTAGTGAAACCGACATGACCTATTTTCCGAACCTGGCCGTGAAGCGAAACGCAGGATGCTGCGCGCGCAGATTCACAAGTTGTGCCTCGACCGCGGCCTGGACTGCTGGATCCGCTGACTCGATCACGAATTCGAACTCGCGAATTGTGCGCAGCTGATCGAGGGTCGGGACCGAGGGCGACCCGCGTTTATTGGGACGCGGTCTTGAGGCGATGGCATCGTCAACACTCTTGATGCGAACGTTGGTCTTCTGCGCGTCCGGCCGTTGATTCCTGCTGCCATGGCTGCTCTCCCCTCTAAACCCGTCGGCTCGCGCCGACACCACGCCACTCTCGCGAATGGTCAGCGCGTGCGCAAGTGCATGATCATGCTGATCGGCGTGATGGTGGCACCCGCCAGCCGATCGCCGCGACACCGCGGGGCCAGTCCCGCCAGATCGGGCCGATCACTTCGCCGCCTTCAACGCTCGCCAGAAGTGCCCCGGGTGTGCTCGCGAAAAATGACCCAGGCTACCGTTCCGGATCCGCGATCGTGTTTGCTGAACAGGAGCATTGGAGGTGCCCCCGGCGCACTGGGGGCGTGGCGGCTCGGGACACCCCCCGTGACAACTCGGCACACAGCGATGCTGGTCGTCTCGTGATCTGAGTCGTCTCGGCGGAGGGCGGCTGCAAGCCGCCCATAGTTGCCGCTCAAGCCGCAGCTC
>Ga0302322_100001020_pt1 | contig 22489 bp, 16 predicted proteins | sample Fen_T0_2_FD_203757 | JGI IMG/M metagenome (GOLD analysis project Ga0302322, IMG submission 203757) | Peat permafrost microbial communities from Stordalen Mire near Abisko, Sweden - Fen_T0_2 | ecosystem: Environmental > Terrestrial > Soil > Wetlands > Permafrost | place: Sweden: Abisko...
ACTACACCTGACAGAGGAAGGTCTGCGCCGCTGGGCCGAAGCCATCGCACCGGACGTGCAAAGGCTTATGCATTGAGGGGCGGGGGTTGCCCGCTAGATTGGCCCAGTGACAGGATAGCTGCGTTTTACCACATCCTTAGTTATATTTACCTATGGATTAGTGCTATGCAGATTCGCAGGCCTTTGAGTTTGAGGACAATCAAGTTTGGCATTCTGTCTGCTTTCTTCCGGGAGGCGGTAGGTTTGAGGGCCGAAAGTCGAACCGATGAAATGAGTCAAATTCAGATCGGCCCAGTCAATTGTGCGGCCACCATCTGAGCTACCTGTTTTTGCATACCGTCCTCCTCATCGAGATAAAACTTCAGCGTCTGCACGTTCTGGTGATCCGAAAAGGCCATCACTGCTTCCAATCCCAGGTGAGCAGCACGCGCTGCTCGGGTTGCCTCAGAAATCGCTGTGTGCCGTATGCCGTGCGGCCGGACCTTGCGCGGGGATTTGATCGCCTCGCCCAGGGCAACGACGATGCGGTAGATCCCGTCGCCTTGGAGCCGAGCTTTCGTGACAAACCGGCCATTGCGGACTCTCACAAACAAAGGGCCAGCCTGAGGGCCACGCACTTTCACCCACACTTCCAGCGCTTGTTGTGTCTGCTCAGGCAAATCTTTCTTTCGGCGCTCCAACCGACCCTTGGTCAGCACCCAGAGGCAATGCCGATCGCGTTCCCAGTCCTTGAGATCGAGCGATGCTACCGAACTACGCCGAAGAGCCAAGTCGTGGAGCAATCGGAGCAAGGCGTAGTTCCTATGTCCGGCCGGCGTATCGTCCTTCGCCACGAAATCGAGCATGCGGCGCATGACAGCCGTGCCAGGCCCGCGTGTGTCGCGATAACGTTCGACCTTCACTTGCTGCACTTCAAAGGACCATGTGATCAGGCCGAGCATCCGGCCTAGCCGAACCAACGAACGTAGACCCTGGGTGCGCGCATTCACGGTCGACGGCGTCCGACCAGCCAGAGACTCTGTGTAGCGGAGGAGAAGCAGATTGGCTTCCGCTCCACGAAGCCGGCAAAAATGAGCGGCGACCTCGTTGAGATCGCGGAAGTCGGCCCATTTTCTAAACATTTCGAGGGAATAGAGATACGCCTTGTGCGTGGCGGGCTTCAAACTCGCCACAAAAGACCTAATCAGCAGTTCGGGGCCGATTACCTCGGCCGGCCGCGAGCCGTCATTTGCTGTAACCAACGCTTCCATGCCCTACCTACGCAGAAAACCAGTTTTGAATCAACTCCCGTTAAGTGCTCATAACGGGACTTGATTTTGTTGGCACGGTTTTAGCCTATTCTTAAGCCAATCGTTGATATTGTTTTCGCACCGATCTTGCCGAAATATTTAGTTCTTTCAGTCGTCGTACAAACGTCCGAATTGGAATCGAAAGTGCCTGTGCAATATCTTCGACACGGTGCCCGCGACGAAGCGCTTTTAGGATGTCGCTCTTGTTCGTGGCGACGATGTTACGCGACTGAATCACGGCTCGTTTTGGAGGTGATAGAAGAAGTGCGTGCAAACCGGCAGCATCCATTGACCCTGTATCTGACATCCCAATACGGTTCTTGAGAAGTCCTATTTTTGGCGTCTTAGGTGATTTATTTGTCGGCATAACAGCAGCTAGTTATTGGCTGTAGACTATGTACATTAACAGGCATCGGTGCAAACCTTAAATACGGCTAATTCGATGGCGTAAAAATGGCGTATTGTACAAAATTGACGGACTATCGCCTGATCCCTTCACCGGGTGGTTTCGTTGCAGCGCGGCCGTCGTGGCGCGATCGGTTATCGTAAACGCATCAGGGTAAAGAAACGACTTGCTATCATTTCCGGTGGTCGCATCTCTGTGTATCCCTCCCGCCAAAAACTAACGTGTAGAGCCTAGCTCCACTGAGTTTTCAGCCCTCTCTCTTTTACTGGAATGAGAGGGCTTTTTTCTGCCCAAAGTTTACGGCCTTGCGGTAAACGGCAAAACGCATTGACTGATTAACGGCATATGAGCGAACCTTCCAACATGGGTGCCACCTCGGTCATGGGTGAAACTTGGGATCAGCTTTGCGCTGATCCCTACCTCGGTAGTTCGCACTACCGGTTCGAAATCACGCCCACTGGCAAGATTCTGGTCACATTTGACGAGCCCGGCACGATGCAGGAAACCTGGGATTTCCTCTGCGCCGACCCGCATTTCTCCAACACCACGCACAAGTTCGAGATCACCCCCGAAGGCAAAATCATCATGTCCCCGACCCTGAACTACCACGGGTATTTCCAAACCGAAATCGCTCAGTTGCTGGTGAAGTTGGCGCCGCACGGCCGCGCTGCCTCTGAGATCGCCACGGAAACGCCGCTAGGGCTGTTTGCCGTCGACGTGACATGGACACCCGCCGACAAGGCGAAGATCATGCGACAGCAGCGCTATGCAAATCCTGCTGCCGAGATCTGCGTGGAGATCGAATCACCCTCGAACACGACGGAAGAATTCAAGCGCAAGCGTGACGGACTTTTCAAGGCAGGCGCACTGGAGTTTTGGGTCGTCAATCAAGCTGGCGCAGTGTCGTTTTACGCTAAAAATGCCCCCGAGGTTTTGCTCACTGCTTCACCCATGATCCCGATGTTTCCAAGAAACATCCCTTCGTGAACAACTGAGGCACTGATCTGATGGTTGGGGATGGGTAAACAACTAGGCCTTACCCATGCCGGTGCGGTTTGGAGATCAACGGATTACGCATGAATGGGGTCTGCGGGGATTGAAATGCCTTAATCGTGAATCGGAATTCGATGCTGCTTCACAACGAGGCAGCGCGAATCCGTAGAAATAAAACAAAGAATCAAAATGAAAGTCGCTAAGATATTCCCAACCAATGAAGAAGGCCATGTAATCGAAATCGGTCAGGCAACGTGGGATGAAGGGGAAACATCAGTCCGAAATCGTTACCCCACGAGCAACGGCGGATTCAGTCCTCGCAGTTCCAGCGAACTTCCCATCAGGGATCTTCAAGGAATCGTCGAATCTGTTGCCCACGAGGATATGTTCGAAGACAAGGCCATCGCCGCGATGATCCTGTCACTTTCGGCATCGCTCAATCGAAAGCTGAAACCGTAGGCTTTTAGATGCGAGGCGGTGCTGTCGGCACGGCACCGCTTCGCGCAACGTTGTCGAGCTTGGCTCCGCCGAGTTTCATGTCCTCTCTTTCAGCCGGACCGAGAGGACTTTTCCCCGCATTCCAATGGATAGGAGCAGCTGCATGTGACAATTCGCCGGCCATTGGCGGGGAGCTATGCGCCCCCCGCCAGGTCCAGCTTCAACTAACAGCCACAGACAAGAAATCCGTGGCAATCACGAAAAGTTGAGTGTCCCATGTGATTTGGCAATACAGGAGTCGATACCGTCGAATGAATGGTCTTGGGTTTTGGGCACTTCGACCAAGCGAACGTCTTCAGCCAGTCGGTTTCCCGTGCGGTGAGGTATTCAAGCGGAAATGGGATAACCTGCTCCAATGCCTGCATCTTTACTCGGGATTTTAGCGCAGCCACGTCGGCGCTCTGCGGACACAACTTCGAGGCCCCGTGGGCGGCAAACAACGAGGTGGCAAAAGCGACCGTCCCACCGTTCGCCGTGATCCAACCCCGTAGATCGGCGATGGAAGATCCCAAAGTAACCATATCGTCGACGATGACATAACGCCCGGGAGGCACAGGTCCTTGGAAAGAAGGTAGGGCTAAAATTTCCGGGTCGAGATTTGGCATCGTGTGATCTTGCGTGATACATCGCACCACTTCGGCGCCGAGGCCAAGCGCGACAAAATGGGCAAGTTCGGAAGCAAGCGCGTTCGCTTGGTTGCTCAAGAGTACAGGCACCACGAAATCAATTTTCTCCCCTGCAAAGGCACTGACCGTTGCCGGGCGATACAATCGATTTACCACCGCTCGGGCTGCCTCCGCATTGCCGTTTTGGGCACAGGAGTAGGTTTCGGCCAACGAAGGATAGCGACCAAGCACGCTTCGCTTGGCCTGCACAGCCACGTTCGGAAAGTCACCCCACGCGATTCGGATTACGGGCATAGGCACTTTGTATCCTTGGGCATGGCGTAGCCCAGCTCAACGACCGGCCTATGGGCAAATGGCACCGCACCGATCAGCCAGGACAAAACGGGCACAGCAATGCTCACCTGGGCAATCAAGGCAGCGGAAAGCGCTTCAACCGGTTCTTGCAAGTACGAGGGGATCGTTGCCAGAGACAAAATTGGTGCGGCCGATTCCTTCCAGATGACGAAGCTGATTGCACCCCAGAGGAAGGCATGGATAGCAACCGAACCGATAACAAGAGCTAGCGCCCGCTTCCTCCAAGATACCGGGGTGGCCACCAGCAATGCGATCAACAAAGCGAGAGGGCGTTGGATGAAGGCCCGCGCCGGCCAGGGTATGTCTCGCACCGGGCCGTAGCCGTTGGCATCGAGCAGGGAGAGATTGACGACCGAAATGCGCAAGTCGTCCGGCTTTTGTCCCCGCACATGCCCGAGTTTTTCGAAGAGCACGACGCGCAATCCGTCTTTTGCTGGAATCACCTGCCTGCCGAACCAGCGGAAGTAGTCCGCCATGGCGTTGCCGACTCCGGGCCACCCAAAGGACAGCAGGCCAAGCACGACAACAAAGCGCAGGGCCAACCAGGCTATGGTTTTACGCGGGTACATGGCTGCCATCCGCGATGGGGCGAGCAATCGCCCATTTGATCCATGCAAGAGTAACACCCAGCGTGACCACGACCAAAACGCCGGGCCAGATTTCCAGATGAACCAGGTCAAAGGCGCTTTCCCGGTAGTAATTCGTTAGGTGCAGCGTCATGATGCGGAGGTGGTTGGCTGCCTCGATGGCCAGTCCAGTCGCCATGATTCCAACGCATTTTTGCTTCAGCCGCGCTGGAAACGCGCAGATGGCGGCGGCAGCGAACACCATGAATTGGATCGCCATGCAAGCGTCGATGATGGTGACCGCACTCAGGCCGGATTTGATCGTTGCTCCTTCGACCGTGGTTTGTTCACCAAACAGATTCAGAATCCACGAGTCCACTCGTACCGAGTGTTCAATGTAGTAATCGAGGACCGTCTTATAACCCGGCAAAAGCGTGAGCGCGTAGAAAACCACGGTCCAGAGGCAATAGCGGCCGACAAAAGCGAGCACAGGCCAGAGGGCGATCCTCTGCTTGGCATCTTTCCCAGAGGCCCGCTTGGCACGCGGCGCGGGCGGTGCCTTCCGCTTTTTGCTGCTGCGGTTCATGGCGAACTCCTTCTTGGCTTTACGGCTCTGATTCCAGCGAGGGAGATGAGAGCCAAAACGAACCACCCGTTAGGGGCACCGCCGCCACCACCAGCGGCTGTCGATGGCGCGGGGCTTGGGCTGCCGCTTGAACCGGATGAAGACGACGAGCTGGAAGAGGAACTGCTGCTCGACGACGAGGATGAGCTGGAGCTGCTGGAAGAAGAACCCGACGAGGACGAACTGCTGGAACTGCTCGACGAGCTGGAGGACGAGGAACTGCTGCTCGATGACGAGCTGCTGGATGAGACGTAAAAGGTGGCGGTTGCCACGGTACAATATCCGCCGTAAGCACGCAGCCCGCCTAGGATAGCACGAAGTGCCCCGTTGCCGCAGTCCGCAACTTCAAGGCTTGCCGCCTCGTTCAAAGGGGCCGAATTGGGCTTGTACACGGCAACTCCGCGGGGCTGGTTGAACCACGCCTCTGAGCCATATGCATCTACGATGTCTTTCAATCCAGCCACACCTGGCAAGCCGGCTAGCGTGCGCACCTCGCCCCCTGCGGAGATTTGGCGGATGGTGTTGTTACCAGTGTCGCAGAGATAGATGTATCCCCTAATATCGACGTCGATGCCGGTGGGCAAATTGAAGAGGGCCATGTTAGATGTCCCATCGGGTCCGCCATCAGTATTGCCACTGATGCCCGGCGTGCCCGCAAGCGTGGTCACGGTGCCATCCGGCAGGATTTTGCGCAACGTGTGGTTGAACGTGTCGGTCACATAGACGTTGCCAGAGGTGTCAACAGTGAGACCGGTGGGGTGATTGAATCGCGCTGCGCTGCCCACCGCGTCGGTGCTGCCGGTGAGCCCGGCACTGCCGGCGAAGGTGCTCGATACATTGGAGGTCGTCAGCTTGCGGATGACATGGTTGCCGGTATCGGCGATGTAGAGATTGCCTGCGCTGTCGAGAGCGATGCCGGTGGGCTGGTTGAACCAGGCGCCAGAACCAGTCCCCTCTTTGTAGCTCTGATGTGCGGGGTCGCCCGCCAAGGTCGTGACGACGCCGGCCGAAGTCACCTTGCGGATGGTGTTGTTGCCGGTGTCTGCGACGTAGAGATTGCCAGACCTGTCGAGGGTCAGACCGCATGGCTGGCGGAAGCGGGCCGCTTCGCCCGTGCCATCGGCTGAGCCTGCCAAACCGGACTTTCCCGCCAAGGCGTAATCATACAGGTTCCCGTCATAAACATTTTTGACGATAGTGTTGTTGCTCGCGTCAGTCAGGTAGACGTTACCGTCGTTATCGGTCACCACTCCGGTCGGCCCAGCGAGCAATGGCGAAACGACAACTATACCCCATCCCCAACTGGTGTCGGTGCCCGCACTGTTGGTCGCAACGTAGCGAACCTGGGCACCATTGAGACTGTTTGTCACCTGATCGACCGTGAGGCTCGCCGTTTGTGTGCCGCTAAAGGTGCTGTTGTCGCTCAGGTTGGTCCATGTCTGCCCCTGACTGTAGGAGACTTGCCATTGGATGGACGGGGTCGGCGTGCCGGTTACCCTAGCCTGGATGACGGCTGTTCCGCCCAGCGGTATGTACTGGCTGTAAATTTTCTTTTCCACCACCGGAGCCAACGGTGCGACAAAGATGCGTACGCGTTGGGAGTAGACATAGCCATATTGGTTTTTCACGAGACAGCGCACGAAACGACGGCCATTGAGAATGTCAGCCCTGTTGTTGATGTCTTGTGCGTTCACATTAGTTAGGGTGAGCGTCGCCGTTTGGGTTCCAGCCACGACCGAGCCATTGGTCATCGTGCCATCCGATATGGCATAGAGTTCAGCGGTGTCATTGTCTGCATTGGTGACGTCCTGATTGGCAATCTGCCATTGATACGAGAGGACCGGTGAATCCACCGGCGTTTGCACGGTAACCGAGAGCGTGATGGTGCCGCCCGGATTGGCCGTCACGTCACCCGTCTGTGCGGTGATCTTTGGCACTTGTGGATTGGTTGTGGTGCTGCTCGTGAGCGCAGCGATCAGCTTGCCCACATTGGGGGTTCCTAACCCGGTGCAGTTGTCCCACCCCGGGCCGGCGGTGGTTTTGATGATCGGCTTGAGTAATCTGGAGAGGTAATATCCGTCGTTGACGGTGATGTCATTGAAGGCATCGGTGCCGTTGAGCGGATAAATGCGCGGGCCAAGCAGCCCGACCGGAGGGAGACTTGCTTTGGCTCTCGCTTGATTGATGAGTGCGCAGAACCCGGCCCAGATCGGGCTGCTCAGGCTGGTGCCGCCACCGGCGTAACCATAGCCGTAATAGACATAGGGTCTTCGATCGCTGGCGACGTACCTTTGGTTCAACAGATAAAGGTCGGACAAAGAGATTGCCGCCACATCCGGCACCATGCGGCCGGTGCTCGCTTGTAGCCCTGCCCCCTGCTGCCAGGCAGGCCGGGCGAACATTTTGCTTTCGCCACCGCCGGAGGCCTGCCAGCCCCATTCGGCGGTAGGGAGGTCCGGATCAATCTGCACATCAGGAAACCTCATCGTGGTCCCGCCGACAGACACTACACAAGGATCGCTGGAAGGGAAATCCACAAACGGAATGCCAGAACCGTTATCCTGACCGTCGTCGCCAGACGCCGCGAAAAAGGTGATGCCCGCCGCAGCAAGTGCGGCAAAGTAACGCGAGTCCCGGAGACCTGCCCATTCCGTAGTACCTGCACTTTCGGAGACTTGGCGTAGCCCTGGATTATAGAGTGCATCGCTCAAGATGGCGGGAACAAACTCTGCGGGACCGCTTGTCAGGTACAACCGGATCTTGGCTTTGGGTGCCATCCCAGCCGCCCACTCGATGTCCATCGTTTCTTCATAGGCACTCTCGGTGCCCGCACTGAGGCCGGCCCAAAGGTCGATTATTGTAACCGAAGGCGTCGGATAATTGGTGCTCATGCCGGTGTTGGTCCAAAAGGCTTGAATATCCGTCGTCTTCGTCGGTCTCGCCCCGATGATGGCGATCGTTTGGCCCTCGCCATCCATTCCCTGTCCTCTTCCTCCATAGTACTGGGCAATGGTTTGGGGGCCGACGGTGGCAACTCCGGTGCTCAGCGGTGGAGGCAAGGAGCATTGTTTCGCATGCGCCCTGAGCTGTGGCTGCAAACCCGATGCACCGAGTGCAAAAGCCGCCCAGTTTTTCGGCAGCAAAGGAGAACTTTCTGCCGAGGTATATTCCTTACCGTCGATGCCTCGCACTCGCACGAACTTGGTTTGGAGCGCCTGCGCGACTTCAGCCACCGAACCACTGGCTTTGACGGAAAGCCGGGTGAGGTCGGCAGACTGCACCTTCAGCCCTTTGGTGGCCAGCCATCCCGCGACTCGCTCAAAATCCTTCTTGGTCGGGTAGTATTTTTCGTTCATCTCCGCCTGCGAGATGATCTCGTTTTTGTAGATGCGTGCGCGCAAGCCCTGTTCGTCGCGCAGACCCAGGTCGATGCGGAAAGGCATCGGCGCGGCCAGATCGTCCGGCGTCAGCTCGCGCCGCACAATGCGGCCGGTATCCAAAGGCCGGATGCTGTCGTAAACGACTACCTCTTTGTCGTTGTCCGTGGGTTTCGTGTCGGCTTGCGTGGGCATGCCTGAAACCAGCGTTGCCGGGTGCTTCCACGCGGGCCAGCGCACGCACAGCATCGCGAGGAGGACGAGTAGCAGAGTGCAGAAAAGGGCGCGTTTGTAGCGAAGCATGGTTTATCCCGCAACGGGTCGGAATTAGTTAAGCGGTTGGGTCGAAGCTAAGGAACGCAAATTTCCGCCGGGGCGAAGAGTTCACAGAGATGTCACACATCCCTATGCCCTCCGCGCCCCGGCGGTTAACATTTATACAATTTTGAACCGTTTACTTCTGCTTTAGCCGAACCGGCAGAAACCGACTGCCCAACACGGCCAACAGGACGCCACTCAACGCGATGACCCAGCCCGGCGCGATCGGGCCGATCTTTTCTGTGGTTATGGTGAGGGTGGCAGAGTTTGAGTCATTCGGACCGACAACGTTCGTTGCCGTACACTTGTATTTGAATCCGTGCATCACCCGCGAATTGTTCGGAACCGGATTCAAGATCGACAGTGTAGTCGTGTCCCAACCTTGGTAGTTGCTGGTATTGGCGAGTGAACCGATGGGGGTCCAAGTCGCTCCGCCATCGCGAGATTCTTTCCAGTCGTACGTGTTGGTTGTCGTGTTCGATACCGTCACCGAAAAGACAGCCGGCATGCTGCCACGGTCAATATAAACATCCTGTGGCTGGGTGCCGAATTCCGGAATGGTCGGTGAACGAACAATGAGCTGCAAGATGTTCGAAGGTACCGGCTTTGGGCCGCTCCCGATGTTATAGGTTGCGATACATTGGATATGCTTGCCGTTATCAGCAGCATCAGCGGCTGTGATGGTGTAGTTTGCGCTGTTGGTGCCCACCGGCACGCCTTCTTTGTACCACTGGTAAGTATAGTAAATCGGCGCATCGAGGCCAACCGTGAACGAAACCGGATCGCCCGCAAAGACATCTCTCTGAGCGGGAAGATCCGTCAAGTACGTCACGTCAGACTTCACCGAGTGATTCACCACGCTGGAATACACCGCGCCACCTGCTGTGCCGCCCGAGTAGGAGTACGGGCTGACCGCACAGCGTACCTGAACCGTTTTGTAGGTGGACAGATTATAGGTCGAGGTCGTGGTGCCCGAAGTCGTGCCAGCCGTGTACCAAGTCGCTCCACTATCGCCCGACGTCTGCCAGGAGAAGGTGAGCGTAGCACTCGACGGATTATTGATCGTCGCGGTCAGCGCCCGAGTGCCGGCGATCACTACGGTTGTATTGGCGGCTGGAGACATCGTAAGCGACGTAAAGGACGGAGCCGCGATCGCAGTCACGGTAGTGGTGGTATTGCTGCCATTGCTAATCCAAAAATAGTAACCGGTTATAGCCCATGCAGTGAAGGTGGTAGCTCCAGCCGAGGACGGCGTGAAGGTGTAAGTGCTCGTGTTGTTCACCTTGATCTGGCCCGAGACCGCCGTGCCTAACGGAGAGTCGATACTATAACCCGTAATCGGATCGTTCGCGTTGCCGGGGTAGAAATTGGCTGTGAGCGTCACAGGAGAGCCCACAAACGCCGTGCTCGCCGTCGATGAAATCGTCGCGGAGGGCTTTGTCGGCGTGGTCGTGTTCAGGTAAACGTGGATGGCACCGAGAAACTGATCATTTCCATCGAGGTTCTTGCAGTAAACGTGAATGGTGTACCAGCCTGCTTCGAGGTGGTAAGTCGGTCTTGTGCGATAACCGCTCACCGTCACCACCCAGCGGTCGTTGGCGGAATCGTAGTAGCCCGGTGTCCACGGTGAACTGATGTCATCCTGCCCACCGGCATCAGTCCAGTTCGGGTACGTAACCGAGTTTAAGTTTCGCGGGTTGTTCAGATAAACTTGAAACGAAGTGCCAAAGGCGTAGTTGTTGGTGCCGCTGCACGTGATCGACGAAAAGCTCGCTGCCGGGTTCGCCAGCACATCGACAATCGCACCGCCTTCTACCATGTAAACGCCGGCGGAGGTGGCCTTGTAGCTGGAGAAATTGCCGAGCGACTGCCATGACGAACCATTCCACAGGGATACTTCACCGTCCTGGTAATCGTAGTAACCTTGGTCGGGATAATTATCGACCCAGGTCACGCGTTGAGGGATGTTGATAATGGTGTCTCCCACATGCCCAAAGTTGATGTCGTTGATCGGATTGATCGTGGTCGGGCCGGTTGGCGGCAGGTTCGGGTGCGAGACAGTGAAGCCCGCCCAATTGTCGCCTCCTACCGTGCCATTTTGATCCCACACGTTGTGGGCTTCAACATGCACGGCATAACCACCCGGCATGGTAGGTTTCCAATTGATCGAGGCGGTCGCATCGCTGCCGCTGACGGCTGCGCGGCCAACATAATTCCAGCCCGGCAAAGTCGGGCCGCTCACCCAGAAATAGATCCAACCGAGATTTCCTTGTGGATCGGTGGCCCGGCCTGTCAGCGTCGTTGTCCCACCAAAATCGCAGTTCGTGCCACTGACGCTTTGCACCACAGGCAGCGGGACGGTCACCTCGAAGATTTTGTTACCGATATTTTCCTGCCAATATGAATCCCCGTATTCCGGGTCGTATTCATGGCGGTCGATGACGGCCTCCATTTTGTGGTGGCCGGCCCCGAGCGAGGCGGTGTTGTAGGAGAAATTCCAGCCGCAATACGTGATATCTTGGTATGAAAACATCGGCAAACCTTGGTTACCAAGGTCAATGTTGTATTGCTGAACGTCAGGCCGGTTTCCACCCGTGGTGGCATTGCCGACGTAGTTGCCGTCAACATACATGTAAACCGTTTGAGACGAGCCGTCATTATAGTCAGCACCCCAACCGCTGGCGGTGAGGTTGCTGCCACGGACCACTGGGCTTGAAGTTCCGTCGAACGATCCGGCCGCGTGAGCCAAATGAGCCATGGCCAGAAAAGTCAGACAGAGCCCGAGGATTTTTGAGAATTTGTTTTTCATGGATTCGTCCTCAGTTGGTGGTTTGGCTTGGTTTGGCAGACTGGACGGTAAGGGCGGGATCGGCTTCCGGGCCGTCGACAACCGCGTTTTGTGCTGTCACCTTTGCGCTGATCTGCACCAGCAGCATCGGCACTCGGTCGGACTCGGGCTCGGTCACCACGGTTACGGTGGCGGTGTGCGCCTGGGCTGTATCAGCCGGCGTGACCGTGACGGTGTTTCCTTGCACAGTGGCGGTGAACGCCGGGTCGGAAACTTGGATCGCTTTGATGGTTTTGCCCTCGGGCAGGTTGATCACCTGGCTCGATTTTGCCTGCGCGGTTCCGGTCTGCGTCCACGAAAGAACGCGGGGAGCAAAGGCAACCAGCGTTGAAGAAGAGAGCGGCATCGGCACCATGACGGTGCGTTCGCCCGCGCTGTCGCTGATCTTCAGGTACACCGGGATCTGACCGGGAATCATCACCGAACTCGCGTCGAAGGTGAGCGTGAGCGGCTTGCGCTCGCCCGTCGCCAGCGTGATCGGCGAAATCGCCTGAAGCGACTCCGGCTTGATCGCACCGACTTGGCTGACGGTGATCGACTGGGCCGAGCGATTGAGGAGGTTGACCGTGACGGTTTGCGCGGCCGTCGCAGAAACGTTTACGCCCGCGGGTGAATTGCCCACGATGGACAGTTCGCGGCAGATGGCTGGTGCAGACGGAGTCTGGGCCGACAAATGCGCGGTGAACAACAGTACCGCAAGCCCGGCAAAAGCTTGTTGGAAACCACGGCCAAGAGGCCGCCGGTTGTTGGGGTGGCCCGCGCAGGCTGCCGTGCGGGCGTGAATATTTGAAGCGATCGGTGAGTGCATTGTGGTATGGTATGGTTAGTGACGGAAGAACAGCCAACACGCCGAAGCCGTTTCTAACGTGGGGCTCCTCGCGTCAGCGCAGGAAGTGATGCTTTTTCAAACGTCCTTGCAGGCAGTGACGACCCGCAACGTGAACGCCGAAAGAAGCGTCCCTAGAACATTGAAACATCCAAATTTTGTTCTGTCTCAGTGTGCAGGTAGAGCTAATTGCACGGGCTGCCGGTAAAATGGAGGAAACGATTGTTACAGCCGGTAAACGATTTGGTTCGGTTCCGTCCACTAACGCAAGTAGTTGCAACAGCGCTACCTAATCAAAGGTATATTTAGGGCTTGATTATGGGAAATGTGAAGCGGTTCGCGTTAGGCTTAACCATTATCACTAATCTAAATATCGCAACGTTAGTCACTATCCCTTTTCCCGGCCGCCTTTACAATCAGGTGAATTTGTTCGCGGAATACCTCCCAGAGCTTGCGCTAAAACGGTGTGTCAGGAGGCTCGCACTGTACTACCATGAAACGCAACTGGAACCCGCACGAACTCGAACAGGAGTGGTCCCTAACGAGTGAGGATCGAGAGAAACTGATCGGCCGGAAACCTGCGCAGCAATTGGGTTTGGCGGTACTTATTTGCTATTTTCGAATTGAAGGGCGCTTCCCCGATCGCCACCGAGATATACCGAAGGTGGCCGTCGAATTCGTAGCGGAGCAGATAGGCGTGCATCCCTCCATTTTCAGCGACTATGTGTTTGGAGGCCGTACGGCCGAAGTGGATCGAACTGCGGTCCGCCGTCACTTGGGGTGGCGCGTAGCGGCTGAAAAGGATGGTGAAACGCTGATCGCATGGATGCAGGCCGAAGTCTTCCCCAGCGAAGCAAATTTCGAAACGCTGACCGAGCTGGCCTTGGATTGGTTCCGCGAAAGACGCATGGAGCCGCTGAGCGAGCAAAGCTTGGCCCGACTTCTTCGCGGCGCTTTGCGCTCGTATGAAAACGAAATATTTAAGAAAATTGCGGACCGTCTATCCACTCAAAACCAACAGTCTATCGATCAACTGCTGGAGACGGGAGTGACCGAAGGCGATGATGATTTTGACCTGACTGCAACGGCGAGGCTCACCCTTAACAGCCTTCGGGCAGATCCTGCTCGTCCTGGCTTGGAAAGCGTCTTCCAAGAGGTCGCGAAGCTTCGCCGAATCGATCAGATTGGACTGACCGCAAACCTTTTTGACGGAATTGCCAGCAAGCTGATCTCCACGTTGCGCCGACGAACCGCAACCGAGCCCGCCAACGAATTAAAAACACGCATTCCATTGGTTCGTTATCCGATGGTCGCTGCGTTTTGCTGGGAACGGCGCCGCGAAATCATCGACGGGCTCGCCGATCTGTTGATTCAGATCGTCCATCGAATCGGCGTAAACGCCGAGCGAAAGGTGGAGAAGGAACTCCTCAAGGATTTTCGAAAAGTCCGCGGCAAGATGACGATCTTCGCGAAAATGGTGAACGTATCGGTGGAAAAGCCAGACGGCATCATCAAGGAGGTTATTTATCCTGAAGTCGGACCGGATACGCTCAAAGCATTGCTGGCGGAGTTGAAATCATCCGGTCCGGCCTATCACAGCGTCGTGCATACGATCATGCGCGCATCCTATGGCACTTACTATCGGAGGATGCTACCTGTCATCCTGGATGCGCTTGAATTCAAGTCCAATAACCAAACTCACCAACCGGTTATTCAGGCAATTGAGCTGCTTCGGTCCTGCCGGAATCTGCGCTCCAAGTTTTTCCCGGAGACAGTGTCGGTACCGACGGTCGGCGTGGTTTCCGCCAAGTGGCGTGAAATCGTCGTCGAAAAGGACGATGGCGGTAAGGAGAGAATCAACCGCATCAATTTTGAAATCTGCGTGCTGCAATCCCTACGCGAGGCATTGCGTTGCAAGGAAATTTGGATTGTCGGTGCGGACCGGTTCCGCAATCCCGACCAGGACTTGCCGGGGGATTTCGCGGAGAAACGCGACGCCTATTTTGCCGCGCTCAAGTTGCCACGTGATCCGGCAACCTTCGTCGAAAAGCTACGGACTGCCTTGTCGGACAGTCTTGCCATGCTTAATGCCGGGATGCCCAAGAACGCGGAGATAAAGATTTCCGAAGGTGGCCGCAGAGGGCACCACATTTCAGTCTCACCGCTTGAGGAGCAAGGTGAGCCGAAAAATCTCGCTGCGCTCAAGGGCGAAGTTTCCCGACGTTGGGCGGCCACTGGCCTGTTGGAAATACTCAAGGAAGCGGAACTGCGAATCGGTTTCAGTCAGGATTTCCAGACCGCAGCATCCAGCGAGAAAATGGATCGGGATAAGATCCGCCGTCGTCTTTTGCTTTGTCTCTATGGATTGGGTACGAATGCCGGATTGAAAAGGGTTCTAAGCGGAGACGAGCCCGAGACGTACAAGGAGCTGCTTTATATGCGGCGGAGATTTATCCAGAAGGCGTCGCTTCGCGCAGCAATTGCACGGGTGGTCAACGCGACCTTGGCTATCCGTCAGTCGGATATCTGGGGTGAAGGAACGACGGCCTGCGCATCGGATTCGAAAAAGTTTGGGGCTTGGGACCAAAATCTCATGACCGAGTGGCACATCCGCTATGGCGGTCGCGGCGTGATGATCTACTGGCATGTTGAACGCAAATCGGTGTGCATTTATTCGCAGCTCAAGCGCTGTTCGTCATCGGAAGTTGCCGCCATGATCGAAGGCGTCTTGCGCCATTGCACAGATATGACTGTCGAGAAGAACTACGTCGACAGTCACGGCCAGAGCGAGGTGGGCTTTGCCTTTAGTTATTTGTTGGGGTTCGATCTGCTGCCTCGTTTGAAGAATATCAGCCGTCAAGTGTTGTACACCCCGAGCCCGGGTGATGCGAAGCGTTTCCCGAACCTCACTCCGATCCTAAGCAAACCGATCAACTGGGAACTCATTTCGCAGCAGTACGAGGAAATGGTGAAGTTCACGACGGCGTTGCGACTGGGGACCGCAGAATCAGAAGCAATCCTGCGGAGGTTCACTCGGGGGACGCAGCATCCGACTTATGCCGCATTAGGCGAGCTGGGCAAGGCGATCAAAACAGTCTTCCTTTGCCGGTATCTCCATTCCATGGATCTCCGTCGCGAAATCCACGAAGGGCTGAACGTCATCGAGAATTGGAACAGCGCGAACTCGTTCATCTTTTATGGGAAGGGCGGAGAAGTCGCGACCAATCAATTGGAGGACCAGGAAACCTCCGTACTCTGTCTGCATCTGCTACAGCTCAGCTTGGTGTACGTGAATACGTTGATGATTCAGCGGGTGTTGGCGGAACAAACGTGGCGCGACCGGATGGAGAAGGAGGATTTCAGGGCGTTGTCGCCGCTGCTGTACAGCCACGTCAATCCTTACGGGCGGTTCGAACTGGATATGGAGAGCAGGCTACCGATCGACGACCTCGCGGAAACCGCTTTGCCGAACCATTCGGTTGCACAAACTGTCTGAATTTACTAAGCTCGCGGCATAAACGCGTTACAATCGCGAATGTGGTAAAACGCAGTTATCCTGTCACTGGGCCGACTTCGTCGAAAGCTATTGCCGAAAAACCCCCTCACTTGGGTGAGGGGCTTTTCGTTTTGTTCCCGCGCCGACTATTCAGGCGATTTGATCCAATCCCACAGCACACGGGCAGCACGACCACGGTGGCTGAGCGCGTTCTTTTGCGGCTCGGACATTTGAGCCGTACTCAGCGATTTTCCGGCCGGTACAAACAGCGGATCATAACCAAAGCCGGCACCACCACGTGGTTCGTGCAAGAGCGAGCCGTCGCAACGTCCTTCGAAAACTTGTTCACGGCCAGCTCCGGCGATCAGCACCAGCACGCAGACGAAGTGCGCGGCGCGTCGATCGTCGGGTACGTCACGCATCGTCTGCACGAGTTTCGCGAGGTTGGCCGCGCTGTCGCCTTGCGGTCCAGCGTAATAGGCCGACTCCACGCCAGGTGCGCCGTCGAGCGCGTCGACGCAAAGCCCGCTGTCGTCCGCCAGCACCCAGGCGTCGGGCGGCAAGATGGCTTTGAGCGCGCGGGCTTTCTTTGTCGCGTTACCAATAAAGGTTCCGGCGTCCTCCACCACGTGTGGCATGCCGCCCGCAGATTTGGCCGAGATGATTTCGATGCCGCGGCCACTCGCGTCGGCGAGGGCCTGAAATTCCTGAACCTTGTGGGCGTTACCTGAGGCTAAATACAGCTTCATCGATGGATAATTTCGCCGGGTAGACTACCCTGCCCCGCATCAACTGATCGTCGCCAAAATGATCGTGCCGCACCTCCGCAAGCCGGATCGCTTGGTCGAGTCTTTCACCCCGCATTCCGAGATAGGCGCTTTTCGCCTTGTCGTCGGCCAGCAGCACTGGTGCCCGGTAAATAAACATATAGTCAAGCTCGCGCAGGGTGAGTAATTCGCTCACGAGGAACGCGCCGCCTTCAAAATATACACCGTTGATCTTTTCCTCCACGCATTTGGTTCGGAAGTCAGCGAACGACACACGTTGGGTCGGCGACGGTAGCACCCATACTTGCACGCCGAGATCACGCAGTTTGCGCACATAACCAACGCCGCCCTGCGGTGTCGTCACGACGATCGTGCGCTCGCGAAACGCATCCTCGTAAACCTGCGGCAACACCTTTTCGCCCACGCTGCGCAGTAATCCGTCGAAGACGAAACGAATCGGGCACCACTCTTCCGCGCCGTCGATGCGCGCGGTGAGTTTCGGGTTGTCCTTCATCACGGTGCCAGCGCCGACCGCGATGGCCGGGAATAGCCGCCGCCAGCGCATCACGTCGGCCCGCGCCTCCGGACCGGTGATCCACTTCGACTCGCCAGTCCGCGTGGCGATTTTCCCGTCGAGCGTGACCGCGGATTTTGCCGCGAGCAGCGGCGTGCCTTTCGCCGCCCAATGAATAAAAATCAGATTCAGGTCGTTGCATTCGCGCTCGAGAATCCCAGTCACAACCTCCAAACCGGCCTCGCGTAGTACGGTGAAACCTCGTCCTGCGTGTTCGGGTAGCGGATCGGTCGCGCCAACAACCACACACGAGATGCCAGCGGCCTTGATCGCGTCAGTGCAGGCGCCGGTGCGGCCGACTGTCGAACACGGTTCCAGCGTTACATAGATGGTCGCGCCGGGTTTCGCTTTCCGCCCGAGCGCGGCCAGAGCGATTTTCTCCGCGTGCGGTCCGCCGTCCTGGGCGTGAAAACCTTCAGCGACGATTTTTCCGTCCTCTACGATCACCGCGCCCACCATCGGGTTCGGGTGCGTCATGCCCCAGCCTTGGCGCGCCAACTCCAGTGCGCGCTGCATGAACTTCTCGTGGGCTTTCATTCTTGCACGTAGGGATTGCTACGTTTTTCCGTGCCGACCGTGGTGCGCGGTCCGTGCCCGGGAAAGACCACGGTGTCGTCGGGCAAAGTGTAAATCTGGCTGCGGATAGCGCGCTCAAGTTGTTCCATACTGCCGCCCGGTAAATCGGTCCGCCCGACGCTGCCAGCGAACAAGGCGTCACCGACAAACGCGGCGCCTGCCGCCTTTTTGTCTTTGTTGCCCGCAAAATAAAACAGCACGTTCCCCGGACAGTGCCCTGGCACGTGCCGCACTTCGACCTCGACGCCGAGTGCGGTGAATTTGTTTCCTTGCGCGATCCAGGTGTCGACTTTCATGGGCTCCAGGCCGAGATCTCGCCCGATAATTTCCTCCATGATCTCTGGCGTTTCGATCATCGGCCGGTCGTCCAGATGCGCACGTACCTTGGCGCCCGTCTTTCGGACGACTTCAGCGCCGCCTTGCATGTGATCCCAGTGGCCGTGCGTGAGCCAGAGCTCGACCAGTTTGCATTTCGTCTCCTTGAGAATCGGCTCGATCTCCGCCCAGATATCGCCGGGCGCGTCGATCAACGCGGCTTCGCCCCGCTCGCTCGCGGTTAACAGGTAGGCATTGGTCTGAATAGGTCCGGCAGGCAGGACATGAATCTTCATCGCTGCCAATCCACCCGGAAACCGGCGCCGTGCAATCGCGAAAATTCCCCTTCCCTCCGCCGCCTCGGCCCGCTAGCTCTAGCCCCTTTCGTATGCCGACACTAAAATTCGCCGTTCTTGCTGGAGATTACATCGGACCCGAGGTCATGACCGAGGCCCTGCGCGTGCTCGCCCACGTTGCCCAAAAGGAAGGTCTCATCCTCGATTACAAAGCTGCCGACGTCGGCGGTGCCGGCATCGACAACCACGGCAAGGCCCTACCCGACTCCACCCTCGCGCTTTGCCAGCAAGCCGACGCCATTCTTTTCGGCTCGGTCGGCGGCCCGAAGTGGGAAAAACTTCCGCCCAAAGAGCAGCCCGAGCGCGCCGCCCTGTTGCCGTTGCGCAAGGCTTTCAATCTTTTTGCCAACATTCGCCCCGGCCTGTTGTATTCAGATCTCCGTGACGCTTCGCCGCTCAAGACCGAGCGCATCCCCAACGGCATCGACATTGTTTGCATCCGCGAGCTGACGGGCGGCATCTATTTTGGCCTGCCCAAAAATACCATCACTCTCGAAAACGGCGAAGAACAGGCCGTCGACACGATGGTTTACAAGACCTCGGAGATCGAACGCATCGCCGAAGTCGCCGCCGTCACCGCCCGCTCGCGTGGCAAGAAAGTCTGCTCGGTCGACAAGGCCAACGTCCTCGAAACCTCCGTGCTCTGGCGCAAAACTGTGATCGCTTACTTTGCGAAGCACCATCCCGACCTCGCGCTGAGCCATATGTATGTCGACAACGCCGCGATGCAGCTCGCGCGCGACCCGAACCAATTCGACGTCCTATTTACTGAAAATATGTTCGGCGACATTCTCTCCGACGAGATGGCTGTGATCTGTGGTTCGCTCGGCATGATGAGCAGCGCCTCGCTCGGTACCGGCAAGAATTCCTTCGGCAAACCCTTCGGCCTTTACGAACCCGCTGGCGGCACCGCGCCTGATATTGCGGGCAAGGGCATTGCCAATCCCTGCGCGCAGATCCTCTCGGTCGCGCTCATGCTTCGCTACAGCTTCGGCCTTGATGCCGTTGCTGCGAAGATCGAAGCCGCTGTGCGCAAGACCGTGACGGTCGACCTCGTTCGGACCGGTGACATCGCGTTCGGCAAACCATCCGTTGGCACCAAGACGATGGCCGACGCGATCATTAAGAATCTCTGATCGGCAGCCGCCAACGCCCGTCACGAACTGAGCGCAGGCTGCTCAGCTCGTCGCGAGTGGCAGCAGTTTCTTCAAGACCTCGGTAAGTTCTTCGTTCGAAAAAGGCTTTGGCAGTACCGCGTCGGCTCCGAGCTGCTTGGCTATCGTCAACATGTCGCGCGCATCAACGCGGCCGCCGCCCGAGACGGCGAGAATCTTAGCCGTACAGCGGTTTTTTCTGAACAACTGGATCGTTTCCAATCCTTCTTTTTCCGGCATGATCAAATCCATGATCACCAAATCCGGTTGTTGCGCCTGGAACTTCGCCCAAGCTTGGCCACCGTCGTGCGCCTCTTCAACGATATGGCCCATCCGTAGGAGGGCCAGCCGTAACATGCGGCGGAAGGTATCGTCATCATCGACTAGAAGAATTCTTGCCATGGGGTTTAGCTGGATACGCTTTGTTTTAAGACGCGGTCGATCATCTCGCCAAGGTTATAGATAGTGATCGGTTTTATCATCACTTCTTTGATCCCGGTCGCCCGGATCTGCTCGGAAGTCATGCTAGCGGAAAAACCGGTCATGAGAATTATCGGAGTCTGCGGGCGCGCTTCCAGAGCGCAAGAGGCAAACTCCAGTCCGGTCATGTGCGGCATTGTCAGGTCGGTTAGGATCAAATCGTAACTTTCCGGTGCGGCGCGAAGCATGGCCAGGGCCGCCACCGGATCATGCGAAATCTCGGCAGTATAGCCGAGTTTCATGAGGATTTTCCCAATCATTAGCGCAAGCGACTCCTCATCCTCCACCACGAGAATCCGCTCGCCATTGCCGCGCGGAGCATTGCTCAACCTGAGGGGTTCTTCGACCACGTTACGGTTGTGAGCGGGGAAGTAGACGTTGAAGACCGTGCCCTCGCCTGGCCGGCTGTATACCGTGATGATTCCCTCATGGGTTTGCATGATGCCGTGTACAACTGCCAGACCTAAGCCGGTGCCCTCGCCCGGAGGTTTGGTCGTGAAGAACGGATCGAAGATCCGCTCCACTGTCCCGCGTTCCATGCCATGTCCGGTATCGCTGATCGACAAAAGCGCATAGGCGCCAGGTTGGCAGCCGGGATGGAGGACGACAAATTCGGCGTCGGCTTCGAATTTTTCAAGTTTCACGATAAAACGACCGCCCCGTTTCCCCATCGCATGAGCGGCATTGGTGGAGAGATTCATGACGATCTGGTGAATCTGGGTGGGATCAGCCAACACCGTCGGCACATCGTGCGCATGCTCGAGGTGAAATGTGATAGTCGACGGCAGCGCAGCACGAAGCAGCTTCACGGCTTCTTCGATGACCGGCCATAACTGCAATGGTCGCCGACGCGGTTCCTGCTGGCGGCTGAATGTGAGGATCTGCCGCACGAGATCGCTGGCCCGCCGACAGGCCTTAAGGATCTCATCCAGTCCAGAGTGCACCGCCGGCACGTGCGTATCCAACTTCGTCAGCTCGGCATAACCAACGATCGCGCCTAGAATGTTATTGAAATCGTGCGCGATGCCGCCGGCGAGTGTGCCAATCGCCTCCATTTTCTGGCCCTGACGGAGCCGCTCCTCCATTGCCACTTCCTGGGTCACGTCGCGTTTAACGCCGACGTAGTTGACGATTCGGCCCTCAGCGTCGCGGACAGGCGAGATGGTCGCCTTTTCTTCGTACCGTGTACCGTCTTTGCGTTTGTTGACGAGCCGCCCCGCCCAGACCTCGCCGCGCGTGAGTTTTTCCCACATCGCACGATAAAACGCCGCGTCATGCGCGCCACTCTTGAGGAAACTGGGTTTATGCCCGACGACCTCCTGCGACGTATAGCCGGTCACTTTCTCGAAAGCGGGGTTTACGTAAAGAATCTCCGCATTGGCATCGGTAATCACCATGATCTCGTCCGCCTGTTCGACCGCGGTCGCCAGTCGGGCATTAGCTTCCTCCATCCGTCGGCGTCGTTCTTCTCGTCCGCTTATCTCAATCGCAAAAGAGATGTCCGCAGCGAGTTCGTCGAGCAGGCGTAACTCATCCCCATCGAAAAAATCCGTTTCACCCGCGTAAAAGTTGAACGTGCCGATGATCTTTCCCTCTATTCTCAGCGGGAACGATGCAAGCGCGCGATAGCCAAGCCGAACCGCCTCCTCACGCCAAAGCTCCGCGGCAGGATCGCGAGTGATGTCGTTGCAAACCGCGTGGGTGCCCGTGCGTAAGGCTTGGGTGGTGAAACCGCAGGCCGCGGTACTGATCAGTCCAACCAGTATTTCTAAAATCTCGGGTGTCGCACCGGCCTGGGCAGCGATTGAGGGGCGGTCAGTTGGAGCATTCACCAATCCTATCCACGCCCACAGGAATCCGCCCTGTTCGACGGCGATGCGGCAAGCTGCATCGAACACCGCCTGCGAATCGTGTACCCGGACGATGGTCTGATTGATCTCGCTCAGCACGGCGTACACCCGATTCAGGTGTTCGACGTGCACCTCCGCTTGTCGCCGCGCCGTGATGTCGGTGTGAGTGCCGGTCAACCGCAGGGGCTTGCCGGT
>Ga0302322_100001021_pt1 | contig 22477 bp, 18 predicted proteins | sample Fen_T0_2_FD_203757 | JGI IMG/M metagenome (GOLD analysis project Ga0302322, IMG submission 203757) | Peat permafrost microbial communities from Stordalen Mire near Abisko, Sweden - Fen_T0_2 | ecosystem: Environmental > Terrestrial > Soil > Wetlands > Permafrost | place: Sweden: Abisko...
TTGCTTCTCCAACTGTCGAAGCCGGTGATGAAGGCCTTGCCATAGTGAACCTTGCACCAGGCGAAGTACCAACCTGAACAGAGCACGACGATGGCCAAGGCGGTGAGCATGGGCGCCAGTCGCTGGAGGCGCCCTCTTGTTCCGCCAGCGCTGTCGCGAGCGAATTGAAAAAGGGCGGCGGCACACAAGGCTGCCACGATCACCAGCGATGAAACCTTGGTCAGGATGGCCAAGCCAAGCGCGAATCCCAAACCCACCGCCCCGTACCAGCGCGTTCTCGTCGAGTCGCTGAAAACCAGGGGCAGGAGCACAAGCGCGAGCATGGACAAGGTCGCAGCCAACCCCTCGTTCGTCACCATCACGTCCATGTGAACAGACGCCGGCAGCACGGCGGCCAGGGCCAGGGCAACCAGGCGAGCCATGCGTTGCCGTGGCAGATAGAGCTCGAGGGCCGCGACCAGCAGTCCGAGGCGCAGGCATCCGAGTGCCACGCTGATCAGGCCGAGTCCTGTGAAACCCAGTCCAGCCCTGGCCAGCCGCCCGGCCAGCACGTAGTAGAGCGGCGGATGGTAGGCGGCGCGCGACCAGTCGATGGGCGGCAGGTCCGCGTGCTGCATCCACCAGGCAATGTTGCGTGCGTGATCGTAGAAGTCGTAGCCGAGGCGCACGTTGTACGACGAGCCGAGCGCGATCCGCAGGGCGCAGCCAAACAGGAAGAGGGAGATTTCGGGCCAGCGCCTGGTGACAATGCCTCGAAACATCGACAAGCGCCTTTTAGCATACGTCGCGGCGGCCACGTCGCGGCAATCCCTCGTTCCCACCGTCGCTCCTTGACTGGACCTCTGTCTGCACAATCGAGGACCCATGCGGGATGCGTGTGCGCTACTCTTGCCCGGCATGTGCGGTATCGCCGGTCTCATTGACCCAACCTGGGCCAGCCTCGATCCGTCGTGGATCGCAGCCATGACGTCGGTCCTGGCCCCGCGTGGCCCAGATGGCGAAGGCTTTTGGCAAGCCCCGGGCGTGGCGCTTGGGCATCGCCGGCTGGCGGTCATCGATCTTTCCGACGCTGCGGCGCAGCCGCTCGGCAACGAGGACGGCAGCGTGCAGGTCGTGTTCAACGGCGAGGTCTACAACTTCGCCGAGCTGCGCGCGGATCTGCAGGCACATGGACACGTGTTTCGTTCGCAGGGCGACACCGAGGTGTTGGTGCACGGTTACGAGGAATGGGGTGACGACGTGGTGGCACGTGTGGATGGGATGTTCGCCTTCGCCCTGTGGGACGCGCGCAAGCGTCGGCTACTGGCTGCGCGCGATCGCATGGGCAAGAAGCCGCTCTACTTCGCCCGCATCGCGCGTGCGGGCGCGCCACCGCTTTTTGCTTTCGCCTCGGAGCTCAAGGCGCTCTTGCGCGTGCCCGGCTTCGATCGCGGCATCGACCACGAGGCGCTCGGCCGCTACCTGGTGCACGAGTACGTGCCCGCGCCACACACCATCTTTCGCGGGGCGCGCAAGCTGGGGGCCGGCCAGCGCTTGCGGCTGGACATTGGCGGCGATGGGACGAGCCAGCCTCGCGTCGACCGCTACTGGGATCTGCCCTTTGCCGAGCAGCCGCGCGTGGTGAGCGACAACGAAGCAGCCTCGGAGCTGCGCGGCCTGCTGCTCTCGGCGGTTCGCCGCCGGCTGGTGGCCGACGTGCCGGTGGGGATCTTTCTCTCGGGTGGCATCGATTCCTCCAGCGTCGCGGCCTTGGCCGCCGAGCTGGCGGGCCCTGCCAACGTGCGAACGTTTTCCATCGGATTTTCCGATGCGTCCTTCGACGAAAGCAGCCACGCCCGGCGCGTGGCCCGCCACCTTGGCACCCGCCACAGCGAGGAGCGCTTGGATGCACGCGCGCTGCTCGACGTCCTGCCCAAGGTGGTCGACTTTCTCGACGAGCCGCTCGCAGACGCGTCCATCGTGCCGACCTACCTTCTATCGGCGTTCACGCGCCAGCATGTCACCGTGGCGCTGGGGGGCGACGGCGGCGACGAGCTCTTTGCCGGCTACCAGACCTTTTTGGCCGAGGCCTGGGGCCGCTTGTACTTCGACCACACGCCAGCCCTTGCCCGCCGTTTGGTGGCGGCCGCAGCGCGCCTGTTGCCCGCGCGCACCGGCTATTTCAGCCTGGATTTTAAGCTCAACCAGTTTTTGCAGGGTGGGGAATGTCCCGGTCCGCGCCGGCACCAGCGCTGGATGGCCTCGTTTCTGCCCGAGCACTTGGCGTCGCTGCTGGCGCCCGCCTTGCGGTACGAGGCCATGGTCGAACCGCTGGCTGCGGTCGACCGTCGTGCCCAGGAAAGTCCGGCGCGCACGGATTGGGATCGGTTGATGGATTACTACGCACATTTCTACTTGCCCGACGACGTGAACACGAAGGTGGATCGCGCCTCGGGCGCGGTTGGGCTGGAAGTGCGAGCGCCCTTTCTCGACACCGCGCTGGTCGGTTTCGCGTGCCAGCTGCCGCCCCATCAGCGTCTGCGCGGGCGCACCCCCAAGTACATCCTCAAGCGGGCCATGCGCGGACGTTTGCCCGATGACATTCTGGATCGAAAGAAGCAGGGGTTCGCCGTGCCCGTGGCGCGCTGGATGCGCTCGGAGCTGGCACCCGCGCTGCGCGACGAATTGGCGCCGGACAAGCTTCGCCGCGAAGGCCTCTTCGATCCCGGATTTGTCGAGGGCCTACTCGGCGATCACCTGTCGGGTCGGCGCGACCGGCGCAAGGCCCTTTGGACGTTGTTCATGTTCGAGCGTTGGCGCGCGCGCTGGGGAGCTGTGCCATGATGTCGCCTTCGTCCCCATCGTTCGCCATGCTTCCACTCGATTTGCTCTGCTGCCCGGTTACCCACAAGCCTCTGCGTGTGGAGGGAAGTGCCCTGGTCGCTGACGAGGAGCATCGCTATCGCATGGATGGCAGCGGTGTTCCCCTGTTCGCCGAGACCGGGCTCTCTACGGATGCGGATCGGCAGCGCGAGCACTACCAGCGCATCGCGGCCAGCTATGTGGAGAACATCAACTACCCGCATACCGAGGTTTACAACGCCTACCTCGATCGCATCTTTCTTGAGGCCTTCACCGGGCTTGCCCTGGGAACTGTCGCCGAGCTGTGCTGCGGTCAAGGCGAGGCCGCGACCCTGCTCGGCGCGCGCGTCGGGCGAGGCATTGGCATCGACATCTCACCTGCCATGCTGGAGGCGGCCGTGCGCAGCCACGCGGACTCGCGGTTTGCCTTCGTCCAGGGCGATGCGACCCAACTGCCCCTGCGCGAGGGTGCTTTCGATTGCGTGGTGATGTCGGGCGGAATCCACCACGTCAACGATCGACGCCGGCTATTCGCCGAGGTGGCGCGCATTCTTCGCCCCGGTGGGGCGCTGGTCTGGCGTGAGCCGGTTAGCGATTTCGCGCTCTGGCGCTGGCTGCGTGCGATCATTTACCGTGCGGCCCCGGGCCTGGATGCCGAAACCGAAAGTCCCCTGACCTACGCCGGGACCGTGCCCCAGCTTGCCGAGGCTGGCTTGCACCTGGAGAGCTGGCGTCCCTGCGGGTTTCTTGGCTTCTGCCTGCTCATGAACAGCGATGTGCTGGTCTTCAACCGCCTGTTGCGTTTCTTGCCTGGGATTCGCGCGCTGGCCCGCGCAGCCGCGCAGTTCGACGACTGGGTCACTACGCGGCCGGCCCTGCGCACCGCCGGTTTGCAGGTCGTGGGCGTGGCGCGCAAGCTTGCTACGTAACCGGCGCTGGGGTTTCGCTCATGTCGACGAATTTGTCCTGCGTGCAGATCTCGCGAACCACGTAGGTCGCGGTTTGCGACGACTCGTAGTAGGTGCGCATGGTCATCTCGGCCAGAAGTCCCATCAGGATCGAAAGGCAGCCGACAAGAAACGACATCACCGTCAGGTGGGGCAGGGGCGTGGCCACGAAGTCCTTGCCACCCCAGAACTTGTACCAAACCATGGCCAGGAAAAAGAGGACGGATAGCCCCATGCTGAGCAGGCCGAACTTGCCGAACAGGTGCATGGGCTTGGTGCCATATTTCCACAGCATCTGGGACAAAGTCAGATCGAGGATCACGTTGGGGATGCGGCGCAGGCCGTACTTGGTTTCGCCGTACTTTCGCGCGTGATGCGCCACCTCGACCTCGGTCACGCGTGCCCCGCGCTGGGCAGCGTAGATGGGGATGAACCTGTGCATCTCGCCGTAGAGGTGAACGCCTTGCAAGACGTAGCGGCGGTAGGCCTTGAGCGTGCACCCGTAGTCGTGCAGGCGCACGCCCGACGCCGCCGAGATGATGGCGTTGGCGATCCACGACGGGATCTTGCGCGTGACCAGCACGTCCTTGCGCCGCCGCCGCCAGCCCGACACCACGTCGAAGCCTTGGTCCAGCTTGTCGAGCAAGGTGATGACGTCCGCCGGATCGTTCTGCAAATCGGCGTCGAGCGGAACCACCACGTCGTGGCGGGCGGCATCGAACCCGGCGGCCATGGCCGCGGTCTGGCCAAAATTGCGGGCCAGATGGATGGTCTTGAGGTGGGGCCTGGTTCGCGTCGCCTCACGCATGAGGGTTTGCGACTGATCGTGGCTGCCGTCGTCGACCAGGATGACTTCGGCCTCGACCCCACGCGTGCGCAGACTGGCCACGGCGGCATCGAGTTTGGGCAGAAGATGGGGCAGCGATTCCGCCTCGTTGTAGCAAGGGATCACCATCGACACGGTTCGCGTCGGATTCACGCCCGCATGCTACACCGGACGGGCGGGATTCGCCCCATTCCGGGCTAGCCGACCGCGAAGGCGCCGTAGCCGACCACGCGATTCTTCGGTCCGGCGGTGTCGCCAGAATTGCGCAGGTCCAAGGTGGTGCAGGCGAGGCCCTTGTCCGCGACGAGTGCCAGCAGCGCATTGACGCCCGTGGCGCCACAGGCTTGTTCGTGGTCGACCTGGCCCGCGGCAAGATTCTGCATGCTCTGGGCGGTACCGGCATCGATCTTCTTCGCGGTCGCGTAGTCGTGGTAGTGGCTGAGATCCGAGCTGACCACGATGACCGTCTCGTCGCCGCCCCATAGTTTGGCAAGAATCCGTTTGGCGACGTTCCAGTCGTCGTCGCCAGCGAGCAGAGGAACCACACGCGCGCCAGGAAAGAGCTGCTTGAGAAATGGCAGCTGGACCTCCAGGCTGTGTTCGTTTTCATGCGCGGGCTCGAATTCGCGTGCCAGGCCGGTCCGGACCAGCTCGGCGACGGCGTCCCGGTCCACGGCCACTGGCCCAATCGGTGTCTCAAAGACGCCCGCGCCGCTCGTCGCCACGCCACCAAAAGCCACGCGGTGCGATGGCCCCAGCAGGATGACCCGCTCGACCTGCCCGCCCCGCGCCGCGAGCGCAGCATAGGCGGTGCCGGCGATGGGACCGGAGTAGATATACCCCGCGTGCGGGGCGACCACGGCCTTGGGCGGTTTCGGCGTGACCACCAGGGTGGCCTGCGCCACATACGCCTTGACCGCCGCCGCAAGCTCCTGGGGCTTGTCGGAATAGAACATGCCGGCAAAGGCCGGAGGGCGTGTGCGCATGCCCCAATTTACCTCGGTTCCGGCTGAATGGCTCTCACGGGGGAGTCTGAGTCAAAAAGGTGGGCGCAGGGCTTGGATTGTGTGGCCGAGCCCCACAGCCGCCCACGTCATGCGTTTGCCTACTGGACAGGATGCCGACAGGCTCGCCCGAAAAGGGCTATTCGCCGAATCGCTGAAAGGCGCCCATACGTGTTATGCTGAACAAGACCGCTGAGCACCGAAGCGGTTCAACCGATACCACCGAGAAGCTTGGACGATCAAACGGAGCAATGGTCGAGTCATGCCGGCTGAGACCCAGTGGGACGCACGCCTAGGCACCGTCCTCGAAGGCGCGTATCACATTACGCGTCTTATCGGTGAGGGCGGCATGGGTGCTGTGTACGAGGCGATCCAGCTTCGTCTCAACAAGCGCGTGGCCATCAAGCTCATGGCACGCCAGCTGACCGCCAACCAGGACGCGCTCGCCCGATTCCGCCGCGAAGCCGAGATCACCTCCCGTCTCGGGCATCCGCATCTCGTGAACGTCATCGACTTCGGCGCCTCGGAGGCTGGCGAGCCCTATTTGGTGATGGAGTATCTCGAGGGTGAAGATCTGGACCAGCGCTTGAGCCGTCGCGGCTCCTTGCCCATCGAACTGGCGGTTCATATCACCAAGCAGACGGCTTCGGCCCTGGCCGCCGCGCATGCCCAGGGGGTTGTGCACCGGGATCTCAAGCCCGCGAACATCTTTCTGCTTCATGTGCCTGGCGAGCTCGAGTTCGTGAAGGTGCTCGACTTCGGCATCTCGAAGGTGAAGGCGGGGGGAACCAAGCTGACGAATTTGTCGGTTGCCCTGGGCACGCCGAACTACATGTCCCCTGAGCAGGCCGCGGGCAGGACCGATGAGATCGATCACCAGGTGGATCAGTGGGCCCTTGCCTGCATCGCCTGGGAGATGCTTTCTGGCCACACGCCGTTCATTGCTGACGACATCAGCGCGCTTTTCTACCAGGTCATGAATTTGCAGCCACAGTCGATCCTGCTGCGCGTGCCTGGTCTGGCGCCTGAGGCGGAAGAGGTGCTGGTGAGAGCTCTGGCGAAATCGCCCAAGGATAGGTTCCCCTCGATTCGGGATTTCGCCTACGCCTTCGAGACGGCTGCCATGGGGCGGCCAGGCGAGTTGACACCCCTGCCGGTGTCGGTTCCTCATCTGTCGCAATCGAACGGTGGCCTAATCGCCGTCGCACCAACCCAGGCTGCGCCAATCGCGACCGAAGGCAAGCAGCGCACGCCGAAACAGGTCACCACCTTCTCGCGAACCGCGGGCGAGATGACCGATGAGATCCCGCGGAGGACTTGGTCGCGACGCGGTCTTCGGCCGATCGTTGCCGCGGCCGTGCTGGTCGCGGCCGTGGCCATTCTCGGGGCTATCTTCCTGCTCAAGCCCCAAAAACCGTCGATAGCTCCAGTTGTGGCGCCTGTCCGGCCTTCGGTTGTGACCCTGCCAGCCATTGAGCCGCCACCCGATCCGGTGCCCCCGCCGCAAACCGCCGCGACGTCAAAGCCCTCTGAATCATTCGGGAAGTCGGCTGGAAGCAGGCCTAGAACCAGGAAAATGCAACTGGGAGAAGTTGAGGATCCGTTCGAGCCCGGCGCATCTGGTGGTAAACTGAAGAGCGGAAAGGCCGTAGCGCCACCGCCCGATCTATTCCACCGGAACGACACGGGTCGGACGACCGGCCCGCCGCAGCCGAAGGCAAAACGGACTATCATCAAAGAACTGTGACCATGCACGTAGCCGCTCTCCTCTTGCTCGGGTTTCTTGCGCAGTCCTCGGATTCCACAGCCAGCGCGGAGGCCAAGGCCAAGGCGCAGTCGCTGCTGACCGAAGGTTCGGCTCTGTACGAAAAGGGCGACTACGCGGACGCGCTCGACAAGTTCAAACAGGCCTTTGCCACCTACGACTCGCCCAAGCTGCTCTTCAACATCGGACAGGCCAACCGCGACCTCGGCCGTCCGGTGGAGGCCCTGGAAGCTTTCGAGCGGTTCTTGATCGGCGCGCTCGACGCCGCACCCGAGACCATCGAGGATGCGAAGAAATCGGTGGAAGAACTGCAGAAAAAGCTGGGGCGCGTGCGCGTCGACTGCCAGACCGACAACGCCACCATCAGTCTCGACGGTAAGGATGTGGGACTTGCGCCGCTCGCGAAGCTTCTGTGGGCCACGCCGGGGCGACACCAGGTGACCGCGCGACATTGGACTTTTGCACCTGCCATCGAGGACGTCGAGGTTCGCGCGGGCGCGGTCCAAACCGTGCGCATCGTTCTGCAAGTGCCCCAGGTAAAAGCCGTCGCGGCGCAACCGGCCGGTGCCGAAGCAGCCGCGGAACGCACCGATCTTGCGTCCAAGGAATCCAAGCCGGCCGAGGCCTCGGGGTGGTGGATGGGCCGGACCTGGACCTGGGTCGCGGCCGGTTCCGCCGCGCTCTTCACCGTTGGCGCCGGGGCCGCTGGCCTGGCCATGCAATCGAAGTATGACAGCCTGAACAAGTCCTGCGGAAGTGGCAGCACGAGCACCACAGGTTGCACCGACAGCGACATCAGCGCGGTGACCACGCGCCGGAACGCCGCGAACGTCATGTGGGCTCTTGCCGGTGCATCCGCAGTGACCGCCGGAGTCCTCTTCTTCGTCGAAGGTCACCCCGTCACCGTGACGCCAGTGGCGGGACAAACCGTCGGCCTCATCGGAGGTTTGCGCTACTAGCTATGAAGGCGCGAACCCGGTTGCCCAGGTGCGAGTGGCTTCTGCTTGTTGCCGCTGCCGGCTGGGTAGGTTGCTCATTCGACACCAGCAAGCTGCACGTCTCGGCCAACCCCGATGCCGGTCCGTCGCCGGATTTGCGGGGCGCGTCGCCTGATATTGTTTCAACGACGGCTGAGGTTCTGAACAACGCGGATCTTCCCAGCGACGAGTCGGCCATCCCGGACCGCGACAGCGCCCCCGAATTTGAAGCGCAGCTTGACACACCCATTCTTCCGCCACCCGATGGCGCGGCACCGTCGGATCTCGTGACGCCATCGGACGGCGTGGTTCTGTCGGATGCAGTGGCTCCGCCATTCGTTGACAGCAGCCCAATCGATACTGTCCGCGTGGACGATGCGCCGCCAACCGAGGATGTGCCCGTGGATGTGCTGGGTAACTCTGGGACGGATTCTCCGCTCGACACCAGCATCGACGTCAAAGACGCCGCGGCGAATGCGGACAGCGCGCTTGCTGCCGACACGGCGGACGCTGGGCCGTCTTGCGGCGGGTCCGGCCAAGCCTGCTGCGCGGGCAATGCTTGTTCGAGTAATGGGTGTTGCGTTGGCGGCTTCTGCACTGCCAGTGGAAGCACTTGTCCCGGCCCGCTCTCTGGAACCTGTTCGCGCGGAGCCTGCGGTAACTGCGGCGGCGCCAGCGACAATTGTTGTACGAACGCGTCCTGTACGGCGGCCAACACGATCTGTCAGACCAGCACCTTTCCGACATCCTCGACGTGTGCTACTTGCGGCGGCAGCGGAGAGCCGTGCTGCCCAGGCAATTTTTGCCTGGACGGCGGATGCTGCATAGCCTCGATCAGTGGCGGCACTGCGACGTGCAAGTCCGCGGGACTGCAGTGCAGTCCGGGGATCACCACCACCTGTTCGGCTGGAACATGCGGCAGTTGTGGTGGGCTCGGCAGTGCGTGCTGCGCGAACAGTCGTTGCACGGCGCCGAATACCACGTGCCAGACCGCAACCTGCGTGGCGTGTGGCGGCGCAAACCAACCCTGCTGCGCCAATCCAATACCCAGCGGAGCTGCCACATGCTCGTCCGGCTTCGCATGCCAGAACGGAACGGCCGGCCAGTCGAGTTGCGTGGCCTGCGGTGGTAGCACACAGCCTTGCTGCGCCGGCAACACCTGCACCACTGGCACGTGCAAGACCAACCTTACCTGTCCGTAGCACGGGCTCTTCGGCCGCGGATTGGGTGGTGGAAGCGGGACGACGAGGGCTCACGGGCCTGTTCGCGTGCCATACTTCGCCACGATCTGTGCAGCGACTAGAACGGAGGGCGCCAACTTGCGAAGTGACGAGAAAGAGTCCGGCCGCCTAGGGGCGGGCGGGGCCGCGGGCCGCTACTTTCGCCGCGCTGACGACGGTCACCTGGTGTGCGAGCTGTGTCCGCGCGCTTGCCGTCTGCGCGAAGGGCAGCGCGGCGTGTGCTTCGTGCGCACCTGCCGCGACGGCGAGATCGCGCTTTCCAGCTACGGTCGCTCGACCGGTTTCTGCATCGATCCCATCGAGAAAAAGCCGCTCTTTCATTTCTTGCCTGGCACGCCCGTGCTCTCGTTCGGCACCGCAGGCTGCAATCTGACGTGCAAGTTTTGCCAGAACTGGGAGACCAGCCGGGCGCGCGACGTGGAGCACATGAGCGAAGCCGCCACGCCCGATGCCATCGCGGCTGCGGCCGTGCGCAGTGGCTGCCAGAGCGTGGCCATGACCTACAACGATCCGGTGGTCTTCTTCGAGTACGCCGTGGACGTCGCCGACGCTTGCCACAAGGTCGACATCCGCACGGTAGCAGTCACGGCTGGCTACATGATGGCCTTGCCGCGCGTGGAATTCTACCGGCACTTCGACGCGGCCAACGTGGATCTCAAGGCCTTCAGCCAGCGTTTTTACCGCGACCTGTGCGGCGGCGACCTGCACAGCGTCCTCGGTACCCTGGTCTACCTGCGCGCGCACACCGGGGTTTGGCTGGAAATCACCACGCTGCTCATCCCGGGCGAAAACGACAGCGACACCGAACTGGATGAGATGACCCGCTGGCTGGCCGCCAACGTGGGCGCCGAAGTGCCACTGCACTTGTCGGCGTTTCACCCCGATTTCCGCCTGCTCGATCATCCGCCCACGCCCCTTGCGACCCTGCGGCGTGCTCGCGCCATCGCCCTCGGCAATGGTTTGCGCCATGTCTACATCGGCAATGTGCGCGACGACGAGGGTTCGAGCACCTTCTGCGCGCGCTGCGGGCAAAGGCTCATCGGCCGCGCGGGCTACGACGTCACGGCGTGGGCCCTGACCGACAACGGCGCCTGCAAGGCGTGCGGCGCCACCTGCGCGGGCCGATTCGACGGCATGCCCGGCACCTGGGGCAACAGCCGCTTGCCGGTCGTGATCGCCGAGCGTGCGTAGCCGGCCGGCTTGCTCGGCTATTTGTTGATCTACCTTCTATCTTGCAACGAGGGCCCGGCCACCAGGAGTGCGAATTGCCAAGTGTAGCCTATCGCGATCTCCCCGACCCACGGGCAGGGCGCCCATCGGATAGCCCTGGCGCCGCCTTGCGTGTGCGCTTGGCCATGGCGAGCGCGGCGGTCGCGTTGCAGTGGATAAACACCAGCCGCCAGGTTCCCGTGGGTCAATACCCCGCATCTCCGAACGGGAAGCACGCGGCACACAGGGAATTCGTGGCAGGCTGCGGGTTTGGAGCCGCGACGATGTAGTCGCAGCGCAGGCCCGGCGATCCACCGCACGATAGACCTGACATGCGGATGCACCTGCAACCCGGATAGGCCACGCAGTTCGACGGCATGAAGAACACGCAATGACCGACCGGTCCGGCCAGGCAATCCGTGATCTGCGCGTCGATGAAGCATTGTTGGTTGCTGGTGCACTCGGTGTGGAACTGGCAGGGCTGGCCATTCGCGGCGGGCTCGGTGTAGGCGTCAAAATCGGGGCTGCCATTGGCTGTGATGGGTGTGACCTGGCGAAGAAGCAGGGTACCTAGATCGGGAATCGGTCCGCTGTGGGGGACCATCGTGCTGGAGCAAGTCGTATCGGTCTGGACGAATTTCCGGGCGGTGTTGGGGTTCTCACTGCTCTCTATGTGGTAGTAGCCGTTGGGGTAGTCCCAGCCAATTCTCGGAGCCTGGTTCGTGGTCATCTCGAGCTCGAGCTCGCCGGCCAAACAATCGGCCTCGATGCGGCCCATTCCGTATGCGACACAGGTCCGCGAGCCGATGCCCATGGTCTCTTCAACTGTGCAGCTCGGGAGAGCGCTTGCTGGCGCCACCAGCACGGAGCTGTTGATCTCCAAGACCATCTTGGCCCCTGTACCATAGCTTGCGCAGACACTCGCCAGGTCGTCACGCTGCCAGACGAAGCGCCATGACCATACGGTTGTCCCGTCACCTTCCACGCGGGAGTCGCTGGCGCTTGGGCACACAAAGGCATCGGCCATAACCGGCACGTCACCGGCAGCCTCGGCATCGAACAGGGGCAACGATGCGGTCTCGACGATGCTTGCGTCGCGGGGAAGGGATCCTCCTGTACCGAGCGCGCCTCCCGAACCCACCAAGCCGCCTGTGCCGGGCGCGCCTCCCGAACCCAGCAAGCCTCCGCTACCGAGGACGCCGCCCGAGCTGAGACCTCCACCGTCGGTCGCTGCCACGCCGCCGCCGTCGCTGCTTGCATCTACCGGGACGGATGTGTTCCCACCTATTGGAGTGACATGGTCCTCGCCGCCACCGTCATGCCCCACCGTGCCGACCTTGATACTGGTCTTTGAACAGGCGAAAAAAACGATCAGGGACGCGAAGATGATTGCAGAGGTGCGCCGATGCATGGTGAACACTCCTTTTGGCGCTGATTATAGGCTCTTAAGGAACGCGATGAGATCGCGCTTTTCTTCCGCGCCCAGCTTGGTGCCGAAGGCGTGGCCAGTGTTGCGGTTGCCGGGCAGGCGTGTGTCGAAGGTGAAGGTGCCCTGACCGCTGCCCAGGGTGAACGTCATGGGCCTGTTGTCCGTGTCTTCAAGCAAGGCCTCCAGGGTCGGCACCGAGCCATTGTGTAGGTAGGGCGCGGAGGCGACCAGGGTGGTCAGCGGTGCCGTGCGCACCCACGGGCCAGCGATCTGAACGGTCTCGGTCGGGCCCCGGCGATGGGTCGAGGGGATGCGCGTGATGGGCATGCGCACGTTCTTGTCCGCGAGGGCACGGCGATCCACCTCGAAACCGAACAGGGCATCGGTGCCGATGCCACCCGCGGCCAGATCCTCGCGCTCGTCGCCTTGCGCGCGGCCGTCACCGTCGGCGTCGAAGGGCAGGATGCTGCAGTTCGTGTAGGGGATGGGCGTGGCCAGCGCCGGATGGCTGTCGTGGCAGCTGGTGCAGGTGGCTTGGACTTTGTCAGCGGGCGCGCCCGTCTGGTCGATGCCGAACTCGTCGAAGATCGAGGACAGCCCAGCCGGGCCGCTGCCCTTGCGCAGGCCAACCATGGCCAGCAGGCCCATGGGCTCATGCACGCGATGGCAATCGGTGCAGCGGGGGATCTCCAGTCCCGTCCTGGGAATGGGCTTGTCGGTGGCGAGGGTGGTGGCGGAATGGCAGGACACGCAGCGCACGGGAATGCGGGCTGCCAGCGGCCGGGTCTCGTCGATGGGTGCGAGCAGCGGCGGCTGGATGTTGGCCTGGGCGTAGACCGGCGGCACGTCGACCAGGATCTGCTGGTTGAGGATATCGCCCACCACCCGATCGAAGAACAACGCACGGCCGCGTGCCACCGCGCCCGCGTCCAAGGCTGGCCGCGCGACGGAAGCCAGGTCAGTGTCGTAGAGGAGCTTGCGGATCTGGGTGGCCTCGAACCCGAGGCGCAGTCCACGCACGAGAGCGGGTGGCGCGGGCGCTCCCTGGCGCAGCACGCGCGCGTACATGATGCCGGGAAAGGAATCGGCCTGCAGCCCGATGGCGCCGATGGTGCGAGCGTCGAGTACCATGGCGCGGTTGATGAGGTCAGCGTCGCCCTCCAGGCCGGGCGGGAATTCGATCCCGAGATCGGCCAAGGCCTGGCCGCGCTGCTGCCCCGTGCGCTCGGCGTAGCGGCCCAGCCAGTCCACCCCGCGGGTGGCATAGGTCGCCGCCCAGTTAATGACCGACAGCGAGCGCACCACCAGCGAGCTGGGCGTGCTCTTGGGGTTGAAAACACCCTCGGGGCCCGTGCGCATCAGGCCCACGTCGGCGTAGCGGCGCGAGTGCAGCCCGGGCGCGGTCATGTCCAACCCGAATTCGTTGGTCAGATCTTGGCGGCCTGGCCCGGCCGAGAGCAGCGTCGCCTGCACCTGCTTAGCGTCCGGCAGCTTGAGCGCCTGCCGGTATTCGGCCACGGTTACGCGGCCATCGTGGTCGAGATCCAGCACCAGCGACTCAGCCAGGCGCATGCGGCGCTTGATGTCGGCCTCCGCATCGGGCACGCCGTCGTGGTCCAGGTCGAGCATGTGCTTGGGATCGAAGAGCGACGAGGTGGCCAGCATCAGGCCGTAGTCGAGGCGCGTGCTGGGCAGCCCGAGCACGGTCTTGCCGTCCACCGGGTTGCGTCCCGAGTGGCACAGCCAGCAAGTCATGCCGATGTCGCCCGTGGGCTTGCCGGTTTCGAAATCGAGGGCGTCGCGCAGTCCGGAAAATCCAGTGCTGGCCGAGGTGTAGCCGAGCTTGTCTGGGGGATCATCGGGGTCGGCGGCCAGACCGAAGATCTCGGGGTTGCCGAAGATGCCGCCCTTGAGTGAGATGTGGCGCGTGACGTGGGTATCGACGCGGCCGTCCTGGTCCAGGTCGACGGGCACATCGTCGAGGTGGATCTCGACATCGCGTCGCCAGGCCAAATCCGCTAGGTGGGTCCAGTAGTCGCCGTTGGTGTTCACCAGGCGCGACCCGGGAGCGGTGAAGTCCTGCCACTCGTAGGTGCCGACGCTCTCGATGGCCTGCTGGCGGAACGGCGCCGAGGCTGCCGCGGGCAGCAGGCGCGGGGCCACCACCCCCGGCATGAGCGTCGCGTCCGGTAGCGCTTGCGGCGATTCAGCTTTGTCCACGCGGGCTTGCGGTTGCCGCCGCCGATGCTTGTGCTTGCACGCGAGCGCGCCAGTGCAGGCCAAAACGAGCGCGGCGGCAATGGCAAAACGCTTCACGAGGCCCAGAATCTACCTCGCGAGGACGAATGTGCACTATCTCGTCGCGGCCTTCGCATAAACTTGGCCGCGATGCCGCCCGGATCCGAAGCAGACGCAACACCCACCGTGCGTGCCAGGCGAATCGAAGGCGCCGGTACGGTCGAAGTATTCTTTCAAATAACACCCGGCTCTACGCGCGACGACCAGCGCTGTCAGTTTGCCTCGCTGGCCGTGCAGGCCGAGCAAGCACTCCTGGCCCACGGCCTTGCTCCCACCAATATCGTGTGCGGCTGGGTTCATTTCGCGAAGGCGCCAACCTGGGACTGGCGCGAGACGCTGGCGTCGGCCTGGCAAGCAACCGGACCCTTGCCCGTCTCCGCCATCGTGCAACCGCCCGCGGCGCCCTTCTGCCTTTGCACCCTGCAGTTTCATGCCGTTCGCTCCGCGCGCCAAAGCGGCGTCTGGTACGGCAATTCGCACAGACCCGCGGCGGCCACCGTCCTGCGTGGCGGCGCCCGCCACCTGCGCCTGATGTCCATCACGCCGCGCACGGATTTGCGTAGTTCCGCCGACGTCGTCGACATGACATACGACATGCTGGCTCAGGCCGGGCACGCCCTGACCGACCGCGGGCTGGGGTTCACGGACGTGGTGCGGACTTGGATCTACGTGCGCGACATCGAGCACAACTACGGCTTCGTCAACCAGGCCCGAAACAGGTTTTTCGAGGAGCAACACTTGGTGCGTCTGCCCGCCAGCACCTGTGTCGAGGGCGCGCTGTCTGGCGCCGCCGCGCCAGTCGCCATGGATCTGTACGCGGTGTCGGCCAAGGCGGACGTAGGCGTGCAGGCCATCGCCCCTGGCCCCATGGCAGAAGCGTCGTCGTATGGATCGGCCTTCGCGCGCGGTTCGCAGATCGTGGAGCCTGGCCGCAAGACGCTGTACATCTCGGGCACGGCCAGCATCGACGCCCAGGGCGCCGTGGTCGCTGTGGGGGACATTCGCGGGCAGCTCAACTGCATGTTCGACAACCTGAACGGGCTGCTTGCCAAGACCGGGATGGATCTCGCCGACGTGGTCAGCGCCACGGCATACCTCAAGCAATCGGAGTATTTTCGCGATTTTCTCCAGGCCGCGTCGGCCCATGGCTTGTCCGCCGAAACACCCACCGCGGTGGTGGTGGCCGATATTTGCCGACCCGAATGGCTGTGCGAAATCGAGGTCTGCGCGGTGCAAACCACGCCGGAAGCGTAAAATCGGACTGAAATGCTCTGATACTCCGCGTCCGCAATGCTGAAATGGAGTAAGGCGTGTCAAATCGGCGGGCGCGGCGTAAAATTGCGCGCTAGGCTCCGGCCATGGACACTATTCTTAGGATCTCTGATGCCGCCAATTTGGCCATCCACGCCATGGCGCATATCGCTCGCTCCAAGGGCAACCTGAACCACTCGGTGGGCGAGATCGCTGGCGAGCAAGGTGTTTCGGTCGCGCATCTATCCAAAGTGATGCAGCGGCTGGTGAAGGTCGGGCTGCTCACCTCACGGCGGGGCCCAGGCGGAGGTTTCGTGCTTGGGCGGGCGGCGGACAAGATCTCGCTGCTCGAAATTTTGGAAGCCATGGACGGCCCCATGTCGGATTGCAAGTGCTTGCTCGGGCGCAAGAAGTGCCTGTTCGGGGGCTGCGCGCTGGGGGCCCTGCTTACCCATGTGAATCACCAGGTCCGCGTGTTCATGGCCTCGCGCAACCTCACCGATCTGATGGGCGCTTCGCTCAAGCACTCCCTGTATCTAGCGGGCCTCGGCGTCAAGGACGCTGGCGGCGAAAAGCCCAAACGGGCGCGTAAGGCCAAGGCCTAGCAGCACCTGGGAAGTGCCGGCCCTAGGTACCGCCGTCCTTGAGCAGCGTGTACCCTGCCGCCTCCCAGGCCTGCATCCCGCCGCTCAGATCGCGCACGCGCAGGTAGCCACGCTTGACCAGTTCGTTGCCGGCGGACTGGCTCATGCCGCCGCTCAGGCAGATGAGCACCACATCGGCGCAGTGATCGTAGTGCAGGTAGGCCTCGATGGCGTCCACGTTGTCGTAGTGGATGGACGTGTCGGTGCCTGGAATATCGCCCGCGTAGGGGTAGTGCACGTTAATGACGATGGGATCCGAGGTGGCGAGCAAGCTCGACAGCTCGGCCGCAGAGAGGCGCTTGAGGGCAGTCCACCCGCTGCACGTGGCATCGCTGCTGCCTTCACCGCTTGGTTTGTCAGCACGCGCAGCATCCGCGCCGGAAAAGTCGGCGGTCAGATCGAGCGCCGACGTCTGCCGATCGCTTGCGGCGTCCTTGCCCACGTCACCGGCCAGGGCGGTGTCCTTGCCCAGCACATCCGATGCCATGGTCGCCACATCCGCGAGCATGTCGCTTGCGGCGTCCGCCATGTTCAGGTCCGGCTGTGCAGGCGCGTCCGCCGGGCTTAGAGCCAAGTCGGTGTTCGCGGGAACGGCATCCGCGGCCGCGCCGTGCTGGGCACCATCGCGTGCTGCCGGCCCATCGTCGGCAGCCGCGTCCGTCGCTGTCGAGGAATCGTTCTTGCAACCGGGGTGAACGGTGAGAGACAGGCAAAGGACGCAGGTGGCCAATAGCGGGGTGATGTTTTTCACAGCGGCAGGATATGCCAAGTCGTGGGCCTTGGCACTGGAGGTAAAGACGTACAAACCCTTTCCGGGCCTCTCTATCGGCGTTAGTATGCCGCCACCCCGCGCCGGGGAAACCAAACGCCATCATTCGCGACGGAGGAGATGAACGTGAGAAACACCATGAAGCTTGCGGTACTTGTGTTGGCCGGTTCGATTCTCGGCACTGCCTGTGTCACCTCGGGAACTTTCGAGGCCAAGGAGGCGGAGCTCGCCAAGGCCCTTAAGGAGAAGGATGGCCTGAGCCAGGACAACGCCAAACTTCAGGCCAAGGTCGACGATCTCAACAAACAGATCGCGGATTTGAAGAAGCAGATGGATCAGGTCAAGGCCTACGGCAAGGGCAAGGCCGACGAGGCTGGCGCGCTGGCGGCCGGCATGGACAACCTGCAGAAGCGTCTGGACGAGCTTGAAAAACAGAAGAAGATCGCCGAGTCGCGTGCCGCCATGTTCCGCTCACTGGTGGACAAGCTGCGCTCCATGGTCGACGCGGGCCAGATCAAGGTCACGGTTCGCAACGGCCGCATGCTGCTGGTGTTGCCCAACGACATTCTCTTCGACTCGGGCAAGACCGAGCTCAAGGCCGAGGGCAAGGATGCCATCGACAAGGTGGCCAAGGTGCTCGCCACCATGCCGGCAGATCGCCACTTCCTGGTGGCCGGCCATACCGACAACCTGCCCATCCACTCGAAGAAGTTCCGCTCCAACTGGGAGCTGTCGACGGAGCGCGCGGTCGAGGTTCTGCGCTTGCTCATCGACAGCGGCATGAAGCCCAGCCAGGTCGGCGCGGCCGGCTACGCCGAGTACGATCCCGCGGCCGACAACGCCACCACCGATGGCCAGAAGCAGAACCGCCGCATCGAGATCGTGGTCGAGCCCAACCTGTCCGAGCTTCCTAGCTTGGACGGTTTGGTCAGCAAGTAGTTCATTCGGGCTCCAGCCTGTCGGTCACCGACCGACCATCATGTTCAAGAAACGCAACGTTAGTATCCATTTTGTAGGCATCGGCGGTATCGGCATGTCCGGTATCGCCGAAGTTCTTTTGAACCTGGGGTACCAGGTTTCGGGCTCCGATCAGCGCGCGAGCGATGCCACCCGGCGCCTCCAAGGGTTGGGTGGCCGCATCTTCGTCGGGCATCGCGCCGAGCAGGTGGCCAGCGCCGACGTGGTGGTTATTTCGAGCGCGGTCAAGTCCGACAATCCCGAGGTGGTGGCCGCCCGCCAGCACGACATTCCCGTCATTCCGCGCGCCGAGATGCTGGGCGAGCTGATGCGGGTCAAGGACGGCGTGGCGGTGGCCGGCTCGCACGGCAAGACCAGCACCACGACCATGGTTGCCACCATCTTGGCCCACGCCGGCCTGGATCCCACCGTGGTGATTGGCGGCAAGGCGAAAGTTTTCGGCTCGAACGCGCGGCTTGGGCAGGGCGAGGTGCTGGTGGCCGAGGCCGACGAGTCCGATGGATCGTTCCGCCACTTGCTACCCATGGTGGCGGTCATCACCAACATCGACCGCGAACACATGGATCACTACGGAACCGAGGCGGCCCTGCGCACGGCCTTCCTCGATTTCGCCAACCAGGTTCCTTTCTACGGTGTGGTCGTGGTGTGCGCGGACAATCCGACGGCGGCCGGGCTTGTGCCCGAGCTGGTCAAGCGGCACATCACCTACGGCCTGGGCGCTGGCGACTACCGTGGCGAAATCATGGCCGCGGACGCCCAAGGTACGCGATTGCACATCACCGTGCGGGGCAAGGCACGCGGCGAGCTCGTGGTACGCATGCCGGGCGTTCACTACGCGCAGAACGCGCTGGCCTCGCTGTGTGTGGCCGACGTGTTCGACGTTCCCTTTCAAGCCACCTGCGAGGCGTTGGCCGGATTCGGCGGCGTGGATCGCCGATTCTCCGTGCGTGGCGAGGCCGGCGGGATCTTGGTGGTCGACGACTACGGTCACCATCCGACGGAAATGGCCGCGACGATTGCCGCCGCCAAGCTCTACGGCCGGCGTCTGGTGGTCGCCTTCCAGCCACACCGTTTTTCGCGCACCAAGGATCTGATGTCGGCGTTCGCACCGGCGCTGTCTGGCGCCGACGAGGTTGTTCTGACCGATATCTATGCGGCCGGGGAAGCGCCCATCGCGGGCGTGGACATCCAGTCGCTCTTGCGTACGTTCCCGGCGGCGGCCAAGGTTGCCTATGCCCCGCGCAAGGAGTTGGCTGACCGGCTCATGGCGCAGCTCACGGCCGGGGATCTGCTGCTCGTGCTAGGCGCGGGCGATATCACCCAGGTTGCGACCGACGTGCTGGCGCGATTGGCACCTAGCCTGTGAAAACCGCGAGAATGCGTTCGACGGACCAGTAGGCTGCGGTCGATCCCAGGGCATAGACTAGTCCGCGTCCGAACACCGCTCGCCTCAGCCGCAGGCGGGTTACCAGCCATCGTAACGCGAACACCAAGGCGATCGCACCGAGCTGACCTACCTCGACGCCGACGTTGAAGAAGAAGAGCGCCGTCGGCACGTGCCTCTCGGGGAGACCGATGGCCAGCAGCGAGGACGCGAAGCCGAGGCCGTGTAGCAGGCCGAACGCGAATGCCACGATCCAAGGCGCCCGGCGAGCCAGCGAATCTTCGGGTCGCAGGCATTCGCCACACACCAACACGATCGAGAGCGCGATAGCAGCTTCGACGGGCGGCGAGGGCAAGCGCAAGAGCCCGAGCACAGCACAGGCCAGCGTCAGGCTGTGCGCAATGGTGAAGGCCGTAATACTGGCGATGAGTTTCTTTCCTCTTCGAACAAGCAGAGCGAGCGCGACGACGAACAGAAGATGATCGAAGCCCGTCAAGATGTGCTCGATACCCAGCCTCGTGTAATCGCGAGCGATCGGCTTCAAGAAGCGAATGCCAGCGGAAGCCGGGATGCCATAGACCGTCAAATGCGGGGAGCTACCGGTCACCACGCGAAGCAACCGGGTGCCATTGCGCCATTCGATATCGACCATCAAATGGGTTTCGCTGCCCGTGAGCCAAGGGAATTCAAGGGAGCCGACCATCCCACCGTCGCCGCACTCGACGAAGGGCCCCTGCATGCGACAGGGCGACGGAAACGCGGCCGGTGTTGCTAGCTCCCGCTCAAGGGCGGATGAGCTCGCCTGCCAGCGTAGGAGAAAGCGGCCGTCGCTCACTTCGGTAAGCGAAAGCGACGCGGTATTGAGCTCGTGCCCCTGTGCTGCGCCCGTCGCCAGGAGCAGGCCGGCCGCGGTCACTAGCATGGCGTGGGATCGGCTCACGGGGCTTCCTCGAATCGGTAGCGGCTGACGACCACCTGGGTAGTCCGCTCGACGGCTTGCCGCTGCATCGCGGTCGTCCAATCGGCGGCCAGGCTGGGCCGAATCGCGTCCCGGCTGGGAAGGCCGCCCTCGATACCGTCGAGGCGAACCAGCAGCAGGCTTGCGTCGCTGCCCTGCGCTTGCCATTGCCCGATGGGCTGGCTGCACATCTTCTCCGCCAGGACGGGTCCGAATTTTTCCTTCAGCTGATCGCGCGTCAAGTTGCCGCTCAGAATCGGACGCCCCAGCTTGGCCGGACTCGCACCGACCGATAGTGCATGCTCGTAACTAGAACGCAGGTTCTCTGCCGAAGGCTCGGCTTTCGGGAATGCCACGGACTCGAAGTCGTAGCGCAGAGGCGTCTCGTAGGCGGCGCGATGCGAGGCCAGCCACGCATCGAGCTCGGCATCGGTCGGGTCACGCCTCGGCATTTCCTGCACGGCGCGCGCACGTATCTTGTCGGCCAGGACGGTTCGGATCGTCGCATCTTCCCGGTCCAGCCTTTCCCGGAGCGCTTCTCGGTACAGGGCCTCGTCGCGCTTCCAGCCATCGACAGCTGCGGTCAGATCCGCGGGGCTGGGCGGCCGGCCGGTGCTGTCGAGAATTCGTCGCGCCAAGTCGGCCTTCAGTCCAGCGCTGACGACGATCACGCGCGGATCTCCAACGACCAGCCGGTGCGCGAGAAAGAGCAGCGCCCCGACCATGAAGAAGTGAACCGTGGGCTCGCGCAGTAGCCGGGTGGCCCTGGTCGGCCACGAACCAGGGCCGCTAGTCATCGTCCCCGCTTGTGTGGCAATGGACGTTGGTCGAAGTTGACAACAGCACGCGCACCCTGATGGCCAAAACCTAGCACACGCGATCCGGCGAGCTACTGCGATCCTTGCGGCCTTGGGATTCGAGCGTACTATCCGGGCCGGAAAACGACCATGGTCCAGGAGAGCGGAGAGTTCGAGTCCGGGTTGCGGCCTGCCGCGGTGGTGTGCGCTGATGTCGAGCGCTACGCCTCGCTGGTGGACCAGCACGAGTTTCTACTGAAGTTCGACCATTTGATGGGCAAGTTGGGGCAGGGGATCCGCGACGATCTGCGTGCCAGCCTAGGTGAGGGAGTGGCCAGACGGTACGTTGTGAAGCCCGCGGGCGACGGCGTGCTCTTGGTCTACCCGGGCGACATCAAGAAGGCACTTGAGCACGCCTGGCGCATTCATGACCATTTCAACACCCGGGCCGGCCGCGAGCGGCAGCGGCAGTACGGTCTTTGGCCCTTCCAGGCGCGCATCGCGGTCCACTACGGCGACGTGGAATTGATCGAGAGCAGCCCCTTCAACGATGCCCCGGATGCGTTCGGCAAGACCATCGTGACCTGCTCGCGCCTAGAGCCAGCGACGGTGCCGGGGATGGTCTGGGTCACCGACGCCGCCGTCGAGGCTGCGGCAGCCGTTGGGCTGGGGGCGAGCTACGGATTCCAGCAGATCGGCATGGTCGATCTGGCCAAACAGGCGGGCCGGGTGCTCGCGCACAATCTTGTCCGCACCGATAAGAAGAGCACGCAGTGGGGGGCCTTGGCGGTCAAGCGCTACCCCAAAGGAATCCAGGCCGACGTGTACGTGCTGGTCCATCGCCCGGCCGAACGACTGCCCACGGTTCACCTGGCCTGGGGGGCTTCCCACTGCGTGGTCCACCACTCCGAGCTCAACCCCGAGCGCCGCGCCTACCGCATCAAGCACAAGCTGCTGGGGTCGGAAACCGACCTGCCTCTGCTGGTGGTCCACACCGATCCCCCCTGCCGTGTGGAGTTTCCCGAGCTCGATTTCGCAGCAGATGGCAGCGCGACCATCAAGGCCGGGCTGCCCGCATCCCTGGAGGGCATCCAGGAAGTCGACACCGAATCCGATCGCTGGTACCTCCTGCCCCGGCACGCGTAAGTAAAAATTTGGA
>Ga0302322_100001022_pt1 | contig 22469 bp, 21 predicted proteins | sample Fen_T0_2_FD_203757 | JGI IMG/M metagenome (GOLD analysis project Ga0302322, IMG submission 203757) | Peat permafrost microbial communities from Stordalen Mire near Abisko, Sweden - Fen_T0_2 | ecosystem: Environmental > Terrestrial > Soil > Wetlands > Permafrost | place: Sweden: Abisko...
GCGTCTGGGCTCCGCAATCCACCAAGTCCGAGTTCCTGCCGTTTGTCTTCACCAGCACGCAGGTTCGCGAGCTCCTGCAACGGGCGACAGCGCTCGACGGGTCAAAATTGCGCGGCGTGGTGTTTCGACTACTGCTGCTCGTGCTGTACTGCACAGGCCTGCGCTTTGGCGAGGCGTTGCGCCTGCGGATGAAGGACGTTGATGCCAGCGGCGGCCTGCTCTTCATTGCGGAAAGCAAAGGCCGCTCACGGTGGGTTCCGTTTGACCGATCGCTGGGGCGCGAGCTCGCCCGATACATCGCCGCGCGCCGCGCGGTCGCCGCTGGCGCTCCCGATGATCTGTTCTTCATCGATCCCGCAGGCGGTCCGCTGAGGACCAAGACCGCCTCGGATACCGTCCGTGCGCTGCTGCGAGCGGCCGGTCTCAAGCCACCCGTGGGTCGCGTCGGACCGAGGCCGTACGACTTCCGCCACACGTTTGCAGTGCATCGACTCACCCGATGGTATCGCGCTGGAGTCGACATCAACGCGCGCTTGCCTTGGCTGTCCGCGTACATGGGGCACAACGACATCCTCGGCACCGAGACCTACCTCACCGCCACGCCCGAGCTACTCGCGATCGCCAGCCTGCGCTTCGAGCGGCACCTGGCACGACGCAAACGCGAGAAACCATGACGCACACAACGAAGGACCCGCTGCTCCGGCTCGTCGAGTCCTACTTCGATGATCATCTGCGGCGCGTTCGGGGTGCCAGCCGGCACACCCTGCGCGCCTACGCTCACGCATTGCGACTGTTCTTCATCTTTCTCGCCGGTCGGCTTCGCCGTTCGATCGCCGAGCTCAGCGTCGACGACGTGCAGGCTGACGCTGTGCTCGCGTTTCTCGACCATGTCGAAACCGTGCGCCACAACACATCGGCTTCGCGCAACTGCAGATTGGCGGCGATCCGCGGCTTCGTTGCCCATTTGCTTCGCCACGACATCGCACGGGCCGCGCAGTACCAACGCATCATCGCAATTCCTTCGAAGAAGACCAGGCATCGCCCCGTGACCTATTGGGAGCCCGAAGTCGTCGCGGCAATTCTTGCGGAGCCTGACCGCGCAACGACGTTCGGCGCGCGCGATCACGCACTGCTGCTCTTCCTCTACAACACGGGCGCGCGCGTTAGCGAGGCCGTCGCGGTTCGCCGCCGCGACCTCCAGCTCACGCGCCCACACCACGTGCGGCTCCACGGAAAGGGTGGCAAGGAACGGCTCTGCCCACTGTGGCCTGAGACCGCCCTGGCCCTCGCACCGCTCGTGCCCACCGACGATGACGTGGGCGTCTTCCGCAGCCGCCGTGGCAACCAGCTCTCGCGCGACGGCGTCACGTACCTGCTCGCGAAGTACGTCCGTCGTGCCTCGCGCGCTCATCCCGTTCTGCGGCGGTCCCGTATCGGCCCCCACGTGCTTCGACACAGCTGCGCCGTCGCCTTGCTGCAAGCCGGTGTCGACGTCACCGTCATCCGCGACTATCTGGGGCACGCTAGCGTCGCCACAACCAGCCGATACGTGACGAGCAACTTGCAGATGAAGCGCGACGTCCTCGACGCGTTCTGGAAACGGGCAGGGCTCGTTCGCGATCAGAAAGGGCCTTGGAAACCGAAACCTGAACTCCTTCGCTTCCTCGCGTCCTTGTAAACCCTGCGGTGATTATCCAGAGCCGCGAGGGCAACGCTACCCGGCATGTTCCGACGAAATGCCGACACTCCGGGTAACGGCACGCTCAGGATAATGCGCCCAGCACCCGGCGAGTTGTATGTGCTCGTTTCCGCGAGCGCCGGCCTCGTGAGTTTTTAGGGCATCGCAGACAATCACCCCGCGGTACTTGCCGACCAAGTCCCTGAATGTGTCGGCGCCTTTGTCATCGCGGATCTTGTGACACACGATGCCGGGAGCCGTGACGCACCACACCTGCCAAGGCTTCTCGTCTTTCCCCTCGAGCTTCGGGCAGCCTGTTTGATCGAGGCCAATCACGGAATGCGAAAGCGCGTGCTGAAACAGCGCCTCGGCCGTGGGCGTCAGCCGCTTGCCGAGCGCGAAGACCTGATCCCAAAGCGTTTGCGGCGTAACGACAACACCGTGGCGCGCGAGGATGCGCTGCTGCCGAGCGAGCGGAATGTGGTCGAGGTACTTGTCGAGGGCGACTTTGATCGCGAACTCAAGCGAGTAGCGTCCGCCCTTGATTGCTCGCTCGGGACCGGGCGCTGTCTCCACGCAACCACCGCAGCGGCAAACGTACTTTTGCTGCTTCACGTGCACGAGGCGGTAGCTGATCTCGACGAAGTCGATCAGCTCGGACTCCTCGAACTGCTCAGCCATCGGCTTGAGTCGCTCGCCACACGCGGGGCAGGCACGGTCCGGCTCGTCGAGCTCGAACACTTTCTCATCGATCGGCAGAGCAAGCTGCTCAGTCGGGCCCGACTTCGACCGCGGCTTGCTCGACTTCTTGCCTTTCAGGGCTTCGTGCTGGTCTGCCTGCTCTTTGGCCCGTTGCTGCAGCTGATTGCTTCAGCGGCGCCTTATTCGTGATCCAATCCTGGGCGTTGACGAGACCCAGGGCGAGCGCGTTCAGTGCGATGGTCGCGGCGGGATCGTGACCCACGGGGGCAGTTGGGAAGAGGCGCCCTCGGTGGCAGTGTTGGGGGTGGCAGTCGGCTGTCAGAAGGGCAAGTCGTCGCGCGGGCCGTCGTTGCACGAAGGGCTTGTAGCGTCGCGCACGGCGCGTCTGTAGCGGCGAAGCGACTGCTCGAGTGCAACGGCGCGGCTGAAGATCGTCTCGGCGAGCGCGAGGATTGGAGCATCGTCACGGGCTCGGGCGAAGTCGTCGATGAGGGTCGGGTGCTCGGCGAGCAGGGCTTGTTGGGCGACGTTGATCGCGTGCTCGAGGAGCAGGATAGCAGCGAGCTCGGGCGCGAGGACCAGCTCGGGCACCGTGGGCGGTGGTGGTGGCGGCACCAGGCGCGCGCGCCGTCTCATGGGGTTGGAGCGGGCCCCTGTGGCCCCCGTGGCCCCTGTGGGCTGCGGCCTGCGCGCTCGGTGGCGACGTGCTGGCGATAGCTCGGCCCGTCGATGTCGATGCGGATGGCGTGCATGGCGAGACGGTCGAGGATGGCGGCGGCGACAGTTGCGTCGCCGAGGTAGCGCCCCCATTCGCGAAGATCGACATTGGACGTGACCGCTGTCGAGAGCTTGCCGTGCCTGCGGTCGATGAGGTTGAAAAGGGTGTGTGCGGCGGTGGGCTCGTCGTCGCGCTGGCGTACCTGGCCGAGGCCGACATCGTCGATGATCAAGAGCTCGGGGCGCGCCCAGGCTTTGAGACGTCGGGGATAGGTATTGTCGGCGAGGCCCGCGTGCAGATCGGCGAGTAGGTCTACGCCTCGGGCGTAGCGCAGCGAGAGCCCTTGGGCACAGGCGCGCAGGCCGAGGGCCTTGAGGATGTGGCTCTTGCCGGTGCCGGCCTTGCCGGTGATGATGATGTCGTCGCGGCGCCGGGCGAAATCGAGGTGGGCCAGCTCGAGGACGAGTGCCTTGTCGAGCGAGGGCTGAAAGTCCCAATCGAAGGCCTCGAGCGTCTTTCGCTCGACGAGCCCGCTGGTCTGGATTCTGCGCTCGATGCGCGCGGCGGGCTTGTGATCGACCTCGGCAGCCAGCACGTGCTCGAAGAAAGCCGTGTGGGCCGGCCGCTCGCGGCTGGCCCAGGCGAGGTGCTCGTCCAGGCGGGCGACGGTGTGAGTGAGCCCGAGGTAGTTGAGGTGCCGCACGACGCGCTCGACGAGCACGGCTGGATCGTCGTGCGCAGAAGTCGGCGCAACGTCAGTCGGAGGGAGCTTGGTCTTTGCCATCGGGAGACTCCGTGGTGGGTGAAGTGCGGGCGGCGAGCGGAAGAGCGTCGTATTCCGAGAGATCGCGGTGGGTGGTGACGACGGTGCCGAGGACGGCGTCGATGCGTCGCGCGGTTTCCTCGGCGACGTACTCATCGAGCGTGCGCGGAGGATGGCGGTGAGCGAGGATGCGCTCGACCGAGGCGGTGTCGAGGGCGCCGAAGCGGGCAGCGTGCGCGAGCGCGGCGTCGACGTCGGCGGTGTCATAGCGGGCGCGGAGCAGGAGGATTTGGCGGGCGTGGTGGGTCCAGACGCGCGTGGGCAGAGCTGTGAGCTGGGGCAGGAACGCCGAGGCTCCGTCACCCATCTGCTCGAAGGTCTCGCGGAGCTTGTCGATGTCGACGACGGCCTTTCGCTTTTGTGCGTGAAGGCCGAGTGGATCGATCTTTTCACCGAGTCCGCGTGGGCGAAGCTGGTAGCGCGCGAGGCAAGCGAGATCGGGACCGTAGATGAAGAGCTCGGACTGGGTGACGCGCAGCGGGAGAAAGTCGGTGACGTGATCGTAGTGGACGGCGTAGCGGTTTCCCTGCCACTCGACGTAGCCGTCGATGCTGCACAGGCGGTAGGCGACGCGGGCCGTGTCGTAGGGATGCGTAGGCAACGGGAGCAGATGGGGTGCTTCGTCGCGGAATCGCTCGAGCGCGCTTTTGCCATGACGCCGACGCGGATCGACAACGCGCTCGGTCCAGTCGAAGAGCTGTGCGCGAAAGTCGTCTCGGTCGCGAAACGAGCGGCCGTTGAGGAAGGAGCGCTCGTGCTCCCAGAAACTTCGCTCCACGCGGGGCTTGGCGTTGGGCTTTCCGCGCACGGCGGCGGGGCGGATCCCGTAGTGCGCCGCGAAGGCCAGGTAGCGCGGGTTGTAGATAGGCTGGGTGCCTTCCCAGCGGAGCACGACTGGTTTCTGGCTATCGTATTTGCACGCAGCGGCACATCCGCCGAAGCGCGCGAAGGCGCGCTCGTGGCCGTCCATCAGGGCGAACAGATCTACGCTTCCGAAGACGTCGAAGAACTTCCTTTTGGAATAGACGAGGACGTACGAGAAGAGCTGCACGAGCTCTTTTCGTCGGTCGGTGTACGTCAACTCGTACGGCGACCAATCGCTCTCGGCCATTTCGCCTGGCCCGAACACCGGCGCTTCGAGGCTCGGGGTGGGCCTCGGCGGCGGTCGCACTCGCCGCAGGTGTTTCTTCACGCCCGTGTAGCCGCCCGCGAAACCCTCGTCCCGCAAGATCTCGAACACCCGTTGCGCGGTGATGTCGGGATAGCGGGCGAGCAGCGCCTCGACCCGCGCGTGAAAGGCGTCGATCTTCGCGGCGCGCGGCGCACGCTCGGGACGTTTTTCGAGCACCGTATGCCCCGCGTCCCGCTGTTTGGCTTGCTCACGGAGGATCTTCCGGATGGTGTTGCGGCTCACGCCCAGCGCGCGTGTGATGGCGCGGCGGCTCATCCCCTGGGTCGTCAGGATCACCACCTGATGAATCAGCTCCTCACGCGTGTGCCAACGTGCCGTCATGCGGCATCCGAGCCAGCGGTGGGGGTAAGAGCGACGAAAATGGCACGCGAGAGCGCCACGAGGACGCCGCCCAGCTCGCCGAGGTTGTGACGAAGCAACTCCGCGGCGCCCGGCGAAAGGGAGGCGAGCGGCGTGGTGACCAGGCATGATTGGAGGCGTCCAGCGCTCTTGCAGATCTTGACGACATCGAAGGTGATGGTGTCGACCACGCCGCTTGCTGCACGCACGCCGGGGCGCGCCGTCAAAGCCTTGCCGTCGCTCCAGCGCGCGAGGATCGCCCGCTGCGCGTCGGGCTCGGCGTCCGCGAGCTCACGAACGAACTGCGCCGTTTGGCGCACCGTGAGCCCGCGGCGGATCGCGACGGCCGCGGCGTGCACCTGGTTGCCACGTGGCAACGCTGAGACCTCCAGCGCCGCCCGTGGCGCGAGTAGTCCCAGTCGCACGTCCGCTTGCACGCTCGTGTCGAGTGCTTCCACGAGCATCAACCGGCGGCACACCCAGCTCTTGTGGCAACGGAGCCGCGCGGCGATGGCGCCTTGGCTCAGCGCGTGATCGCGGTGGAGCGCACGGACGATCCACGCCTCCTCGAGCGCTGTCAGGCCGCGCCCCGCGTGCAGCTCACGCATGTGCACCGTGGCCTCAACCACGTCCACGTTGTCGACCAGAACGCGCAAGTCACGTAGGCCCAAGGCACGCGCGACGCGCAGCCGCTTGAAACCGTCGAACAGCTCCAGCGCGCCACCCTGCTCGAAAGCGTGCACAGGTGAGAGCTGCCCGTGGCGCGTGACCGATGCGCGCATCGCCGCCAGCGCGCCAGCGTCGGCCAGGCGAAGGGCCGCCAGCCGCTCGCCGAAATCGGCGACCGCTACCAAGCGCTCGGTGGGGGTGGCGGCCGTCACGACCGAAGCCATCACATACTCGAGCCGTCACAAGCCATGCTGGTCCGTGACACCGTCCAACGAAACGACCGATCGAGAGCCATTTTCCGCGGCCTCGCGAGCGGAAGGTGGCTCGTGACATCGTCCAGCTCCATCCAACTCCGAGCCTGTAAAAGCCCCGCATTTGCGCAAGATCTGCCGTGCTTCGCGCTGGAAGGTAGCCCGTGACAGGCCCGCAGCCTTGTCCACGATTTGCTGCAATTTCATCAATAACTCCGAGTCTTTACCGTCCGAAGCTGGCTCGTGACATTCGCCCCGTTTCGCGCGATCTCGGTGCTTGCGCTGCCGCTCGCGCTCATCGACACGCTGCTCCCCGAGAGCCTCGCCCCGTCGTCTGCGAGCGAGCTTGCGGCGTCGACGACGCCGGCACTCTTCCCCGCACACTCGCTGGTGCTTGATGGCCGTTGCTGCCGGAGCGAACCACTTCCGACACTCCGTGCACCGATGCTGCGCCATGCCCCGCAGCGTCCCCCAAACCAGTCAGCCGCCACATTGGCACAGGAGGTGGGTCACGATCCCGCCGCTCTCGGCGCTCGCCTCAAGCGCGGCGCCGGATCACGATCGCGCCGCGGGGTGGGTCACAACAAGGGCGCCGCTGAAGTGATTGAGCAGCGCGAGCGTCTGTTGCAGCTCGAGGGGATTGCCTTTCAGCGCCTTGAGCTCTTCGCACTTGGCGCTGAGCACACGAAGCAGTTGCTCAATCTGAGTCTGCTGCGCCAAAGCGATGCGACGGAGTTGCTCGACGTCCTTTTCGTGGCGCAGATCCACGTCGCTCTTTAGATCATGTCGATCGCTCTTCTGCAAGCGCAATCGGCTCGATCACACCAGGCGAAAGCACGCGACGACCGACGAGCTCGCAGCCTTCGATGTAGAGCGCTAACTCGCTGGACGTGAGCTGCACAGGCTTACCGTCGTCACGGAAGAGTGATGCGAAGCAACCACGCTCTAGGCGCTTCTGAAAAATGCAAAGTCCAGTGCCGTCCCAAACGAGCACCTTGCAGCCGCGCCGTCGGCGGTTGCTGAACAAGAACAAATCGCCGCTCAACGGGTCACGATTGAGCCCCTGTTTAACGAGCCCGTACAACCCGTCGTAGCCCTTGCGCAGATCGACGGGCGCCGGATACGCGAACACGCGCACCGCGCGACTGGTGCCCAAGATCATCCGATCTCGCGCAGCAGCGCTGCGGCCTCCGCTGCCGAGAGCCCATCGATCCGAAATCCAGCCGGTGACACGACACTGAGCGTGCGCGACGGCACTTGGGTTGCGACCACGCGCACCGGCACCAGAGCTTTCGTTTCGCCGTGGTCTACACACCACCGACGGACCGTATCGAACTGCTGCCCGAGCTCGCGCTTGACCTCTTCCCAGCTTGCTCCCGCCGCCCGACGCCGCTGCGCCCACGTTACCACTCGGGCCCGAAGCTCTGCCGGGTACCGTCTGCCCCGCCCGGTCTCCACACGTGCCAGATCTCGCCGTAAAGTCGCCGCTTCCTTGTCCATGACCGTCGTCCTTTCGCGAACGACGCGAGCACGAGACGTCTACGACGTCAGGACGGGGCACGGAGAAAGGTTACGGACCAGCTACCCTTCGCCGCGCTCGGCTATTTGAGCGTGTTTGGTTCCCTAATCGCCGTCAACGAAGCCCAAGCACCCGCTCGGCGCACGGTCTTTGGCCATCTGGAACAGTAGGGCGAACGCCCGGTCGTTGTAGCGCAACCTATGCGAAACTGACGGAATCTAGACGCTTCTTTGAGAGGATGCTTCGGCCAATTCGCTGAAGAATCGGAGCACGAGTTCGGTTGTGCCCGAGCAACCTAGTTTTGCTGACATTCTAGAAATATGCGTCCTCACACTGGAGTACGCACAACCGACTTTCCCACCAATCTCTTTCTGGCAAACCCCGTGGACCAAGAGCAGCAAGATCTCCTGTTCTCGCGGACTCAGTCGATATCGACCCGCCAGGACTTGAACTCGTGTATCCAACCAATTCCCGAATCCGTTCGGAGATGGGCTCAAGAGAGTGCCTTTCTGCACAGCTTCTCGTGTTTGCGCCTGACCTTGATCTACCTTGCTCCGTTGCATAACAGTTCCCCGCACTCTGAAGAATCGCTCGCTGAGGCTAAACGGGACTCGTTCCAGTCCATGAAGAATTGATTTTGCGTCCCCGAGAAAAATCCCTGTGCAGGCTCCGCAGGGCCGAGTACAGGCGTCAACCGCGCGCGGTTAGCCTTACGGTGCCTCCTGAATGGGACCAAAACCGCTGCGCGGTGGAGATTTGGGACTCGTCACTTCTCGGGACGGGACAGTCACCGAGGGCGGCGCGCAGTGCCAGCTTTGTAGACGCGGCGACTGAAGAATACCGGGCGACGCGCGAGTCGATGCACTTTATCATTGCGTATTTCTCTGGTTCAATGGCGCTGCGTTCGCGAGATTGCGCACTTCGCGAGGATCAGTGCGCGAGATATCCGCTTACCGCAACTAGAACGTCGCAGTGCATCGAGCATGCCACTAACCCATCAAGTGCGGGCCGGCCTCAACACTCAGCGCGGACGACGCAAAGTACCTCAATTTTCGCTTTGGGTCGGGCACTCGCCCCACATGGCGGTGAACTGTCACAGTAGGACGTCCTACGTCAATTCGGACGTTACATCTTCAAGTGAGAAGCGCAGCACTTCCTGGGCCTTATCGCGACGTAAAGTAAGCGCTGCGCGCCAAGCCCATCTCTTGAGGCCGTTTTCGGGGTGGCGAGTGGCAGCGGGCATCCGTGAACGGCACACTGCAGAAGATCGAGCGCGACTGATTGCGGAGGTGAGAGCGACAGGCGAATTACCCCGAGTGGTCGCGGAGTGTTTGGGGATCTGCGCGTCGCCGGCGTATCGGTGGATGAAGGAGACCTCAGCCCCTGATGCGCCGGTGTTTGCGCGGGCGGTGCCCGCGCGGGTGGCATCGCGCCCATCGCTGGTAGTCCAGCTAGGCCGAGCAATCATTCGTGTCGAGGCAGGGTTCGATGCGGAGCTACTGCGAGGAGTCGTCGCTGCACTGGGTGAGTCGAGGTGATCGCCTGATCAGCGACAATTACTTCTGCAGTGCAGGAATAGTTGACGTCGATCAATCGCCCACGGATTGGAGCCAGGCTCGATGCAGACGAACTGAACGCCCCCCTCTGCTCGTTCACGATTCCAGCCGCCCGAGCGCCCAAGTGGCCGCCGCGCGGCCATAAAGGTGGGTTCCACGCAGCGCTTACGTCCTCGTGGAAGTGCCCCGCGTGGCCCCGGTGGCCGAGGAGACAGCTCATCAAGATAGTTGCAGACACGAGTAGCACGATGGTGTTCGACGTCGGCTTAGGGGACAGCACTCCGAAGTCGCGCAGGTCATTGATCCGCCTTGAGATCCGCGTGCGATCGCCCAAGCGGATCCAGTCTAGATCGGCCAAGCAGAGCCACCTGAGAACTGCGATGGATCCGTGTTAACGGGCACGAATAGCCGCGGATAAACGGTGAAGTTCGCCGGTGAAATGCGCGCCTGATGGCGGTGAAGTTCGCCGGTGAAATGCGCGCCTGATGGCGGTGAAGTTCACCGGTGAACAGGCTGCTAGGCCCGAGCTGGCTCCTTCTTGCTCCGCTACTTTGATCGGGCCGCGTTGAGTTCCTTGGCCTCCTTGAGACAGTAGCTCTCGGCCTCAATGTCGATCACCTCGGCGCGGTGGATCAGGCGGTCGACAAGGGTGACCACGCAGGCTGCGTGCGGGAAGACTTCGCCCCATTCGGAGAAGCCCTTGTTGGTGCTGAGCAGGAGCGGTTTGCCGAGGTCGTAGTGTCGCGTGACGACCTCGAACAGCAGGTCGGCGTAGCGGCTGTTGTACGAGAGGTACCCGACCTCGTCGACGCAGAGCAGCTGCGGGATGGTGTAGCGGCGCAGCCGCCGCGCTAGCGCTGGGGCGGATTCCTGGGCGGACAACTCGGCAAGCATATCGCTGGCAGTCGCGAAGCGGACGGAATGACCACGACTGAGTGCCTGCGGAGCGACGTTTTTAAGGATCATGGTTTTACCGACACCGTTGGGTCCGACGAGCACGGCGTTGTGGCCGCTTTTGATGAAATTGAGGCTGAAAAGCTCCTCGACTGCCGCGCGATCGATCTTCTTGGGCCAGCTCCAATCGAAGTCGACCATCGGTTTGGTCGCGCCCACACGCGCGTCTCGCGTGCGTCGCTCGAGGCCGCGCTTTTTACTCGCCATCGAAGAGCGCGAGCGACATGTGGACGAAGCAGAAACTTCACCAGGGGCTCACGCTAACGTGAACCCGTGCGGCAAAACTGACCACCAGCCGGAAGCGAGCCTTGCGTGGCCGTACGACCGGGCGACTGGAAAAGAAAGCTGCGAGGCGTAGACGGCGAGCGAACAGGCCGTGATCGCTCATCTGGAACGGAATCGTGGCAACGTGGCCGAAGTCGCACGAGCGATGGCGATGCATCGTTCGCAATTGTACCGCTGGCTCAAAGCATGCGCCTCGACCCGAAGAGTTTTCGTACTGATATCAGGGAGGGGGACCAGCGGGGCGATCGTCCGGACACGGGGACATCGCCCCTCCAATCGCACCTGCGACGTCGATGCTCGTGCCGGCAGTGTAGATGTCTATTCCGTCGAACGTCGCGAGTGGTGGCGATACCGCGGGAGGAGCGTGATCCCAACCATTCCCTTCAAACGGAATGTTCGACCGCTGCAACGCATCGATTGCTACGAACACATCCCCCCCGACCACGGACCTCGGAATAAGACGGATCCCGACGCCGTTGCAGCGGAAGGTATTCTGTCCGGGATCGGACATGGTTCCAAAGTTGCTTTGCAACTCGCCGGCCCGCAACGCGCGGTTCGATCGAAAGATCAAGCCTTGGTCATTTTCAACGAATGAGTTGCCGCGTGCATGACGCACCTGTGGGAACCCATCAGTGTTGTAGCTGTCGATCACCATGCCTACACCGAGGAAGGTTATGTCTTCGCGCCCGTCAGGCGTTGAAATATCGTGAAACCGGTTGTTTTCCAGCCGATCGACGATTGGGTAACCGAAAAGCTGCACACCCGCATTCCGCAACGCGCCGAAGTCGTTGTCGACAATGACGAACCCAGCAGCGGCACCGCTAGCCGCAGATTCGTAGGCGAAAATGCCCTGGTCCGAATCACTGAACTGATTGCCTTGAACGGTCACGCGGGTAACCGCTCGGCGCGTGGCGAGCCCTGCGCCGGCAAAAAAAGACAGCACGCCCCGTTCTGCTTCGGCTTGAAGGAGACGAAACGAGTTGCCCCCGCTCGAAGTCCCATCGCCCAGCTGGACGGAAACGAATCTGGACGTTTCGTCACCGATTGACCCGTCCGCGAACACTCCGTAGGAGCCCGACTGAAACGAACTCGCGCGAACAAGTGCGTTACAGCCTGATAGGGCCTGCAGAGAGGAAGTGATACGAACACCAATCTCGAAACCCTCGATAGCGACGCCGGATACGATTAAGTTCGGTGGAACAGGCTCGAGATTCGAGGTATCTCCGCGATCACAGACAATCGCCTCGGTTCCAGCGGCGCCTGGGCTACCGGTCGACAGGATCGACAAATCCGATATGGTCGTTGGGCGTTTGCCAACCTCGCCAACTACGAGTGCTGCGACTACTTCCGCTTCATTCGACACATCCGGGCGCGCAATCCCTGCTGTCCCACTACCGCGAAGGATCGTCCTGTCAGCTCCGGCGCCGACCAGTGAGATTCCGCGGAGTTCCAGCGGAAACGTCTCTCCAGTGGCCGCTTCATACGTGCCCGCCGCAAGATGAATGGTGCGGTTTGGGAGGGAAGAGGCCTCGGCAGCAGCGAGCGCTGCTCGAATGGTCGGGAACGCGCCCGAAGCGCCTGAAGGATCTACATAAAAGTCAGCGGATTCCGGTCGCAGATCTCCGCCGATCAAGTTCCAGCAACCACTGAGCACAGCGCTCGTCCCCCAAAGTAGGACGGCCCGAAATGACAAAAGCGCTCGCATGGCAGGTGTAGCAACGGCGCGAGCCGCCAGCAGTTGGCGACTCGCAGCCCACGCTTAGCAGACGACGTCGACGGACGCCACATTCCGCCGTGCTCGGGTTGCGCCGTACACAGACGTGCGAACCGGCACCCGGGTAGAGTAAGGGGGAAGAAGTCAAACCTGATCCGTGGCATCGTGGTGTTGCAACCCAAATGGCGAGCGCCGTGCCGGTCGCTGAGTTCGCCGAGGTTAGACCGGACACTTGCCCCAGCCTTGCCGCAGGCGGTCAGTTTGGAGCCACTCCCGACGGCGGAGCGCTGAGCCGGTGACCCACCCCGCCACGGGTCCGCTGGATCACTGGTCACCGGTGAACCCAGTCGATGTAAATCACCGCGAGGCCGATGGCGAAACAGTCTCATTGTAGTTGCCGCCTCCTTGCGTTCCCCACCGCTGGGTAGCTGCTAAGCATACCGCTCAGCAGAACGCCAAGTAGTCCGCCGGTTTTGCGGCACCAAGGGGCTGATTTCGATTCATCGACATCGCCAGCGCAGTCCGCGACGGAAGCGAACACGTCATCAGGCTTGCATAAGGTTACTCTTTTAGACTGTAACGTCACACTCGTCGTAGGACGTCCTACTGTGACGGTTCTCCTACCCCATATCCCGCGCGCCGACCGGAAGGAAGATCGCCGAGGTTTTGTTGCCTGCGTGAAGCATCAGAGCCCTGCGCGGCACCAAAGAGCAGCGGCACGCTACCTGCACAGAGGCGCGCAGCAGTGCAGCTCTGGCACTGACGGGACCGACCGCGCAATTCCGCAAACGCGGCCCCATGAAAGCCGAGAATAACTATGAGACGAATCATCATGTCGGGCGCATATCAATCTACATCAGCCGCCGCAGTGACAGCCATAGTGCTGTCCGGTGTGCTTAGTGCTTGCAGCGCGGCGGGAACAGAGGAATCCCCCATGTCGACTGAGCAATCAGTTTCACGGCCGCTCAGCGGCCAGCGCGTCGCCGCCCAGTCGACGCTGAAGCGATCGTCCGGGGCTTCGACGCCGTCCTCCAACGCGTCGCTCTCGCCTTCGGTGGATGGGGGGCCGCTTGTGTACCAATTCGGGCCGGTGATTTCGAAGGTGAAAGTCGTGCCCGTGTTTTGGGGAAACAATGTGGACGGGACGGTCAAGGCGAACATTCCCGGTTTTCTATCGCGAGTAACACAGAGTCACTTCTACATGGACTGGCTAGCCGAATACAGCACGACAATGCCGGGGGGAACGAACCAAGTGATCGGCACCGGAAGCGCCACCGCGGCGATCACTATCAGTCCTGCAAACCCGACCGCGAACCACATTACCGCCGAAGAGATCCAGACGGAACTCGCCGCACAAATCGACTCTCACGTGTTACCTCAGGCTGACGAGAACACGTTCTACATGGTCTACTTTCCCCCTCTGCAGCCAGGCGACCACATCACCAACGTCGGAGGTCATTCTTGCGGAGGCGCCGATGCTTTCTGCGGAGTTCACAGAAACTTTTTGCACGGTTCCGCCTCAATCCGCTACGCAATAATACCAGATTTCGGTCCCGGCAGCGGTTGCGATGTAGGCTGCGGTAGTAACACGCAGTTCAACAACGTGACGGCCGTTTCTTCTCACGAATTAATCGAAGCAGTGACCGACCCCAACACCGTGGGAGGGTGGAGAACTGCAAGTAACACGTACGAGATTGCTGACACCTGTGAGGCAGATCAAGACACTCTGCCAGGATCGTCCGACGTCGTTCAACTCATATGGTCTAATCGCTTTGGCGTTTGTACCAGCGGCTATGGGCCCGGCAACGTGGTCGGCCTAGGCGGAAAGTGTATCGAGGTGCCGGGATACAACACGACAAATGGCACGTCCCTCGACTATTTCGACTGCAACGGAGGAGGCAATCAAGTATGGCGAGCGAACTCGACTCCCCAGCTGACCGGTCTCGGAGGAAAGTGTATCGACTTGCCGGGATACAACACGGCGAACGGGGCAATACTCGATCTCTACGATTGCAATGGCGGAGGTAATCAGGCGTGGAACTTCACGTACGCCGAGATTCGCGGATACGGGAACAAGTGTTTTGAGATCCCGGGCGGCAATACCACCAACGGCACGGGTATTGATTACTACGACTGCCACAACGCAACGAATCAAAAATGGACATTCACGACAGCCGGAGAAATTCGAGGCCAAGACAACAAGTGCCTTGATGTCCCAGCTGCCAATACTGCCAATGGCACTCAGGTCGTGTACTCTGACTGCAACGGAGGACAGAATCAAAAATGGGCAGTCCAACCAGGTGGTGCGATTACCGGATTGGGCAACAAGTGTTTGGACCTACCCGCGAGCAACACTGCCAATGGCACTGGCATCGTCATCTACGACTGCAACGGGGGACAGAATCAAAAGTGGGTTATCAGCGGTTCAGTCGTCGGCTTTGGAGGTAAGTGCCTCGATCTGCCCGCGAGCAACGCTGCCAACGGCACGCCGCTCGCGTTCTATGATTGCCTCGCAGCCGGTAATCAAAACTGGACCTTCTTCCCCTAACCCGTTTGCTGGCCGCTGTTGGGATGCCCACGGCACGCCCGCGTAGCCGCCGGAAAGGGGCGACCCGATAGTCAGGACGTAGCATCGCCGGTTGCCCATTTCGCGTTTCAGCGCTCCAGCGTTCGATACGCATCGAGCGTGCGCGGGCTACACCCGCGCACGCTACGTTGTCGGCCCAGTGTCCTCGCCAGTGCGTATTCCGACGTGATCCGATCAGCGTTCTGACGGCATTCGATCAGCGTTCCGAAAGGTAAAATCCTGATCGGATGCCTCCGGAACGGCTGATCGAATGCAGCGGAATACGCACGCCAGCGAACGCCGGGTTGATTTCTATGCCGTAACTGGCCAGTTCTGCGCCTAGAGCGTATCCGCTTGGTGTGCGGTCCTCGAGTCGAGGCCGTCACCACGTCGGTTTGGTGCATGAGCGGATCGAGTTGCTCCGCGTCGCAGAATCCGACCTTAAAGGAACCTGAAAGCAATGCCGTTCGGTAAACGGTGCAAGCGGTCGTCTGCATTTCACCACTGATGCCGGGCTGCGCGATTTGCTCGAGCGCGCCCGCGAGCTCGTCAGTCATCGACTCCTCAACGGCGATCTCGGAGCTTGGTCAAGCTGCTGGGGACTAGCTTCGTCCAACAAGAGGAGAAGCGACGCTTCCGGATCGGCATTAAGCCGCACACCACGCGCAGCACGCGCAATGAGCCCAAGGCGCCCACGCGCCGTCCGTGCGGCGCTCCGCCAGGCGCGCCTGGCGGAGTGCCCCTGCCGGTCGAGGCCGACCAAGCTATGAAACAGCAAACCAGCTCCGCCGGTCCCGACACGCGCGGACGGGACTTTGCCTGTTGTTGTGCGTCGAGCGGCGTACGTTCGGGAGGGCGGGCAGTGCGCTTTGTCTCCGCAGACGGCAGGCGCCGTCCGGCCCGAGGGTTTATCGAGTTCGATCACGTGAAGCCGTTTGCCAAACGCGGCGCGGCCGATCCGCAAAACATTCGCTTGCTGTGCAGATCGCACAATTTGCGCCACGCGCGTAGATGTTGTGGTTCCCTGCACATCAGCGCCAAAAATTGCAGTCCGAAGGCGCTGCCCATTGGACGACTCGAGCGCGAGATGACCCTCGACAGCGACGAGGTCATGGCGCAAGATTTAGTCTCAGTATCCGCTGCACGGAGCCCGTTCTTCCGGAGCGCGTGATTGGTCGGCATCTTCGCGCGCATGAAGCCAAGTACGGAAGCAATGTGGGTGGAGCGGATCGAGGAATGGACACGAAGCGGGCAGTCCGCGACGGAGTTTGCGGACGGTAAGCCGTTCACGAGCGGGACGTTGACCTGGGCGGCGTCACGATTGCGCAACGGGGCCCGGGGTAGCAGCAGTCGGCGTGCGACCCGGCCACGCTCGGGGCAGCAGGCGAAGATTCCGATGGCGCAGGTGGTTCGGCGACCGTCGAGCGCCGCCGCGGCCGAAAGTCTTGTGCTCGAGATGGGTGGTGCGAGAGTTTTGGTGAAGCGCGGATTCGATCAGATCCTGCTTCGAGACGTCATGGTCGCGCTGCGAGGTGGGAAGTGATCCCGAGCGGTGTTCAGGTGTTCGTAGCGCTCGATCCAATCGATATGCGCTGGTCGTTCGACAGGCTTGCCGGTGCTGCGCTCGAGCGCGTCGGATACGATTCGCGCAGCGGTGCATTGTTCATCTTCTTTGGTAGGCGAAAAGATGCCGTGAAAGTTCTGTTCTTCGATGGATCCGGAATGTGCCAATTTTATAAGCGTTTGGACCGCGGAGTGTTTCGTCTGCCGGAGCCAACCGCGCCGGACGCACGCCACGTCGAGCTCGACGAGAGCCTACTTGATGCGCTGCTCGATGGGGTCGATCTCGGTGAAGCGCCCAAGTCTGCGCCCCGCCGCAAGCGCGTGCACTGATCTTCGCTTCTGCTTCGAAATGGTCGACAAGTCGACGTCGCTTCGGTAGAGCGATGTTCTCGTGACTGTCGCTGAAGCCGAGTCGCCCTTGACGCGCGAGCAAGAGCTCGAGGCTCTCGTGCGTCGCATGCAGGGCGAGCTCGCTTCGGCAACCGGCAAGATTGCGAGTATCACCAGCGAGCGCGATAACCTGCGCAAAGCGTACCGTCAGTTGATGGAGCAGTTTGAGCTGCTCAGGCGGCGCATCTTCATCGCCAAGGCCGAGCGCGTCGACTCGACGCAGCTCGAGCTTGAGTTCGAGAAGACCAAGAAAAAGCTCGACGCGCTGGTGGTCCAGCTCGGCAACAATGCGGCGACGATCGACGACGCTGCCCCCTCAAGCGATCAGCCGGACGGGCCTGGTTCGCGGCCGTCGGGGAAACCACCGGCGAAAGCAAAAACTGCCGGCAAAGGCCGCAGAAATCTGGCCGACCGCGATGACCTACCCCAGCGCCGAATCGAGATTCGCGACACCGAGCTCGAGAAGAGCGGTGGCTCTTTCATCGGCTGGGAGGTGAGCTACAAACTCGGCTACCAACGGCCGCAAGCCGTGCGCGTGGTGCTCGCCCGCGCCAAGTACAAGACGCCGACTGCGGATGCAGAGCCCAGCTCGCTACCGGATGACGCGACCGTGAGCGAGCAGGACGGTGAGCGCGTCACCATCATCACGGCTCCGCTGACGCCGTTGCTGATTCGCCGCGGGCTGCTCGCTCCCAGCATGCTGGCTCACGTCATCGTGCAAAAATTTCGTTTTGGGCTGCCCTTCTTCCGACAGGAAGAGCAGTTCGAAGCCGACGGCATCGAGCTCGACCGCGGCACCATGGCTCGCTCAACGGAAGACATCGGCGCTTGCGTAGGCGCCATCGTGCAGGCCTGTGTCAACGACGCTCGCAAGAATGCTTTCTGCCTTTGCACCGACGCCACCGGAGTCGCGGTCCGCCCGGAGCGACTTCCAGACGGGCGGCGGCGACCCTGTCGAAAAGGCCACTTCTTTGTCGTTTTGGCCGACAAGAAGCACATCTTTTTCGAGTTTCAACCGAAGCACACTAGCGCTGCCGTGTGCGAGATGTTCCGTGGATTCTGCGGCTACATCCAGGCTGACGCCCACGCTATCTACGACGCGCTGTTTCGCGGCGATGCCGTTGACGACGGTGCCACTCCGCCCATCGAGGTCGCTTGTTGGCGCCACGCTCGCAGACGTCTTTGGGAAGCTGCCGTTTCCGGCTTCGCTGCCGGACGGGAGGGAATTCTGCGGGTGCGCAAGCTCTACGAGCTCGATCAGGCGTGGAGCAAACTTCCGCCAACCGCTCGCCTTCAGAAGCGTCAGGCTGTGCTCACACCACTCGTCGACGAGTTTTTCGCCTGGGCGCACGCGCAGAATGACTTGAGCAGTCAGGAGCGCGGACTCGTCACCAAGGCACTCGGCTACGTCATTCGACAAGAGCTCGCTCTGCGCCGCTTCCTCGACGATGGCAGGTTGCGCATGGACAAACGCGCAGGCCGCGACCAATCTCTATTCCCTCATTGCGGGTTGCAAGCTGCACAAGCTCGACCCCGAGCTGTATCTCGCCGAGATCATCCGCATCATGCCCTACTGGCCGCGGGGTCGTTACCTTGAGCTCGCTCCCGCTTACTGGGCGCACACCCGCGCGCGCCTCGACCCGCTCGAACTCGATGCCGAGCTGGGCCTCATCACCGTGCCCGCGGTCTGTCTGGACACGGCAGAGCAGGCGTCGCCGAGCTGAAGTCGCACGTTCCGTCACACAGCGACTATCGCGTCAGCAGACTGAGCCTTCAAGAACGGGCTCGACGCTCCGGATACTAGTCTCACTCCGGCGCGTCTAGCGCGGTTAAGTAACGAGTGCGCTCCGGGGCGAGAGTTCGCCCGCGGCTCTCGCACAGGAGTCCGCGGCATCCGCAGCTGTGTCCCGGGGCGCCCATCCGCCCAAGTCGCCGCCGAGCTTCACCCCGCGAACCCGCTGGACGGTTCTGGCGTTCTCAGCCGTCGCCGCCTGCGCCACCTCGCGCTTGTACTTCGGCCGTTCCCAATCAGGTCGCGCACGCGCGGATCGATGCGATTGCGGCGCAGCCGCTCGGTGCCCGAAGTGCTTTTGCCCTGCAATGTGCGCCTACGAACGCAAAGCGCCAGAGCGCGGGAATCGCCTTAACCGAACGGCATTGAACCTAAAGGGCGTGCCACCAACCCACACAGTGTGTAGGCGCCCCAAGAAGATTAGGAAATCAGAAAGGCCCGTCGTGCTAAATTCGATCTGATCGACACGCGACAGTGAACTGCCGCGCGAGGAGGTCCTGCAACACGCGACGCACGTCGGCCTCGCAGAGCCGGTGCCCGTGTTGTCAAGCGCGCATGCGCCGATCAAAAAGGCTCGGCCGCGAGCGCGACGGATTCTTCGACACATCCTACCAGCGATTGACGAGCATTATTGAGCGGGGTACGAACGGCGGCTTCTTCATGCTCTACACGACCCCTGCCGACCGGCGACGCGTGTACGCTGCGCTGTCACGAGGTCTTCGCCCTTTGCCGTTTCGCTTCGACACCGGCGGCGCGCGCATCGCGGCAAATCTACGCCAATTGTGAGCTTGATTACGGTAGCAAGCGCACGCGTGCCAAGTGGAGAAAGTCGCGACGCGCAACATACAGCTTCACCCAGCGAGCCTGTTCGGTCGGGAAATCAGTCCGCCAGGTGTCGAACTCGCCCTTGCGGGTCGCCACCGTCTTCCAGTGCTTCTGGTCGGAGCTGACCTGTACGACTAGCGGCAACGCTCGCTCAGAGCAGCAGTCGCGTCGATTCTCGACCACGACGGCGGACAGCGCCTGAACACGGTGGAGATCGAACACGACGGATGGGTGATTTTCCTCCAACGTGTGGAAGAAGAAATTGGGGCAAGCGTCGCACGACTGCTCCGGGGACTGGCAGGAGCACTCATTGTATTGGGAGCTCGCTTGCCACGACGCCGATGCGGCCAAGTCCGAGCCCAGATCGTGCCGGTCTTTTAGCGACTTGGCGGCGAATCCGAGCGCGATCAAGGCGACGAGCGCCACCATCAGGAGCTGAAATCGCCTGACCCACGCGCGTTCCAACGCTCGTTGGGGTGCGGCGAGTGGTTCGATCAAGCGATCCGCGAAGGCGTACAGGCGCGCGGCGGTCGCGGCTTGTAGGTCGGCGCTGAGTTCCGCGAATTCGACGAAAGAATTGCCAACGAGATCCGTGCGTACGCGATCGGTGTGCTCGGAACCTCCGGCCGCGCGGTCGAGCAGCTCATGCTCCGTTTCAGACCAAAGCGTGGCGAGCGCATTCGAGTCGCTTGGGGGCGCGTCGGCTGGCGCGCCACTGCCCGAGACCGTCGTGCTCGCTTCTCGCAAGGCCAAGAGCGCCCAGTAGACTGCCTCACGGGACAACTCGCACGCCACGGCGTCAGCCCCCGGAAAGGGCAACGCATCGCTGGGGCGAAAGGCGGTCAGAGCGAGAAAATTCGCCAATTGCGCGCGCCCGACCAGGGTCGAGGCTCGGTCCGATAGGGGTCGGAAGTCGACCTGGGACGCGTTGCCGACCGAGCCCAGGCGCAGCCAATCGAAAGCTTGCCAGCGGCTAGCCAAGCTTACCCTACCCGCAACGAAGGGACGCAAGCATTGCAGGCCGCGATTGCGTCCTGCCTTCGATCGGTCTCGAACTTGCTTTCCAAGATTTCCCAAGGCGAGGGTAGTCTACGGTCATCAATGGATCAAGGGCCCGCTCCCATCATTCACCGGCCAGGATTGCTCGACGTCTTCACTGCACCGCCGCCCGGCGGCAGGCTCGCAGCCGGCATTCGGCACCTGAGGTCGCGGCTGTGGCTCCTGCTAGTGCTCTCTGTTGCTTGCGCGGCTTACGTCTACTTCATTTCCGCAGGCGGCCTGCACAACTGGCCGGTGTACGGCACCTATATCGACATGCAGGCTGACGGCTTTCGAGCGGGTCACTTATATGTTCCGCTCGAGCCAGCACCTGAGCTGGTGCGCGCAGCAGACCCGTACGACCGAGCCAACATCCGCTATTGGCCGCTCGATATCAGCTACTTCCGCGGCAGGTTCTATACGTACTGGGGGCCTACGCCAGCACTTTTGCTCGCACTGGGTAAAACGCTGCTCGGCATCAACCGGCCGATTGGCGATCAGTACATCGGCTTGTTTTCCGCGTGCTTGACCACGTTGGGCGGCGTGTTGATCATCGAGCGTATGGGACGGCGTTTGTTCGGCGCCGTTCCGCGAGTCGTGCTCGTGTTTGCAATCCTCGCGTTCGCGTTCGCGAACCCCATGCTGCACAACGTCACGACCGCCGGCACATACATTTCGGCGATTCTCTCCGCGCAGGCCTGGCTCGTAGTGGGTGTGCTGCTCGCCTTCGACGTGGTTTGGTATGCTGGGACCAACTCGGCGCGTCGGTCGCGTCTATTGCTGGCGGGGCTTTGTTGGGGACTGGCGCTCGCGTCGCGGGTGACCGTCCTACCGACTGTCGCTGTGTTGATCGCGATCACCGCGCTCGCCGAGGGCTGGGTGTCCGAACGCCGATGGTCCAAGACGTTGATCGGTGCTCTGTGGTTGGGCGTGCCGGTAGCCATCACCGGGATCGGCCTACTGGTTTACAATAAGCTGAGGTTTGATAGCCCGTTCGAATTCGGGCTGAACGTACAGCTGTCGGGTTACCCCCGCATGCGCTTCCAGACTCAGTACCTTCTGCCGAATCTGTACGCCTACAGCCTCCGCCCATTCGCAGCGACTTGTCAGTTCCCGTGGCTCTATCAAGTGTGGTGGATGAAGACCGGTGCCTTCCCCGCGGGGTTTTCGTTGCCAGCGGACTACATGATCGACGAACCCGTAGTTGGTTGGCTGCGTGTCGTGCCGATCACTTGGTTCATCGTGTTTGCGTTTTGGTTCGTGCCGCGACCGCTCAGGCTGCGTCTCCGTCACGGTCGCGTCTACCTGTGGTGCCTCATAGCCTTCAGCGCGATGGCCTCGCTCACCGGCGTCACCGCCGTCATCGTCTACGGCGCGACCATGCGCTACCTGGGCGACGTGACCCCAGGGCTCGTGCTGCTCGCGCTTCTCGGCGCGTTCGCGTTCAGGGCAAGTCGCTTCGGTGTGCTGGCTTCCAAGCTCACGACCACTACGTTCGTTCTACTCGCGTCGGGGACCGTCGTGATGGGCTGTCTACTCGGGTACCAGGGCTACAATGGGCACTTCCACAAATACAACCCCGCGCTCGATGCAAAGTTGGTGAGCGCGCTCTCCGTCTGCGGCGAATCAAAGCCGGCCGTGCCTCGCTTCTGGCCTTGAACGCCTCGACGGGTGACACCTCGCCCGCAGCGGCGTCCCCCCTACCCTAGCCAATCCGCGGAAGTAGGTGCTCGAGCACCTTTCCGTCGCCGAGTTCGGCGTGAAACCTGACCCACAGGTTTCCGTTGCGATCCCAGCCGCCTTGGCCGTCTGAAGGGTCCAAGATCGCGAAGTTTCGGTGTGCGATGCAGAAGTCGTGGTCGGAGCCGCTGATCTTGGAGAGTACCCCTGCGATG
>Ga0302322_100001023_pt1 | contig 22469 bp, 18 predicted proteins | sample Fen_T0_2_FD_203757 | JGI IMG/M metagenome (GOLD analysis project Ga0302322, IMG submission 203757) | Peat permafrost microbial communities from Stordalen Mire near Abisko, Sweden - Fen_T0_2 | ecosystem: Environmental > Terrestrial > Soil > Wetlands > Permafrost | place: Sweden: Abisko...
GGAGGCGCCGACGAGCATGCCAGCCACGATCAGCACCGTGTTCGAGAGCACGAAGCCGGTCGCCGAAGCGGCGAGGCCGGTGAACGCGTTCAGCAGCGAGATGACGACGGGCATGTCGGCGCCACCGATCGGCAGCACGAAGAGGACGCCGAAGAGGAGCGCGAGCGCCACGAGCAGCCAGAGCACCCACTGGTCGTGCACGCCCGCGACGAGCGAGACGCCGAGTGCCACGGTTCCCAGGAGGACGGCGACGTTGAAGATGTTCTGGCCGGGGAACGTGATCGGACGGCCGCTGACGAGCTCCTGCAGCTTTCCGAAGGCGACGAGCGAGCCGGCGAACGAGATCGAGCCGATCAGCGCCGACAGCACGGTCGAGACGGAGGCCGTCGTGGCCAGGCCACCCGTAGCGATGTGGAACTCGGCGAGCGCGACGAGCGCCGCCGCACCGCCGCCGACCCCGTTGAACAGGGCCACCATCTGCGGCATCGCGGTCATCTTCACCTTGCGCGCGCCGACGAGGCCGACGGCCGTGCCGATCAGGGCCGCGACGACGAGCAGCGCCCAGTTGCCGATGCCGTCGAGCAGCAGCGTGCTCGAGATCGCGATGACCATGCCGACGCCGCCGATCCAGTTCCCGCGGCGAGCGTGCTTCGGCGAGGAGAGGAACCGCAGCGCGAAGATGAAGCAGATGATCGTGACGAGGTAGAGCAGCCCGATCAGGTTCGAGCCCGGGGAGATCAGGGCGATCACGTCTCCGTGCTCTCCTTCTTCGGCTCGGGGCGCTTCTTGAACATCTCGAGCATGCGGTCGGTGACGAACCAGCCGCCGACGACGTTGGCCGTCGCGAGCGTCATCGCGACGAAGCCGATCACCTTGAGGAACGAGTCGTTGGCCTCGCCGAGGACGATGATCGCGCCGACGATGACGATGCCGTGGATGAAGTTCGTCCCGGACATCAGCGGCGTGTGCAGCATGGCGGGCACCTTCGAGATGACCTCGAAGCCGAGGAAGATCGCGAGGGCGAGAATCGTGAGCTCGATCACGAGTGAGAGGTTCACGCGGGTGCCTCCTCTGGTGGGGTGGCCTCGGGCTTCGCGGCAACCTTGGGCTTCCCGGCCACGCACGCGCCGGCGGTGATCTCGTCGTCGAAGTCCAGCGTCAGCTCCCCGCCGGGGGCGAGGTGCTGCAGGAGCGAGACGACGTTGCGGGAGTAGAGCTGGCTCGCGTGGTACGCCATCTGCGACGGCAGGTTCGTGAAGCCGACGATGGTGACGCCCTCGCGGACGGTCTCGATGCCGGGTTGCGTGAGCTCGCAGTTGCCGCCTGCCTTGGCGGCCAGGTCGACGATACAGCTGCCCGGGCGCATGTTCGCGACCGCGGAGGCGGGAATCAGCTTCGGGGCGGGGCGGCCGGGCACGAGGGCCGTCGTGATCACGACGTCGAAGTCGGGCAGCCGCTCCTCGAGCGCGGCCTGCTGGGCCGCCTGCTGCTCCGGCGTCAGCTCCTTCGCGTAGCCGCCCTCGGCCTCCTCGCCGTGCACCCCGAGCTCGAGGAACCTGGCTCCGAGCGACTCCACCTGCTCCTTCACCGCCGGGCGCACGTCGAACGCCGACACGACGGCGCCGAGGCGGCGCGCGGTCGCGATCGCCTGCAGGCCCGCGACGCCGGCGCCCATGATGAGCACGCGCGCGGGTGCGATCGTCCCGGCGGCCGTCATCAGCATCGGGAAGAGCTTCGGCACCCGGTCGGCGGCGATCAGCACTGCCTTGTAGCCCGCGACCGTCGCCTGCGAGGAGAGCGCGTCCATCGACTGGGCGCGCGTGATCCGTGGCACGGACTCCATCGCGAACGCGACGACGCCCTGGCGGCGGAGCCGCTCGATGCCCTCGGCGTCCGTGAGTGGTGCCAGGAACCCGATCAGCACCGTGCCGGCCGGGATCGCAGCGACCTCCTCGGGCGTCGGCCGTGCGACCCTGACGATCGCGTCGACGCCTTCGAGCAGGGCGCCCGGCTCGCGAAGCGTCGCGCCCGCGGCGGCGTAGTCCTCGTCGGGGAAGCCTGCGGCGGCACCGGCGCCACGCTCGACCACGATCTCGAAGCCGGCGGGCACGAGCCTGCCGACGGTCTCGGGAACGAGTGCGACCCGGCGTTCGCCGGCGGCGGCCTCACGTGGAACGGCAACTCGCACACCCAGAATCTACGGGAAGGGATTTCTCCCTGTGAGGGGAACCTCACCGAACGTGAGTCGGCTCTCGATCTTCACCGCGGCGATGAGCGTGTGCGACCCCTCGCTCGAGGGCCACGCCTCGCGCGTCGGCGCGCATGCCGAGGCGGTTGCGCGCCGGCTCGGCTGGACCGGGGAGGCGCTGGACGACCTCCGGCTCGGTGCGGCGCTGCACGACGTCGGCAAGGTGAACGTGCGCCCCGGTGTGCTGAGCAAGCCTGGCCGCCTCGACGAGCACGAGCTCGCCGAGGTCCGCGCGCATCCCGTCGAGGGCGCGTGGCTGATCGCAGGGATCCCGTCGCTCGCCGCTGCCCTGCCGTACGTCCTCTTCCATCACGAGCGCTGGGACGGGGGCGGCTATCCGACGCGGCGCGCCGGACTCGAGATCCCCCTCGAGGGAAGGCTGCTGGCCGTGGCCGACGCGTTCGACGCGATGACCTCGGCTCGTCCCTACTGCGACGCCCGCGCGTTCGACGGAGCGGTTGCGGAGGTCGAGCGCTGCTCGGGCACGCAGTTCGATCCCGCCGTCGCGGCCGCGTTCGTCGAGGCGTACGTCGCGGGCGAGATCGTCGCCGCCGAGCCGCTGTCCGTCGCCGTCTGAGGCTAACGGCGAGAGACCCGGATGACAGGCTGAAGCCTGTCACCGCTACATCGAGGCCCACACCTCGAGCTTCGTCCGCGTGCGCTGGATCACGTCGTCGGTGAACTCTGTCGTCCCGGCACCGCCGCCCAGATCCGAGGTTCGGACGCCGCTCGCGACGGCCTCCAGGCAGCCCTCGCGGATTGCCCGGCCGGCGGCCTGGGCAGCGTCGTCCTCGGCGTGCCCGAGCAGGGCCGCGCAGGCGAGGATCATCGCCATCGGGTTCGCGACGTCCTTGCCGTAGAGCGACGGTGCCGTGCCGTGGGCCGCCTCGGCCATCAGGGCGGAGGGCACGTAGTCGTCACCGAAGGCGACGAGCATCGACTCGGAGCCGGCGATCGAGCCGAAGAGGGGGAGCACCAGGTCCGAGAGGATGTCTCCGTCGCGGTTGAGCGCCGGGATCACCATCGGCGAGCCGCTGGACGAGATCAGGAGCGCGAACGTGGCATCGATCAGCTGCGGCTCGTACGGGACGTCGGGATGCCGCTCGGCGGCCGCGTCCATCTCCTCTTTCAGCATCCCCTCGTAGACCGGGCTGACGGTGTACTTGGGGCCGCCGAAGACCTTGGCTCCCATGCGCCCGGCCTGCCTGAACGCGAACTCGGCGACCGCCTTGCAGATGCCGCGCTCGATCCGCTCGGTGCGAAACGCGACCTCGTCGTCGCCCGTTCCCTCACGCCATTCCCTGGCGCCGTACGCGTCGCCGACGGCCATGCGCACGACGGAGATGGGGGAGTGGACGCCGCCGAGCGGCACCACCCCGGGGATGCGGCGGCCGGTGCGCACGATCACCTTGCCGCCGATCTCCTCGCGCAGGATCCGGTTCGGCGAGCCGACGTCGCCCGGCGCCTCCGGCGTCACGGTGGCCGCCTTGAGCCCGAGGCCGTGGTCGCGGATCGCGCGCGCCGCCTCGTGGACGACGCCGTTTCCGGTGGCGCGGCGGTTCCCGAGCGAGAGGTCGAAGCGCGGCAGCGCGACCTCGAAGCCGATCACGCCGGGGTCGAGCAGGCGGAGAGAGGCCTCGAGGAGCTCCTGGCCGGTCTGGTCGCCTTCGAGAACGACGATCGTGCGCTCATCCATCCGGGCGATTGTAGTCACTGTCGGAGCTTCATCTGGTTTGACGTTCTGAGAAATTATCGCGTAAAATATCGGGCGAACAATTCCACCAACGAGGACATATGCCGGGTGTATTTCACTACGCATCGGCTGAGAGGAATGAGCGTGGCGCGAAAGACGATTCTCGTGTGCGACAACTGTGGTGCGGAAGTCGAAGAGGGACGGGGCGCGGTCATGCGGGTGACGTTCACCGACGCCCGCCGCGGCGCGAAGGCGGCAGATCTCTGTGACGGCTGCGCGGGGACGATGCCCGGGAACGCCGTCGCCAGGCGCGGCCGCAAGCCGAAGGCCGCCGCGTAGCGATCCACCTGCCGGCGTGGGGCGGCCTCCGCCGCCTCCCGCCGGCCGCTCTTCTCGCACTTTGCGGCGAGGTGTGCACGCGTAAGGAAGCCGCCCCGGAGGCCCGGACTACGATGGGCTGATGGGTCTCTCGCTCGTCGTCGGGCCGGCGCATGCCGGCAAGGTCGCGCTTCTGCTCGACCGGTTCGTCGACGCCCTTGACCGCGATCCGTGGCTGATCGTTCCGAACCGCGTCGATGTCGACCGGGTGGAGCGCGAGCTCGCGAGCCGCGGTGGGGCGCTGCTCGCCGGCACCGTCGGCACGTTCGACACGCTGTTCGCGTTCCTCGCCGGAAGCGGCCCGGCACCGCGCACGCTCGGCGATGCCGAGCGCACCGTCGTGCTGCGGCACCTCGTCGCCTCGGCGCCGCCCGGGCTGCTCGGGCCGTCGTCCCGGTTCGCCGGCTTCACGGACTCCGTCGCCGGAGCGCTGACCGAGATCGAGGCGAGCTTGCTCGATCCGCACGACCTCGACCCGGATCTCGCCTGGCTGACCCGCGCCTATCGCGCAGAGCTGGAGCGGCTCGGGGTGTGCGACCGCGGAATGGTGCGGCGGCGCGCGGTCGAGCGGCTCACGACCGAGCTCGGCTCGTGGGCCGGCGCGCCGGTGCTCGCGTACGGCTTCGAGGATCTGACGGGGGCGGAGTGGCGGCTGATCGAGGCGCTCGCGGCGCGGGGCGACGTGCACGTCTCGCTTCCCTATGAGCCCGGCCGCGCGGCATTTGCCTCGCTCTCCCGGACCTCCGCTGACCTGTCGGCTCTGGCGAAGGGCAACATCGTCGAGCTCGCCGCCGGCTCCGCAGCGTTCATGCCGCCCGGCCTCGCCCAGCTCGAACGCCATCTCTTCGACGACAGCCCAGCGCCGGCGCCGCTCGACGGCTCGATCCGCTTCCTCGAGGGCGCGGGGCGGCGCGCCACCCTCGAGCTCGTTGCCGAGACCGTTCTCGAGCTCGTCCGCGACGGCACGCCGCCCGAGGAGATCGCGATCGTATGCCCCTCGCTCGAGAGGGCGCGTGCGTCGATCGAGACGGCGTTCGGCTCCCTCGGCGTCCCGGTCGCGATCGAGGCTCGGCCCCGGCTCGCCGCTACCTCGTTCGGGCAGGCGCTACTCTCGCTGCTGCGCTTCACGTGGAGCAACGGCACGCGACGCGAGCTCTTCTCGTTCCTGCGGACGCCGTACGCGGGCCTCGGCCGCACGGACGTCGACTTCCTCGAGGGGCGGCTGCGGGGTCGGGCGGTGCTTCGCGGCGATCGCACGATCGAGGAGACGACGAAGCTGCGCACGGGGCGTCCGCTGCCGCTGCTCGAGCTCGTCTCCTCGGAGGAGGAGCCGCTCGCGGCGGCGCGGGCCGTCGTGACCGCGATGCTCCGCAACGCGTACGGGCTCGGTGCTCCTCCCGTGACCGTCGCCGCGAAGCGCGATCTCCGCGCGGCCGACGCCGCAACCGGGATCCTCGACGAGCTCGCGCGCCTGCGCGACGCGGGCGTCGGGATCGCGACCGACGACGTCCTCTCCGCCCTCGACCGGGCGACCGTGCGCGGTGATGCGGCGGGCGATCCGGGTCGCGTCGCGGTGCTCGATCTCACGCGCGTGCGCACGCGGAGGTTCGAGGCGGTCTTCATCGTCGGGCTCGAGCAGGGATCGCTGCCCCGGCGGGCTCCGACGTCACCGTTCTTCGACGACGACATGCGCCGCGATCTCGACGCCGGGCAGGGTGCGCGCCTGCAGCGGCCCGACGCGGCGAGCCGCGACCGCTACCTCTTCTACACGGCCTGCACGCGGCCGCGCAGGCTGCTCACCCTGGTCCGGGAAGCCGCCACGGATGACGGGTCACCGCGCGAGGCGAGCCCGTTCTGGGAGGCGGTGTGCGAGCTCTTTCACCCGGACGATGTCCGCCGGCACACGACGAGGCGGCCGCTCGCGCGGCTGACCTGGCCGATCGAAGCGGCACCGACGGAGCGGGAGCGACTCCGCGCGCTCGCCCGCCTGACGGCCAGCGATCCCCACGAAGCCGACGCGCTCGCGTACGCGAACGGCTGGCAGCGCAAGCTCGGCCGCGCGCGGGGGGCGTTCTCGCGCCCGACCGCGATCCGCCACCCGCGTGCCGTCGCGATGCTCGCGAGCCGCGAGACGTTCAGGGTCACCGATCTCGAGCGGATGGCCGGCTGCTCCGCGGCCTGGTTCGTCGAACGCTATCTCCGGCCGGGCGGGATCGACCAGGCAATCGACCCGCGAATGCGCGGCTCGATCGCCCATGTCGCGCTGCAGCGCTTCTACAAGGAGCTGCCGTCCGACATCCCGGGAGCCGAGCGTGTGACGCCGGAGAACGTCGAGGCCGCGGTCGCGCTGATGCACCGGTGCGTCGACGGCGCGCTCGACTCGGGCCTCCGCATCGACGCCGACGACCTCCAGCGCCGTGAGCTCGGCCAGGGACTGCAGCGCGACCTCGAGCAGCTCGTCCGGGCGGAGGCGGGCGCGAGCTCGACGTTCCTGCCGCGCAAGCTGGAGGTGTCGTTCAAGGCGTACGAGCTGGCGCCCGGCGTGGCGGTCGGTGGCAAGATCGATCGCGTCGACGTCGACCCGATGAGCGCCCGCGGCATCATCGTCGACTACAAGTCCGGCGCCGCGCCGTCGGCGACGCAGATCCACGACGAGGCGCGGCTGCAGATCCCCCTCTACCTGCTCGTGCTCCGGGATCAGCTCGGCCTCGAGCCGATGGGTGGCGTCTACATGCCGCTCGGCGGCGGCCGGCGGGCGCGGGGCATGCTGCGTGCCGGCGACGACCAGGTGCCGGGCTTCGCGTCCGGTGACTATCTCGACGGGCCGGCGTTCGAGGCCGAGATCGAGCATGCGCGCGCCGCCGCGGTCGTGCTGGCGGAGCGCATTCGCGCGGGCGACGTCGCGCACGACCCGCGCGGCGGCGATTGCCCCGGCTGGTGCGACCTGTGGCGCATCTGCCGCAAGGAGCGCCCGTGACGTCGGCGACAGGCTTCGGCCTGTCGTCCGGCCTCGGCGGCGACCCGAGCCGAGGAGAGAGGCTGAAGCCTCTCCCCGCTAACGCGCCCAACCCCCAGCAGCAGGCCGCGATCGAGGCCCGCGGCTCGACGTTCGTCTCGGCTGGAGCCGGTACCGGCAAGACGACCGTCCTCGTCGAGCGGTTCGCCCGCGCCGTCATCGACGACGGGCTCGACGTCGACTCGCTGCTCGTGATCACCTACACCGACCGCGCCGCCGGCGAGCTGCGCGCCCGGATCCGGGCGCGCCTGCTCGAGCTCGAGCGGCCCGATCTGGCGCGCGACCTCGACGGCGCCTGGATCTCGACCATCCACGGCTTCTGCCGCCGGCTTCTGACGGCCTATCCGTTGGCTGCGGGCATCGACCCTCGCTTCCGGGTGCTCGACGAGTCGCAGGCGCGGGTCATCCAGGGCGAGGCGTTCAACGCCGCCCTCGAGGCGTTCTGCGCTGCCGACGAGCCCGACCGTTGGCAGCTCCTCGCCACCTACAAGGCCGGTGGGCTACGGAAGATGCTCGTCAGCGTCTTCGACACGCTGCGCTCGGCCGGACGGAAGCTGAAGCTCGAGCCGGGCGTGCGGGAGAGCCTGGAGGACGGCATCGCGGAGCTCCTTGCCGAGGCAGAGTCGCTCGTCGCCGACGAGAAGGCGACCGACCTGCAGCATGCAGCCGCCCGCGACGTGCTCGACCTCCTGCAGACGACCCGGCTGCCCGAGCGCCTGATCGAGCTGCCCGACGCGACCGTCCGCGGCACTCGCGCGGCGGCGTTCAGCGACGCGCGCAAGAACATGCGGGCGATCGCTCTCGAGGAGCTCGCCTCCCGCGACCGCGAGCTCTTGCAGGAGCTGCTCACCGGCTTCGCGACCGCCTACGCGGAGGCCAAGGACAGAGAGTCGGCGCTCGACTTCGAGGACCTCCAGCTGCGCGCCCGGAAGCTCCTGCGCGAGCACGACTCGATCCGGGAGACGGAGCAGCTCCGCTTCCGCTCGATCATGGTCGACGAGTTCCAGGACACGAACAGCCTCCAGACCGACCTCGTCGACCTCCTGTGCGCAGGGCCCGCCAAGGAGCTGTTCTTCGTCGGTGACGAGTTCCAGTCGATCTACGGCTTCCGGCACGCCGACGTCGCCGTGTTCCGCGACCGTCGCGAGGCCGCGCCGCACGTCCTGCCGCTGACGCTGAACTACCGCTCGCGGCCGGAGGTGCTGGCGGCCGTCAACGAGCTGTTCGAGGACGAGTTCGGCGAGAGCTTCCAGGAGCTCACGCCGGCCGAGGGGTACGGTGACCCGGCGTTCGGGACGCCCTTCGAGCTGCTCGTCACCGACAAGGCGTCGTACGCCGACTCGGGCCTCCACTGGCGGCGAGCCGAGGCGCGGCACGTCGCCCGCCGGGTGCGGGAGCTCGTCGACGCGGGCGCCGCCACCCCGGGCGAGATCGTCCTCCTCTTCGCCGCCGGAACCGATGCGGAGTGGTTCGAGGAGGAGCTGCGGGCCGTCGACCTGCCGACGATCCGGATGACGGGCCGCCGCTACTTCGGCCAGCAGCAGGTCGTCGACCTGCTGCACTACTTGCGCCTGCTCCAGAACCGCTACGACGACGAGGCGCTCCTCACCGTCCTCGCGTCACCGTTCGTCGGCGTCTCGAACGACGCGCTCGTCCTCATCCGCGCCGGCGCCGAGCGGCGCCCGATCTTCAAGGGCATCGAGCGCACGCTGCCGTCCGACCTTCCGGAGGACGACAGGCGCCTCGTCCGCGCCTTCCTGCAGCGCTACGAGCGCCTCGTCGAGAGCTCGACCCGGCTCTCGCTGGAGCTCCTCTGCGAGCGGATCCTCGTGGAGCACGACTACGACCTGGCCGTGCTGACCCGGCGTGACGGGCAGCGCCGGTACGCCAACCTGCGCAAGCTGGCCCGCCTGGCGCGCTCGTACGAGGAGCTGCGCGGCCCCGACATCGAGGGTTTCATCCGCTTCGTCGCCGAGCAGGACGCGGTCGGAGCGCCCGAGCGCGACGCGGTCTCGGAGGAGGAGGGCGCCGACGCCGTGCGGCTGCTCACGATCCACGCCGCCAAGGGGCTCGAGTTCAAGGTCGTCGTCGTTGCCGACGCCGGCCGTGAGCGGTCGCGCACGGACGAGATCCTCTGCCTCTCGGACGGCCGCTTCGGCTTCAAGGTCGCCCATCCGGGCACGGGCTCCCGGGTCAGCACGACCTCCTACCAGGCCGTCAAGGAGACGCAGGACCGGGCCGAGGACGCCGAGCGGCTGCGCCTGTACTACGTTGCGATGACCCGCGCCATGGACCGGCTGATCGTCTCCGGCTCGGTCGACCGCTCGAGCGAGCGCGACGAGCGGACGCCCATCGGGTGGGTGCTCGCGCGGCTCGGGCTGGGGGAGGAGCTCGACCGCACCGAGGCGGCCACCCCGGTCGAGGTCGAGCGCGGCAACGCTACCGTCGTCCTGCGCATCGACCGCTTCGTCCCTGCGGCTGCCGGTGCCCCGCCGGGAGCAGCCGACGCCGTGCCTCGTACCGACGAGGAGAGCCAGCTCGTTCTCTTCGAGGGCGCGGGGGAGGAGATCCCGGCGGCGGCGCCGCGTCTGCGCGAGCTCGTCGATATTCCCGTGCCGCCGCCCGCGCTCGTCGCCCGCCTCTCCTACAGCGCGATCTCGCTGTACGACCGCTGTGGCTACCGGTATTACATCGAGCGCATCGTCGGCATGCAGCCAGCCCCCTGGGAGCCGCGGGCAGGTGGGGACGGCCCGGGCGGCCTTCATCCCACCGAGATCGGCGACGCGGTGCACCGCCTGCTCGAACTCGTCGACCTCGAGGCACCGACGCCTCCCGTCGCAGCCGAGCTAGAGGCGCTCGTGCGCGGCTGGTACCCGACCGTGGCCGGCGACGAGATCGCCCGCATCGAGGAGCTCGTCCGGTCGTACACGGGCTCGGCGCTCGCAGCCCGGATTGCCGGGCTTCGGGGAGTACGGCCCGAGCGCCCGTTCGCGTTCGAGCTCGACGGCGTGCTCGTCAACGGCAGGCTCGACGTCCTCTGGCGCGAGGGCGACCGCGCCCTCGTCCTCGACTACAAGACGAACGCGTTGCTCGGCCGCGACCCCGCCGAGATCGTCGCAGAGGAGTACCTGACCCAGCAGGTCGTGTACGCGATCGCGTGCCTGCGCGCCGGGGCGAGCGAGGTCGAGGTCGTCTATCACTTTCTCGAGGAGCCGGATGCGGTCGTCTCGAGGGTCTTCACGACCGACGACGCCGTCGCGCTCGAGGAGGGCCTCTCGGCCTCCATCGCCCGCATCCGCGCCGGGGAGTTCAGGCCGACGCCGAGCGCCTTCGCGTGCTCCGGCTGCCCGGCACTCGACGTCGTGTGCGCCGGCCCGCGGCTCGGCGGCAACGGTGGCCCGGTCGCCTCCGAGCCGGCCTTCGCGTCGGCGGAGTAGGGCGGTGGCCCGGAGCTACGTCTCAGAAGCGCGCCGACGCGGGCTCGGGTCGCGAAGGGAGCGGATCGGCCCGATCGTCGAGCGGCTCGCCGAGGAGCACGCCGACGCGGAGATCGCGCTGCACTTCGGCAGCGACGTCGAGTTGCTCATCTCCGTGATGCTCTCGGCGCAGACGACGGACGTGAACGTCAACCGGGTCACCGAGAAGCTCTTCGTCAAGTACAGGAGCCCCGAGGACTACCTCGCCGTGCCGCCGGAGGAGCTCGAGCAGGACATCTTCCAGACGGGCTTTTACCGGCAGAAGACGAGATCGATCCGGGGCGCGATGCGCGTGCTGCTCGAGGAGTTCGACGGGCAGGTGCCGAGGACGATTCCGGAGCTGCTGCTGCTGCCGGGGGTGGCGCGCAAGACGGCCAACGTCGTCGCCGCCGAGTTCGGCGACGCGCAGGGCATCGTCGTCGACACCCACGTGCGCCGGATCTCGCAACGGCTCGGGCTGACGCGCGAGGAGGATCCGGTCAAGATCGAGCGCGATCTCGTGAAGATCGTGCCCCGCGCCGACTGGCACCGGTTTCCCCACCTCGTGATCTGGCACGGCCGCCGTGTCTGCGATGCCCGCAAGCCGCGCTGCGAGACGTGTGTGCTGGCCGATCTCTGCCCGTCATGGCGACCGGCGCTTCGCGTGGGGGATCCGTAGTTGTTCCGCTCCTGATAGGTGCGGCCCACGCTGCGGAGGAGCTCCCAGTGGGCGATAGTGGCGACAGAGGGAAGTGGGCGATGAAGCGATTCATGTTCTCGCCTCTGGCCGTGGTGGGGCTGTCGGCCCTGATCGTTGCTCTCGGCGTCTGGGAAGGGCAACCGGACGCCGCAACGGTGAGCTACGTCCTCAGCGGCGCCTCCGGGGCATGAGTCGGCTCGGTCAAGCTCGGTCCGGTTACGCCGGCGCAGAGGGCGAACATCAGCAAGCTGATACCGGTGACGCGGACGGTCGCGTGCCCTCCGCGACACGCTCGGTGAAGATCACGATCATTGCGATCGGCGACTTGGGTGCCCACAGCGACGGGTACGCCGACAACGTCAGCCTGATCCTGACGCGATGAACGATCGACGAGGCAGGGCCGGTCCGTGAGCAGGGCCTGCGACGGACGGGGTGTCTCCCGGAGGGAGACACCTTCGTGTCGAGAGTGGAATGTTCTTTCCACCGGCCTTCGCCGAGCCTAGGGTCGCACCCAGTGCTGCAGCCGTAGCGCATCGCCGTAGCGGAACTGCCGCAGCAGCGCGTAGCGCGGTGTGCTCACCACGGGACGCGCAGCCGTGACGGCACCCTCGGGCGTGTCCGCGACCACGGCGACCCAGGCGCCCGCGTCTCCCGCGTGCCCGATCACGGGCACGTACGGGGCGTAGTACGCAAACGCGGCGCGCGAGCGCGACGGCACCACGACGACCGTCTCGTGCACGCCCCGGACTCGCTTGACAGCTGCCGCGAGGGCCTGCCAGTCCTCGGCAGGGCCGGACTCGAGTCGCACCGCGATCGTCACGGCTGACGAGACGAGGAGCAGGCCGAGTCCCGTCCACAGGAGGCCGCGCACGGGCGTGAGCAGCGCTGCGGCCGCTCCCGCCGCGAGCGCGACACCCGGGGCGCAGAGCACGAGCGCACCCGCGTGGACGGGCAGCGCGACCGCCGCGAGGAGCGTTCCGACGACGGGCGCGGCGATGAGCGCGGCGACGAGCACGCCGTGCCGGCGGCCTGCGCCGCCGTGGGGCCGGAACAGCACGTAGAGCCCGGCGATCGCGGCCACGACGAGAACGGGGTTCCATCCCACGCCCCGGGCGAGGCCCCGGCCGAGCCGCCCGAGGTCGAGAGCGCCGGCGCCGGCGGCGGCGCCGGCCCGGTCGGCGGCCATCCACGCGAGCACGAGGCCGGCCACGATCGTCCCCGTCAGGAGGGCAAAGCCGGCCCGCCGCAGGTCTGCCCGGGTCACGATCAGGGCGGCGCCGTGGGCGGCGAGCACGGAGGCCGCGAGCGGGTGGGTGAGGGGCAGGGCGGCGGCGGCGATCGCATACGGGATCCAGCGCCAGCCCCCGCCGCGCTCGAGCGCGACGACGAGCAGAAGCGTCGCCACCACGATCCCGAGTAGCCCGAGCGCGTAGGGCCGCGCTTCGCGCGAGGCCTCGACGACCCCGGCGTCGAGCGCGAACGCGATGCCCGCGACGAGCCCGCCTCCGCGCCCGAGGATCAGCGTTCCGAGCACGACGAGCAGCCCTGCCGCCAGCGCGACCGCGATGGCTGAGGGCGCCCGCAGCGTCAGCTCGTCGTTCCCGACGGTGCTCGCAAGCTTGAGCAGCAGAAGCCCGCCTGCCTGGCCCGGGTCGTCGTGCACGATCCGGGAGACGACCGTGCGAAGCGGCGCGTCCGCCTGCGCCGCCGAGGCGGCTTCGTCGGTCGAGAGCGAGCGGTGCCCGAGCGCGACCGCCCCGAGCGCCATTGAGACCAGGGTGACGCCGACAGGGGCGAGCCACCACGCGAGCGAGGCTCCTGCGCGGCTTCCAACGACGGGCACCGTTGCTCCGGCAGCCATTCCCTCGGTCACGAAATCGAGGCTACACGCGGCCCCGGCTACCGTCAGGGGCTGGGCGCGAGCAGCTGAACGTTGAGTCGATCGCCGAATCGCCGCTCGCGTACGAGCTTCCCGCGCGTCGGCCCGAGGACGCTCGTCAGGATCAGAGCCGGATCATCTCCGGCGCCCGGCCCGGTTCGGCTCAGCTGCCGGCGGCCGTCAGCGCTGCGTGCCGTTGCTCGCTGAGAAACCGCTCGGCGTCGAGCGCGGCGGCACACCCGGAGCCGGCGGCCGTGACCGCCTGCCGGTAGGTGTGGTCCTGAACGTCACCGGCGGCGAACACGCCGGGGATGTTCGTCTCGGTCGTCTTGCCCCGCGTCACGAGGTAGCCCGAGTCCTCCTCGTGGTCGAGCTGGTCGAGGAAGAGGGCGGTGTTCGGGTCGTGGCCGATCGCGACGAAGAACCCGTCGGTCTCGATGTCGCTGAGCTCGCCCGTGACGGTGTCGCGCAGCCGCACGCCCGTGACCTTGCCGTCACCGAGCACCTCCTCGGGGACCTTGTTGAGCACGAGCTCGATCTTCTCGTCCGCCCGCGCTCGGTCGACCATGATCGGTGAGGCCCTGAACTCCTCGCGTCGGTGCACGAGGTAGACCTTGCTCGCGAAGCGGCTGATGAAGGTCGCCTCCTCGAGCGCGGAGTCGCCGCCGCCGACCACCGTCACGACCTTGTCGCGAAAGAACGAGGCGTCGCAGGTCGCGCAATACGAGACGCCGCGGCCCTGGAGCTGCAGCTCCGACGCGAGCCCGAGCTGACGGGCGCTCGCACCGGTGGCGACGATGACGCTCTCGGCCCGATACTCGTCGTTGCCGACGTAGACGCGGAAGGGGCGCTCGGAGAAATCGACCCGCGTGACGTCGTCTGTGAGGAACTCGGCCCCGAAACGCTCGGCCTGACGGCGGAAGTCCTGCATCATCACGGGCCCCATGACGCCGTCGGCGTAGCCGGGGTAGTTCTCGACGTCCGAGGTGATCATCAGCTGGCCGCCCCAGTTGAACCCCTCGATCACGAGGGGCTGCAGGTTCGCGCGCGCCGAGTAGAGCGCAGCGGTGTAGCCGGCCGGGCCACCGCCGATGATGATCACGTTCCGTACGTCACTCACAGTTGTCATAGCTCCTTGGTCTCCGGATTCGGCAATGCGTTACGGGGGGCCGGACAGAGGGGGAGAGGTTCAGCCTCTCCATCGGCTTTCGGCTTCTACGGTAGACAACGAATCGGGCGGTTGGGCTGTTCCAGCGGTGACAGGCTTCAGCCTGTCGCCCGGGCTCCGCGCGGGCCACCGCGCCGCGCATCGATCCGCCCCTACGCAGCGCTCGCGTCGGCCGGCCGGATCTCGAGCGGGATCGGCCCCTCGCCCTCGCCCGCGCCCGCGATGAGCTCCTGGGCGCTCAGGGCCCGCGTCTGGCGGTCGATCGGCTGGAGCTCGGGCGGCTCGATGCCGGTGATCCCGTGCTGCTCGAAGCGGCGTGCCTGCGGCAGCACCTGGCGCTCGAGCGAGCCGACGGTCTCGTTGTAGGACTTGACGGCGCCGTCGAGCGACCGGCCCAGCTTCGAGACGTGCGCTCCCATCGTCGAGAGCCGCTTGTACAGCTCCCGGCCGAGGTCGCTGATCTGGCGCGCGCCCTCCGCGATCGTCTCCTGCTGCCAGCCGTAGTGGACGGCGCGCAGCAGCCCGATCAGGTTCGTCGGCGACGCAGGGATGACGTTGTTCGAGAGCGCCAGCTCGTGGAGCGACGGGTCGACGTCGAGCGCGGCGAGCCAGGACGACTCGTCGTGGAGGAACATGACGACGAACTCCGGCGTCGCGGGCAGCTGGCGCCAGTACGCCTTCTGGCCGAGCGTCTGGATGTGGGTGCGCACCTGGCGCGCGTGATCGGCCATCCCGGCACGGCGCGTCTCCTCGTCGGCGCCCTCCTCGTGCGCGCGGAGGTAGCCGGCAAGGGACACCTTCGAGTCGATCACGATCGACTTCCCGCCGGGCAGCTTCACGATCACGTCGGGCCGCAGCACGCGGCCGTCGTCACCCGCGAGCGACTGCTGCTCGTCGAAGTCGCAGTACGACAGCATCCCGGCCATCTCGATCACCCGTCGCAGCTGGATCTCGCCCCACTGGCCGCGAACCTGCGAGTTGCCGCGCAGCGCACTCACGAGGTTGCCCGTCTGCGTGCGCAGGCCCTCGTTGTTCTGGCGGACGATCTCGAGCTCCTTGTGGATCTCGCCGTAGGCCCGCTGGCGCTGCTGCTCGAGCAGGATGACGTTCGTCTCGACCTTCTCGAGCGACTTCTGCAGCGGCTCGACGAACAGGCCGAGCCGTCCCATCGCCTGCTCCGTGAACGCGGTCGCGTTCTCGCGGAGTGCCTCGGTCGAGAGTGCCCTGATCGCGTTCTCGACCCGGGCGTCGAACGCGCCGCGCTCGGCCGCGAGCGCCCCCTCCGTCTCGGCGAGGGCGCGCTGCGCGTCGCGGGCCCCGAGTGCCGCCCGGTCGCGGTCGGTGAGCGCCCGGCGCAGGCCGGCGACGTAGACGACGGCGGCGCCTGCCACGAGCCCGATCAGGAGTGCGACGATGACCATGAGGGCGACGTACGGTAGTCCTGCCGCCGGACGGTGCCCGAGGGCCGGTTCTCTGGCTACGATCTCGCGCATGTCGACAGGCCCCCGACCCAAAGGCCCGCAGCCGAAGGGCCCGCAGAAGAAGCCCGCCGTCCGGGTTCCCTCGACCGGCGGAGGGGGCTCGAACCGCCTCTGGCTCGTGATCGGGGGCGTGGTCGGCGTTGTTGTCCTCGCGGCGGTGCTCGGCTACGTCCTGTTCGCGGGCGGCAGCAGCGGCTCGTCGACGGACGCGGTGAAGCAGCTCGAAGCAGCCGGGTGCGCCGTGCAGTCGGTCAAGTCGGAGAAGGCGGGAGACCACTCGGTCCTGACGCCGTCCGGCACGTCGACGAAGTGGAACACCTCGCCGCCGACGAACGGCCCGCACTACCAGGTGCCGGCGGTCTGGGGCGCCTACACGACGCCTCTCTACAAGGCGCAGGTCGTGCACAACCTCGAGCACGGCGGGATCTTCATCCAGTACGGCCCGGGCGTTCCGCAGTCCACCGTCGACCAGCTGAAGGGGTTCTACGACAAGCACCTGAACGGGACGATCCTCGCCCCGCTGCCGAGCCTCGGCTCGAAGATTGCGCTCGGCGTCTGGACGACGAAGACCAACCAGCCGAACAACGGCACGGCCTACCTTGCGAAGTGCGGGTCGTTCGACGAGGCGGCGTACGCGGCCTTCTTCAAGGACTTCCAGTTCAAGGGCCCGGAGCGCTTCCCGGCGAGCTCGCTGACGCCGGGCTCGTAGAACCGGCCCGGTGACCGGCCTCAGCCGGTTCGCCAGGGTCTCCGCCGCGAGCCTCTACACTCGCCCCACTGCCGGGGTGGCGAAACTGGTCATACGCGCCCGACTTAAAATCGGGTGGCCTTCGGGCCGTCTGGGTTCGAGCCCCAGCCCCGGCACTGCTGAACAAGCGGGTTCCGCCGCGTCTGCAAGCTGAACCCGCCTTGTCGTCGGGCTGGCGGGGCAAGGAGAAGGCAAGCCGTACCCTTGCCGTTCGTGATCAGGCGAAGCCGGCCTAAGGCGGCTGGGTTTTGGGAGTTTTGGGAGGCGCAACACACAGCTACTCCCTATGCCCATGGCCTAGTATTGTTGTCTTAATAGACAACAATCGAGCGCTGCACAGTAGAGCCTGCTTGCTGAGCCAAAGCGTTGCCAGCTTGTTGTCACCCGTTCGGGTGAATGTCCCTATTTCGTGTGCTCTTGACTGTTGACGAGGGTACCCTAGCGGCATAAACTATAGGCGCGTTGTTGTCAGTCGAGACGTCCTCTCGGTGGTGGCAACGCAAGAAAAGAGGAACTGATGGCTCGACCCGTGAAGCTGACGCCAGAAGTGCAGGAGAGAATCTGCTCTGCGATCAGAGCAGGAAACTACGCCGAGACCGCGTGTCGTCTAGCGGGTGTTTCGCCGAGCACGTTCTACCGCTGGCGCACCCGTGGAGAGCAAGAGGAGTCCGGCATCTACGCGGACTTTCAGGAGGCTGTCGAGGCCGCCGAGGGCGCGGCCGAGAGCGATCTCGTCGCCGTGATCCAATCCGCGATCCCCAACGATCCCCGGCTCGCGATGGCATTCCTCGAGCGCCGCTTTCGCCAGCACTGGGGGCGCCAGTCGAAGGCCGAAAAGGAAAAGGACAAGCCGACCAACGGGGCGGTCAACCTCATCTTTCGCACCATCACCGACGAGAACGGTAACTCGAAGAGCGTGATCGAGTACCCGGACGACGCCGACGAGGAAACAGAGAGCGAAAACGACGTCGCGGACGAGAACACCCCGAACGACGACTCCACGATGAACACACCGCCCACGCCAGTGGCACCCCCGCCTCCAGTCCCCACCTCGGCACATATCCTGCCGCCACGGAAGGAACCAGTTCCGACCTCGGCACATATCCTGCCGCCACGGAAGGAAGACGTGACAACACGCGCGGATCCGGGGTCGCTACAATCGGCTTGACCGGCGGCACCGGTACTGATGCGATCTAGCCAACGAATGTAACGGAACCACCCACTGACCATTTGCCCCCGCGAGGCTGCAACCTCCGGGGGCGCGGCAACAGGAGGTAAGTCCTGATGCGGGGGAGAGCCTACTCCAGAACTTCGGCCACGACTCACAGCGACCGTCCGCCCGCGGCCACACTGGTGCGGACGTCCACGCCGGGGATCTACAAGAAGGGCAGCCGCTACGTCGTCACGTTCTACGACGAGGCGGGCAAGCAGCGAAAGCGCTCCGCAAGAACGCTGCGCGATGCGCGGACTCTGAAAACGTTGCTCAGCGCCGAGGTGGCGCGCGGCGACTACCTCGCCGAGACGAGGATCACGTTCGCCGACTACGCAGCCACCTGGATCGCGAACTACGACGGCAGGACTGCCCGCGGCATCCGGCCGGGCACCGTCAACGCCTACCGGGATGCCCTCGGGCTCGACTCGTACGGCCGGCAGACGGGTCGCGGCGCCGTGGCGTACTTCGGGCGAATGCGCCTTGCGTCTGTGCGTGCCCGTGAGTTGAAGGAGTACTCCCGACAACTCGCGTCCCAGGGGCTCGCGCGCAACACGATCCGGATCGCACTCGCCCCAGTAAAGGCAATGCTGGCGACCGCCGCCGAAGAGGGCCTAATACGATCGAATCCAGCCGCAGGCCTCCGGATGGGTCGACTCGACGGCGCCGCTACTGCCAGACCCGGGCGCGCGCTGAGCGAGGCGGAGGTAATCGAGGTGCTGGCAGAGGTTCCGCAAACCTACCGACCGCTCGTCGAGTTCCTGGTGCAGACGGGGCTGCGGGTTTCCGAGGCTCAACCGCTGACCAAGGCCGACGTCGACTTCGACCGCCGGAGAGTACGGATTACGAAGCGCCTCTACGACGGCGGCCTTGACGCGCCCAAGTCGAAGAACAGCGTGCGAGAGGTGTCCCTCGATCCCGCCATGGCTGATCGGCTACGGGAGCGGCTCGGCGACGCGCCGGACGAGGCGCTCCTCTTCCCGTCAAGCCGTGGCGGCCCCGTCGATCGCTCACGGCTCTACCGAGCTGTTCGTGGCGCAGGAACGAGAGCAGGAATCGAGTGGCCCGTCGGCCTCCACACGTTGCGGCACACGGCGGCATCGATCATGTGGCGTCGAGGCGTGAACCGCGAGCAGATCCGTCGCGTCCTCGGCCATGCTTCGTGGGACTTCACCGCGTCCACCTACGTCCACCTCGGAGAACACGACATCCCAGATGGGTCAGTCCTCGGCGACCTCGTAGCGCATGGCAGAGCCACCGCAGGCGTGTAGGCGACAAATCAAGTCGGCTCGAGTACCACCCGCCTCGTACTGGTGAGGCCGAGAGGAGGACCGCGCGGATCCGGAAGTCGTCGGGCCAACCTCGCGCCGGCCGAGTAGGCCGGGCAGGGCTGGTCAGGACGTGCTTAGCAGCTCGTCCGTCGTAGCGACGGCGCCGTAGCCGTCGCGGAGAGCGGCGAGGAACCCACCGTGGATCTGTCGAGCCGGGATCGCCTCGCCTTCGAACTCGAGGTCGCACGTCGCGCAGGCATCGGCAACGATGGTCACCCCGAAGCCGAGGTCGGAGGCGGCGCGTGCCGTCGCGTCGACGCACATGCTGGTCATCATCCCGCAGACGACGACGTGATCGGCGCCCGCCAGGCGCAGCGTGTCCGCCAGCGATGTCTCGAGGAAGCTGTTCGGGTGGGTCTTCCGGACGACCTTCTCGCCCGCGAGCGGCGCGACCATGTCGTGGATCTCGACGCCGCGGGTGCCGGGCCGCATGAAGGCGGCATCGGGCGCGTCCCAGACGTGCTGGACGTGGACGAGCGGCTCGCCGCCTGCGCGGAAGGCGTCGAGCAGACGCCGCACGTTCGCCGCAGCCGCCTCGGGCTCCGCGAGCGGGTGCGCGCCCCCGGGGAAATAGTCGTTCTGGACGTCAACGACGACTAGTGCACGCAACACGCCATCATCGTAGTGCGACGGCGACTCAACGGAACCGCGCCCTGAGGTCGTCGACGTGATACCGGCGGGCGAAGAAGCGCATACTCACTCCATGTTCAGCGGTTCAGTGTCGTGGGCCTGGCTGCCTTTGTCGCTTCTGTTCGGTTCGCCATGGATCGTCGCGATCGTCTTCTACTGGTGGCGGAGGCCGCGGGACGGTGCCTTACCGATGTCGATGGCCGATCAGGTGCGTCAATGGCTGCAGCTTGTTGCCGAGCGTGAGTCGTACGGACACGAGCTCGTCCGGCGCCTGCGCGAGGTCGCGCTGATCGGCGTCCTCGAGGGCACTGTCCACACGGGCACCGGCCTGGCTCGAGCGAGAGGGCCGCTGGAGCACGCGGCTCGTCGCGTCGAACCCCGGCCCAGCGCGCAAGTACTACCGACCGGCCGGGGATGGACAGGTGGATGTGATCAGGCGTGGCTAGGGTAGGTGCCTGCTCCCTCTCGGAGGTGTTTGGAGCGTGACAAAGCGCAGCTCGTTCGTCGTCGTCGCCAACCGTCTTCCGGTGGACGAGGAGATCACCGCGGATGGGCGAGAGTGGCGTGCGAGCCCGGGCGGCCTTGTGACGGCGCTGCGCCCGGTGGTGACGGCCCATCGTGGCGCCTGGGTCGGGTGGCCCGGCCATGCCGGGGCCACGGTTGCGCCTTTCTTTCTCGATGGCATCCGTCTGCACCCAATCGAGCTGAGCGATGACGAGATCGAGCTCTACTACGAGGGACAGTCGAACTCGACGATCTGGCCCCTGTACCACGACGCGGTCGAGACGCCCATCTACAGTCGCGAATGGCGCAACGCCTACCGCACCGTCAACGAGCGATTCGCCGCCGCGGCCGATCAGGCCGCCGCAGAGGGAGCCACGGTGTGGGTGCACGATTATCAGCTGCAGCTGGTGCCCGCGATGCTGCGATCCCGGCGGCCTGACCTGCGGATCGGCTTCTTTCTCCATATTCCGTTCCCGCCGATTGAGCTGTTCATGCAGATGCCGCTGCGCGCGGAGATCCTCCGCGGGCTGCTCGGTGCCGACCTCGTCGGGTTCCAAGAGAAGCTCGCGGCCCAGAACTTCGTCCGTCTGGCACGACACCTGCTCGGGATGCAGTACCGCGGCACTTCGATCCAGGTCAACGGGCGCGAGGTCAAGGCAGGAGCATTCCCGATCTCAATCGACGTCCACGAGATGGAGACAATCGCAGCGACCGCCGCGGTGCAGGCGCGGGCCCGGGAGATCCGCGCCGAATTGGGCGACCCGCACACAGTAATCCTCGGTGTCGACCGGCTCGACTACACGAAGGGGATCGAGCTTCGCCTCGATGCATTCCGTGAACTGCTCGAAGACGGGACGCTGAGCGTGCCCGAGACGGTCATGATTCAGGTCGCCACTCCGAGCCGGGAACGGATCGAGCACTACGACGCGCTCCGAACCCGGGTCGAGCGTGAGGTTGGGCGGATCAACGGCGAATTCGGCCAGGTCGGCATGCCGGCCGTCCATTACCTCCGCCAGTCGTTCGACAAAGCCGAGCTTGCCGCCCTGTACTGCGCGGCCGACGTCATGATGGTCACGCCGCTCCGCGACGGCATGAATCTCGTCGCCAAGGAGTACGTGGCTGCGCGCATCAACCACGGCGGTGCCCTGGTGCTGAGCGAGTTCGCCGGTGCAGCAACCGAGCTACGGCACGCGTTCCTATGCAACCCCCACGATCCAGACGCCGTCAAGGACGCACTCGTGCGCGCAGCCCAGGTCGGCGCGGTGGAGGGGCGGCGACGGATGAGGATCATGCAGCAGTACCTGCGCGTCCACGACGTGGATCGCTGGGCTCAATCGTTTCTCGACGACCTGGTCGCGCCGGAGGTCACGGAGTGAGAGCCGCACGGCCACAGCCCCAAGGGAACGCCGGGCGCCGGGTTGCGCGCCGCGTTGGGCAGCGCGGTCTCTCCAACATCTGCGCTCGCGGGTACTCGAGCCCGGTGAGTCTGTAGAGAACACCATCGCACCCCACGCTGGCGCAGCCAGAGAAACGAACCATTCAGGTCCCTCTTCATTCTCCCTCTCCTTCGATCAGTACGAGACGACGGTGCCTAGGCGGACGGGTGTCTCAAGAGCACGCCAAGCATTGGACTTCCAGCTCCTTGGGCCGCCCAAACCGATGGACCCCTGTACATCTGCTGCGGTCTGAATAGGGTGATGTCCAGGGGATCGAAGGAGGGAATCGTGAGTGTTCGCGGCGATGACGCCGTTCCCGATCGCTGCGACGGGTGCGGCCGGAGGGCCGCCTCGTGTGGCATGGTCGAGCATGGCTGGACCGTGCGACCTGGGCTTGCAGGGTTCGCAGGCGCCAACTGCCCTGACTGCGCCGCTGCGCTTCACTAGCTGCCGTGGACGATCCGCAGCTCCGAATGCGGACTTCAGAAGGTCAACGAGGTGGCGGCGGAGCGGGCCGGCTTCCGCTACTTCTCCGACGAGTTCGGTGGCCTGCTCCCGTTCTGCTGCGACTGCACGGCGGCGAAGTTCGGCC
>Ga0302322_100001024_pt1 | contig 22467 bp, 18 predicted proteins | sample Fen_T0_2_FD_203757 | JGI IMG/M metagenome (GOLD analysis project Ga0302322, IMG submission 203757) | Peat permafrost microbial communities from Stordalen Mire near Abisko, Sweden - Fen_T0_2 | ecosystem: Environmental > Terrestrial > Soil > Wetlands > Permafrost | place: Sweden: Abisko...
GGTGCTGCTGCGGCGGGCGGAGCCGCCGCCGGTGCTGCTGCGGCAGCGACCGGGGCGACCGGCGCGGCCGCGGCCGGTGCCACGGGGATCGGGGCCGGCGGAGCCGAGGGCACAGCGGCCGGCGGTGCAGCCGGGCGCGGGGCCTCGGGGATGCCGCCGGTGGAGCGCACGACGCGCGCCGCCGGGCGCTCGACGAGGGGCTCGGGCTCGGGGATGCCGCCGGTGGAGCGCACGACGCGCGCCGCCGGGCGCTCGACGGCCGGCTCCGGCGCGGTGGACTCGGACTCGGCGAGCGTGGTCGCCTCGACCGGCACCCGCTCGGGGGCCCGCTTCTCGGGGGCCCGCTTCTCCGGCGCCTTCTTGGGCGGTGGGGCCTCCTCGACGATCGGCTCCCGGCGGATGCCCTTCGAGTCGGCCAGACGACGGACGCGGTCCGCCATCGGGTCCTCGATGCTCGAGGAGTGGCTCTTGACCCCGATCTTGAGCTCGGTGCACAGCTCGAGGCACTCCTCGTTGCTGAGCCCCAGCTCACGGGCCAGTTCGTAGATCCTGATCTTCTTCGCCAAAGCGGTTCCGCTCGTCCCTCTATCGCGTGCCGATCACGGCGGTGGCCGCTGTGATCAGGCGTTCATTGTCCCAGTCTCGCGCGCAGTGCTTCGATCTCGTCCGTCGGCACCGTTCCCCGCAGGGCCCGATCCAACGCCCGGCGGCGGATTGCCGCCTCCAGACAGGCCCCCGTGGCCGGTGGCCCGCACAACCAGGCCCCCCGCCCGGGCCCCGGTCCCACGCCGAGCGACCCGTCGGAGCGCCGGTGGAGGCGCACCAGATCGCCCGGGTCGGCCCGTCGGCGACAGCCGATGCAGGTCCGGAACCGGAAGGCCGGACCGTTACCCGTCGGTCCCTCCTCCGTCGGCCGGGGCGTCCTCCGTGGTGTCCCCCGGCACGTCTTCGGTCTCCGGAGCATCGGCCGCCTCGGCGGCCGGCGCGTCCTCGGTCGTGGTGGCGGGAGCATCCTCGGTCGCCACGGCGGGCGCGTCGGTCGCCGACGCGGCCTCGCCCTCGGGCGCCGCGCCGGCGTAGCCCGCGTCCGCTGCGGAGATCGCGTCGCCGCCCTCCGCGGGCTGCCAGACCAGCTCACCGGCCTCGTTCTCGACCCACTCGCCCTCGGCGAAGTCCTCGGCCGGGGGCTCCTCCTGGGCCTGGTTCTCGCTGCGGATATCGACTCGCCAACCGGTGAGCCGGGCTGCGAGACGCGCGTTCTGGCCCTCACGGCCGATCGCGAGCGACAGCTGGAAGTCGGGGACGATCACCTCGGCCGTGCCGCTCGACTCGTCGATGCGCACCTCGCGCACGCGGGCGGGGGCCAGCGCCTTCATCACGAACTCGGCCGGGTCGTCGGAGTACGGGACGATGTCGACCTTCTCGCCGCGCAGCTCGTTGACGACCATTCGGACGCGTGATCCGCGCGCACCCACGCAGGCACCGACGGGATCGACGTGCGGGTCGTTGGACGCGACCGCGATCTTCGTGCGGTGGCCGGGCTCGCGGGCGATGGCCTTGATCTCCACCACGCCGTCGACGATCTCGGGCACCTCGAGCTCGAACAGCCGCTTCACCAGGCCGGGGTGCGTGCGCGACACCACGATCTGGGGGCCCTTGGCGGTCTTGCGCACCTCGACGATGTAGGCCTTGAGGCGCGAGCCGTGCTCGTAGCGCTCGTTCTGGGCCTGCTCCGCCTGGGGCAGCAACGCCTCCACCCGGCCGAGGTCGAGCAGCGTGTAACGCTGGTCGGTCTGCTGGATGATGCCGGTGACGATGTCGCCCTCGCGGCCGGCGTACTCCTCGTACTTCATCTCGCGCTCGGCGTCGCGGATCCGCTGGAGGATGACCTGCTTGGCGGTCTGCGCCGCGATGCGGCCGAAGTCGTTGGGGGTGTCGTCCCACTCGCGGACGACGTTGCCCTCTTCGTCGAGCTCCTGCGCAATGACGTGGATGTCGCCGGTCTCGATGTCGATCTCGACGAGCGCCTCCTCGGCGGCGTCGGGCATGCGCTTGTAGGCGGTCACCAGCGCGTTGGCCAGTGCCTCCAGCATGATCTCGACCGAGATCCCCTTCTCGCGCTCGATGTTGTCGAGCGCCTCCATCATCTCTGAGTTCATCGCGTCGCGTCCTCGTCAGCTGCTCGCCGACACTGTCGGCTTCGACTTCGGGCTCTTCGCCGCACCCGGCTTCTTGCCCTGTGTGCCCGGCTTCGGGGCGGGTCCCCACTCGAACACCGTGCGCGCCTGCACGATGTCGGCGTACTCCACGCGCCGATGCGTGCCGTCGACCTCGATCTCGATCGCGTCGTCGTCGGCCGCGACCACCAGCGCGTGGTTCCGGGAGCTGGTGCCGTCGACAGCGCGCGCCTTCAGCGAGATGACGTTGCCCACCGCGTGGCTGAAGTGCGCCGGGGTCCGCAGCGGCCGCTCGAGCCCGGGGCTCGACACCTCGAGCAGATAGGTGCCGGGCAGCACGGCGGCGACCACGGGGTCGGCGTCGAGCACGGGGCCGAGGGCCTCGGTGGCCCGGGTGACGTCCTCGAGGTCGACCCGGCTCGCCAGGTCACCCAGCGCGCCCCGCGAGCGGTCGATCAGCACCCGCAGGGTCCGGCCCCGGCCCGATCCGGCGATCTCGACGTCGTAGAGGGTGAGGTCGAGCTCGGCCAGCGGAGGGGCGAGGACGGTGGCGAGACGGTCGGTCCTGTCGTTCAGGGTGCTGTGGTCGCCCTGGTCGCTCTGGTCGGTCCGCTCGTTCATGTCTGCCTCCTCTCCTGGTCGAGATCTCGTGTTCGGGTCAAAAAAAATCGTGGGCTCGCGCCCACGTTTCCGACGGCCCCATGGGCCGTCCGGGCCAGTCTCGTCAAGTCCAGCAGTACTTCCGCGGTCCGAACCGGACGTTTCGCCCTGTGTGGCCCACCGGGTCGAGCACGTTCCGAACACGGCAGTATACCGGGTTCCCGGCTCCGGGAAAGGCCCCTGGAAGCCCCCTCTAGCCTGGGCCGATGGCCGCCACCTCACCCGCAGTGGAGATCGAGGTCGACGGCCGCGACGTTCGGGTCACCAACCCCGACAAGGTGTACTTCCCGGCCCGGGGCGAGACGAAGCTCGATCTCGTGCACTACTACATCGCCGTGGGCGAGGGCGCGCTGCGGGGCGTGTACCGCCGCCCGACGGTCCTCAAGCGCTTCCCCGAGGGCGCCACAGGCGAGCCGTTCTTCCAGAAGCGGGTGCCGAACGGTGCGCCGATCTGGCTCGACACCGTGCGGGTCACGTTCCCGTCGGGCCGCCATGCCGACGAGCTCTGCCCCACCGATCTCGCCCACATCGTGTGGGCCGTGAACCTCGGCTGCCTCGACCTCAACCCCTGGGCGGTGCGCCGCGACGACGTCGACCGACCCGACGAGCTGCGCGTCGACCTCGACCCCCAGCCCGGGGTGCCCTACTCCACGGTGCTCGAGGTGGCCGGGGTGGTCCGCACGGTGCTCGAGGCGCACGGGTTCGTCGGCTACCCGAAGACGTCGGGGTCGCGGGGCGTGCACGTCAACGTGCGGATCCAGCCCAGATGGGACTTCCTCGAAGTTCGCCGGGCCGCGCTCGCGCTCTCCCGGGCGGTCGAGCGGGCCGTGCCCACGATCGCGACCACGAAGTGGTGGAAGGAGGAGCGCGGCGACCGCGTCTTCCTCGACTTCAACCAGAACGCCCGCGACCGCACGGTGGCGTCGGCCTACTCCGTTCGGGCCAACCCCGAAGGACGGGTGTCGTGCCCGCTCACCTGGGACCAGCTCGCCGAGGCCGACCCCGGCGACCTCACCATCGCGACGGTGCCCGCGCGCTTCGCCGCGGTGGGCGACCCGTCGGCCACCATCGACGACGAGCACTTCTCCCTCGAGCCGCTGCTCGAGCTCGCGACGCGTGACGAGGCCGAAGGCCTCGGCGACGAGCCCTGGCCACCCCACTTCCCCAAGCAGCGCTCCGAACCCAGACGCGCCCAACCCAGCAAACGCAAACCCTCTTGATGCGTCCCTCACCCACGCTGCGCGTGGGGTGAGGGACGCACAGAGGAACTGTGCGTCCGGGCCCCAGCGGCCAGGGACGCACAGTCGTTCTGTGCGTCTCCGACCCGACGCCCAGCGTCGCTCAGGGACGCATCTCGATCAGGGGCGCGGAAAGAGGTCGTGGAGCTCGGCGGGGGCGACGACCTCGAGCTGGTCGTAGCGGCACGACGACGGGTCGCGGTCGGGGCGCCAGCGCACGAACCGAGCGGTGTGACGGAACCGGCCGCCGTCGGCACTCGCCGAGCCGGGCACGCGCTGGACGTGCTCGTACGCGACCTCGACCACCAGATCGGGCCGCACCGGGTCCCACGACAGGTCCTTGCCCGCGTTCCATCGTGACGGCCCGCCGGGCATCCGGCCTCCGGTCGCGGCATCGCCCTCCGGCGCGGCCCAGTGCGCCCAGGGGTGCTCGTCGAGCGCCCGGTTGCGGTAGGGCGCGAGGTCGGCATCGAGCTGCGCGCGCAACGGCGCGGCGAAGCTGCTGGCGACACCGACGTGGTGCAGCATGCCGGCCCCGTCGTAGAGCCCGAGCAGCAACGACCCGGTGCCCCCCTGCTTGTGTTCCCGCGTACCGGCCACCACGCAGTCAGCCGTCCGCTTGTGCTTCACCTTGACCATCGCGCGCTCGCCCTCGCGGTACGGGCCGTCGAGCGGCTTCGCGACCACGCCGTCGAGCCCCGCACCCTCGAAGTGGTCGAACCAGGTGGCGGCGAGGGCGCGGTCGGTGGTGGCCGGGCACAGGTGCACCGACGGCGGCGCGCTGCGCAGCGCGCCTTCCAGCCGGGCGCGCCGCACGGCGAACGGGAGCCCACGCAGGTCGTCGTCGCCCTCCGCCAGCAGGTCGAAGCCCACGAACGCGACCGGGATCTCGGCCGCGAGCTTCTCGATCCGGCTCGCCGCCGGGTGGATGCGCAGCGACAGGAGGTCGAAGTCGAGCCCGTACTCGGTGATCACCACGAGCTCGCCGTCGATCACCGCCCGGTCGGGGAGCGCCGCCCGCAGCGGCTCCAAGATCTCCGGGAAGTAGCGGGTCAACGGCCGCTCGTTGCGGCTGCCCAGCTCGACGGTGTCACCGTCGCGGAACACCACGCAGCGGAACCCGTCGAACTTCGGCTCGAACGACCAACCGTCGCCGGCGGGCAGCGCCGCGCTCGCCTTCGCCAGCATCGGCGACACCGGCGGCGTTACGACGAGCGCCACGGGCTCCCCGCTAGCCGATGACGGACGCGGCCGCCCCGACCCCTGCGACCAGCGCGGCCACAGCGTCGGCGACCGCGAGCTCGTCCTGCTCGCCGGTGGCACGACGGCGGCGCTCGATGACGCCGCGGCCGAGGCCCTTCGCCCCCACGGTCACCCGCCAGGGCATCCCGAGGAGGTCGGCGTCGGCGAACTTCACGCCGGGGCTGGCATCACGGTCGTCGTAGAGCACCGACACGCCCGCGGCCCGCAAGCCCGCGTACAGCGCGTCCGCGGCCTCGCGCACCGCGACGGCGGTGTCGCCCTTCCCGGGAAGCGCGACGACGTGCACCGCGTATGGCGCGAGCGCGTCGGGCCACACGATGCCGTGCTGATCGTGATGCTCCTCCACCACCGCGGTCACGATGCGCGACACGCCGATGCCGTAGCACCCCATCACCATCGGGTGATCGGCGCCGGCGTCATCGGTGTAGGTGGCGTCGAGCGCAACCGAGTACTTCGTGCCGAGCTGGAACACGTGCCCGACCTCGATGCCGCGGTCGACCGAGAGGTCGGACCCGCACCGGGGGCAGGGATCGCCGCTCACCACGCTGACGAGGTCGGCCCAGAGGTCGACCTTGAAGTCGCGGCCGAGCACCGCGTGGCGCACGTGGTAGTCGGTCTCGTTCGCCCCGGTGACCCATGGCCGCTCCTCTCCCACCAGCGGGTCGGCGATCACGAGCGCCGCACCCGAGAAGTCGGGACCGATGTAGCCCTTGGGCAGATCGGGGCGCGCCGCGAAGTCCTCGTCGGTGAGCAGGCGCGCGCTCCGGGGCGCGACCGCCTGGGTGAGCGCGTAGGGGTTGACCTCGCGGTCGCCGGGAACGAGCGCGAGCCCGAGCTCACCGTCGACGTCGAACGCGATGCACTTCAACAGCTCGGACGCCTCGACCCCGAGGTGCTGCGCCACCCCCGCGATCCCGGGGAGCGCGGGCGTGTGCACCGACTCGCGCTCGGGAGCATCGATCACCGGCACCTCTTGATGCAGCCGGCCGTGCCGACGCGCGGCCTCGACGTTCGCCGCGTATTCGCACGACGTGCACCACACGAAGTCGTCCTCACCGATCGCGGCCACGGCCATGAACTCGTGGTTCACGTCGCCGCCGATCTCGCCGGCCTGGGCCTCCACCGCACGGAAGGTGAGCCCGCAACGCGTGAAGACACGGTGGTAGGCCTCGTACATGTCCTGATAGGTGCGGCGCAGGTCGTCGGCGTCGGCGTGGAAGGAGTAGGCGTCCTTCATCAGGAACTCCCGCGCGCGCAGCAGCCCGAACCGGGGTCGCAGCTCGTCGCGGTACTTCCAGTTGATCTGGTAGAGGTTGACGGGCAGGTCGCGGTAGCTCGAGTACTCCCCGGCCACCAAGGTGGTGATCGCCTCCTCGGCCGTGGGCGAGAGGCAGAAGCCCGCCTCCTTGCGGTCCTGGAGCTGGAACATCAGCGGGCCGTAGGTGGCGTCGCGCCCGGTCTTGGCCCACAGCTCGAGGGGCTGGGTGATCGGGAGGAGCACCTCCTGCGCGCCCGCCTCGTCCATCTCGTCGCGGACGATTCCCTCCACGGCAGAGAGCACCCGCTTGCCGAGGGGCAGCCACGAGTAGATCCCGCTGGCCACCCGCCGGATGCACCCCGCCCGCAGCAGCAGGCGATGGCTCTCGATGTCGGCGTCCGCGGGGTCGTCGCGCAGGGTTCGCAGGAACAGGGCCGACATCCGCATCGGGCGGAGGCTACTGCGGGCCGAGGCGGCTCCCGGGGCCGATTCCACCGCGCTGCGGGACCGCCGTCCGGGTCGTCCAATTGTCGACTATTCCCATCGGAATTGAAACCCGACTGATTCACTGGCAATTGTCGACCGGCGGTCGTACACTCACGTTCGTGATCCGAGCCCGTGGCGCCAACAGCATCTCGATGGGCCGCACCCCCCACGAGGTGCGCGACGAGCTGTGTAGTGCCGGCTCGGGCGCCGCCCGGGTTCACCCGGCTTCTTAGCCGCAACCCACTTCCGGCTCCCGCCCCAACCCGTGACGCCGACGCGTCGCGGGTTCTCCCGCGTCCCCGCGAGGTTTCCATGATCGACATTGCCGAGCTCCGCAGCGCCACCCTCGACCCCGTCGTCGCCGACGAGATCGACCGCTTCGAAGACGGTGCCCGCCGCTACATGGCCGGTGAGATCGACGACGACGCCTTCCGCGTCTTCCGGCTCAACCAGGGCATCTACGGCCAGCGCCAGGGCGGCTTCAATCAGATGGTCCGGGTGAAGATCCCCTACGGGAAGGTCGAGGCCGACCAGCTCGAGATGATGGCCCACATCGCGGAGACCCACTCCCGCGGCTGGGGCCACCTCACCACCCGCCAGAACATCCAGTACCACTTCGTGCAGCTCGAGCAGGCGGCCGAGGTGCTCCGCCTCCTCGCCGCGGTGGGCCTCACCAGCCGCGAGGCCTGCGGCGACACCGTGCGGGTCGTGGCCGGCTGCCACCTCGCCGGGGCCTGCCCCTACGAGGTCGTCGACATCAGCCCGTGGGCCCAGGCCACCACCGACCTCTTCCTGCGCAACCCGCTCACCCAGCGGCTGCCCCGAAAGTTCAAGGTCAACTTCTCGGGCTGCGCCACCGACTGCGGCCAAGCCATGTTCAACGACGTGGGCGTGATCGCGGTGAGCCGCCCCCTGCCCGACGGCACGACGGAACCCGGCTTCCGGGTGTTCTTCGCCGGCGGCCTCGGCGCCAACCCGCACCCGGCCCAGGCGCTCGAGGAGTTCACCTCCCGCGAGGACCTGCTGCCCACCATCGAGGCGTCGCTGCGGGTGTGGGCCAACCACGGCAACCGCGACAACAAGCTGCGGGCCCGCATGAAGTGGCTCGTCGACACCATGGGCATCGACGAGCTGCGCACGCGCATCTTCAAGGAGCGGAAGCTCCTGATCGGCTCGGCCACGTTCCCCGGCGGCATCCCTGCGCCGGTCCGCGAGCACGGTGACGCGCCCGCGGGGATGGGCACCGAGTCGGCGGCCGACCTCGGCAGCCCGATCGAGTTCTCGGGTCTCTCGCCCTACGCGAAGTGGGAGCTGGCCAACGTGGTCCGGGGCCGGGCCAACGCCACGGTGAGCGCCTACGCCCACTGCCGCCTCGGCGACGTGACACCGGAGCAGATGCGCGGCCTCGCCGACCTCCAGCGCGACCTGGACGTCGAGATCCGCATCACCAACCGGCAGAACTTCGTGCTCCGGGGCCTCGCCGAGGACCAGCTGGCCGGCGTGTTCGACCGGCTGAGCGCGATCGACATGGCGTCGGCCGGCGCCGAGCTCGCCCGTGACGTCGTCGCCTGCCCCGGTGCCGACACCTGCAACCTCGCCGTCACCCAGTCGCGCGGCCTCGCGTCCGACATCGACCGGGCGCTCGAGGACGCGGGCCTCGCAGAGGTCGGTGGGGTGCGCATCAACATCTCGGGCTGCACCAACTCGTGCGGCCAGCACCACATCTCCGACATCGGCTTCTTCGGCCTCGAGCGCCGGGCCCACGCCAAGGCGGCCCCCGGCTACCAGATGCTCTTGGGCGGGCACGTCGGCGACATGGAGATCGAGTTCGGCCAGAAGGCCACGAAGCTCCCGGCCAAGGCCGCGTCCGAAGCGGTCGTGCGGGTGGTCGGCAAGTTCGCGGCCAACCGCCAGGCCGGCGAGACGTTCGCGTCGTGGCTGGCCCGGGCCGGCGGCGCGGAGACGGTGGGCGCCACGCTCACCGACCTCGACGAGTTCCCCGACCCCACCGAGAACCCCGACTTCTACGTCGACTTCGGCGAGACCGGTCCGTACGTGAAGGAAGTGGGCGAGAGCGAGTGCGCAACGTGACCGCATTGCCGCAGACGTCCACTGATCCCGCGGCGCAGACGGTTTCGACCGTTCCCGACCTCGAGGAGCTCCACAAGGTCTCGCGCGAGCTCGAGACCTTGCCCGCGACAGTGGCGATCGCGTGGGCGTGGGATCGCTTCGGGTCCGACCTCGTGCTCGCGGCGTCGTTCCAGGACTGCGTGATGATCGACCTCGCCGCCCAGGTCTCCCGCGAGATCGAGGTCGCGTTCGTCGACACCGGCTACCACTTCGCGGAGACGCTGTGGTACGTGGAGCAGGTCCGCAAGCGCTACGACCTCAACCTGAACGTGGCGAGCGCCGACGCGCCGACCGACGACCGCTGGCTCACCGACCCCGACAGCTGCTGCGCGGTGCGGAAGGTCGCGCCGCTCAAGCAGGCGCTCGCGGGCAAGGCCGCGTGGATGAGCGGGCTGCGGCGCGAGGACGGGCCGTCCCGGGCCAACACCCCGGTGGTGACCTACGACGTCGGCCGCGGGCTGGTGAAGGTCAACCCGATCGCGCTGTGGTCCGACGCCGACGTCGAGGGCTACGTGCGCGACCGCGACCTCCCGGTGCATCCGCTCGCCGACCGCGGCTACGCGTCGATCGGCTGCTGGCCCTGCACCCGGCCCGTCGCCGACAGCGAGGACGCGCGTGCAGGCCGGTGGGCCGGCACCGACAAGACGGAGTGCGGCCTCCACGGCTGATCGTCAGTCGAGTGCGACCGGCGCGTTCCGCCTCGACGACTCGTACGCGGCTTCGACGAACGCGAGGACTTCCCGCGCGTCCTCACCGTTCCAGAGGACTTCGCGCCCACCGTCGACGACGAACCGGTGGTACTCCCGGGTCTGCGTCTCGAACGACGCGCCCCAATCGTCGTCGAGCGCGTGGAAGGCACGTACCTCGCCGTCGCGATACACCTCGACCGACGGCTGCTGGATCCCCAACGAAGTGCACCGGTTCACGCGCACGAACCCACGGCGTCCCGTGACCTCGAACCGCTCGTCGTTCGTGTAGTAGTCCGACTTCATCAGCGTGTCGGGCGCGAACGTGATGTCCCAGACGCCCCGGACGCCGTTGGCGTGCGTCCACATGATCGTGCTCGGAGCGTCGATGACCACGAGCCCCTCGACGACGACCGTCTCGCCGATCCAGGCCATCACCTCGCGAACCGGGCCGAACAGCCACCGCGCGACCGAGAACTTGTGCCAGCCGTCGTCGAACACGAGGATGCCGCGCCCGGCACGGGCCTGCGCGAACTGCCATTCCCAGGTGGCCGAGGGTACGTCCCATCCACCCTGCCCCGTCGCCACCATCTTCATGTGGAAACCGGCCGGGGCGCCGATCTCGCCCGATTCGACGACCTTCTTGAGCACGCGCAACGGTTCGTAGTGGATGAAGTTCTCCATGACCCGCAGATGCGCACCCGCTCGGTCGCGCGCCGCGAGCATCCGGTCCACCTCGGCCAACGAGTTGGCGATCGGCTTCTGGACGTTGACGTGGAACCCGGCGTCGAACGCGCGCACCACGACCTCGCAGTGCGCGGGGGTCGGCACGAGCACCTCGACGACGTCCATGTCCGAGCGGAGGAACTCGTCGTAGTCGGTGAAGCGCTCGGCCGACGGCCATTGCGCGCCGCGTTCGGCGAGGCGGTCGGCATCGGAATCGCACAGCGCGACGATCTCGGCATCCGAGTTGTCGACGTACCCGCGGATGGTCAGGTCGTAGACCTTGCCCAATCCGACGATCCCGACCCGGGCCGGTCGGCCGAGCGGGATGGGCACGGCTCGCATCAAGTGACCTCGCCGATGCCATCGATCACTGCGGGAGCATAGATCCGTTCGGGACCTTCGACCGGGGAATGGCGTGGCACTATCGCTCCATGTCCGTCCACGAGGTCGCCGCGCGGGGATTCGGTGACACCGCCGTGGCGTACGAGCGGGGGCGGCCCGACTACCCGGCTTCCGCCGTGGCCTGGCTCCTCGACCACCTGACGATCGGGCCGGGCGCGCGGGTCTGCGACCTCGCCGCCGGAACGGGCAAGCTCACGCGCTCACTCGCTCCCAGCGGCGCCATGGTGGTCGCGGTCGAGCCGTTGGCCGGGATGCGCGAGGTGCTCGCCGGCGCGCGGTCCAGGATCATCACGGTCGGGGCGGTGGCCGAGGCTCTGCCGGTGAGCACCGGCGCGTTCGACGCAGTCGTCGTGGCGCAGGCGTTCCACTGGTTGGACCCCGCGGCAAGCCTCGACGAGCTGGCCCGCGTCATCCGACCCGGGGGCGGCCTCGCACTGGTGTGGAACGCATGGGACGACACCGTTGCCTGGGTCGAGCAGGTGCATCAGGTCGTCGCCGACGCCGGCTCCACGGCGCAATGGCAACGCGGCCACGTCTCCCGAGCCTGGGCGGCCGAGGCCGTGGCCGCGCATCCCGGGTTCGGCCCGGTGGAGGCGCGGCGGTTTCCGCACGGCCAGACGCTCACGCTCGACGGGGTGATCGACCGCGTCGCCACGACCAGCCACATCGTGGCGGCGACGCCGGAAGTCCGCGACGCCGCCCTCGCCGCAGTCCGGGAGATCGTCGCAGCCGACCCCGACATCCGAGACCGCGAAACCGTCGAGTTCCCGTACCTCACCGAGGTCTACGCGAGCGTGCGCGCGTGAGCGCGCTGTCCGCCCGCACCCGCGTCGCCGTCGCCGCGGGGAGCGCGACCGGTTGGATGTCGCGTGTCACCGGGCGGGGCGCAGGCGCGACGATCAGCGGCCGCGTCATCAACCGGATCTCGCCCCACGCGCTCGACGAGCTCGCCGCCGGACTGCGGGTCGCGCTCGTCTCGGCCACCAACGGCAAGACCACCACCACCAAGCTGTTGACCGCTGCGCTCCGCACCGGCCCCGACCCGGTCGCGAGCAACCACACCGGCGCGAACCTCACGTCCGGGATCGCGCCGGTGCTCGCGGCGGCGACGAAGCCCGGGCTCGCGGCGCTCGAGGTCGACGAGCGGGTCGTCGCCCGCGTGCTCGACCCGCTGCGGGCCGAGCTGCTCGTGCTCGGCAACCTCAGCCGCGACCAGCTCGACCGCTACGGCGAGGTCCACGCGGTCGGCGCGGCGTGGCGGAAGGTCGCCGAGGCGCACCCCGATCTGCACGTGGTGGCCAACGCGTCCGACCCGCACGTCGTGTACGCCGCCCAGCCCGCCCGTACCACGTGGGTCCGCCTCGGCCTCCAGTGGCGCTCCGACGCCGCCACCTGCCCCGCGTGCGGCGCGCTGCTCGACTGGAGCACCGACCGGTTCCGCTGCCCGCAGTGCGGGTTCGCCGAGCCCGACACGGTCAACGTCCTCGACGGCGACACGCTCGTGCTCGCCGACACCCGAGTGCCGCTGCGCCTCTCGCTCCCCGGACAGTGGAACCGCTACAACGCCGCGCTCGCGATCACCGCTGCGGTCGACCACTTCGGCATCGACCCGCAGGTCGCGGCCGACGCCGCAGCCCACGTCGACACCGTGGCCGGCCGCTACATGACCGTGCCGCTGGCCGACGGGCGGCGCGCCCGAGTGTTCCTGGCCAAGAACCCGGCCGGCTGGTCGGAGGTGTTGCACTGGGTCGCCGGGACCGCCGCGTCGGTCGTGATCGCCGTGAACGCGCGCGTCGCCGACGGCAAGGATCCGTCCTGGCTCTGGGACGTTCCCTACGAGCTGCTGCGCGGCCTCCCGGCGGCGGCTGCCGGCGACCGGTGCCTCGACGTCGCGGTGCGCCTCCGCTACGCCGAGGTCGAGCACGCCGTGGAGCCCGATCCGTTGCGCGCGGCAGCCGCGCTGCCAGGCGACGAGCCCGTGCTGTTGTGCACGTACACCCAGTTCTCCGCCCTCTACCGGAAGTTCGGCGATGGCGACGCGTGAGTCGGCGGTCCGCGTGGGCCTTGTGTATCCCGAGCTGCTCGGGACCTACGGCGACCGCGGCAACGCGCTCGTCCTCGTGCAGCGGTGCCGCTGGCGCGGGATCGACGCCGAGCTGGTGGAGGTGGCGGCCGGTGAGCCGATCCCCGACTCGCTCGACGTCTACTTGTTCGGCGGCGGCGAGGACGACCCCCAGAACATGGCCGCGGCCGGGTTGCGCGACTCGCGCGCCGCGATCGAACGGGGCTGGCAGGGCGGCGGCGTCGTGTTCGCGGTGTGCGCGGGCTTTCAGCTGATCGGCCACTCGTACGTCGCGGCCGACGGCGCCGTGCTCGAGGGCATCGGCCTGATCGACGCGGTGACCAACGCGGGCCCCAGCCGCCTGATCGGCGAGGTGGTGGTCGACCCCGCGCCCCCGCTCCCCCGGCTCACCGGCTTCGAGAACCACGGCGGTCGCACCACCCTCGGCTCCGGCGTCGCGCCACTCGGCCGCGTCGTCAGCGGTGGCGGCAACGGTGACGGCTCCGGCACCGACGGCGCCCTGGCCGAGCGCCTCATGGGCACGTACCTCCACGGCCCTGTGCTCCCCCGCAACCCCGCGTTGGCCGATCACGTGCTGCGCTGGGTCGTGGGCGACCTCCCCCCGCTCGACAGCACCTGGGAGGAGCGCCTGCGTGCCGAGCGCATCGCCGCGGGCACCAAGACTGGTCTGACCAAGTGGTGGCAGGACCGCATGCTCGCCCGCGGCTAGGTGTGCTCGGACTGGGGACGCGACGCCGCGGCTCCCTTTTGGCGCCTTCCGCCCCCGCATCCGGTGGTCAAACGGCGCCGAAAGGGTTCGCGAAGGTGAGGGTCAGTCGTCGGCGATCTCGCGGATCTTGGCGATCTTGTCGAGGGAGTGGTTCACGTCGACGCCGCGCAGCTCGATGAGCTGCTCGCGCTCGGCCGCCGCGATGGCCTCGGCGTTGACGTCGGCCTTGGCGATCCTCGCCTCGATGCCCTCGGCGACGATGGCCTCGGCCTCGTCGATCAGCGCCTGCACCATCTCCGCCTCCGGTACCACGCGCACCACGTGGCCCTTCACGAACAGGTGGCCCTTGCCCCGGCCGGCCGCGATGCCGAGATCGGCGTCGCGCGCCTCGCCCGGCCCGTTCACCACGCAGCCCATGACCGCCACCTGCAGCGGGATGTTGCGCGACTCGAGAGCCTGCTGCGCCGCGGTCGCGACCGCGATCACGTCGACCTCGGCGCGCCCGCAGCTCGGGCAGGCGATGAGGTCGACGTTCTTGCGCTCGCGCAGGCCCAGCGCCTCGAGCAGCGTGCGCCCGGCGCGGGCCTCCTCGACCGGGTCGGCGGTGAGCGAGAAGCGGATGGTGTCGCCGATGCCCTCGGCGAGGAGCGTGCCGATCCCGGCGGTGGACTTCACCAGCCCGGCGGGAGGAGGCCCGGCCTCGGTGACGCCGAGGTGCAACGGGTAGTCGACGGTGTCGGCGAGCAGCCGGTACGCGTCGATCATCAGCGCGACGTTCGACGCCTTCACCGAGATCTTCACGTCCTCGAAGTCGACCTCGCGGAAGTAGTCCAGCTCGCGCACCGCGGACGCGACGAGCGCCTCGGGCGTGGCGCCGCCGAACTGCTCCGCGATGTCGGGGTCGAGGCTGCCCGCGTTCACACCGATGCGGATCGGCAGACCGCGGTCGCGCGCCTCCGATGCCACGAGCTTGATGTGCTCGGGCTTGCGGATGTTGCCGGGGTTGAGCCGCAGCGCGTGCACGCCGGCCTCGATCGCGGCGAGCGCGAGCTTGTACTGGAAGTGGATGTCGGCGACGATCGGCACCGGCGAGCGAGAGACGATGTGGGCGAGCCCCTCGGCCGCCTCCTCCTCGTTGCAGGTGCAGCGCACGATGTCGCAACCCGCCGCAGCCAGCGCGTAGATCTGGGCGAGCGTGCCCTCGACGTCGGCCGTCTTGGTGGTGGTCATCGACTGCACCGATATCGGGGCGTCGCCCCCCACGGGCACGGTTCCGACGACCACTTGCCGGGTCTTCCGTCGCTCCATCACGGTTCGATGCTACGGCCCCGGCCTTCGGGCCTGAATCCGGCCGTGCGGCTGGCCCCACCGGACGAGAATGGATCCGCGGATGACCGGCGCTTCTGCACGCCAACCCGGCACATGGGCCGCCCGACCAGGAATCTCGACCATGCCCCGGGCCTCGCGCCGAGTTCGAGGACTCCGAGCTCCTTGCGAAGGTGCGAGCGGCCTATCGGGCGAGATCGCGGATGTCGAGCAGCATCGCCGACACGCCGAGCGTCAGGAAGACGGCGAGCACCACTGCGGTGACCGGCATGAGCTTGCGGAAGTCGACCCGGACCGTGCGCCCCCGCACCCGCGACGCCACCGCCTCGTAGATCACCACAGCCGCGTGCCCACCGTCGAACGGCAGCAGCGGCAGCAGGTTGAACAACGCCAGCACCAGGCTGATCGCGCCGAGGAGCCAGAACAGCGCCCAGATGTCGCCGTTGACGATCGACGAACCCTCGTCGACGATCCCGATGAGCGAGCGCGGGCGCTCCTGGTCGGCCTGCGAGCCCGCCTTGGGCGCGTTGCTGGTGAAGTTCTTGCTGTACTGCGTGACCCCCGACGGCGTGAAGATCCTGCCGATCCCCTTCGCCGTCCCGACGGTCACGTCGCCCATGGACTTGAACCCCTCGGGGATCGCCGCGAGCAAACCGATCTTGCGCACGGCGGAGTCGGGGGCGATGCCGAGGAAGCCCTGGCCGCTGCGCTCCTCGGGCGTCGCGACCACGTCGATCGTGCGGCCGTGGCGCACGACCGTGAACGTCGTCTCGTCGCCGCCGCGGGTCTCGATCGCGTTCTTGAGCTGGTCCCACGAGGAAACCCGCGTGCCGGCGACGGCGACGAACTCGTCGCCCGGGCGCAGCCCGGCGTCGGCCGCCGCACTCGAGGCCACGACCTGGCGAACCGTGGTGCTCGGCCCCTCGACCAGGTAGCCCCGGCCGGCGATGGCGACGGTGAACAGCAACCACGCGAGCAGCGCGTTCACCGTGACCCCGGCGAGGATCACTGCGAGTCGGCGCTTCGTGGTGCCGCGCCGGAACGTCCGGGGCTCGTCCTCCGGCGCGACGTCCTCGAGGTTGCTCATCCCGATGATGCGGACGTAGCCGCCGGCCGGGATCGCCTTCACGCCGTACTCGGTCTCGCCCCGCTGGAACGACCACAGCCGCGGCCCGAACCCGAGGAAGTACTCGGTGGCCTTCATGCCCGCCTTCCGCGCCGCGATGAAGTGGCCGGCTTCGTGGAGCATCACCATGAGGATCAGCCCGACGATGATGGCGGCAACCCACGGCGACGCGATGAACAGGGCGACCACGAGCGCGACGATCACGCCGAGCACCACGAAGTTGCCCCGGCGGGTCTCGGTGAGCTGAACGTCTTCGAGCGGGTCCTTCACGCGGTCCTGGCCAATCGGTCGACGACGGCCCGAGCCCGTTCACGAGCGGCCCGGTCGGTATCGAGAACGTCGGCAACCGACGCAACGTTCCCAACCCCGTTGGCCAGAACTTCACCATTCACGTCCGCGATGGCCAGCCAGGGGATGCGGCGGGCCAGGAACGCCTCCACAGCCACCTCGTTGGCCGCGCTGAGCGTGGCCGGTGCCCCACCCCCGGCCCGGCCTGCCTCGTAGGCCAGGGCCAGGCAGGGGAAGGCCTCGAGGTCGGGCGGCTCGAAGGTGAGCGAGCGCAGGGTGGTCCAGTCGATCGCCCCGAACGCCTCGTCGAGACGGTCGGGCGCGCCGAGGGCCAAACCGATCGGAAGGCGCATGTCGGGCATCGAGAGCTGGGCGATGGTCGCGCCGTCGGTGAACTCCACCATCGAGTGGATCACCGACTGCGGGTGGACCACGACGTCGATGTTGTCGTAGTCCATCCCGAACAGCTCGTGGGCCTCGATCACCTCGAGGCCCTTGTTCATCAGCGTGGACGAGTCGATGGTGATCTTGGCGCCCATGTCCCACGTGGGGTGCTTGAGCGCGTCCTCCACCTGCACCAGCTCGAGCTCGGCCGGGGTCTTCCCCCGGAACGGCCCCCCGCTCGCGGTGAGCAGCACCCGCAGCACCTCGCGCGCCGTGCCGCTGCGGAGGCACTGGTAGACGGCGCTGTGCTCGGAGTCGACCGGCACGATCTCGCCGCCACCCCGCTGCCGGACCTCGTTCACCACCGGGCCGCCGGCGATGAGGCTCTCCTTGTTGGCCAACGCGAGCCGCTTGCCGTGCTCGAGCGCCGTGATCGTGACGGGCAGCCCCGCGAAACCCACCACCGCGTTCAGCACGACGTCGGCATCCGGGTGCGCGGCCAGCTCGGCGAGCGCGTCGGCGTCGTCGCCGCAGGTGCGGGCCCACTTCGGCTCCACGCCGAACTCGGCGGCCTGCGCGGCGAGCAGGTCCGCGTTGCGTCCGGCCGCGAGCGCGACCACCTCGTACTCGTGGCGGTGCGACCGGACGACGTCGAGCGCCTGGGTGCCGACCGAGCCGGTCGATCCCAGGATCGCGATGCGCTTCATCGGCCCACCGGAATCAGGTGACGATGTGGATCGCGACGTAGTACGCCGCGGGCAGCGCGAACAGCAGTGCGTCGAAGCGGTCGAGCACACCGCCGTGACCCGGCAGCAGGGTGCCGAGGTCCTTCACGCCGAGGTCGCGCTTGAGCATCGACTCGACGAGGTCGCCCAGGGGCGCAGTGATCGCGACCACGACCCCGAGGATCACGCCGTCGAACATGCCCCCCGCCTTCCAGCCACTGACGAACTGCACGACGAGGATGCCCATCACGAACGCCGCGGCCATGCCGCCGAGGAGGCCTTCCATCGTCTTGTTCGGGGAGATGCGGGGCATGAGCGGCGACCGGCCCATGGTGGAGCCGATGAACCAGCCGACGATGTCGTACGCGATCACGCAGAGCACGATGCCGAGGATGTAGCCCACGCCGTGGTCGGCGGCGAGGAGCAGGCCGGCGAAGGCCCCGAAGCAGCCGATGTAGGTGAACACCATCAGCGTGAGCGCGATGTTGACCACCGGGCGCGCCCGCATGACCTCGAACAGGTACCAGAGCATTGTGAACGCCACGACGAGGAAGATCATCATCGGAAACGCTTCGGTGCCGCGGTCGTACGCGATCGGCATGATCGCCACGCACCCGAGCAGCCCCACCAGCGTCGCGGTGTGGTAACCGGCCCGGCGCAGCGCCTCGTACAGTTCCGCTGCGGCGATCCCGACCACCGCGGTGGCGAGGATGAGCGTGGGCACGGCACCGAGGAAGAACGCGACCAGTGCGACGGCGGCCGCGATCGCGCCGGTGATGACGCGCTGAGGCGTGTCGGCGCCCGACGGGCCACCGCCACCGCCACCGCCGCCGGTGCGGCTGGGCTCCGGTACCCGGGGCGGCGGGCCCTCGAGCGAGCCGGCGGCCGCGGGGGCGGCCGGCTCCTGGTCCTCGGTCGGGTAGACGCCCGCGCCGAAGACCACCTCGTCCTCGATCTCGCGCCGGGTCTTGCGCCCGCGACCCGTGGACGCCTCGCGGGCCTCGCGTCGGGCCTTGCGGCTCATCGGCGGCTCGTCGGCGGCGGAGTCGGCGTACGGGTTCGCGCCGGACGTCTCGTCGAGCGCGCCCACGAGCGTCGAGTCGTCGTGGTCGAGCTCGCCGGCCTCGAAGTCGCCGGCGGCCCAGTCGCCGGCGTCGGTGCGGAAGCGCGGGGTGCTCCCGGTGAGCGCCGACCACGACTCGAGGTCGTCCGAGGTGTCATCCTCCAGGATGCGCGGCACCTCGCCGGTGGGCGGCTCGGTCCAGTGCGGGAGCGGCATCGAACCGCTCGGCTCACCGGTCGCGGCTCGGGGCGCGGCACCCGCGGACGACGCCGACCACGTGTCGTACTCGTCGTCGCCGGCTGCGAAGCTCGGGCGGCTCGGGTCGCCGGCCTCGGAACCGAGGATCCGGACACCCTCGCCGGTGGCCTCGCGGCTCCGGCGGGGTTGCTCGTCGTACTCGTCGTCGCGCCAGTCGGACACGGTCCCTCCTCGTCCCCGCCCCAGGCTAGAACCCGGCTCCGCCCGAGAGCGGGAGGCTGCTCCGGTGTTCGGACCCCTCAGACCGCGAGGAGCTCCTGCTCCTTGTGGTGGAGCAGCTCGTCGATGTCGGCCACGACCTTGTGGGTGAAGCCCTCGAGCTCCTTCTCGGCCCGTTCGAGCTCGTCGCGCGACAGGTCGCCGTCCTTCTCCAGGCCTTCGAGCTCGTGGCGGGCCTGGCGGCGGATGTTGCGCACCGCCACCTTGGCGTCCTCCGCCCGCTGCTTGACCACCTTGACCAGGTCCTTGCGGCGTTCCTCGGTGAGCGCCGGGAACACCAACCGGATGACCGTGCCGTCGTTGCCCGGGGTGATCCCGAGGTCGCTCGACTGGATGGCCTTCTCGATCGCCTTCATCGCCCCCTTGTCGTAGGGGGTGATCACGAGGACCCGGGGCTCGGGAACGCCGAACCCGGCGAGCTGCTGGAGCGGGACCTCGCTGCCGTAGTAGTCGACCCGGAGCTTCTCGACCAGGCTCGACGACGCCCGGCCGGTGCGCACCGCCGAGAACTCTTCCTTGAGGTGCGTGATCGCCTTCGCCATCTTGTCGTGGCAGTCGGTGACCACCATCTCGCGCATCTCCTGGCCCTGGTCGCTCACGATTCGTCTCCCGTCATCCGGCAGTGCTGACCACGGTGCCGATCGGCTCGCCCACCAGCGCGCGGCCGATGTTCCCCGGCGCGGTGACGTCGAACACGATGATCGGGAGGTGGTTGTCCATGCAGAAGGTGATGGCGGTGGAGTCCATCACCGCGAGCCGGCGGTTCAGCACCTCGAAGTGGCTGACCTCGGTGAGCTTCACCGCCGTGGGGTCGAGGCGGGGGTCGGCGGAGTACACGCCGTCGACGCCGGAGTGGGTGCCCTTGAGGATCGCCTCCGCCCCGATCTCCGCGGCCCGCAGCGCGGCCGTGGTGTCGGTGGTGAAGTACGGGTTCCCGGTTCCCGCGGCGAACACCACGACCCGCCCCTTCTCGAGGTGACGGATCGCCCGCAACGGGATGAACGGCTCGGCGACCTGGGCCATCGCGATGGCAGTCTGCACTCGGGTGGGCTGGCCGCACTTCTCGAGCGCATCCTGGAGCGCCAGGGCGTTGATCACCGTGGCGAGCATGCCCATGTAGTCCGCGCGAGCGCGGTCCATGCCGCGGTGCGCGCCGCTGGCCCCGCGCCAGATGTTGCCGCCACCCACCACGACAGCGATGTCGACGTTGAGGTCGCGGCGGGCCGCCGCGACCTCCTCGGCGATGCGCTGCACCACCACGGCGTCGATCCCGAAGCCCGCGGACTCGTCGGCGAAGGCTTCGCCCGAGAGCTTGAGCACCACACGTCGGTACTTGCTCTCGGTCATTCGTCTCCCCCGGGTCGCGGACGCTCGTGCGCGATCAGAACGGCTACTCGCCGATCTTGACGCGCGCGAACCGCCGAACCGTGGCATCCGCGCCCAGCGTCGCGAGGACCTGGGCGATGGTGGTCTTCGGCTCCTTCACGAACCCCTGCTCGAGGAGCACGTTCTCCTTGTAGAAGCCGCCGATCCGGCCCTCGACGATCTTCGGGATCGCCTGCTCGGGCTTGCCCTCGTTGCGGGTGAGCTCCTCGAACACCGCGCGCTCACGCTCGATGACCTCGGCGGGGACATCGTCGCGGTTGACGAACTGCGGAGCCGCCGACGCGATGTGCAGCGCGATGTCGTGGGCCACCTCTTGCGCCTTCGCGTCGGACGGGTCGACCCCGCCCAGCTCCACGAGCACGCCCATGATCCCGCGCTCGTTCTGCGTGTGCACGTAGCCGTCGAGGAGGCCGTCGGTGGTCTCGAACAGCACCACCCGCCCGATCGCGACGTTCTCGCCGAGCTTCGCCGCCATCTGGGTGACGTGCTCGCCGACCGTGCCGCCCTCGTACGCCAGCTCGGCCAGCTCGGCCTTGCCCTCCTGCACCGCGAGCTCGGCGAGGTCGCTCACCGCACCCTTGAAGTCGGCGCTCTTGGCCACGAAGTCCGTCTCGGCCGTCAGCTCCACGAGCGCACCCACGCCGCCCTCCACGAGGACGTCGATCGCACCCTGCTCGGCCGCGCGGCCGGCCCGCTTCGACGCACCCGCGAGGCCCTTGGACCGCAGCCAGTCCTTGGCCGCCTCCATGTCGCCGTCGGTCTCGGCCAACGCGTTCTTGCAGTCCATCATCCCGGCACCGGTCGCCTTGCGCAGCGCCGCGACGTCAGCCGCCTTGATCTCAGTCACCATTGCTCGCCTCACTGGTGGTCTCGACCAGGACTACGGCTTCCACTGCGTCGCCGTTCGGCTCGCTCGGGGCCGCGGGCTCGCTCGGGGCCTCGGCGGCCAGCTCGCTGGGGGCCGCGGGCTCGCTCGGGGCCTCGGCGGCCGGCTCGCTGGGGGCCGGCTCGTCCGTCTTGGCTTCCTTGGCTGCGGCGAGCCGCGCCTCGCGCTCGCGCTGGGCACGGGCGGCCTCGTCGCGGGCCCGGGCCTGCACGGCCTCGCGCTCGGCCTGCTCCTCGGGCGTGATCAACTTCGGTGGCTTCGGTGCGACGTCCTCGGCCTTGGTGCCCGGACGGGCCCCCCGCTTCTGCGCGATGAACTTGCCCTCCTCGACCGCGTCGGCGATCACCCGGCACATGAGGTTGGCCGAGCGGATCGCGTCATCGTTGCCGGGGATCACGAAGTCGATGAGGTCGGGGTCGCAGTTGGTGTCGACCACCGCCACCACGGGGATGCCGAGGCGGTTGGCCTCGGTCACCGCGATGTGCTCCTTCTTGGTGTCGATCACGAAGATCGCGTCGGGGAGCCGCTCCATGCGCCGGATGCCACCGAGGTTGCGGTCGAGCTTGTCGCGCTCGCGACGGAGCTTGAGCCCTTCCTTCTTGATCATCTGGTCGGCTTCGCCGGAGTTGACCATGCGCTCGAACTCGTGGAGCTTGGCCACGCGGGCGTGCACCGTCTGGAAGTTGGTGAGCATGCCGCCGAGCCAACGGAAGTTGACGTAGGGCATGCCGCATCGGTCGGCCTGGTTCCGGATCGGCTCCTGGGCTTGCTTCTTCGTGCCGACGAAGAGGATCGTGCCCCCCTCGGCGGAGGTCTTGCGGACGAACCGGTAGGCGGTGTCGATCCGCTCCAGGCTCTGCTGCAGGTCGATGATGTAGATGCCGTTGCGCTCGCCGAAGATGAACCTGCGCATCTTCGGGTTCCAGCGCCGGGTCTGGTGACCGAAGTGGACTCCGGCTTCCAGCATCTGCTTCATGGTGACGACGGC
>Ga0302322_100001026_pt1 | contig 22442 bp, 20 predicted proteins | sample Fen_T0_2_FD_203757 | JGI IMG/M metagenome (GOLD analysis project Ga0302322, IMG submission 203757) | Peat permafrost microbial communities from Stordalen Mire near Abisko, Sweden - Fen_T0_2 | ecosystem: Environmental > Terrestrial > Soil > Wetlands > Permafrost | place: Sweden: Abisko...
GCGCTCGCCGTGATGGGCATCGCCGCGATCGGCGCCGGCGAGGTCCCGGCCACCGCGGCCGAGAAGGCGAAGACCGCGCACGACGCCGGCGCGATGATCATGGACCTGGTGCGGAGCGGCGCCAACGCGCGGCGGTTCATGACCCCGACCTCGCTGCGCAACGCGATCGCCTCGGTGGCGGCGACCGCCGGATCGACCAACGCGGTCCTCCACCTGCTCGCGATCGCCCGCGAGGCGGGCGTGCCGCTGTCGATCGACGAGTTCGACGCGATCTCGGCCCGCACGCCGGTGATCGCCGATCTCAAGCCGGGCGGGCGCTACAACGCGGTCGATATGCACGCGGCCGGTGGCGTCGCGCTGCTGGTCCGCCGGATGCTCGAGATGAAGCTGCTCGAGGACGCGCCGACGGTCAGCGGCAAGTCGCTTGCCGCCGAGGCCCAGGCCGCCCGCGACAAGCCCGGACAGGACGTGATCCGCCCGGCCGGCGCGCCGGTCAAGTCGCGCGGCGGGTTCGCCATCCTGCGCGGCTCGCTCGCGCCCGAGGGCTGCGTCGTCAAGCTCGCCGGCCACGACCGCGAGCTCCACGAAGGCCCGGCGCGCGTGTTCGATACCGAGGAGGCCGCGATGGCCGCGGTGTCGAGCGGCGCGATCGTGGCCGGCGACGTCGTGGTGATCCGCAACGAGGGGCCGCGCGGCGGCCCGGGCATGCGCGAGATGCTCGCGGTGACCGGCGCGATCGTCGGCGCCGGGCTGTCCGACGACGTCGCGCTCATCACCGATGGCCGGTTCAGCGGCGCGACCCACGGCTTCATGGTGGGGCACATCTGTCCCGAGGCCGCCGAAGGCGGACCGATCGGCCTGGTCCGCGATGGCGACCCGATCCGGATCGACGTCGCCAGGCGGCGGCTCGATGTCCTGGCCGATCTCTCGGCGCGCACCCGCGCCCCGCGCCCGCCGCGCACGTTGATCGGCGTGATGCGCAAGTACGCGGCGTCGGTCTCGAGCGCCTCGGAAGGCGCGATCACCTCGGACGTGACGGCGTGGAGGTCCCATGAGTAACCCCGGAGATAGTAGTAGTCCCAGCCCCAGGCCGTTGACCGGCGCCGAGATCCTGTGGGAGGCGCTGGTCGCCGAGAACGTCGAGGTGGTGTTTGGCTATCCGGGCGGGGCGGTCATGCCGATCTACGACGCGATGCTCAAGTACAACGATCGCATCCGCCACGTGCTGGTGCGCCACGAGCAAGGCGCCGCGCACATGGCCGATGGCTACGCCCGGGCGTCGGGCAGGGTCGGCGTCGCGCTCGCGACCAGCGGCCCGGGCGCAACCAACCTGGTCACCGGGATCGCCACGGCGATGATGGACTCGGTGCCGGTGGTGTTCATCACCGGCCAGGTGTCGTCGGCGCTGCTCGGCACCGACGGCTTCCAGGAGACCGACGTGACCGGCGTGACCCTGCCGATCACCAAGCACAACTACCTGTGCACCACGGTCGACGAGATCGCGCCGACGATCCGCGAGGCGTTCTTCCTCGCGCGCAGCGGGCGCCCCGGCCCGGTGCTGGTCGATATCTGCAAGGACGCGCAGCAGGCGATGGGCACCTGGAGCGCGCCGTCGGGCACGCCCCGGCTGCCCGGCTACCGGCCGTCGCCGCACGCCACCGACGATCTGCTCGGCGAGGCCGCGTACCTCATCGACCACGCCGAGCGCCCGCTCGTGCTCGCCGGCTACGGCATCATCAAGGCGGAGGCCGGCGAGCTGCTGCGCGCGTTCGTCGAGAAGACCCACGTGCCGGTGGCCTCGACGCTGCTCGGCCTCGGCGGCTTCCCGGCGAGCCACCCGCTCGCGCTCGGCATGATGGGCATGCACGGCGAGTCGTGGGTCAACCACGCGATCCAGGAGGCCGATCTCCTGATCGCGCTCGGCATGCGGTTCGATGACCGCGTCACCGGCAAGCTCGCGAGCTACGCGCCCCGCGCGCGCAAGATCCACGTCGAGATCGATCGCAGCGAGATCAACAAGAACGTCAAGGTCGACGTCGCGCTGATCGACGACGTCGGCCGCGTGCTCACCGCGCTGACCCCGCGGGTCGCCGCGCGCCGCCGCGAGCCGTGGGCCGCGCGGATCGCGCAGATGAAGGGCGACGGCGCGGTGCGCGACATCGTCGGTCTGCCCGACGAGGGCCGGCTCTACGCGGCGCACGTGATCCACGATCTGTGGCGGCTGACCGGCGGCCACGCGCTGGTCGTCACCGACGTCGGCCAGCACCAGATGTGGGAGGCCCAGTACTACAAGCACGATCACCCGCGCAAGCTCGTGACCTCCGGGGGCCTGGGCACGATGGGGTTCGCCCTGCCCGCCGCGATCGGCGCGCGGTTCGCCTGTCCCGATGACGAGGTCTGGGTGATCGCCGGCGATGGCGGGTTCCAGATGACGGCGTGCGAGCTGTCGACCGCCGCCCAGGAGGGCGTCAAGGTCAACATCGCCATCATCAACAATGGCTATCTCGGCATGGTCCGTCAGTGGCAGCAGTTCTTCTACGGCGGGCGCTACGCCGCGACGCCGATGCGGTCGCCTGACTTCGTCAAGCTCGCCGAGGCCCACGGCCTGACCGGCATGCGGGTGACCCGGCGCGCCGAGGTCGAGGCCACGGTGCGCGCGGCGCAACAGACCGCCGGCACGGTGGTGATCGACTTCCGCGTCGAGCAGGAGGACTCGGTCTACCCGATGGTGCCGAGCGGCGCCGACCTCGCCGAGATGATCCGCCGCCCCCCGCCCCCGAGCCCGCTCGTCGAGACCGCGGAGGATCCATGACCAGCTCGCCGTCCACCGTGAAGACCCACACGATCATCGCGCACGTCGAGGACAAGCCCGGCGTGCTCAACCGGATCACCTCGCTGGTCCGCCGCCGCGGCTACAACATCACGTCGCTGACCGTCGGCCGCACGGCCGAGCCCGGGGTGTCGCGGCTCACCGTCGTGATCGACGCCGACGACGATACCGCCCGCCGGATCGAGGCCAACCTCTACAAGCTGGTCAACGTCCTGCTGGTCGAGGACGTCACGTTTGCCCCGCTCACCTCGCGCGAGCTCGCGCTGATCAAGGTCCGCGCCAGCACCGAGACCCGGCCCCGCGTGCTGCAGGTCTGCGAGGTGTTCGGCGCGCGGATCGTCGACATGACCGCCGACATGCTCACCGTCGAGCTGACCTCGGCGCCCGACCGGATCGACGACCTCGTCGGCGTGCTGCGCGCCGAGGGCATCGTCGAGATGGTGCGCACCGGCGTGGTCGCGATGGCCCGCGGCGAGCGCAACCCGATTCCCCACACCCACGCAGAAACCTCGCCCCAGAACGCCCCACAGGAGCAACAGCCATGGCCCGAATCTTCTACGACCGCGACGCCGATCTCGGCTTGATCCAGCACAAGAAGGTGGCCGTCATCGGCTACGGCTCGCAGGGCCACGCGCACGCGCTGAACCTGCGCGACTCCGGCGTCGAGGTCCGCGTCGGCCTGGCGCCGAACTCCAAGCGCGCGTCGGTCGCCCAGGCGGCCGGGCTCACCGTCGGCTCCGCGAGCGAAGTCGCCGCGTGGTGCGACGTCCTGATGCTGGTCGCGCCGGATACCGCGCAGGCCGCGATCTGGCACGAGAGCATCGCGCCGCACTTCACCGAGGGCAGCGGCAAGACCCTGCTGTTCGCCCACGGCTTCAACATCCACTACGAGACGATCGTCCCGCCCAAGGGCGTCGACGTCGCGCTGATCGCGCCCAAGGCCCCGGGCCACCGCGTCCGCGAGACCTTCAAGGAGGGCGGCGGCACCCCCGCGCTGGTCGCCGTGCACCCGGCGTCGTCCAAGGCCGCCCACGCGCTCGCGCTGTCGTACGCGGCGGCGCTCGGCTGCACCCGCGCCGGCGTGCTCGAGACCACGTTCGGCGAGGAGACCGAGACCGATCTGTTCGGCGAGCAGGCCGTGTTGTGCGGTGGCGTCTCGGCGCTGGTCAAGGCCGGGTTCGAGACCCTCACCGCCGCCGGCTACCAGCCCGAGATCGCGTACTTCGAGTGCCTGCACGAGCTCAAGCTGATCGTCGATCTCATGTACCGCGGCGGCCTCAACTACATGCGCTACTCGGTGTCGGACACCGCCGAGTGGGGCGACTACACCGCGGGCGACAAGGTGATCGGCGCCGAGGCCAAGGCGGTGATGCAGAAGCTGCTCGCCGACATCAAGAACGGCACGTTCGCCAAGGCGTGGATCGCCGAGGTCGCCAGCGGCGCGCCCAACTTCAAGGCGCGCCGCCGCGCCGAGCAGGACCAGCCGCTCGAGGCCGTCGGCGCGCGGTTGCGCTCGATGATGCCGTTCCTCGACCCGGTCACCGTGAAGCCAGGAGAGTGAGCGCCATGACGAGCGATGTAGTCGTAGAAGGCAATTACGTTCGAATCTTCGACACCACGCTGCGCGATGGCGAGCAGGCGCCGGGCGCCACGATGACGTCGCGCGAGAAGCTCGAGGTCGCCCGCGCGCTCGCGCGGCTCGGCGTCGACGTGATCGAGGCCGGGTTCCCGGCGGCGTCGCCCGATGATCTCGAGGCGGTCGCGACGATCGCCCGCGAGGTCGGCCGCACGCCGCCCGAGGTTGGCGGCAGCAGCGGCGGGCAGCGCCAGGCCCCGATCATCGCGGGCCTCGCGCGCGCGACCAAGCTCGACATCGATCGCGCGTGGCAAGGCGTCAAGGCGGCGCTGCGCCCGCGGATCCACACGTTCCTCGCGACCAGCGACCTCCACCTCGAGCACAAGCTGCGGATGACCCGCGCCGACGTCAAGGCGCGCGTCGCCGAGATGGTGAGCCACGCCCGGTCGTACTGCGAGGACGTCGAGTTCTCGCCGGAGGACGCCGGCCGCAGCGACCCCGCGTTCCTCTACGAGGTGCTCGAGATCGCGATCGCCGCGGGCGCGACCACGCTCAACATCCCCGACACCGTCGGCTACACGATGCCCGATGAGTTCGGCGCGCTGATCGCCGGGATCCGCGGCAACGTCCCGGGCGTCGATCGTGTCGTCCTCTCGGTGCACTGTCACGACGACCTCGGGCTCGCGGTGGCCAACACGCTCGCCGGCCTGCGCGCCGGGGCCCGCCAGGCCGAGGTCGCGGTCAACGGCATCGGCGAGCGCGCCGGGAACTGCTCGCTCGAGGAGGTCGTGATGGCGCTGCGCACGCGGCGCCCGCTGCTCCAGCTCGATACCGGCGTCGACACCACCCAGCTGACCCGGGTCTCGAAGCTGGTCTCGACGTGTACCGGCTTCCTGGTGCCGCCCAACAAGGCGATCGTCGGCGCGAACGCGTTCGCCCACGAGTCCGGCATCCACCAGGACGGCATGATGAAGAACCAGGCGACCTACGAGATCATGCGGCCCGAGGCGGTCGGCGCGGTCGGCACCCGCCTGGTGCTCGGCAAGCACTCGGGGCGCCACGCGTTCGGCGATCAGCTCGGCGCGCTCGGGTTCCCGCTCGAGGGCGAGGCGCTCGACCGCGCGTTCGAGCGGTTCAAGGCGCTGGCCGATCGCAAGAAGCACATCGGCGAGGCCGATCTGCTCGCGCTGGTCTCCGACGAGCGCGGCGACGCCAAGCCGCACTTCACGCTCGACGGGCTCCAGGTCGGCTGCGGCACCACCGGCATGCCGACCGCCACGGTCCGGCTGCGCGGCCCCGATGGCCGGCTCGCCGTCCAGGCCGCGATCGGCACCGGCCCGGTCGACGCCGCGTTCAAGGCGATCGATGGCATCATCGGCGCGGGCGTCGTGCTGCTCGAGTACCAGGTCCACTCGGTCACCGAGGGCATCGACGCGCTCGGCGAGGTCAGCGTCCGGGTGCGCGCGACCGACGCCGCGTCGCGCCGGTCGACCAGCGCGCAGGCCGAGGGCCGGCCCCGCGTGATCCACGGCCACGGCGCCGACACCGACATCGTGGTCGCGAGCGCCAAGGCGTACCTGGCGGCGCTCAACCGCGTGCTCGACGACGCCGCGGTCACGACCGCGGTGCCGCCGCCGGCGCGCGCGCCCCGGGAGCTGCCGCTATGACCGACGCCAACCGAGCGAGCGCCGGGGACGCCCGCGATCCCCAGGCCCGCGGGACGAGCGCCGCCAGGCCGCGCACGCTGTTCGACAAGATCTGGGACGCCCACGTGGTCGCCCAGCCCGACGGCGCGCCCACCGTGCTCTACGTCGACCTCCACCTGGTCCACGAGGTGACCTCGCCCCAGGCGTTCTCCGGGCTGCGCGAGCGCGGGCTGCGCGTCCGGCGCCCGGACAAAACGGTCGCGACCATGGATCACTCGACGCCGACCCGGCCGGGCGGCCTCGCGATCGCCGACGATCAGGCGCGCGCCCAGGTCCGCCAGCTCGAGCGCAACTGCGCCGAGTTCGGGATCAAGCTCCACGAGCTCGGCTCGGCCGGCCACGGCATCGTCCACGTGATCGGCCCCGAGCTGGGGCTGACCCAGCCGGGCAAGACGATCGTGTGCGGCGACTCGCACACCTCGACCCACGGCGCGTTCGGCGCGCTGGCGTTCGGCATCGGCACCAGCGAGGTCGAGCACGTGCTCGCGACCCAGTGCCTGCTGCAGCGCCGGCCCAAGACGATGCGGGTGACGTTCGACGGCAGGCCGGCCGCCGGGGTCACCGCCAAGGATCTGATCCTCGCGCTGATCGCCGAGCTCGGCGTCGGCGGCGCCACCGGTCACGTGCTCGAGTACGCCGGCGAGGCGATCCGCGCGCTCGACATGGACGGCCGGATGACGGTCTGCAACATGTCGATCGAGGCGGGCGCGCGCGCCGGGATGATCGCGCCCGACGACACCACGTTCGCCTACCTCGCGGGCCGCGCGCACGCGCCGAGCAGCATGGCGTGGGACCGCGCGGTCGACGCGTGGCGCACGCTGGTGACCGACGACGGCGCGGTGTTCGACCGCGAGCTGCGGATCGACGCCAGCCAGATCGAGCCGATGATCACCTGGGGCACCAACCCCGGCCACGGCATCGGGATCTCGCAGCAGGTGCCAGATCCCGCGGCGGCGACCGACCCGGGCGTCCGGGCCGCGCTCGAGAGCGCGCTGCACTACACCCAGGTCGCCGCCGGCCACTCGCTGATCGGCACCAAGGTCGACGTCGTGTTCGTTGGCTCGTGTACCAACTCGCGGATCAGCGACCTCCGCGCCGCGGCGCAGATCGTGTTTGGCCGCCACGTCGCGCCCGGCGTCCGCATGCTCGTGGTCCCCGGCAGCGCGGCGATCAAGGCCGCCGCCGAGGCCGAGGGGCTCGATCGCGTGTTCCTCGACGCCGGCGCCGAGTGGCGCGAGCCGGGCTGTTCGATGTGCATCGCGATGAACGGCGACCAGCTGGCGCCTGGCCAGCTTGCGGTCTCGACCTCGAACCGCAACTTCGAGGGCCGCCAGGGCCGCGGCAGCCGCACGCTCCTGGCCTCGCCGCTGACCGCGGCCGCGGCGGCGGTCACCGGCTGTGTCACCGACCCACGCACCCTCGCGCCGCTCGGCGATCGGAGGTTCGCATGACCGCTCCCCGGTTCACCCAGCTGACGTCGCGCACCGTGGCGATCCTCGACAACGACATCGACACCGACCAGATCATCCCGGCGCGCTACCTGAAGGGCACCGACAAGGCCGGGCTCGCCGACGCGCTGTTCGCCGACTGGCGGACGCGCCCGGGGTTTCCGATCGGCACGCCGGCCGCGGCGGGCGCGCAGATCTTGATCGCCGGCCACAACTTCGCGTGCGGCTCGTCGCGCGAGCACGCGCCCTGGGCGCTGGTCGCCGGCGGGTTCCGCGCGGTGATCTCGACGTCGTTCGCCGACATCTTCCGCGGCAACGCGCTCAAGAATGGCCTCGTCCCGGTGGTCGTCCCCCCGGCGGTCCACGCGGCGCTCACCCAGGCGCGCGCCGCCGATCCGGCGCTCGAGGTCACGATCGACCTCGCGGCGCAGCAGCTCCGGGTCCCCGGCGCGCCGGCGACGCCGTTCACGGTCGACGCGTTCGCCAGGCGCTGCCTGCTCGATGGCGTCGACGAGCTCGGCTTCCTGCTCCAGCACCTCCCCGAGATCGAAGCGTATGAGCGCCGGCGCTGAACCGGTGCCGGACCGCGTGCCGGATCGCGCGACCGACGCCGTGACCGACCGCGTGACGGTGTACGACACCACGCTGCGCGACGGCGCGCAGCGCGAGGGCATCTCGTGGTCGCTCGAGGACAAGCTGCGCATCGTGCGGAGGCTCGACGCGCTCGGCGTCGATCTGATCGAGGCGGGCTGGCCGGGCTCCAACCCCAAAGACGCCCAGCTGTTCGCGCGGGCCCAGCAGCTGGGGCTGCGCCACGCCCAGCTCGCGGCGTTCGGCGCCACCCGGCGCGCCGGGATCCCCACCGAGGACGATCCCCAGGTCCAGGCGCTGCTCGACGCCGGGACCGCCGTGTGCACGATCTTCGGCAAGAGCTCGACCCTGCACGTGCGCGAGGTCCTGCGCACGCCGCTCGACGAGAACCTCGCGATGATCGGCCAGACCGTGGCGCGGCTCGTCGCGGCCGGCCGCCGCGTGATCTACGACGCCGAGCACTTCTTCGATGGCTACCAGCTCGATCCGTCGTACGCGATCGCGACGCTCGAAGCGGCGGCTCGCGCCGGCGCCCGGACCCTGGTCCTGTGCGATACCAACGGCGGCACGATGCCGTGGCGGATCTACGACGTCGTGCGGATCGTGCGCGAGCACGTCGCCGCCCCGCTCGGCATCCACGCGCACGACGACGCGGGCTGCGGGGTCGCCAACTCGCTGTCGGCGATCCGCGCCGGCGCGCGCCACGTCCAGGGCACGATCAACGGCTACGGCGAGCGCTGCGGCAACGCCAACCTGTGCGCCGTGCTGCCCGGCATCGAGCTCAAGCTCGGGCTCGCCGCGCTGCCGCCGGGCCGGCTCGCCGAGCTGCCCGATCTCGCGCGCACGGTCGCCGAGCTCGCCAACCTGGCGCCCGACGAGCACATGCCCTACGTCGGCCGCTCGGCGTTCGCCCACAAGGGCGGCGTCCACGTCGCGGCGATCCGCCGGGCGCCCCAGAGCTACCAGCACATCGATCCAGCGCTGGTCGGCAACACGTGCCGCATCGTGGTCAGCGAGCTCTCGGGCCGTGCCAACCTGCTCGCCCGCGCCGACGAGCTCGGCCTGACCGACGCCGGATCGGCCGCGACCGGCGCGCTCGCCGCGATCAAGCAGCGCGAGGCGCGCGGCGCCGCGTTCGAGGCCGCGGACGCCTCGGTCGCGCTTTTGCTGCGCCGCCACGCCCCCGACTACGTCCCGCCGTTCCAGCTGGTCGAGTACCGCGTGCTCACCTCGAGCCCGGGCTCGGCCGCCGCCAGCGCCGCCGGCGGCCACACCGCCGAGGCCACGGTCAAGCTGCAGATCGCAGGCCGCGTGATCCACACCGCGGCCGAGGGCGACGGCCCGGTCCACGCGCTCGACGCGGCGCTGCGCAAGGCGCTGCTGCCATCGTTCCCCGGCGTCGCGGACATCGCGCTCGCCGACTACAAGGTCCGCATCCTCGACGGCAGCGCCGGCACCAGCGCCGTCACCCGCGTGCTCATCGATTTCACCGACGGAGAGCGTGGGTGGTCCACCGTCGGCGCGTCGGCCTCGATCCTCGAGGCCACGTGGACCGCGCTCGCCGACGGCATCGAGTTCGGCATCGCAACCGCGGCCCAGCCGGCCGCACATCGCACGGAGCTACACGCATGAAGGCCACGATCGTCCTACTCCCTGGTGATGGCATCGGCCCCGAGGTCGTCGACCAAGCGCGACGCGTCCTCGAGGCGGTCGCGCAGCTGTTCGGCCACCGGTTCGTGTTCGAGGACCACCTGATCGGCGGCGCCTCGATCGACGCGCGCGGCACCGCGCTGGCCGACGACGCGCTCGCGGCGTGTCGCCAGGCCGACGCGATCCTGCTCGGCGCCGTCGGCGGACCCAGGTGGGACGATCCGAACGCCAAGGTCCGCCCCGAGCAGGGCCTGCTCGGCCTGCGCAAGGCGCTCGGCCTGTGGGCGAACCTGCGGCCGGTCAAGCCGTACGCCGAGCTCGCCGACTGCTCGCCGCTGCGCCCCGAGCGGCTGGTCGGCGTCGACGTGCTGGTGATCCGCGAGCTGACCGGCGGGCTGTACTTCGGCAAGCGCGGCCGCGACGAGGTCGATGGCAAGCGCCGCGCGTTCGATACGCTCGAGTACACCGACCACGAGATCTCGCGGGTCGTCGACCTCGCGTTCAAGCTCGCGCGCGGCCGCCGCCGCCACGTCACGTCGATCGACAAGGCCAACGTGATCGAGACCTCGCGGCTGTGGCGCCAGGTCACCACCGAGGTCGCCAGGAACTACGCCGACGTCAAGCTCGAGCACCAGCTGGTCGACTCGGCGGCGATGCGCCTGATCACCGCGCCCGCCTCGTTCGACGTGGTCGTCACCGAGAACATGTTCGGCGACATCCTGACCGACGAGGCCTCGGTGCTCGCCGGCTCGCTCGGCCTGTGTCCCAGCGCGTCGCTCGGCGACGGCAAGTGCGGCCTCTACGAGCCGATCCACGGCTCGGCCCCCGACATCGCCAACCAGGGGATCGCCAACCCGATCGGCACGATCCTCAGCGCCGCGATGCTGCTGCGCCACTCGCTCGATCTCGAGGCCGAGGCGCGCGCGGTCGAGAAGGCGGTCGCCGCGACCATCGCGGCGGGCTTCCGCACCGCCGACATCGCGCCCGCCGGCAGCGCCGGCGAGGTCGTGCCGACCTCGCGGATGGGCGCGGCGATCCGCGACCACCTCGACGACCACGCCGTGGTCGACCAGGTGTACGGCTACCTCGCCAACCGCGAGCGCTACTGAAGATCGTAGAGCTGCTGGAGGTAGTGCGCCATCGCCTCGTCGCGATGGCTGCCGATCACCTCGAGCTCGGGCAGCGCCGCCTTCACGCGCGGTGAGGCGTTGCCCATGACCAGCGCCTTGCCGGCGAGCCGGAGCATCTGCAGATCGTTCATGCCGTCGCCGAACGCGAGGCACTCGGCCGGCGTCACGCCGTTGCCCTCGAGCCACGCCGCCAGCGCGCGCCCCTTGTGGACGTTCGCCGCGGTGACCTCGAGGCAATCGGCCAGCGAGTAGGCGTAGCTGACGCGATCGCCGAACTCGGTCTGCAGATCGCGCTCGATCGCCTGCAGCGCCGGGAGCTCGCCGATGTAGAACACCTTGGCCACGCCCGGGGGAGCCCGCCACGGCGAGACGATCCGGTGGGCGAGGCCGGTGTCGATCGCGCCTTGCGGCCGCGGCACCACGTGGTCGACCAGCCACTCCTCGTCGGTGTAGACGTTGAGCATCGTGCCGCGGACCAGCGCGGGGTGGCCGAGCTCGGCGACCAGCTCCGGCGGCAGATCCTGACGATAGGTCACGTGGCTGGCCGTATCGTGGACGCGCGCGCCGTTGCACGCGATCAGGTCGCCGGCGACCCCGAGCTGCGCGCGAATCGCCGTCACCTCGCGGTAGTGACGGCCGGTGGCGATCACGAAGCGCACGCCGCGCTCGACCACGGCGCGGACGATCGCGGCGCTGAAGCGCCCGACCCGATGGTGGCCGTCGAGCAGCGTGCCGTCGAGGTCACAGGCGATCACCTTGTACGAGCCGGTCATCGCGACATGCATAGCGCGGATGACCCGCGTGGTGGCGCATCGAGTACGATGCCGGCATCGTGTTCTTGCTCCACCCGCCGATCGCGCCGTGGCTCCTCCGGGGACCGGACGGATGTCACGTCTCGCTGTTGTGCGGCGGGCCGGCCCCCGCGTTCGTCTACCTGCGCGGCGATCCCGATAACGAAGAGCTGCTCGTCGCGATGCAGCCGGTCGGCACGGTCAACGGGCTGCTCCGGTTCGAGGCCGCGCTGCCGTGGGACCCGGGCAACACGACGACGCACTACGCGTTCAAGGTGCTCTACGCCGACCGCCAGGTCTGGCTCGCCGCCGATGGCACCCGCGCGCACCCGCCGCCGCGCGAGGTGCAGTTCCGGGTGTGCCGCGATCACCAGCCGCCGCCGTGGGTCGCCGACCAGATCGCGTATCAGATCTTCCCCGACAGGTTCTGCCAGGGCGACCCGGCGCTGGCGGTCGAGACCGACGAGTACGTCTACGGCGACGGGCAGTGGCGGGTCGTGCAAAAGCCGTGGGGCGCGCCGATCGATCGCAGCATCGGCGCGACCGCGTTCTACGGCGGCGACCTCGTCGGTGTCCGCCACAAGCTCGACTACCTGCGCGACGAGCTCGGCGCGACCATGCTGTACCTGAACCCGATCTTCACGTCGGGCAGCAACCACAAGTACGACACCGAGGACTACGAGCACGTCGATCGCCACCTCGGCGGCGACGCCGCGCTGGCCGAGCTCGCCGGCGCGCTGCGCGACCGCGGCATGCGGCTCGTGCTCGACGCCGTGGTCAATCACACCGGCGCCAACCATCCATGGTTCAACCGGTTCGGGCGCCACCCCGAGCCCGGCGCCTACCAATCGACCCGCTCGCCGTGGCGGTCGTGGTACGCGTTCGACGCGGACGGCAACTACCTCGGCTGGAAGGGCCACGGCTCGCTGCCGGTGCTCGACCTCGCCGACCCGGGCGTCCAGGACATGTTCTACCGCGGCCGGGACGCGATCCTGCGGCGCTGGATGCGCCCGCCCTACTCGATCGACGGCTGGCGGTTCGACGTCGTCCACATGATCGGCGAGGGCGCCGGCGCGCTCCACAACGCGCGCTATGTCCGCGAGCTGCGCCGCACGCTGCGCGAGGAGAACCCGGCGGCCTACGTGCTCGGCGAGCACTTCAGCGAGGCGACGCGCTGGTTGCAGGGCGATCAGGAGGATGGCGCGATGAACTACCACGGCTTCGCCCAGCCGGTGCGCGCGTGGCTCGCCGGGCGCGACGTGTTCAACCATCCCGCCCGGATCTCGACGGCCGAGCTCGAGCGCTGGTGGTCCGGCGCGCGCGCCCGCATCCCCTACGCCAACCAGCTCGCCCAGCTGAACCTGCTCGACAGCCACGACACCTCGCGGCTGCTCACCGCGCTCGAGGGCGACACCCGCCGGATGCAGCTCGCGGTGACCTTGCTGTTCACCTACGCGGGCGTACCGTCGATCTACTACGGCGACGAGATCGGCCTCGAGGGGGGCGACGACCCCGAGTGCCGGCGCTGCTTCGACTGGGACCGCGCGCACTGGAACACCGAGCTCCACGCCCACTACCGCCAGCTGATCGCCTGGCGCCGCGACCGGCTCGAGCTGCGCCGCGGCGCCTACCAGACGCTCGCCGTCGCCGCCGACGCGATCGTGTTCGCGCGCTACGTCGAGCGCTCGGTCACGCTGGTCGCGGTCAACCGCGGGGCCCAGTCGGTCACGATCGCGCTGCCGCTCGGCGAGTTGCCGCTCGAGATCGCCGGCTGGCGGGCCTCCGACGGCCAGACGATCGCGCCGCCCGAGCGCCTCGAGCTGCCGGCCTTCGGCCAGCTGCTCGTGTTCGGCGATTGACCAGGGCTTTTCCGCCGCGCGCGGATCCACGCTCGGCGACTTCGATCCGCTGCGAGCGGCGACGACTACCGCGTAGCTTCGAGGCGCAATCCGCGTTCAATGATTTCGATCCCTTGTGGGGAGAATTGAAATTGGCTTGCATTCTCGAGTTAAGCGCGCTGCCGATTGACCATCGTACATCCACGCATGCGTGGGCGTCGTCGCGCGTGCTCGCGAGACTCGCGCGCGACGCGACGGCATCAATGGCAGTTTGTTTCACCCACGCGGCGTCCCGTCAGCAATCGTCCCGCGACCATACGCCGCAGGGCTTTGTTCAAATCGCGCGCTGAACAAGACTCGTGTGTTGCAACTCGAGTGCGCTCAGCGTTTCACCGGGGTACACAGATATTTCGCATGCGCCGCGTGCGTGAGTACGGAATTCGCAACCAGCCACTGCGCCACCCTGCGCGAATGTGAAAAGATGTCTTCGATGTTGTTACCCATTGCCGCGGCGCTGCTCGCGGTCGCCACCGTGGCCTGCGGGACGACGCCGGACGACCGGCCCGCGACGTTCGAGTACATCACGCTCGAGGTCCTCGCGCCGTCGTGCGGCACCGTGGCGTGCCACTCGACCACGACCAAGACCGAGGGCTACGCGTTCGACACGCTCGACGCGGCGCGCGCTTCGCTGCGCAGGCTGGTCGCCCCCGGCCAGCCGGACGGCTCGCTGATCAACGACGTGCTCACGTCGAGCCGGAAGCGCATGCCGCCCGACGCCCCGCTGGCCGACGAGGACATCGCGCTCATCCAGAAGTGGATCACGGCCGGAGCACAGGGGCTCTGACATGCGAACCCTCCTGGTCGTCGGCCTCGCGCTCGCGGGGCTCGTCACGCACGCCCACGCCTATCCGCAGTACCAGGTCAGCCGCGATGCCACGTGCACCGGCTGCCACGTATCACCGGCCGGCGGGGGCATCCTCAACGAAAACGGCCTCGCGGTCAGCGAGTCCACCGCCCAGTGGAGCGGCGGCTCGTCGGCGTTTCTTCACGGCGCGATCCCGCCGCCGGACTGGCTCCAGCTCGGCGGCGACGTTCGCGCGGCCGCCGGCCTGGTCGGGATCCGCGAGCTCAGCGCGGCCGCGTACCCGATGCAGGCCGAGGTCTACGCGTCCGCCGGGGGCCGCGGCTTCACCCTGAACGTCGCCGGTGGCCTGCGCTCGCCACAGGAAGGCGGCAGCGCCACCCACGTGCTGTGGTCGCGCGAGCATTACGCGATGTGGCAGTCGGGCGGGCCCTACGGCGTGTTCGTGCGCGTGGGTCGGTTCATGCCGGTGTACGGCCTCCGGCTCGCCGAGCACGCCATCTACACCGAGCGCTACGGCGGCCTGCCGCTCTACGGCGAGGCGTACGGCGCCGCGATCGAGTACGTGACCCGCGAGTTCGAGGTCCACGCCACGGGGTTCATCCACGACTCGATCGCGGACGCGGTCGAGCACGGCGACGGCGGCGCCCTGTACGCCGAGGCACGCCTCGGCGAGCACGCCGCGATCGGCGTCGAGGGCAAGTACTCCGCGAGCTCCGATCTGCATTCGACCTACGCCGGCGCCACCGGCAAGCTCTACCTGGCGGGCCCCGAGCTCCTGCTCCAGGCCGAGGCCGAGCTGGTCCACGATGAAGTCGTCGCCGGCGGCACGGCCAACAAGCTGCTCGGGTACCTGCTCGCGACCCATCCGGTGGCCGATGGCTGGCTGGTCGACCTCGGCGTCGGCCACTACACCGAGAACACGGCGGTCGCCGGGCTCTATCGCGATGCCCTCGACATGAACCTCCACTGGTTCGCGACCTCGCACAACGAGCTCCTCCTCACCACACGCCTCGAGCTGCTCGATCACGGCACCGGCCCGGTGGGCGGCTACGCGCTGATCCAGCTGCATTACCGGCTCTGACGAGCCCGCGCGCCGCGGGGCCCGATCAGGTCAGCTCGCGGTAGAACACGGTCGTGCTGCACAGGCCGCCGTTGGGCCAAAGCGCGTACGCGGGGATGTCGCCGACGCGCACCCAGCCGAGCCGCGCGTACAGCCGCGAGGCGGCGCTGTCGGTGACGGTGTCGAGCACCAGCAGCGTGCGTCCCGCCTCGCGCGCGGCCTGTTCCGCCGCGCGCATCAGCGCCTCCCCCAGCCCGCGGCGACGCGCCTTTGGCTTGACCTGCATCTTGGCGATCTCGCCGCGGTGCGGCTGGTTGTCAGGCATCGCGAGCACCACCTGCACCGTGCCCACGATCTCGCCGCCGGGATCCTCGGCGATCAAGAGGATGCGCTCGCCGCGGTCGGCGGCGGCCTGGCAGCCGCGCCAGAACGCGACCGCCTTGTCGCGCGGCAGCGGCAGCATGAAGCCGACCGACGCGCCGCCCCCGACGGTCTCGAGCAGCACCTCGGCTAGCCCCTCAGCCTCGGCAGGGTCGGAGGTCGCGCGGCGGATGGCAAACGGCTCGGTCATGTGGCTCTCCGTTGGTTGCGCCCAGGTGCCCGGTGAGGCGGCACCCGCACATCATGCCGCACGCCGCGCCCCAGCACACGCGCCGCGCGCGAGCAACGAGCCCGGCCGCCGCCGCGATCACCAAACGAACTTGCCTGCGACGGCGCGTCGATCACGTCGCTGCGCCCACCGAGCACGAAACGAACCCAGCCAGGTGTGAACCTGGCGACGTCGATGCCCGTGTTGCGGAGGAGCCGACACTGCTTGAGAGGGTCGACCAGAATACGTCCGGGTAGGCCGGGCAGCGACGGTCGCCCCGACCCGGAGGATCTCGACGCTTTGCCGACGACGTTGTGCTTGACGGCAACGCGGAGACGCACGTCGACCTCGACCTCGACGTCGACCTTGCCCCCAAGCGTTGAGGTTGACGGCAGCGAAGCGGTACGTGGACGTCTGCCCCCACCGTCGACCTCGACCCGCGTCACTGTCGCAATATGGCGATTTGCGGAGAGGTCTACGTGCAACGTCGAGGATGGAGTCGACGACTACGTACCGCTTCGCTGCCGTCAAGGATCAACGTTTCGCGACAAGTCAAGGTCAAGGTCTCGCACGGGAGCGCACTCAACGCGCAGCGTGTCGGAGCTCATCCCATTTGTATATCACCACTACCGCCGAGCATTTTCCAATAGCACTCCACGAGCCCATCCAACGGCTCGATCCTCGTTGTCAAGTGTCAAACGAAATGAGTCCCATGGCGCGATGTTCCGCCAATCAGGAGACATCCCAAGCCATGGAAGCACCGAAACATACTCATCACATTGCGTAACGATTGCCGCATCGACCAGACTCGCTATTTGCTCCTGGAGTAGCCTTTTACTGTGGGTCTATCAACATACTGCATCGGATCCCCTGCTATTGAAAATGCTCCAATAGGTCGCGGAACTGACCGAGCGGAGCACGGTGCCGGTGATCGTGGGGCACTGGGCCTCGTCACAGTCCGTGTGACTGGGGCGAGCCGGGCGCTGTTCGCGGTGTTGGTGCCGGCCGCGCGCCGTACGCGGTTGATGCGGCCTCGGGAGCGGGGTGGTCGACCGCGGTTCAACGCCGACCAACGCGGTGCCCCCCGACGGCGTCGAGCAACACCTCGGCCAGCCCCGCGGCCTCGGCGGGGTCGGAGGTCGCGCGGCGGATGGCAAACGGCTCGGTCACGTGGCTCTGCTTGGGTTGCGCCGAGGTGCACGGCGGGGCGGCACCGGCACATCATGCCGCATGCCGCGATCCAGCACACGCGCCGTGCGCGAGCAACGAGCCCGGCCGCCGCCGCGGTCGCAGATCTCGGCGACGGTCACGCCGCGGCCCTTGCGCGCCCAGGTCGGCGGCCCGCCGGCGCGGCGTCACGCAGCGGCGGGAGGGTCCGCCGGCGCCGCCATGTCTTGATCGAAGCGCCCGATGACGTCACCGGCGCGCACGACCTGGCCGTGCCACCGGTAGACCTGGCGGAACGCGGTCTCGCCGTCGGGATAGCGCCGGCTGAACGCCAGCTCGAGGCGATCGCCGCGCTGGACGTCGATCGGGTGCGCGATCGGCAGATAGGCGTGCTTCCAGCTATCGGAGGTCTCGCCGCCGGAGATGTCGTCGCCCGAGATGTCGAGGATCGTCGTGGCCGTCAACTCGGCCACGAAGTAGGCCTTGAAGCCGGTCAGCCGCCCTGGACGCTCGAGCCCGAACGCTCGCCGGCAGTCATAGCAGGCCGGCTGATCCCACGCGCCGTGATAGTCCCGCATGAGCGCCGGGCGGCTCAGATAGGATCGCCGCGGCAGGATGCAATCGTAGTAGAGATCGAACGGCGACCGCGTCCGGTTCCTGCGGTACAGCGCGGCGATGTCATCGCGCGGCGTCAGCCGGGCGACCACGCCATCGCGGACCGACGCGTGTGCGACGCGCGCCGCGACCGGCACCAGGTAGGAGCGGGTGGCGCGCGGCAGCACCGTGCCGCCCGGCGCGACAAAGCGGCGGATCGCGTCGTGCAAGATCGGCTGAAAGTCCTCGTTGTCGGCCATGTTCCCGATGATCTCGGAGATCAAGACATCCACGCGCCGCGGCAACTGGACGTCGCACGCCCGCTGATGGATCGGCACGAAGCGGTCTGCCCGCCCGGCGGCCTGCATCCGCTCGACGGCCTTCGCGAGGATCGGCGCGTTGAGATCGACGCCGAACACGCGCGCCGCGCCGGCCTCGAGTGCCCACAACCCGAGGATCCCGGTCCCGGTGCCGAGGTCGAGCACCACGTCGCCGGGCTTGACCGCCTCGAAGATCGCCTTGCGATAGGCCGTCATGCGCAGTCGATCGTTCAGCATCAGGTCGTGGAACGCAGAGTCCCACTCCAGCACGGACTCGGAGCACGGCGACCACGGCTGTTCCGCCTGATAGGTCATTGCTTCGCTTTCTCGATCGCCAGCGGCCCGCAGTCGGGGCCGGCGAGCTGTTGTCCGGTCACCAGGCTGAACCTCGAGCGGTGGAGCGGGCACACGACGGTCTTGCGGCTGGGGTTCACTTCACCGTGCGCGAGCCGGCCGCCGCGGTGCGGGCAGAACCGCGGGACGCAGACCGGCTCCCCGTCGACCACGACGGTGAACGAGCCGTCCTCGCGGTAGTCGTCGATCGCCGCGAGCGGCGGCGGGACGCGCGCCGTCATCGCCGCGCCTTCCCCACCGCGGCCTCGAACGCCGCGCTGGTGATCCGGCTGGCCAGCAGCGCGCCGCGCCACGCCTTGCTCGGATCGAGCGTGTGGGTCGCCTGCATCGCCCGCAGCAGCTGCTGACCCTCGATCGCGTGGAACGCGTCGATGTGCTGATGCTCGCTGTAGTAGGCATGCGCCGCGATGCCGAGCCGCTCGCAGGCCTGGACGTAGCATGCAAAGAACCCCGGGATCGTGGTCTCCAGATAGGTGATCGCGCCGGCAAAATACGAGGCGTCATCGGCGCGCAAGCACAGCCAGAAGAACACATTCACGAACGCGAAGCAGGCGGGCTCGATCCGCTCGCAATAGAACGCGAGATCGATCGGCAGCTCCAGCTCGCGCAGCAGGTTCACGTACAGACTGGTGTGCGCCCGCTTGAGATTGCCCGACCCGAACTCGTCGATCAGGATGCGCAGCAGCGGCATCTGCGCTTCCAGCGCCAGGCGAGGCAGCACGTAGTAGAAAACCTGGGCCTCGGTCAAGCCGTCGATCGCGAACTCCTGCACGAGGATCCGGAACTCGGCGAGCGACATCTGCTCCGCGACGTAGCGCGCGCTGTCTGGCGGCTCGCGTTGCTCGTCCGCGATCATCTGCGCCAGGTGCCGCCGCAGCGCCGGCAGATCGCCGGGCGGCTCGCTCGCCGGCAGCGTGGCGAGCTGGTCCGCGATCCACCGGCGCTCGAACGCCAGGGCCGCCTCGCCGTCCGCGGCGGGGTCGTGGAGCCGCGCGCGATTGAACAGGTACAGTTGCTTGTGGCCGAGCATCTACGGCGCCTCCTGCCCGCTCGCCACCGTGCGATCCGAGGCGATGACCCCGCGCGCCTTCAGCGCGCGCTTGACGTGCCGGTACCAGTCATCGCGGTCCAGCGCGTACGCCTCGGTGAGACGCGCGATCTCCGCGTCGACGGCCGGGTGCGCGCTCGACAGGCCGATCCGGCACAGCGCGGGCTCGAGGTTCGCCAGCGAGACCACGCAGCCATCGACCGCCAGGCCCTTGGCGAGGTGATGCTCCCAGCCGACGTAGTAGGCGAGCCCACAGCGCTGCAGCGCCGCGATCTGCGCGGCGTCACGCCCACCGTGCACCGAGTCCTTGATCCCGGCGACCCGAGGCAGCTCGGCGACGGCCAGCAGGGTCTCGAAGCTGGTCGCGTGGCCCGACAGGCTCGACTCGTTGTAGAGGTAGATCGCGAGGTCGCTGGCGTCGTGGACGCGGCGGTAATGCTCGAAGATGCGCGACGGATCGACCGCGTGCCCCGCGCGCGGCAACGGCTGGGTCACCATCAGCTTTCGCGCGCCGAGCCGCCGCGCCCGCTCGGCGTACTCGATCACCTCCTCGGTGGTCGCGCGCTCGATCCCGACGATGACGTCGCGCGAGCCCGCCAGCTCCAGCGTGAACCGCACCATCGCTTCCCACGGCGCGCGACCGAGCAGCCAGCCTTCGCCCGACGTCAGGCACGGGACGTACCCGCTCGCGGTGTCGCGCGAGCACGCCAGCAGCTGGCCGACACTTTGCCGGCAGACCGCGCCCGCGTCATCGAGCGGCGTGACCAGGGGAACCCACACTTCGCCATGGGCCATGACCTACTCCACCGCACCGTGGACGAACACCCGCGACCGCTCGTAGAGCGACTCGAGCTCCGGCGGAAAGCCGCCCGGCGGGCGCGTCGCGTCGAAGTCCCACAGCCGCGACTGCAGGCAGCGCAGGCCGCGCAGCGCCGGGTCGTGTGTCGCGAGCACCGCCTCGCGCGTCAGCACCTGGGCCGCCAGCAGGGCTTGCTCCGGCCGCAGGCCCCGGAGCTCGCGGTGGCCGACCGCGAGGTCGAGCTCGCCGATCGCGTAGCCCGCGCGCACGATCTGCATCTCGCTGTGCAAGCGGTCCATGAACGGATAGTAGAGATCCTGGACCTCGCGGCGCTGGCGCCAGATCACGGCGTCGCAGATCCCGATCTGCTCGTAGTTCATCTGCACCCGCGCCGTGAACCTGCCGCGAAACAACCCCAGCGAGCGCTGCCGGAGGCCAGCATCGTGATGGTGCAAGCCGAGAAACACGCTGGCATCGATGACCGGCGCCACGTCGCCCGCGTCATGCATGGTAGTGATCCAGAGCGCGGCGCAGCGCGGACAGCGCCTGACCGAAGACGTGGGGGTCACGGGCGAGAGCGATGCGGATATAGCGCTGGCCGCGCGCCGGATGCGCCCAGTAGAAGTACTTTCCGGACAGCACGTAGATCTGGTGCTCCAGCAGATAGGCCTGCAGGTCATCGGCGGAGACGTCGGGGTCCTCGATCTTGAACCACGCCACGCTGGTCTCGATCATGGGCTCGCAGTAGCCGAGCACGGTGCCCTCCAGCTGCTTGCGGGCGCGCTGGCGATTGAGCTCGAGCACCTCGCCGACCGAGGCGAAGTCGTCCGCCATGCTATCCTGGATGTACCGCGTCACCAGCTTGAGGATGAACGGCGACACGTTCAGCAGGACGCTCGTGACGATCTTGTAGATCTCGCCGTCGAGGTCTCGGCTGGCCATGATCGTCGCGCACTTGGCGTCCTGCAGTGGCCACGTCTTCCCGGTGTCCTCCATGGCGATGTAGCGCACCCCCGATTCCTCGAGGATCTCGTACACGTCGCACCGCGGCTGGCCCGACGTCATGATGAACGCGGCGAAGCACAGATCGAGGATCAACAGCTTGTCGTGAGCGACGCAATACCGAACGACCTCGAGGAACGCGTCGTGGCGCGGCGAGAACAGGCTGAACCCAGTCGGGTTGTTCGGATCGACCAGGACGATCGCATCGAGCTCGCCGGCGGCGTGCTCCAGCTGGTCATAGATCGTGGCCGGGTCGCTGAACAGGTGCTCGCCGAGCGGCGACATCGGGATCTGCATGTGCTTCATGAGGTCATGCAGGTTGTCGAAGCAGGGCTCGATCAACCCGACCTTCAGGCGCTGCTTCTGCAGGTAGGTCGCGGTGATGTGCATGCCGATCGACGCGGCGTACACGAGATAGATCTCGTTGCGCCGATCGAGCGCCCGGTGCTGGCCGTGAAAGCGATAGAATGCTTCGATGAACTCCTGTTCGGTCTGATGCTGCGTGTGATTTTCGGCGCTGTACCACAGGTTCGGCAGGCTCTCGATGATGCGCCGCTGACTGGCACTTTGGCTTTGATGGGTGTGAGCATCGGCCAGATTGAATCGCGTCCTCAGGGCCGCGACCTCATGTTGCGTGATATCGCTCTTGACGGGTCTGAGAGATTTGACGAGCGCGCTGACATCGCTCGCGGGGTCGGGGGCTCGAATCGGCGTGGACATCGTCATTTCCTTCTAGCGAAACAGGCGCTTTGCGTTGGAGGCCGATTGCAGCTGTCGATGACGAGCCGAGCCAGCCTCTGGCGATCGGCCGCGTCATCCCAGAACGAATCACCGACCACTGTCGTGCCGAGCGCGAGCCATCACCGCCGCGCTCATTCACCCCAGCATCAGCATGGAGCAACGTCGTTGCTACGATGGAATGTAAGCACACCGACCTGCAGTACGCAATGCGGAAACAATCGGCGCTTCGCGCTTTTGGGTGACGGTGTAGCGCGTGGATCTGGCTGAGAACGCGGGCTGCCACGCACCCTGCGGCGCCGGTAAGGGCGAGCTCGCTGCGCTCGGCGCCTGCGGCGCCCCTTGC
>Ga0302322_100001027_pt1 | contig 22429 bp, 18 predicted proteins | sample Fen_T0_2_FD_203757 | JGI IMG/M metagenome (GOLD analysis project Ga0302322, IMG submission 203757) | Peat permafrost microbial communities from Stordalen Mire near Abisko, Sweden - Fen_T0_2 | ecosystem: Environmental > Terrestrial > Soil > Wetlands > Permafrost | place: Sweden: Abisko...
AAATGCCGCTAAACCGGTTCCGCCGGGCGGATTCGGCGCGGATATCCTTCACCACGCGGCGCACCCAGTCGTGCGGCGCATGGGACATGTTCAGGCGAAAGACATTCACGCCCGCATCCATCAGCTTGCCGATCATCTCAGCAGAATCTGTGGCCGGGCCGAGGGTGGAAACGATTTTGGTTCGGCGGACATTATTACCCCTTTGCATGGCAGTGAAAATAAACCTACTGCTGAAGATGAAAAAGCTTTTTAATTACATCTTCCGCGAAATCCTCCTTGCCATGCGCGGCCAGCGCGGCCATATTGACGCCCTAACTTTTAACCAATAATTTTATGGCTGACGTTGCAAATAAATACCCCGAAAACATTGCCGGCAAGTTCTACGTGGACAATCAATGTATTGATTGCGACCTGTGCCGCGAAACCGCCCCGGACAATTTCAAGCGCAATGAAGACGGTGGTTACACTTACGTCTACAAGCAGCCCGCCACGCCGGACGAAGAAGCCCGCTGCAAAGAAGCTAAAGAAGCCTGCCCCGTGGAAGCCATCGGCGACAACGGCTAGGCTGCAACTTTTTTAAGACAAAAGCCCGCCGGCCCACGCTGGCGGGCTTTTGTATTTTGGCCGGGAAAGATGCCCGGCCCGGCGAAAAGCCCCGGGGTTGCCTCCGAACGCGCTCAAGTCCAATATCCACGCCGGCGGGAAACGAAACAGGATTTTAAATTTATCGAAGGATGCCCGTTCAGTATTTATCGACCGAGACACGACTTGGTTCAAGATGAGATTTTTCGGAACACACTGGCAACTTGACATTAAAAATGGAAACAATCCCGCAGAAACCCCAACAAAATCAGTGGTTAAATCCACCGAATTGAGCTGTTTTTTGCCCAGCGCCGGCTTGAATCAGCCGTCGAAGTTTCAGCCACCCCGCCAGAGATCCAAGGATAGCCTCCCGTATTCAGGGGATAGGCAATGCGGGTAGATTTGTTAGCTTCTGAAGCCAAGACTGTTTGCTGTCAGACGCCCACGCACATGGAGCGACCGGGGATGTCTGTCTGCGCATGAATTGGAAAACCATAAACACACCATTTTATCTATGAAACAAATCAGCGCATTGATTGCGGCATGCTCGCTCGGCTTGGCGGCCCAGGCTCAAATTATTGATCCCTTGACTGGTAGTTTGTCCAAGTATACAGCCACAACAGTCGACGACTACGACCATTTGGGGCAAGGGCTATCGTTCACATCCAGCGCTGCCGGACTGCAGGCCAACTATCTGGGAGCTGAAAGCAATGTGGCGGAACAAGCCATGTTTTTGGCCCCGGTTTCGTCGTTTAGCACCGCCTTCACGGTCGGGAGCAAGCTGTACGTCAACGTGGCGGTTCCGGTTTCCACGACACAAATGGATTTGGGCATCGTCGTGGCCTCGACGGTCACCCCGGCGGCCGCCTCTGCGGAAAACAATTACGATTCGCGCAAAACCTTTGAGTGGGCCAGCGTGAGCGTGCGCCCGAGTCAAACGTCGGTTCGTGGCGGGACAGTTAACAGTGGCACGCTCACCACCACCTATGTGGCATCCAATGTTGCGGCAGACTCCGTTTCCAAGCTGTTTATCAACTGGGTTTCAGCCAATGTTTTCACGCTTGGATACGTTGACGCAAATTCGGTTTCCCATGACTTGTATACGGCCACGTTTTCAGGCTCCAGCACGGTCGGAACGGCGATCGGGTTTTACGGTGACCTGCGCGATGCCGGTGCTCCGACCCTGGGGAATTTTACCGACCTTGCCATTGTGCCCGCGCCCAAACCGGCTGACATTGTCTCGGTTCCCAAGCCGGCCAGCACAGCGCCCGCTGCCAAGTCGGCCGGCATTGTGATCCCGGCGACCGGGGCATTGAGAAATTCTCCCGTCATCAAGGTGCCACGCGGTGCCACCTTGGATGTCTGGACCAACAGCCTGGCGCTGGGCGAGAGCCAGAGTTTGATGGGCAGCGGTACGATTCATGGTTCGGTCAACGCGGTGTCTGGTGCGAGAATTTACGCAGGCACGGACGGCACCATTGGCACCAACGCCATCACCGGCAACCTGACGCTCGAATACGGCGTGCTGATCGGGCTGGATTTGGGTGCGAAGTGTGACGGGGCGAATGATTTGATCACGGTGGGCGGCGACATTCTTTTCAACAACACCACGTTCCATCTGAAAGCACCCGACAGTTCCGCCGATCTGGACACCGCTGGGGATTACACCCTGATGACGGTGGAGGGCAACATCAGCGGGAGTGTGGCGGCGATGTGGGACAAGCCGCCACGCAACGCGGGCAATTATGCGATCGTGATCGTCGGCAATGCGATCAAACTTTGTTATTATCCACCTGGTTTCAAGGCGAAATAATCAATTACCACTTGGTTTGGATCGGCCGCTTAAATCGGCCACACACAGCGTGAGCGGACAAGCGGGAAAACGATCCCCGTCAGTCAAGCCATGTCTTTCATCTGGCGATGCTGTTTCGGGCCTGGGCGGGCAGTGGTGCTGGCTGCGGGCCGTACTCTGCGGAGAGCGCGGGGAACTGCACCCCAGGCTGGAACAGCGCGGACTTTCAGCCCCGCCAAAGAGCGGGAATGGCGATTGACCGGCGACTCGGTCTCGGTGGGCAAAACGACGGTTTAAGAACTCCATTCCTGGAGTAAACTGACAGGGGTGCCAGCAACGCTCCCAGCACGAGCTTTAACCGGGGCATTAACTGGCCAGGATAACTTCCATCGGCAGCGACACACGAACCACTCCGGTGTTGGCTGGCACGATCTCCAGCGTGCCGTTGTGCGTCTCGATGATTTTCCGGCTAACGGCCAGACCCAAACCCAGACCGACATTGCGGGTGGTGTAAAAGGGTGACGGAATTTTTTTCGCCGCTTCGAGGCTGAAGCCGGTGCCGTTGTCTTGCACCTCAATAGTCACCGCCCGGTCACCGTTGTGGCCGGCCGCCTGAAGTTTGACACCAACCAGCGGCTGCTTGGTGTTGGCCTGCAATGCATTCAGCATGATTTCCGAGAGGGCGTGTTTCAGCGCAGCGCGATCACCAGTGACAATGAGGGGTTTGCCGGAATTCTCAAATTTCAACTGCGCGCCGGCCGTCGGCTGCTGGCGGATGGCTTCTTGAAACGCATCCTCAATCAGTTTGCCAATGGCAAAGGCTTCCTGCTCGACATGGCCTTCGCGCGCCAGGAAGCGCATCTGGCTGATCAAGCGGGAAACCCGTTTCACGCCATCGGACAGGGCGTGATCAAGCGATTCGAAGAACTCCCGGTCGTCAAATTTTTCGCCCAGCAACTGCTGGTGGGTCGAGATTGGCACCATCGCGTTGCCAATTTCATGGGCCATGCGATCAGCCATGGTGCGAACCAGCCGCAAATTGGCCGCCTCGACTTCCAGCCGGCGCAGTTGCTCCGACTGGGTCAGGTCATCCGCCGTCAACAAGGCCGAGCTGGGCACGGAGGAATTGCCGCGCTGAAACGGCACGACACTGATGTTGTAGATGGTGCCCGGGGCATTCTCGGGTTCGTAGCGGAAGGTTTCGAGGGCCGCGCCGGTCTTGAGCACCTGGTAAATTTTTGCGCCCAGCATCTGGGGCAGATCGCTGAATTCCAAGCCGCCGGTGCGCTCGTTTTTGCGGCCAAAATGCCGCCGCGCCGCCTTGTTGGCGTGCAAGACCTTCAAATCGCGGCCGACCACGATGCAGGCGCTGCTCAGTTCGCGGAGGACGTCGGTCATCATCTCATGGTTGCCCGCGAGCTGGTCGTGCAGCCAGATGTTGCGCAGGGCGAGCCCGACCTGTTCCAGCAGATGAAAAATCAGTTCCAACTCGACGTTTACCAGCGGCTCACCAGTGACACGGCCGTCAAAAATGGCCACGCCGATGATGGTATCGCGGTTATGAATGGGGACGGCCACCTGGGCGCCCAGCAGCTCAAATTCCTTCTGCACCTCGACCTCGGCCCGGGCTTCATCACTGTCACGGCGCAAGATACGGCCAAGCCGCGCGACCTGCGCGCCGATGCCGGAATCCAGCGAGAGTTCAAAATGTTCGAGCAGCCCGGAGGAAAGGCCGATGGAGGCGGCTGCGCGCAGCCGCCGGGAATCTGCGGGCGACATGACCTCCGTAAGGGGCGAACAGGGGCGGTTCAGAAAGATGGCGGCGCGGTTGACGCTGAGAATTTCGCGCAGAAAATGGAGAAATTGTTTGAGCATCGCCTCGGCATCCAGCGAATGCGTGAGGATGGACGAGAAGTCGCGCAGCACATCCAGCGTCTGGGCGGCGTTGGCAAAACGGCCGGCGGCCGCCGGATCCACGGTGGCCCGCGAGAAGAAGGCGGTGTTGCCCGCCGGCAGGCTGGGGACAAACCGGAGGGGCGCGGACGGGGTCAGCAAGCGATCCAGCACAGAATTCAACAGACGCTCACGCACCGGCTTGGTCAAGATCTGCGTAACGCCCCGGAGAAAAGCCTCTTCCTCCCAATCGGCCTGCACCAGCTCGGTATAAGCGAGGATGGGCGTCTTGGCGTTGCGGCGGCGCAACCGCTCAATGACCCAGACACTTTCCACGCCCATCAAATCGGCGTCAACTATGCAGGCGCTGGCCAGGTTGTGAACGATCAGCGGCTCGCCCTCATCGACATTCAAGCGGTGAACAACGCGGTATTGTTCAAGGTTCAAACTGGTGCGAATGGCCTCGGCAAAATCGGGGTGGGCGGATAAAACCAAGATCGTCTTCATGAAAGAATCGAAGCTTGTTGGTTCAGGGGGTTGCCGCTCATTCGCATCATATGTTTCACCAGTCCACCCGGAAGGTCAATCTTATCTTCATCCGCCAAGGGGTTTTCGCGTCAGCGGGACGTCAGATTATCCCACAAATTGTCGTTCAGCAGCGCTTTTTTCAAAAACCCGGTGTCGGTCGCCTGCGGAGCGGCCGTCTGGTTTTCAGGGCGAAGCGGCAGGCGGATGGTGAAATGATTGCCGCCGCCCGGCAGGTTTTGCGCCTCGATTTTGCCGCCATGATGGTGGGCAATAAAAAAACAGGCCATGAGGTTGATGCCATATTCCGAGGGTTTGCCGGTGGTAATGACAAAGGGATCCAGCACGACCCGCAAGGCTTCCTGCGGCAGGGCCGGGCCATTGTCGGTCAGACTGATCACGATGTCTCCGGCCTGCTGCTCGGCGGCAAGGGTGATCCGGGAGCCGGCGGGCAGCATGTCGATTTCATCCTTGAGCAACAATTCAATCAGCCGCTCAAATTTGTTCTTGTCCACCCGCAGCAGCGGCAGGGTCGCGGGAATCTGGTTGCACACTTCGAGCCGCCGCGCGGTCAGCGCCCCATGCAAACGGTCCAGGCAGTCGACAATCGTGGCGCGCACGTTGATTTCGTCCGCGAACGGTGGGTGGGGCTTGTTTTCTGAAACGGTGCGCAGATCCCCCAGCAAGCGGTTGATTTTTTCAATCTGACCCTGGACGTTCTGATGATATTCGCGCCAGAAATCAGGATCGCGCAGGGTTTTGTCATCCCCTTTTTCCTCGGCCAACTTCAGCGGCGCCAGTTCCAGAAACGTCTGCACCGCCACCATGGAGTTGCGGATGTGATGACTCAAACCGGCGGCGAGCAGGCCCAGGCTCACAATGCGGTCAGCAATCATCATGTTGCGCAGCACGGACATTTTTTCACGCAATAGCTGGTCGCGCTCCGCCTGCACCATGAAAAACTCCAATCCCTGGCGGAGGGTCAGCTCGAGCTGCACCGGGTCCCAGGGCTTGGTGACATATTTGTAGATGGCGCCGCTGTTGACGGCGGCGATGGCGGCGTCCATGTCGGCGTAGGCAGTCACAAGCATGCGCAGGAGATTGGGGCGGAGCTGGCGGGCGCGCTCGAGGAGCCAGACCCCCTTCTCGCCGGGCATGCGCTGATCGGTCATCAGGATGCCGATGTCGTCGGCGTGCCGCTCGAGCAACTGGAAGCCATCGGCGGCGTTGGCGGCGGTAAAGATCTGGAAATCATCACCAAAGGCCCGGGTGAAACTGACCAGGGACCGCGCCTCGTCATCCACATAAAGGATGGCGAATTTTTTATAGTCGTATTGGTTCTGCATGTTGAGATTTGGCCTGGGTGGCGGCGGCTTCGGTGGCGGGCAGATCGAGGACAAATTCCGTGAACCGCCCCAATTCGCTGGTCGCCGCGATGGTGGCGCCATGACTGCGCAGGATGCCGAAACAGATGCTCAGGCCCAGACCGGTGCCCTGGCCGACTTCCTTGGTGGTGAAAAAAGGGTCGAAGATCTTGGCAATGAGGCGCGGGTCAATGCCGGATCCGTTGTCACGGACCAGCAGGAGACAGCGGTCGTTGACGACGCGGCTGCTGATCTGGATGGTCGGCGGGCCGCCGCCGGCACGCGCTTTTTCCGTCAGCGCATCAATGGCGTTTTCCAGGAGGTTCACGAGCACGAGAATGAACTGATTCTGGCCGAACCAGATTTTTTGGTCCGGGGCGAGCCGCAGTTCCAGGGAAATGTTTTTCTCCTTCAACTCGTTGGAAACAAAGCGGAGGGCCACGTTGGAAATCTCCGTGAGCGAGACCAGCTGGGCCGCCTGGCCACCGGGATGCGTAAAGGTGCGCAGGTCGGCAACGATGTCTTCCACGCGTTTGAGGCCGTCCTCCATGTCGGTGAGAATCTCGAAGAATTCGGCCTGCAATTCCGGCGGAAGCTGGCGGCATTTTTTGCCGAGGGTGAACGTGCCGGTGCGGACATAGTTCAACGGGTTCAGGATGTCATGCATCAGGCCGGCGCTGAAACGCCCGAGCGAGGACATTTTTTCCGACTGCACCAGCTGCATTTCCGCCTCCTTGATCTCCCGGTTGGCCTGCTCGAGCGCGGTATTTTGTCCGGCCAGCTTGGAGTTGGACAGCTCCAGCGCGCGCTGATTCTGGTCGAGTTCGTAGTTCAGGATGAATTCCCGGACGCGCAAAGTATGGTGAATCCAGCCGCTTACGACCACGATGATGGCGGTGAGGAGCAAAAAATACAGGTTGTTCACCAGCACGCCAGGTTGGGCGATCCGGGTCATGGGCCCATGCAGCAAGCAGGCCATAACATACATGGCAATGACCGAAACGGAGGCGGCCACGCTCAAATCCACGGACCACCGCATGACCAGGGCCACGGAAAGCAGGACCAGGTTCAAGCCGGCATAGTAGCTGGAGCTCACGCCGTCGGTGGTGTAAATCATCAGGCAGATGAAGAAGGCCGGCATCACGGCCAGGGAGAGGCTCAAATAGCGGCCCACTTTTTCCCGCAGCTTGGTTTGCAACGCGAGCCAGACCAGGCCACCGAAGACGGCGGCGAACAGCCGCAGCATGAAAAAGAAGTAAAGCTCTTTTGGGTAGACAAAATAGTCCAGCACCACCCCGGCAGGCATCAGGGCCATGACGAGATAGCAGCCCACCTCGAGATGCCGGACGTAAATCTGGCGCTCGTAGGTGGCGTAGGCCTGGAGGGCTGCTTGATTGTGAAATATGGTATTATTCACCAGCGTCTTTGCGCACTTCCAAGAAAATGTTCACGCCCGTGGGCTCCTTCTTGATGGCGATTTCGTGGGCGGGCGCCTTTTTCGGCGCCAGCAGACGCATGGCGGGCACGTCGCGCTGGATCAGGGTCCACTCCAAAAAGCATTCCATCTGGTGGCGCGCGGGGTGGTCGTCGACGTTGGTGGCGATCAAGAGGCCACCGGGGGCCAGCTTGGCATAGAACGCATCCATCAACTGGCGGCAGGTCTCGTCGGTGAGATAATCGAAGAGGCCGGCGCAATAGATCAAATCATGCTGCTCGGCCGGGGCATATTCCCGACAGCGCTGAAATTCGCGGATCTGGCTGAGGGCCGATTTTTGCACGGGCTTGAGGTGGCCGCGGCGGTGATGCCGGGATTTTAGTTCCTGGAGCAGTTTTCCGGTCTGCGCGAGGGTTTCCGGGTCCATGTCGGCGAGCAGGAAATCCGTGTGGTTGGACAGTTCGCTCTGCGCCAGATGCTGTTGCACCTCCTGGGCAGGACCACAGCCCATGCTGTAGACGCGTAAATTCTTTGGGCGCGACCACAAGCGCAGCCCCTCCTGCTGGATCTGCCGTTGCAGATAGGCAATCCGGTTGCGATGGGCGATGATCGGCGGGAGGTCCAAGGCATAGAGGTTGATCATCTTAGCATAGAGCGACCCGCCCTGAGCCGGCTCCCGAAACATCATGTTAACCATTTCGTAATCTCCCGCATACCCGCGCGGCTTGTGATAGGTGCGATGCACGAAGGGCGAGCAGACCAGGAGCGGCAGAATCTGCCGTTTGGCAAAAGCATGATGGGCGTCCACCTGGCCGGGATGAATGCGGCGGGAAATCTCCTCGAAGCGTTCAAAGAGGTTGCGCACGCCCGAGACGATCAGAGGCTGCACCGTGGCGCCCAGTTCCTGCACAAAGGCCGTCATCCGGGCAGGCGCGGCTCCGTGCAGTTGCAACTCCACCTTGTCCAGCCAGGAGCGGAGATCGTACAGGAAGGTATGCATGTCCGCGACGATGACCTTGAACTCGGGCAGCACGGTGTAAAACTGCTGCCATTCGTTGAGGAACAGTTTGAGCTCCGACGCCAGATGGCCGGCCGGCAGACTGGCGGAGCCCGCGCTGACGGCGAGCCAAAACTCCTCGTAGAGAAGGACTTCGCAGACCACTTTGGCGCCGGCATCCAGCACGTTACGGATCACGGCGCGGCCGGAGTAAAGCAACCCTTGCGGGGAAATAATTTGAAAATTAGCCAGCGCGACGGAAAGCCGCGGCAGCACGGCGGGGCTGTAAAGTTCAAAGGCCGCGTTATGCCGGGTCAACCGAACCAGCACGCCCCGCAGCGGCACGTCATCCAGGCGGAACTCCACGCTGGTCTGGCCGGCGATGGGAGCGGGGAAAGCACTGGCCGGCGGCGCACACTTTTTTGGCGGAACCGGCGGAGCATCCGGCAACACACCGTGGCGGTGGCCATTGCCATTCCCGTTGCCATTAAGTGCGCCGCTCATACCGGATGGATAAGATATTTTCCACGCCAATACAAAATTTTTCGCGGAGGATTTCGGCGGTCTGCCGGTTAAAAATGCCAGCCGACCGACAGCAGTACCGCGTGGCTGATAAAGGAATACGTGCCGTCCGCCGGATGATAGCCGGCGGGATAGCCCAGGGGTGCGGCGCTGCCACTGACGGTGTGATCCGGCCCGTAACCGAACTGGTAGGCCACGTCGAAATTGAGATGCTGCCCCTTGTAACCGGTGCCCACGCTGAAAAAATGCCGGTCCAAGTCCGAGACGAGCGGGGTGTAGTGTGCATCTGGCACGGAATTCTCGTTGAAAATGTAACCGGCGCTCACGTGCCAGCCATTGTCAAAATAACGGGTGACCCCCAGCTCGTAATACCAACTGGACTTCCAGTCGAGCGCCACTGGAACGCTGCTCAAGGGCACCACGGCATTCGGGTTTTGATGTATGGTGAGGTTGCCCAAGGCGCTCCAATCGGTGTATTCCGCGTCAAACTCAACATTCCATTTTTCCGTCGGACGGAAGGAGATGCCGGTGGCAACCTGCAGGGGAAAGGGGTAATTCAGATTGGCGGAACTGGAGGCCTGATAGCTGCCGTAGGCGGTGTCGGTGTGCCCGCCGAAATCCATTTCCGTGGCGCTGCGGAAGGTGGCGCCGAGGGAGATTTTTTTATGCGGCTGCCACATCAGGCCAAGATTATAACCCACGGCCCAGGCATCACCTTTGAACCGGTACAGGTCAAAATTGGGTGTTGGGGTAAGCCCCTGTTCCAAGTCAATATTGGCATAATTCACCGTCAGGCCGGCGGCGACGGAAAGATGCCAGGGCAACTGGTAGGCGACCACGGGGTTGAGGGTGTAATAATTCAGCGCGCCTTGGGTGGCCACGGTGCGAAAGCCGGTGTCTTGGGGCCATTTTTCGCTCATGCCATAAGGCGAATAGAAGCCCACGCCAAAACTGAGCGGCAATTCTTTATCCTTCAGCGTGTAGGTGTAAAAGATTTGGGGAATGGCATGAAGTTTATCGGCCAGCTCGTAGGTCGGGGAACCGCCCGGCCGCTGGTACTTGGGGTCGAGGTAGATGCCGTAGACGCCCAGCCGGACATTGCCGCCGGTCAACTGGGTGAGGCCGGCGGGGTTGTAATAGATGGCAGAGGGATTGTCGGCGGTGGCCACAAACGCTTCGCCGCGGGCGGTGGCAAAGGCATCCTGATCCGGCAGGCGGAAGCCCGTGGCGGACAGTGTGCCGGTGCTGCCTATCGCAACCAGGCCCAAAGCAATCGTCTGTCTGAAAGGCGGAACGTGTTTCATGTCAATGATAAGGAACACAAATCGGACGAAGTTGGCAAGCTTGTTGCTATTCAAACCGCTTTCTTTTTTGCCATTTCCACGGCCCGGCGAAAAAAGCCGTTGGCGCCGATTTTTCCGCTCAGCCATTCGCCAGCCCGGGGGAAGAGCGCGGTGAAGGCCAGAATCGGACGGATGGGGGTGGGATTAACGATCACTTCCGGCAGATCCCGCGCCAGGGCGCGCAGGACGGCCTGAACCACCGTTTCGGGTTGGGAGGTGCCCAGCCAGGGCGGGGCCGACCGGCCGGTTTGCGCTTTGAGCCGGGAATAAATACCGGCTTCCACAAACCCGGGCACGATCACCGAGGCACTGACGCCGGCGGCGCGGTAGGTCGAGCGCAAGGAGAGGGTGAAGGCGATCAAGGCCGCCTTGGTGGCGGCATACGGTTCTTGAAACGCCGGACCTGATTTGCCGGCCAGCGAGGAAATATTGATGATGTGCCCGCGTTTTTGCGCGAGCATTGCAGGCAGGACCAAGCGCGTCAGCATCATGGGGGCTTCCAAGTTGACGCCGAGCACGCTGGCGATCTGCGCCTCGGACAATTCATGGTAAAACGCGGTAAATTCCACACCGGCCAGATTCACGAGCACATCGACGCGCCCAAACCGCTGTTGCGCCAGCTCGACCAGTTTCACTCTTTGGTCCGCATCCCGCAGATCGCAGATCATTTCCACCGACTCGCAGCCCTGCCGCTCGATTTCCGCGCGGATTTCTTCCAGGTCGTTGCCCGGAAACGCGGCCAGCACCAGCCGGACATGCAGGGCGGCAAAGGCTTTCACAAAATGGACGCCCAAGCCGCCCGAGGCCCCCGTCAAGAGGACGACATCGCCAGGTTTAATCTTCACAGTGATTGATCAATCAATTGAGGTTGTCGGACGGGGCAATGATGCGTGATGCGTGATTCGTGATGCTTCGCGGGCGGCGCGTTTTACCTGGCCAGTTGCTCGTGGCCCCAGCGCAGCATCCGCTCGGTGGCATCCCAGCCGATGCAGGAATCCGTGATGCTCACGCCATAGCGCAAATCGGCCAGATTTTTCGGGATGGGCTGGCTGCCCTCGCAAAGGTGGCTTTCCACCATCAGGCCGATCAGGGATTTCGTGCCGCTGGCGCGCTGCTCGATCACACTCCGCCAGACCGCCTCCTGCCGGGCAAATTTCTTTTCCGAGTTCGCATGGCTGCAATCCACCATCAGCACCGGCGGGAGTTTTTCCGCGATCAGCTTCTGTTCCGCCGCCTGGATGCTGGCGGCGTCGTAGTTGGTCAGGGCCCGGCCGCCGCGCAAAACGACGTGCGCGTTGGGATTGCCGTTGGTGCGGACGATGCTGGTCAGGCCGTCCTCGTTGATGCCGAGAAAACTGTGGGCGTGCCGCGTGGCCCCCATCGCATCAATCGCCACCTGCAGGCTGCCGTCGGTGCCATTCTTCAAGCCCACGGGCATGGAGAGGCCGCTGGCCATCTCGCGGTGCGTCTGCGACTCCGTGGTGCGGGCGCCGATCGCAGCCCAGGTGATAAGATCCGCGATGTATTGCGGCACAATGGGATCGAGAAATTCGGTGGCGGTCGGCAACCCCATCCCGCCGATTTCCAGCAGGAGCTTCCGCGCGATCTTCAAGCCGGTCTCAATGTCCTGCGACCCGTCCAGATGCGGATCATTGATCATCCCCTTCCAGCCGATGGTCGTGCGCGGCTTCTCAAAATAGACGCGCATCACAATCTCCATTTTGTCGGCCACGTCCTTTTGGAGCTGGCTCAAGCGGGTGGCATATTCCAGGGCGCTTTTCTCATCATGAATGGAGCACGGGCCGAGCACCACCAGCAGACGCGGGTCGGCCTGGTTTAAAATGCGGATGACCCGTTCGCGCGCCTCGGCGACCGTGGCGTTGACGGATTCGGGCGTGGGCGCGAGCGCCTTCAGTGCGCGCGGCGAAAGCAGCGGCACGATTTCTTTGACGTACAGATCCTGCGTCAGATACATGGCAAAGAGTGTAGCAAAACAAATCCTTCCGAAAAGCGGAATTACTGCACGCACGCCATGCGGACGCGACTGGAGGCCGGGGCGGGTTCAGTTTGGGACCAAAGGGGGTCGAGAGCGAAATGGCGGCATGCGACCACCAAAGCCCAAAACAACCTACTCCGCAGGGCGTCGCCATGGCTTCAAATACGTGATTGAGGTATTTGGAAGGAAGCCTAGCGCGCACGTCCACCCGCCAGGCGGGAAGCGTTCGCAGCCAAGGTTTCGGCCAGAATGCTGGTGCCGATTTCGATTTGCCGTGGCGAAGAGAATTCATCAGGCCGATGGCTGTATCCCTTATAGGAAGGGATGAAAATCATCGTGGTCGGACAAATCTGGGCCATGAACAGGGAATCGTGATAGGCACGGCTAATCATTCGCTGACAGGAGACCTTCCGGCTCTGGCAAATTTTGGAAATCATTTGCACCAGGGCGGAGCTGCAAACCGCCGGCGGATCCAAATTCAGCCGTTCCATTTTCAGTTTAATCTTGCGGCGGGTGCAAATCGCACGGGCGGCACGCTCGATTTGCAGCAGGGCCGCGTCACGGGTTTTCACCTGCGTGTCACGCAAATCAATTTCCAAGTCCGCCTGGCAGGGCACGCTATTGACCGCGCCGGGCTCGATGCGAAAAACCCCGGTGGTGCCGACGGTGTCCGGACTGCCCGTGGCCAGCACGGCGGCTTCGACGGAGAGGGCAATTTCCGCGGCAGCGAGCAAGGCGTCACGGCGGCCGGGCATCAGCGTTGCCCCGGCGTGGCCACCCACGCCGGCCAACTGCAACCGCAGGGTGCTGGGCGCAGCAATTTTTTCAACAATCCCGATGGCGCACCGGGTTCGCTCCAAAACGGGGCCTTGTTCGATGTGCAATTCCACAAACGCGGAATAGGTGTTTTTCGCCAGTCGCACGGATTTGAGCGAGCCTGGGAAACCGGCCTCGTTCCGCCATTGATCCAGACTTTTCCCGGCGCGGTCTTTGAGGCGGGCGGCCCGGCCCGGCGGCAGCACGCCACTCAGCAGGCGGCTGCCCAGACAACCGAGGCCAAAACGGGTCGGTTCTTCCGAGGTGAAAATGATCAATTCGATGGGGCGTTCGGGTTGGAAACCCGCTCGTTTCAAGGCGCGAATGGCTTCAATCGCCCCGAGCACCCCGACCACGCCGTCATATTTTCCAGCATTTGGAATGGCATCAATATGCGAGCCCGTGGCGACCGGCGACAGTTGCTGATTTAAACCGTCCCACCTGGCAAAAATATTGCCGACCGCGTCTTCGCGCAGACGCAGCCCGGCCTCGCCGCAGAGTCTTTTAACAAATTCACGTCCGCGCAAATCCGCCTCTGAAAACAAGACGCGGGTGACCACCGGCGGCTGGCATTCGGAGATCAAGGCCAGCGCGTCGATTTCGGCCTGCAATTGGGCGATGTTGATGCGCGGCTTCATGCGGCAAGCGGCGGGCGGTTCACGTCTTTGTAGTAAATGTAACTGGCCGGGGTTTCGCCCATCGCCACAAACCATTGCGGACAATAGGGAGCCATCCAAATCACATCGCCGGTTTGCACCGGATGCCAGTCATGGTCGAGGCGGTAAATGCCCTGGCCGCTCAACATCAACAAGCCGTGCTCCATGACATGGCTTTCAACAAAGGGCAAGGTCGCCCCGGGCTGATAGGTAAAAATATTTACGGCCAGGTCAAACTCCGGCCGGTCGGGGAGCAATACCTGCAGGCGTGCCTTTTCATTGCCGAGAAATGGCAGGCCGGGAACCGTCTGTTGCCGACCGATGATCACGGGTAATTTTTTTGCGCCCGCCAGCGGCACAAATGTTTTCTGGAAAACCAAAAGCCGGGTGCCCTCCTCCGCCCCGTCAAACCGAAAGCTGGTCCCGGGCGGCAGGAGCAAGTAGCCGCCCGCATCCAGGCGGGTCTTTTTTTTGCCCAGATGGCCCACGCAATGGCCGGCCAGCACGTAGAAAAAATATTCGAACGCGCCGGTGGTGCCTGCGCCGGTGCCGCGCGGGCCGAAGGTGACCTCCCATTGGCCAAATTTCGCCCCCATGGCCGGGGAAATATTTACGACCACCCGGCAGGCCTGCCACCCCGGCAGATTACTGGGCACAAAACCATCCGGTGTCAGCAAGGCATAGCGCGCGGCGACGACGGTACGAGTGGAGCCAAACAATTCATTCATAAAATAGCTTTTATCTGACGGGATCTCCGCCGGGCGATTCCCTGGTCACCCAAGGCCGCGAGCGAGGTCAGAAAATCATTCAGCACCTTGAGCGCGAGCCCGACATCCGCAGTTTTCACGGACTCATCGGGATGATGGCTGAGACCATTTTTGCAGCGGACGAAAAGCATCGCCACAGGCGTGATTGCAGCCATCACGGCCGCGTCATGGCCGGCGCCGCTCGGCAAGCGCAGCAATTTGCCTTGCCTCCGCCGGACCGACTGGCCCAGCAACCGGGAAAGCCGGGGGCAACAATTCACGGCGGCGGCTGCGTGCACCGTTTCACAGACCAGCCGCAATTTTCTGCGCCGGGCGATCTGGCGCGCCTCCCTCTTTAAGGCGGCCGACACGGATTCGCGGACGGCATCGCGGGCATGGCGGACATCCAACGTCAGCCAGACCTCGCCGGGAATCACGTTGCTGGCACCTGGCCGGGCGGACACCTCGCCAACCGTGGCGACGGCGCCGGGGGTTTTTCGCGCCAGATTTTCTGCGGCCAGAATCAATTCCGCGGCGGCGCAAAGGGCATCCTGACGGCCGTTCATCGGGGTCGTGCCCGCGTGCCCGGCGCGACCGGTGAACCGGACGCGGGCACGGGATTGTCCGGCAATGGACGTCACCAGGCCAACGGCAAGCCGTTTTTTTTCCAGCACCGGCCCCTGTTCAATGTGGGCTTCGACGTAGCCGAGCAATTGGCGGGGGTCGAGCCGGGCTGACTTGAGCCGGGCGGGATTTCCGCCAAACGTTTTGAGCGCGTCGGCCAGGGAAATGCCGCCGGCATCCTGGCGCCGCAAATCGTTTTTTGAAAAACTTCCGGCGAGCGCTTTGCTGCCCAAGTAGGTGGTCTGGTAGCGCACGCCTTCTTCGTCGGAGAAGCCAATGACTTTGATGGCGAATGGCAGGTGGATTTTTGCCTGGTGCAGTTGCTGCACGCAGGCGATGGCCAGCAACACACCGAGGGGACCGTCAAATTTTCCGGCGTTGCGAACGGTGTCAAGGTGCGAGCCCAGCAACAGGATTTTCGCTCCGGGCGCAGTGCCAGCATAATCGCCTACGAGATTACCGATCGCATCCAGATGGGTCCGCATGCCGGCGGCGCGCATCCAGGTGCCGACCAGGGCGTTCGCGCGGCGCATGGCGTCAGAGGCAAACAAGCGGGTGATCTGCCCGGGCGCATCGGAGATTTTCGCCAGCGCGTTCAGGCGCTGCATGATGGCTTGTGCGGGGCGGCTCATGTTCAAGTGCCGCGATAGGTGGAATAGGCCCACGGCGTGCATAGCAGCGGCACATGATAGGCCGCGCCTGCATCGGCGATGCCGAAGCGCACGGGAACCTGGTCCAGAAAACGGATTTCCGGCAGAGGGGCCGACTTGGCGGCAAAGTAATCGCCGACAAAGAATATGATTTCGTACTGGCCGGTCCGCATCTCAGCCGCCGAAAGCAGCGGGGCTTCGGTGCGGCCATCAGCATTGGTTCTGGTGCTGACGACGAGCGTGCGATTGCCACCAGCGAGCGACCACAGTTCCAGCTTCATGCCGCTCGCGGGGCAACCGTGCGCGGTGTCCAGGACGTGGGTGCTAAGTTTGGCTGGCATAATCAATCGGCAATCAAGTCGCGCAAGCGAAGTTCCGCGATTTTGAAAATTTCTTCAAGTGCCGTTTTGATTTCTTCTTCCCGCGTGTGGTTCAAGCGGAGGCGAAATCCGTTGATCAACGCCTCCTTTTTATTCAGTCGCGCGCAAATCACAAACGGAAAACCGAACTGTGCCTGATACCGGGCATTGTTTTCCTGAAACCACGCGAGTTCAGCGGCGGTGAGTTGGTCGAGTCCCGCGCCGGCCTGTTCCTGCGTGGATTCCGGGGTCAGCGCGCCCGCCTGGGCGAGCCGCCCGGCCAAATCGGGATGGGCGCGAATGAGGGCGAGTTGTTCCTCCGGTACGGCGGCACCCACCGTCTCGCACAGTTGCCGGTGCAACTGTTCGGCGCTGCGGAAGGGCCGCTGCGGCCACGTCCGGCCGGCTATCCACGGCGAATGTTCAAACACCGGTCCGATGAAACCGATGAATTCGGCGCGCGTCAGCAGATTGATTTCAGTGAGGGAGCGCTGATGCATGTGATTTAATGAACCGCGCCGACTTCGCCGCGTTTGATTCGTTGGAGGGTCTTCTCCGCAAGCTTGTCGAAGGCGGTGACGCAGAGTTCGAGATGCTCCTCCTTGGTGTCTTCGATCTTGTTGTGGCTGATGCCGTGCAGGCTCTGGACGAACATCATCACGGTGGGCACGCCGGCGGCGGCAACTTCGGCGGCATCGTGCAGCGGTCCGCTCGGCAGCCGGTGCGACTGGCCGCAGGTTTCGCGGATGGCTTCATCGCACAGCGCAATCAGCCCGTCATCAAACGGACGGGGCGCGATTTGCCAGAGGCGTTCCCACGTGACGGTCACATTGCCTTCCCGGGCAAATTGCTCACTCGCCGCCCGGGCCGCCTGCAACATGGTCGCGAGGGCGGCGGCATCCAGATGACGTTGGTCCAAGGTAATGCGGCACTCCGCAACCACACTGGTGACAATGCCAGGCTTGGTGATGCAGGAGCCAATGGTACAAACCCCCTGCCCGCTGCGCCGCGCAATTTCGTAAATCTCCGAACTCATCTTGCTGGCGGCAAGGAAGGCATCGTGGCGGCGATTCATCGGGGTGCTGCCAGAATGCGCCGCCTGGCCGTGAAAGGTGATGGCGTGCCGTTCCACCCCGAAAGTGCCCAGCACGGCGCCCAGCGGCAGCGCCAGATCGAGCAGCACCGGGCCTTGCTCGATGTGCAATTCCAGATAAGCGGCCGCGTTCGCCAGTTCCCGGCCGCTGTCTTTCACATGTTCAAAATCCACGTCCACGGCCTTCAGGGCATCGGGCAAACCGATGCCGTTCTGATCCACCAAAGCCCGCGCCTCGTTCATATCCAGGTTGCCGGAACAGGCGGAGGAGCCGAACAAGCTTTTGCCAAAGCGCGCCCCTTCTTCATCCGCCCAATCGACCAAGCGCACCGTCACGGGCGGCAGCCCATTGTATTGGGTATTGAGGCGGCGTAGAACTTCCAGCCCGGCAAGCACGTTGAGGCAGCCATCCAGCCAGCCGCCGTTAGGTACGGAATCCATATGGCCGCCGATGAGTAAACATTTTTCCGATTCCCCGCGCAGGGTGGCCCAGAGATTGCCGGCGGCGTCGGTGTGAATCTCGAGCGGCAGGGCGGCCAGTTTTTCCCGCAGCCAGGCGCGGGCCGCCGTCCATTGCCGGGTGAAGGCGACGCGTTGCGCGCCCTGCTCGTCGCCGGTGAGGGCGCGCAGTTCCTTCAGTTCAGCCACGGTGCGTTTCGGGTTGGGGGCAGCGTCCATAACCAGTTAATTTGCTCCTTTAACCAAAATTATTGTAGCCAAGGCGCCCAAAGCGAGTTAAAAATTATAATAGTTCGAAAGGAGATTTGTTATGCCAACACTAGCCACCGTGGTAGACGGACTGAAACTGCCGAACCCATTTATCATAGGTTCGGGGCCGCCGGGAACGAATTTGAACGTCATCAGCAAGGCTTTCACCGAAGGCTGGGGCGCGGTCATCGCCAAAACGGTCAGCCTGGATGCGTCAAAAGTCGTGAATGTTTCACCGCGCTACGCCAAACTGCACGCGGCCAGCGGCGAGGTCATCGGCTGGGAAAACATCGAACTCATCAGCGACCGGCCGTTCAAGGTCTGGGAGGACGAATTTAAAAAATGCAAAGACCGGTTTCCGGATGGCGTGCTGATCGCCTCCGTCATGGAGACATACGACAAGGATGCGTGGGTGGAAATCATCCAGCGCTGTGAAGCGGCGGGCGTGGATGGTTTTGAGCTGAACTTTTCCTGTCCGCACGGCCTGCCCGAACGGAAGATGGGGGCGGCGATGGGCCAGGATCCGGAGATTCTCGAGGCGGTTTGCGGCTGGGTAAAAGGGGCGGCGACCAAACCGTTCTGGGCGAAGATGACGCCGAACATCACGCACATTGAAGACCCGGGGCGCGCGGCCTTGCGCGGTGGGGCCACGGGGTTGAGCGCCATCAACACCATCCGCAGCGTCATGGGGGTGAACCTGGAGACGTTGCGTCCGGAACCCACCGTTGAGGGGTATACCACGCCCGGCGGTTATTCGTGCAAGGCGGTCAAGCCGATCGCGCTCCGCATGGTCATGGAGACCGCCATGCTGATCCGAAATGAATTTCCGGGCCGCTCGCTGTCGGGCCTCGGCGGCATTGAGAGCGGGCGGGACGCGGCGGAATTCATTCTGCTCGGCGCCGACACGGTGCAGGTCTGCACCGGGGTCATGAAGTTCGGCTACGAGATGGTGAAGCCCATGTGCGAAGAGCTGCTCGCGTTCATGGCCAAACATCAATTCGAAACGCTGGCGGATTTCAAAGGCAAGAGCCTTGAATATTTCACCACCCACGCCGACCTGGTGAAACGGCAGGCCGAACGCAAGGCGACCCAAAAATCCGCCGGGGCCAGGGTCGTCAAGGCCGACGGAGACTGGCAGGGTGATGAATTCGTCAAACAATCCGATGCCTTGACCCGTGACTGATATTTCCCATGACTAACTGCCCCGTCTGGTTTGGCGGCGAGTGGCGCGAAATTCAAGATGTCGCCACCACGCCGGTTTACAATCCCTCCACCGGCGAGGTGATTGCCACCTGCCCGCTCGGCACGGCGGCGCACGTCAACGAGGCGGTGGCCGCCGCAGCGGCGGCGTTTCCGGCGTGGAGCGAGACGCCACCCGTCGAACGGGTGCGCATTCTCGCCCGCTTCAAGCTGCTGCTCGAAGATAACTTTGAGGAGGTCGTCCATTGCAACACGCGCGAGCACGGCAAGACGCTGGCGGAATCGCGCGGGGACGTGAAGCGGGGCATGGAGGTCGTGGAATTTGCGCTCGGGGTGCCCTCGCTGATGCAGGGCGAAGTTTTGGAGAACATCGCGCGAGGCATCGATTGCGAGGCCATTCGCCAGCCGCTGGGCGTTTGTGCGGGCATCACGCCCTTCAATTTTCCCGCCATGGTGCCGCTCTGGATGTATCCCATTGCCATTGCCTGCGGCAACACGTTCGTGCTTAAACCGAGCGAAAAAGTTCCGCTTACCGCCGTCAAAATCGCCGGGCTGCTGGAAAAGGCCGGGCTGCCGAAAGGGGTGCTGAACATCGTTCATGGCGGCCGGGAAGTCGTGGATACGCTGCTCCGGCACCCACAAGTGAAGGCGATCTCCTTCGTCGGCTCGACGCCCATCGCGCGTTACATTTATGAAACCGGCACGCGGCACGGCAAGCGCGTCCAAGCGAATGGCGGGGCAAAAAATTACGTCATCATCATGCCCGATGCGGATGTGGAAAACACCGCCCGCGGCGTGATTGAAGCGGCGTTTGGCTGCGCGGGCGAACGCTGCATGGCGGGTTCCACGGCGGTGGTGGTCGGCGGGGCGGAGACGAGCGTTTTGCCCACGCTGATCGAAGCCACGCGCCGGATCAAAGTCGGCCCGACGGATCGCGAAACCCAGCCCGACATGGGGGCGGTCATCACCCGCCAGCATCGCGACCGCATTCTGGAACTGATCGAAACCGGCGTTCAGGCCGGGGCAAAAATTCCCGCCGACGGCCGCGGGGTGAAGGTTGGCGAAGCCCCCGATGGTTTTTATGTGGGGGCGACGATTCTGGACCACGTCAACCCCGGCATGACCGTGGCGCAGGAGGAAATCTTCGGCCCGGTGCTCAACGTGATGCACCTGGAGGATCTGGACGCCGCCATTGAGCTGGCGAACCGTTCCTTTTACGGCAACGGCGCTTCCATTTTCACGCGCTCTGGCAAGGTCGCGCGCGAGTTCAAGCATCGCATCAACTGCGGCATGGTGGGCATCAACATTGGCGTGCCGGCTTCCATGGCGTGGTTTCCGTTCAACGGCTGGAACGACTCTTTCTTTGGCGACCTGCACATGCAAGGGCGTGAAGGCGTGCAGTTTTTCACGCAGCAAAAGGTGACCACGAGCCGCTGGTTCAGCTACGGCGAAGGCGACATCTGGCATTCCGAAAACAAAAAATAAAGCGGAGGAAATCATGAGCCTGCTCATCAAAAACGGCGAAATCGTAACCGCGAGCGAGCGTTACATCGCAGATATTTTCTGCGAAAACGAGACCATCACGCGCATTGACCGCAACCTCACGCCACCCAAAGGCGCGGAAGTCATTGACGCGACGGGAAAGTTTGTTTTCCCCGGCTTCATTGATCCGCATGTCCATATTTACCTGCCGTTCATGGGCACGTTTGCAAAGGATACTTATGTGACCGCCAGCCGCGCCGCGCTGGTCGGCGGCACGACGACGCTCATTGAAATGTGCGCCCCGTCGCGCGCGGACGACGCGCTCGCCGGCTTCGAGCTGTGGCTGAGCCAGGCGGAGGGGAAATCCGCCTGCGACTTCACGTTTCACATGAGCGTGACGAAATTCAACGACCAGACCGAGGCGCAGCTGCGGGAGATCGTGAAACGCGGCATCAGCTCGTTCAAAGTCTATCTCGCGTACAAGGGCGCATTTGGCGTGGACGACACGGAACTGTACCGCACGCTCAAACTGGCGAAGGAGCTGGGCGTCATCGTCACCGCGCATTGTGAAAATGAAACCCTCATCGCCGAGCGCGCCCGGGAGTTGCTCGCGGCCGGCCTGACGGATTCCGGCCAGCATCATGCCAGCCGCCCACCGGCCGTTGAAGCCGAGGGTGTGCACCATTTGATGACGTTTGCCGAACTCACCGGGGCGGCAACCTACATTGTGCATTTGAGCTGCCAGGAAGCGCTGGCCCAGGCCATCGCCGCGCGGCAGCGCGGCGTCCGCGTGACGGTTGAAACCTTGATCCAATATCTGACCCTCGATAAAACCCACGCCGAGAAGCCCAACCTCGAAGGCGCAAAATACGTCATGTCGCCGCCGCTACGCGACAAGCGCAATCAGGAAATTCTGTGGAACGGCCTGCGCGACGGCCTGGTGCAAACCGTCGCCACCGATCATTGCCCCTTTGATTTCAAGACGAAGAAAAAGATGGGCAAAAATGATTTCACCAAAATTCCCAACGGCATTCCGTCGCTCGAAGACCGGATCAACCTGCTTTATACGTATGGCGTCAAAACCGGCAAGATTGATCTGCACACCTTCGTGAACATCGCCAGCACGCAGGCGGCCAGGACGTTTGACCTGTTCCCGCGCAAAGGGACGATCCAACCCGGGGCGGACGCGGACCTGGTCGTGTTCGATCCAAATTATCGGGGCAAGATTTCCGCCAAAACACACCAGATCAACGTGGATTACAGCGTGTTTGAAGGGTGGAAAATTGAAGGCCGGCCGAGCGTGGTGACCGTGCGCGGGCAGGTGGCTGCGCGCGATGGAAAATTTACCGGCCGGCACGGCCACGGAAAATTTCTACAAAGGAAGCCAAGCCACTTTTGAATTCTGCCCGCATGAAGCCCCCCGCCTCCGGTCTTACCGCCAACGCGCCCGACGTGGAGGCCGACCTGGCGCAGAGCCGGCTGTTCAATGCGGATCTGGCACCCGTACCGCCGTCGCGCCGCCAATGGGGCGCGTGGAGTTTTGCGGCCCTGTGGATATCGATGTCCGCGTGCATCCCGACGTATATGCTCGCGTCGTCCCTTATCAGCGGCGGCATGAACTGGTGGGAGGCGGTGCTGACCATTTT
>Ga0302322_100001028_pt1 | contig 22426 bp, 18 predicted proteins | sample Fen_T0_2_FD_203757 | JGI IMG/M metagenome (GOLD analysis project Ga0302322, IMG submission 203757) | Peat permafrost microbial communities from Stordalen Mire near Abisko, Sweden - Fen_T0_2 | ecosystem: Environmental > Terrestrial > Soil > Wetlands > Permafrost | place: Sweden: Abisko...
GAGTTCTGCCGAGGCGGTCGGGGAACCTCGCCGCAGCCCGCTCCCGGACGCCGTCCTGCGGCCCGTCCGCGAGGGGAACGCCTTCGAGTCCACGGTGGAGTTGCTCGGCACGGCCATCCGCCTCGGTGTCTTCGCCGAAGGTGAGCGGCTGCCTCCGGAGCGTGAGCTGGCCGAACGGCTCCGGGTCGGCCGCGCCACCCTCCGGGAGGCGATCGGTGCCCTGCGCGACACCGGCCTGGTGACGACGTCCCGCGGCCGGACGGGTGGCACCGTGGTCGTCTACCGCGGCCCCGACGACGTCCCCGGCGGCGTCGACAGCCTGCACGAGCGCGGCGAGCACATCGCCGACGTGCTGGCCTTCCGCCGGGTCGTCGAGCCGGGCGCCGCACAACTGGCGGCGTCCGCCGACCTCACCGCGGACCAGCGGTCCTGGCTCGTCGCGGCCCTGGAGGCCGCCCACGCCTCGACCGCGGACGGCGGGCGGCGCGTCGCCGACGCCCGCCTGCACCTGGCCGTCGCCACCCTCTCCGGCTCGGCCATGGTGGTCGAGGCGGTCACCCAGGCGCAGGCGCGGCTGTCCGAACTGCTGTCCGCGATCCCGGTGCTGCGCCTCAACATCCAGCACTCGGACGCCCAGCACTCCGCCCTCGTCGCCGCCGTCCTGCGCGGAGACGCCGAGGGTGCGCGCCGGGTCATGGAGGAGCACTGCGACGCCACCTCGGCCCTGCTGCGCGGCCTGCTCGGATGAGCGCACCCCGCCCGACGAACCACCCCTGACCCACCCCTGAACCGCCCGTGGACCACACCTGAACAGCCCCGAACCTGCCACGCACCTGCCCCGGAAGGAGTGACCGCATGGCCGAGCCAGCGTCCCTGACCCTCGACAAGCTGCGGAAGAGGATCGCGGACCGGGACGTCGACACGGTGATCGTGGCCTTCACCGACGTCCAGGGCCGCCTGCAGGGCAAGCGACTGCACGCCGACCACTTCCTCGCGGACGTCGTCGGGCACGGCACCGAGGCCTGCAACTACCTGCTGGCCGTCGACGTCGAGATGAACACCGTCCCGGGGTACGCGATCTCCTCCTGGGAGAAGGGCTACGGCGACTTCGTGCTGCGGCCGGACTTCGCCACTCTGCGCGCCGTGCCGTGGCACCCCGCCAGCGCCCTGGTGCTGTGCGACGTCCTGTGGCACGACGGGACGCCCGTGGACCAGTCGCCGCGGCAGGTCCTGGCCGCGCAGGTGCAGCGCGCCACCGACCTGGGGTTCCAGGCACTGGCGGGCACCGAGCTGGAGTTCATGGTCTTCCAGGACACCTACGAGCAGGCCTGGGACGCCGGCTACCGCGGCCTGACGCCCGCCAACCGCTACAACGTCGACTACTCGATCCTCGGGACGAGCCGGGTCGAACCGCTCCTGCGGGACATCCGCAACTCCATGGCGGCGGCCGGCATGGTCGTGGAGTCGGCCAAGGGCGAGTGCAACCTCGGCCAGCACGAGATCGCGTTCAAGTACGCCGACGTCCTGACGACGGCCGACAACCACACCGTCTACAAGACCGGCGCCAAGGAGATCGCCTCGGCCCACGGGCGCGCGCTGACCTTCATGGCCAAGTACGACGAGCGCGAGGGCAACTCGTGCCACATCCACCTCAGTCTGCGCGGCCTGGACGGCGGGGCCGTCTTCGCCGACGAGCACGCGGCCGACGGTTCGGGCCGCTCGGACCTCTTCCGGCACTTCGTCGCGGGCGTCCTGGCGACGATGCGCGAGTTCACCCTGCTGTACGCCCCCAACATCAACTCCTACAAGCGGTTCGCGGCGGGCAGCTTCGCCCCGACCGCCGTCGCCTGGGGCGAGGACAACCGGACCTGCTCGGTGCGGGTCGTCGGCACCGGGCTCGGCCTGCGGCTGGAGAACCGGGTGCCCGGCGGCGACGTCAACCCCTACCTGGCGATCGCCGGCATGCTGGCAGGCGGCCTGCACGGCGTCGAGGCGCAGCTGCCGCTGGAGCCGGCCTTCACGGGGAACGCCTACGTCGCCGACCGCACCCGCATCCCGACGACGCTGGCCGAGGCCCGGTCCGAGTTCGCCGAGTCGCAGATCGCCCGGGCGGCCTTCGGCGACGACGTCGTCGAGCACTACCTCAACGCCGCGGACGTCGAGCTGGCCGCCTTCAACGGCGCGGTCACCGACTGGGAGCGCCGCCGCGCGTTCGAGCGGCTCTGACGCCCCCGCCACGCCGAGCAGTCCGAGCAGTCCGCGCAGCACGAGCAGCCCGAGCAGTCCGCGCAGCACGAGCAGCCCGAGCAGTCCGCGCAGCACGAGCAGTCCGAGGAGCGAGCATGTCCGCGCAGCACCAGGTGATCGACCCCGCCACGGAGGAGGGTTTCACCACGGTCGAGCAGGTCGACGCCGCGGCGACCGACGCCGCGATCGAGCGCGCGCACGCGGCGCTGCCGTCCTGGCGCGCGGTGGCGCCGGGCGACCGGGCCCGGCTGCTGCGCCGGTTCGCGTCCGTCGTCGACGACCACGTCGAGGAGCTGGCCCGGCTCGAGGTGCGCGGGGCGGGGCACACGATCGGCAACGCGCGCTGGGAGGCCGGGAACGTCCGCGACGTCCTCGACTACTACGCGGGGGCCCCGGAGCGGCTCTTCGGGCGGCAGATCCCGGTGGCCGGTGGCATCGACGTCACGTTCGCCGAGCCGGTGGGCGTCGTCGGCGTCATCGTGCCCTGGAACTTCCCGATGCCCATCGCGGGCTGGGGGTTCGCGCCGGCGCTCGCGGCGGGCTGCACCGTCGTCCTCAAGCCGGCCGAGCTGACCCCGCTCACCGCGATCCGGCTGGGCGAGCTGGCGCTGGAGGCCGGGATCCCGGCGGACGTGTTCCAGGTGCTGCCCGGCAAGGGCTCGGTCGTCGGGCAGCGGTTCGTCGACCACCCCCTCGTGCGGAAGGTGGTCTTCACCGGGTCGACGCAGGTCGGGACGGCGGTGATGGCCGGCTGCGCGGCGCAGGTCAAGCGGGTCACGCTGGAGCTGGGCGGCAAGAGCGCCAACATCGTCTTCGCGGACGCCGACCTCGAGCGGGCCGCGGCCACCGCGCCGTCCGGCGTCTTCGATAACGCCGGCCAGGACTGCTGCGCGCGCTCGCGGATCCTGGTCCAGCGTTCGGTGTTCGACCGCTTCCTGGAACTGCTCGAGCCCGCGGTGAAGGCGGTCGCCGTCGGGCCGCCCGACCAGGAGGGCTGCGAGATGGGGCCGCTCATCTCGGCCGGGCAGCGCACCGCCGTCCGCGGGTTCGTCGAGGACGCGGCGGAACCGGTGGACGTCGCCTTCCGCGGTGACGCGCCGTCCGGGCCCGGGTTCTGGTACCCGCCGACGGTCGTGCTGCCCAGGACGGCGGCCGACCGGGTCTGGCGGGAGGAGGTGTTCGGGCCGGTCGTCGCGGTGATGCCCTTCGACGACGAGGCCGACGCGATCGCGCGGGCGAACGACACCGACTACGGCCTGTCCGGCTCCATCTGGACCCAGGACGTCGGGCGCGCGCTGCGCGTCGCACGCGGCGTGGAGAGCGGGAACCTCTCGGTCAACTCGCACTCGTCGGTCCGCTACTGGACGCCGTTCGGCGGCTTCAAGCGGTCGGGCCTGGGCCGCGAGCTCGGACCCGACGCGCTCGCCTCGTTCACCGAGGTCAAGAACGTCTTCATCAGCACCCAGGAATCGTGACGCCCCAACTCGTGAAGGAGACCGTGGTCGTGGAGCGCTTCAAGGACCGGGTGGCCGTCGTCACCGGCGCCGCCAGCGGGATCGGGGCGGCGTCGTCGCGCCGGCTGGCCGAGGAGGGGGCGACGGTCGTCGTCGTCGACACCAACCTCGACGCCGGCCAGGCCCTGGCGACCGAGCTGGGCGGCCTCTTCGTCGAGGCCGACGTCACCAGCGAGGCGGACAACGAGCGGGTGTACGCCACGACGGTCGCGCAGTACGGCCAGGTCGACGTCGCGTTCCACAACGCCGGCATCTCGCCGCCGGACGACGACTCGATCCTGACGACCGGCCTGGACGCGTGGCGCCGCGTGCAGGAGGTCAACCTGACGTCGGTGTTCCTCGGCTGCCGGGCCGCGATCCCGCACATGCGCGAGCGCGGGAAGGGTTCGATCATCAACACCGCGTCGTTCGTGGCGACGCTCGGGGCCGCGACGTCGCAGATCTCCTACACGGCGAGCAAGGGCGGCGTGCTTGCCATGACCCGGGAGCTCGGCGTCCAGTTCGCCCGGGAGGGGATCCGCGTGAACGCGCTGTCCCCCGGGCCGGTCGCGACGCCGCTGCTCATGGAGCTGTTCGCGGCGGACGCCGAGCGGGCCCAGCGCCGGCTGGTCCACGTGCCGATGGGCCGGTTCGCCGAGCCCGCCGAGATCGCGGCCGCGGTGGCGTTCCTGGCGAGCGACGACGCGTCGTTCATCACGGCGAGCAACTTCCTGGTGGACGGCGGCATCACCGGCGCGTACGTGACGCCGCTGTGAGCGACGCCGGGGGGGACGGCGCGGGTCGCGACCGCCCGGTGGTCGGCGTCACCGCCTACGCCAGCCGCGCGCGGTGGGGTGTCTGGGACCTCCAGGCGTGCATCCTGCCGCAGACCTATGTCGAGTCCGTCGTCCACGGCGGCGGGATCCCGGTGATCCTGCCGCCGCTGCCGGGCCTGGTCGAGGCGGTGCTGCCGCGGCTCGATGCGCTGGTGGTGGCTGGGGGTCCGGACGTCGACCCCGCGCGGTACGGCGCCGAGCCCGGTCCCGACACCCAGCCGCCCGACCTCCTGCGGGACGCCGCCGAGACCGAACTGCTGGCGGCGGCGACCGCGCTGGGAATGCCTGTGCTCGGCATCTGCCGCGGCATGCAGCTGATGAACGTGGTGCGCGGGGGCACCCTGGCCCAGCACCTGCCCGACGTCGTCGGCACCGACGAGCACTGCCCCACACCGGGCCGCTACGCCCGGCACGACGTCCAGCTGGTCGCCGGCACCCGGCTGGCGACGGCGCTCGGTGACAGCCCGGAACTCAGCGTGCCGACCTACCACCACCAGGGGATCGGCGAGGTGGGCGCGGGGCTAGTCGTCGGTGCCGTCGCGCCGGACGGCGTGGTGGAGGCCGTCGAGGACCCGACGCTGCCGTTCTGGCTCGGCGTCCAGTGGCACCCGGAGGCGGGCCAGGACCGCTCGCTGTTCCGGGCGCTGGTGGCGGCGGCGGTCGGGGCCCGGCAGGTCCGGGCCCGGCAGGTCGGGGCCCGGCAGGTGGTCGGGCGGTGACGGAGTCGCCCGTCCCGGACCTGGAGCGCGAGGCCGTCCGGGTCGCGGACCGGCTGCGCCTGCTCGGCCCGCGCTGGGCCGCCCGGCAGCACGCGCCCGACGCGGCGTCGGTGGATGCCGTCCGCACCACCCTGCAGCGGCTCGCGGACCTGGCCGCGGACGCCGACGCCGCGCCGCGCCGTCCGGTGCCGCCCCTGGCCCTGCACGCCCTGGCGGACCAGGTGCTGGTGCTCGCCCGCGAGGCCGCCCGGGCCGGTGCCACGGACGCCGCGCACGACGCCCTGGTGGTCCTGCGGCACAGCCTCTGAGAGGGCTCCGGGTGACTCACGCGGCGTCGGCATCGGTGTCGGTGTCTTGCCGGTCGGTGAGCTGCTGGGCGAGGGTGTCGACGGTCTGTTGGTCGCGGGTGGTGTTGCGCAGCCAGGGTCGGTCGGGGTCTACCCAGGCGGGGACCCGCACCCAGGGCATACCCAGGGGACGCCGTCGCGCATTGTCAGGCCGTAGACGCCGGCATGGTGAGCGGTGTGATGGTGCGGGCACAGCAATGCCATCGCGTCGATGTCGGTGAGCCCGCCGTGCTCCCACGGAATGACATGGTGCGCGTCACACCATCCCGGTGGTGCATGACATCCCGGAATGACGCACCCGCCGTCCCGGACCGCCAATGCGCGTCTTTGTGCACTGGACGCAAGTCTTCGTGACCGCCCGTGATGCAATACCGCCCCGTGGTCGTCGAGAAAGGATTCTGCGGAGCGGACTGTCACACGTGAACCGCGCCAGAATCCCCGGGTCGATGGTGGCCCCGGTATGCGTTCCGACATTCCCCGCGAGCGTCATCCGCGCCAACCCAGCCGTCGCTGCCCGCCGGCGACCCTCCGCGTCGGGCCCGTAGGCCGCGAGCAGTTCGTTCAGCCGAGCGACGATCACGACCTCGGCACCCCCGCCGAGCGGCCCTGCCGCCCTGGTCTCCGTCGCCTCGGTCGGCTCGGGGGAGGCAGTGGGTTGCTGGTCTGTGGGGCCGGCGGGTCGTCGCCCGGTGTCACCGAGGATCAGCTCCACCATCGCCTCAGCGCGCCGCTGCCCCACCGTGCGCTTGTCCCGCACGACCACCGACTGCCCGTCGGCCCCCACCGCGGTCCCGGCCGGGCGGGGCTTGGCCAACCGCTCCACCGCACCCTTGATCAACGCACCGTTCACCGGGTCGACCACCAACCGCAGCATCGTCATCCCCACGAAGTCGCTGGAGATGGCACACGTGGACCGCTCGTAGGCGTCCGCGTCGAACCGGTCCGCCCGTTCCGGGTCCAACCGGTGCCGCAGGTCCCGGCCCGCCTTCTCCACCGTCGTCGGCTGCTCCCGCCGCGCCCGCTCGAGCAACCACGCATCGATCGCCTCAACCCCCGTCCGGGTCGCCGGCGCACCGTCAGGCCCCGGACACCCTCAGGGTCCACGACGGTCTTCCGCTTCAACACCTTCGGGATCTTCCGCACCGTGGCCACCGCGTCGTCCAGATGCTCCCGCGACACCTCACCCGCAGCCAGAGCCGCACCCCTCAACGGCACCTCCGCGGCCACCGACCGGGTCGCCGCAGCCGCCTCCAGATCACGCCCCGCCTGGTGACCCGACACCCGCAACCCCTCGGTCAGGAACCGCACCGCACCCCGCCCGCCCGGCCCACCCACCCCCACCTCGGGCCGACCGGAAAGCTCCTGCAGAAACGCGAACTTCACCGCCTCCACACCCGCAGCCAACGCATACGCCTGCCGCAGAATCTCGGTGAGTTCGAGATCGGAAAACGCATACCCGGGCCGATCCAACAAGCCCTGCACTGCGCCACGCATTTGAGCGAGGGCAGCGGCAGGATCGGCGACAGCGCCGCCGTCCCGAAGCATTCCCTCACCCTCAGCCATGAATCCAGGGTAAATCCCGCCACCGACAAGATGCCAGCCCGCCACTACATCTGTGGATAACGCCGACCAATTCCATGATCACGGCGAAAGTGGTGGCCCACCCCACCGACGGTGGACGACGTCGTGGGACGACGACCGCGGCGGCGGTGCAGTTGCCGTGCGAACCGAGTTTCAGCGCTCGCTGAGCCGGTGATCGCTGCACCCTGGGCGGGAGTCGCCTGCGCGCCTACGATGGAGATTCCCTCGACGGCGAGGTGACCATGGGTGTGATCATCCCGTTCGTGCTGCCGGCCCTGCTGTTCATCGTGCTCCAGTGGCTGTGGAACCGGCCGGCGTGGCTGCGCGTGCCCGACGCGGTGCGCGGGGTCTCCCCGAGTACGGCACTGACGCCGTCGACCCCAGAGGCCGACCCGTTCGCCGACCCGTTCGCGCTGCCGTTCGTGCGTCGGCGGATCGGCGTCATGGCGGCGGAGCTGGAACGGCTCGACGACGACGACGGCATCTTCGCGAAGGCCTTCCGGCTCCACGTGGCGCGGTACGCGTACGAGGCCCTCCTCGCCGACGCGTCCCGACTGACGGCTGCCGCGGAGGCCATGGACCTGGAGATCGTCGTCTCCTACGAGCCGCTCCGGGAGGAGCTCGACGTCTGACGCCCTCCGGCGTGGCCCGGTCGCAGGGCACGCAGACCGTGGTTGTCCTGCGGAACACATGGCTCGGGTACGCTCACCGCGCTGGAGCGGATCTCTGGAGCGGATCTGAGGGGGGTGTCGGGTGGTTTCGTCCGGTCCACCTGCCCGGACGGCGGACCCCGCCGGCCTGTCCCGGAGCACGTCCGGGCGCCCGCTCACGCCCCTGGCCGTGCTGCTCGTGGTCGCCGTGGTGGGTGGCCTCATCACCGTGGCGGTGAGCTGGACGGCGTGGACGCTCAACCGCCGCAACGAGCGCAGCCTGCTCATGGTGCAGACGCGGCAGGCGGCAGCCGTCCTCACGGCCTCGGTGCTCACCATCAGCGATCCGCTGGCGGCCACTCTGCAGATCGAGGAGGCCACGAACGGCGACGTCGAGGCGTTCGGGCGGTCGATGGGGCCGCTCGTCGGTGCCGGCAGGCTGTTCGTCAGCGCGTCGCTGTACCGGGTGAGCGGCTCCTCGACGGCGGTCGTCACCTCGCTCGGAGCGGCCCCCCTGCTCACGCCGGAGTCGCCGTCGGGCGGTCTCCTGCTCCGGCGCGCGCTGACCAGCCCCGCGTTCGTCGTCGCCGGTGCCGGCGTGGACCGGATCGAGCGGGTGGGGTACGCGATCGCCGATCCTGCCGCGCCGCGCTTCGTCGTCCATGCCGAGCGGGCCATCCCGGCGAACCGGCTCGTCCCGGCGTTGAGCAACCCGGCCTTCGCCAACCTGGACTTCGCGACCTACCTCGGCCCGACGACGAGCCTGGCCACGCTGGCGACGACCGACGTCCCGCTGTCCCGGCTGCCGCTGGACGGCGACACGGTCACCGAGTCGATCCCGTTCGGCGACACGACCCTCACCCTGGTCGCCGCCGCGCACGGCCACCTGGGCGGCCCGCTGGGCTGGCAGCTGCCGTGGATCCTGCTCGCCGGGGGGCTCGCGCTCACGGCAGCGAGCGCGACGGTCGCGGTGCGCTCCACCCGGCGCCGGGGCGAGGCCGAGCGGGACGCGGTGACCATCACCGGTCTCTACGCCACCCTCGACGGGCTGTACGCCGAGCAGCGCGGCATCGCCGAGACCCTGCAGCGGGCGCTGCTGCCGCGGACGAACCCGGAGATCCCCGGGCTGGACATCGCGAGCCGGTACGTGTCGGGGGTGCAGGGCGTCGACATCGGTGGCGACTGGTACAGCGTGATCGCCGTCGACGACACCCACGTCGGCTTCGTCGTCGGGGACGTGTCGGGGCGCGGGGTCAGCGCCGCCACGGTGATGGCGCGGCTGCGGTTCACCATGCGGGCGTACCTGCTGGAGGGGCACCCGCCGGACGCCGTCCTCGCGATGTGCTCGCGCCAGCTCGACCTCGCCGAGGACGGCCACTTCGCCACCGTGCTGATCGGCCTCGCGGACCTGGTCACCCGGGAGGTCGTCCTGGCGAACGCGGGCCACCTGGAGCCGCTCGTCGTCCGGGGCGGGGTGACCGAGTACGTGGCGACGAAGGTCGGCCTGCCGCTCGGCGTCGATCCGGGTGCCTACCTGACGACCGGCGTGGTGATGGAGCGGGGGTCGGTCCTGCTGGCCTTCACCGACGGTCTCGTCGAACGTCGCGGGGAGAGCCTGGACGACGGCCTCGACCGGCTGGCGCGCGCGGCCGTCGACCCGCCGGACTCCCTCGACGACTACCTCACCGACCTCGTCGGCCGGCTGACCGGCCACGCCTCCGAGGACGACCTCGCTGTCCTGGCCCTGCGCTGGCTCTGAGCTCCGGCGCGCCGGACGAAGTCAGCCGGCCGTCGCGGCGGCCGCCGCGCCCTGGCACCGGGTGCCCGACGCCGGGACGGCCCGCCCCAGCAGGTACTCGTCGACCGCGTGGACGACGCACGGGTCGTGCTGCCGGTACGCGGCGTGACCGTCGCCGACGTACGTGAGGAGCCGGCCGGACGACAGCTGCCCGGCGAGCGCCTGGGACCACTCGTAGGGGGTGGCGGGATCGCGCGTGGTGCCCACCACCAGTACCGGTGCGGCGCCCACCGCCGTCAGCCGCTGCGGGCGCACCGCGGCCGGGACGGGCCACTCGCGGCAGGGCGAGGCGCCCGCGATCTCGTGGCCGAGGACGGGGTAGGTGCGGCCGAGGCGGACGGCGTCGGCGTAGACCTGCCCGCTGGTGCGGCGGTCGGGGATGTCGAGGCACTGGATCGCCAGGTGGGCGAACTGGTCGAAGTCGCTGTCGCCGTCGGGCAGCGCCGTCACGACGCCGAGGCCGTCGCCGCGCAGGGCCGCGGTGAGGATCCGGTCGAGCACCGGCCACCGCTCCGCCGTGTAGAGCTGCTCGACGATCACCGACACCAGCGCGGCCTGGCTCAGCCGGGTGCGCGAGGACCCCACGGCCAGCGGGTGCCGGTCGGCCCCGGCGATGAGCTTCCCGACGCGGGCGGCGGCCGCGGTGGGCGTCGACCGCCGCAACGGGCACGCCGGCCGGGACGCGCAGCCGGCGAGGTAGGAGGCCAGGGCCCGCGACATCCCCTTGGCCTGGCCCGCCTGGAGGCCGGCGCCGTCGATGGTGGGGTCGAGGGCGGAGTCGAGCACGAGCCGGCCGACCCGGCCCGGGAACAGCTGGGCGTACCAGGCGCCGATGAGGGTGCCCGCCGAGGCGCCGTAGTAGGTGAGCTTGGTGTCCCCGAGTGCGGCGCGCAGGACGTCGAGGTCCCGGGCGGTGCTGACGCTGTCCACGTGGCGCAGCAGGTCCCCGGTGTTGGCGAGACAGGCCCTGCCGAGCGACCGCTGCGCCTTCTCCAGGGCGGTGAGCTCTGCCGGGGTGTCCGGGCTGGAGTCCACGCCGGACAGCGGCCCGTTCCGGCCTGCCTTGGCGTCCAGGTCGAGGCAGACCACCTGGCTCACGCCGCGGGGGTCCCAGCCGACCAGGTCGAACGCGGCGACGAGGTCGGCGCTGAAGAACCGCGGGGCGACGTCGGCGAACGTGGCCCCGGAGCCGCCGGGACCGCCCGGGTTCAGCAGGAGCGAGCCCTGACGCCGCCCCGTCGCGCGGTGCCGGAGCACATGCAGCTTGAGGGTGTCGCCGTGCGGCCGGGCCCAGTCGACCGGCACGGTGAGGTCCGCGCACTGCTGGCCGTTGCTGCAGGGTTCCCAGGCGAGGCGCTGCCCGTAGAAGCTGCCGAGCTCGGGGTCGTCGGCCGGCTCCCGCCCGGTGGGCGGGGACGCCGACGGGGAGGAGGACGCCGAGGGCGCTCCGGCCGGGGCGGCCCGCCCGCCCGTCGGGGTCGGTGCCGGCGGGAAGCCGGTGACGGCGACGGAGAGGGCGCCCCCGACGAGGAGCAGCGGTACCACCGTGGTCGCCAGGACCATCAGCCGACGCCGCCGCCCCGGCGGGACGGCGGGCCCGGGAGTCGGGGCCGGTCCCCAGGGCTGCTGCGGCTGCCACGGCTGCGCCGGTGGCCACGGCTGGGGCGGCGGCCACTGCTGGGCAGGCTGTGCCGATGGCCAGGGCTGCACCGGCTGCCAGGGCTGTGCCGGCTGCCAGGGCTGTGCCGGCTGTGCCGGCGGCCAGGGTTGCGGGGGAGGTTGCGCCGGTGGCCAGGGCTGCGCCGACGGTGCCGGGGGCCACGCCGGCGGCACCGAGGGCTGCGGCACCGACGACTGCGGCACCGGGAGCTGCGGCGGCGGGATCGCCGCCGCTGTTCGGTCGGGCCCGACATCGGGCGTCCGGATGATTCCCCCCATGGCACCCAGTCTGATCCCTAACCGGCGCCGCGCGCAGGTGCTCCGGACCGGGCGACACTCAGCCGGGCGCGTCCGTGGCGCCCCGCAGCGGGCCGGGGGCGGCCGGCTCCTCCCGCCGGCCCACGCGTGGCAGCGCGGGGAGCGCGGGCAGCGGCCCCCGCACCCGGTTCAGCAGGACCGCCCACCGGCCGCGCGGGCCGAGGGCAGCCCCGCCGACCTCGGTCCCGGAGACCTCGGTGCCGGGCGCGTCGGCCGCCCGGGCCGCGGCGTGCACGACGTCGTCCACGCCCTCGCCGAGGCGCAGGTCGGGTGTGCGGTCGGCGCCGAGGGGCAGCACGTCGAGGGCGGCGCACACGCTCGGGAGCAGGGCGGCGGCGGCACGGGCGTAACCCGCGGCCGAGGGATGGAACCGGTCCGCGGAGAACATCACCTGCGGCCGGGAGGCGAACTCCTCGCCGAGCAGGTCGCCCAGGCTCACCGTGCGGCCGCCGGCCTCGACGACGGCGATCGTCTGGGCGGCGGCCAGCTCACGGCTCCAGCGCCGGGCCAGCCAGCGCAGGGGCTGCGCGATCGGCTCGATGCTGCCCAGGTCGGGGCAGGTGCCGACGACGACCTCGGCGCCCGCCTCGCGCAGCCGGGTCACCGCTCCGCTCAGCGCCCGGACGGACTCCGAGGGCTTGAGCCGGTGCGTCACGTCGTTGGCGCCCACCATGATCACGGCGACGACGGGCGACGGCGCGACCTCCAGCAGCCGGTCGACCTGTGCGTCCAGATGGCGCGACTCGGCCCCGACGACGGCCACCGCGTGCAGCCGGACCGGCCGCCCGGTCAGCGCCGCCAGGCCCGCCGCGATGACGGCGCCGGGAGCCTCCTCCGGGTGGTCCGCACCCAGGCCCGCGGCGCTCGAGTCGCCGAGCATGCCCATCTCGATCGGCGTGCCCGGGCCGGCGCCGTACAGCCCGGCCGAGGCCGGCGCCACCTTTCCGAAGGGGGTGCCGATCATGCGCCGCGCCAGCTTGGCCTCCGCGAGCAGCACCCCGATCCCGGCCGCTCCCAGCCCGGCCACCCCGCCCCCGCCGAAGGCTGCGGCCGCCGCGATCCGGCGGGCCCGTCGTGCCCGGCTCATCCTGTCTGCGCCCCCTCTGTCCGCGGTGTCGTGACGGACCGGCCCGCACCGGGCCCGGCGCGGACCGAGCCCTCACCGTAACCCGTCCCCCCTCGGGCGGGTCGACGTCAGCGCGGCGCCGCGGCGACGAACGAGCGCACCCGCTCCCGCGCCCGGTCGGACACGTGCGGCCCGTGCGTGAAGGCGGCCGTCGTGTACTCCAGGTTGCCGAGGACGGCCGCCGTCCGGCGGGTCATCGCGACGTCGGCGCAGAAGCCGGCGATGCCGTAGGAGAGCCGCAGCACGTTCCAGATCGCGTCGCCCGTCACCAGCACGCCGCTCGGGGCGTGCAGCAGGCTGACGTGGCCCGGGCTGTGCCCCGGCGTGTGGATCACCCGCAGGCCCCCGGCCACCGGCAGCACCTCGCCGTCCACCAGTTCCCGCGACACCTCGACCGGCGGGAACGCCGGCTTGCCAGGCTTCGCGGGGCGGTCCATGAGCCGGCCCAGCAGGCGGGACCGGTCCCGGGGCGGGTTCGTGCCGGTCCGCGCGTAGCCGGCGTCCTGCGCGTGCACCAGGACGCCGTCGACGCCGGTGCGCGCCAGGACCGCCGAGGCGCCGCCCACGTGGTCGCCGTGACTGTGGGTGAGGACGACGCGCCGGACGTCCTGGGGGGCCTTGCCGAAGGCGGCCAGGCCCGCGACGATCCGGGGGGCGGAGAACGGCAGGCCGCAGTCGACGAGGGTGACCGAGCCGTCGTCGTCCACGAAGGCGTAGGTGTTGAGCAGGTCGAAGCGCACCGTGGGGATCCGGTACACGGAGGGTGCGAGCGCGATCGCGGGGGAGGACATCGGTGGGCGGCCTTTCGCCGGGGCGGGAGCACAGCTTCGCCCGCCCCCGTGCGGCGGACAAGGCGGACCGGCCGGTGCCGGGGTGAGAAGTGGTTGAGAACACCGCGCTCCAACAGGACGGAGGACGGCCGCGGGTGCACAGCTACCAGTACGGCAACCACCCGGCGCAGCGGGCCGAACTGGTCCTGCCCCCCGACGGCACCGCCCCTGGCGGCGTCGCCGTCCTGCTGCACGGCGGGTTCTGGCGGGCCCGCTACGACCTCGGCCTGCAGCGCGACGTCGCGGCGGACCTGGTGACGGCCGGCTGGGCGGTCTGGAACGTCGACTACCGCGGCGTGCCGCCGGGCCCGAACGACGGCGGCGGCTGGCCGCGGACGTACGAGGACGTCGCGGCCGGCGTCGACCTGCTGGCCCGCGTCGCTCCCGACCACGGCCTTGGAGCCGCCGTCGCGGACCCGCGCCGGGTCGCGGTCCTCGGTCACTCGGCCGGCGGCTGCCTGGCGCTGTGGACGGCGGCGCGGCACCGGCTGCCGCCCGGGGCACCGGGTGCGGGCCCGGTGGTGCGGCCGGGCGCGGTCGTGGCCCAGGGCGCGGTCTGCGACCTGGTGACCGCGGTCGCGCAGGGGCTCGGGGCGGGCGCCGTCGAGGCGCTGATGGGGGCCGCCCCGGACGACGACCCGGCCGCCTACGCGCTCGCCTCGCCGGCCGCGCTCCTGCCTGTCGGGGTCGCGACGCTGCTGGTCAGCGGCGCCCTGGACGACGTCGTCCCGCCGGTGCAGTCGCAGGAGTTCGCCGCGGCGGCCCTCGCGGCCGGGGACGACGTCACGCTGCAGGTGGTTGACGGCGAGGGGCACTTCGAGCATCTGGACCCGCGCTCGCGCTGCTGGCGCGTGGCCCGGTCGTGGCTGTCCGACCGCTCTGCGAGGATGCCGGGATGAGCATGCGCTACGCCGAGTCGGTCGTCGAACTGATGGGCAACACGCCGCTGGTCAGGCTGTCGTCGGTGACGGCCGGGCTGGCTCCCCTCGTGCTGGCCAAGGTGGAGTACCTCAATCCGGGCGGTTCCGTGAAGGACCGGATCGCGGTGCGGATGATCGAGGCGGCCGAGGCCGACGGACGGCTGCGCCCGGGCGGCACGATCGTCGAGCCGACGTCCGGCAACACCGGGGTCGGGTTGGCGCTCGTCGCCCAGCGCAAGGGGTACGACTGCGTGTTCGTCTGCCCCGACAAGGTCAGCGAGGACAAGCGGAACGTGCTCGCGGCCTACGGCGCGCGGGTCGTCGTCTGCCCGACGGCGGTCGCGCCCGACCACCCGGACTCCTACTACTCGGTGAGCGACCGGCTCGTCCGCGAGATCGAGGGCGCCTGGAAGCCCGACCAGTACTCCAACCCGGAGGGGCCGGCGAGCCACTACGAGACCACCGGGCCCGAGATCTGGCGCGACACCGACGGCCGGGTGACGCACTTCGTCGCCGGGGTGGGCACGGGCGGCACCATCACCGGCGCCGGCCGCTACCTCAAGGAGATGTCGGCGGCACGGCCGGTCGGTCCGGTGCGCGTCGTCGGCGCCGACCCCGAGGGCTCGGTCTACTCCGGCGGGACGGGCCGCCCGTACCTGGTGGAGGGCGTCGGGGAGGACTTCTGGCCGACGGCGTACGACCCGAAGGTCCCGGACGAGATCGTCGCGGTGTCGGACGCAGACTCCTTCATGATGACCCGCCGGCTCGCCCGCGAGGAGGGGCTGCTGGTGGGCGGCTCCTGCGGGATGGCCGTGGTCGCGGCGCTGCGCGTGGCCGAAGGGCTGGGCCCGGACGACGTCGTCGTCGTCCTGCTGCCGGACGGCGGTCGCGGGTACCTGTCGAAGATCTTCAACGACCGCTGGATGGCGTCGTACGGGTTCGTCCGGGCCGACGGGCGGGCGACCGTCGGCGACGTGCTGCGGGCCAAGTCCGGCGCGACGCCCGCCCTGGTCCACACCCACCCCAGCGACACCGTGCGCGACGCCATCGAGATCCTGCGCGAGTACAACGTGTCGCAGATGCCCGTGGTCAAGGCCGAGCCACCGGTCGTCCTGGGCGAGGTGGCGGGCGCCGTCAGCGAGCGCGACCTGCTGGACGCCGTCTTCACCGGCCGGGCCGCGCTCGCCGACCGGGTCGAGAAGCACATGGCGCCGCCGCTGCAGCTGGTGGGTGCGGGCGAGTCGCTGGACGTCGTCCGGCACGCGCTGGAGAGCGTCGACGCGCTGATGGTCGTGGACGACGGCAAGCCCGCCGGCGTCGTCACCCGGCACGACCTGCTGGGGTTCCTCGCCGGCTGACCGACCTGCGGCCCGGCCCGCGTGGCGCGGTCCGGTTCAGAGCACCACGCGGCCGTGCCGGATCTCGACCACCCGGTCGCAGCGCCCCGCGATGGCCGGGTCGTGCGTCGCGACGACGAGCGCGGCCCCGCCGGCCGTGACGCCGAGCAGTGCCTCGACGACGAGCTCGCGGTGCTCGGCGTCCTGCTCGGCCGTGGGCTCGTCGGCCAGCACGACGCGCGGCGCGACGGCGAGGGCCCGGGCGACCGCGACGCGCTGCTGCTGGCCGCCGGACAGCTCCTCGACGAGGTGGTCGGCCCGGTCGGCCAGCGCCAGCCCGTCGAGGGCGACGGCCGACCGCGCCTGGGCGTCGCTCGCGGCGTGGCCCGCCGCCCGCAGCGCGACCTGCACGTTCTCCGCCGCCGTCAGCAGGGTGAGCAGGCCGTAGCCCTGCAGCACGAGCGCGATCCGGGGGGTCGGGGCGCGCAGCGGGACGCCGTCCAGGGTCACCCGGCCGGCGTCCGGCCGGTCCACCCCGGCGAGCAGGGTGAGCAGCGTGGTCTTGCCCGACCCGGACGGCCCGACCACCGCGACCCGCTCGCCCGGCCGCACCCGCAGCGCGACGTCGTCGAGGATCACCTGGCCCCGGCGGACGACGCGCAGGCCCTCGCCGGCGAGGACGACCTCCGGCTCCACCGCCGGCTCGACCGCCGGCTCCCGCCCCGGCCCGCCGCTCACGGGGCCGCCCGCCGCAGCCGGACGCCGTCCGGCAGCCGGTCGACCTCGAGCAGGGTGCCCGGGGGCAGCACGCCCAGGACGTCGGGCGGCAGGTGCACCTGGCCGTCCGGGCCGACGACCACGTGGTCGCGCCCGGCGCGGGTCTGCCGCCCGATCCGGCCGTCGGAGAGGGTGACCGTCCTGCTCATGGCCTCCGCGACCTCCGCGTCGTGCGTGACGACGACGACGGTGGTCCCGCCGTCGGTGGCCGCCGCGCGCATCAGGTCGACGACGAGCGCGGCGGAGGTGGCGTCCAGCTGGCTGGTCGGCTCGTCGGCGAGCAGCACGGCCGGCCGGTTGACGAGCGCCACGGTCAGGGCCAGGCGCTGCTGCTCGCCGCCGGAGAGCGACCCGGCCCGGGCGTTCCGCCGGTCGCCGAGCCCGACGGCGTCGAGCAGGTCCGCGGCGTCCGCGGCGTCGGCGGACCGGGTGCGGCCGCGCGCGAACCGGACGTTGTCCAGGCAGGTCGCGTAACCGAGCAGGTTGCGCGCCGGGTTCTGGAGCAGGACGCCGACCCGGCGGCGGCGGACCTCGCGGAGCTGGGCCGCCGTCAGCGGGGCGAGGTCGACGCCGTCCACGTGCACCTCGCCCGCCGTCGGCCGGGCCAGGCCCGCGAGCAGCCACAGCAGTGTCGACTTGCCGGAGCCGGACGGCCCCAGGACGGCGAGCGTCTCGCCGCGTGCGATCTCCAGCTCGACGCCGCGCAGCGCCGCGACCTCGGCCGCGCCGCCGCCGTAGACGTGGACGAGGTTGCGGCACACCACCGCCGGGCCCGCGGCGGAACCGGACGCGGCGGCCACCGGACCGGCGGTCACGGCGCAGCCTCGCGGAGCTGGTCGGCGCGGACCCCGGCCACCAGGGTGGCGCCGCTGGCCAGGGCCGCGGCGGCGGTGGCCAGACCGACGCCGGCGAGCAGCAGAAGGACCAGTCCCCAGCCCGGCGTGAAGAGCAGCGCGGGCTGGCGGGGCAGCTCGACGAACTCGGGGACGGCGGGCAGCGCGAGCAGCGCCGCCACCGCGCCGGCGGCGGCGCCCGCCAGCAACCCGCTCGCCAGGACGGTGAGCTGTTCCAGCCAGAGCGAGGCCCGCAGGGTCCGGGGGCGGCAGCCGGCCGCGGCCAGAGCGCTCAGCTCGTAGCGCCGTCGCCGACCGGCCAGGTGCAGGCCCGCGATCGCGCCGACGGTCGCGAGCAGCGCCGCGACCCCGGAGTCGGCCACGAAGAGGATCGACGCGAGCGCCGGACCCTGCCGGCGCAGCACCCCCTCGGCGTCCGCCGTCGTCCGGACGCCGAGCACCCGGACCCCGGTCGACGCCAGCCGCCGCGCGAAGGCCTGCGGATCGGCCACCGCGCCGCCTGCCAGCCACACCTGGTGGTCGGCGGAGAAGGTGGTGTCGAAGGCGGCCCGGCGGGCGTACTCGCGGTCGACGAGGACGCCCCCGGCCCGCACCCCCGGCACGACGGTCACCGCGACCGGCGCGACCGCGAGCTGGGCGCCGTCCAGGCCGGCGACGGTGCCGCCGCTCGAGGCGAGGCCGGCGGTGACGTCGCCCGTGACGAGCGCGGGCAGCGGCGTGGGGAAGCCGTTCGCCGTCCAGGTGATCTGCGGGCCGACCTGCCCGCCGAGGGTGTGCCAGCCGAGCCGCAGGCCGCCGGGCCCGGGCGCGACCGTCCCGCCGGTGACGTCGGTCGGGGTGCCGGTGATCCGCCAGGGGCCGCCACCGGTGAGTCCGGCGGGGACCGGCGTCCAGGTGCTGCCGACCCGGGTCTCGAGCGAGGCCAGCGTGAACGTGCCCTGCGGCGTGCCGTCACTCGTGCCGTCCGACGGGGCGAGGGGCGTGTACCCGCCCCGCGGGTCGAGCACCGTGACGGTGAGGGCGCGCAGGACGACCGGGCCGGCGGGCAGCGCGGCCTCCAGCGTCACGGTGCCGCCGGCCGGGGCGGCCGGCACGGTGCCGACGTCCAGCGGGGTGATCGAGTGCCCACGACCGGCCTGCAGGCCCAGCCGGAGCACGGCCGGGTTGGAGGCGGCCGACCCCGTCAGGCGGACGCGGACCCGGTCGCCCGTCAGGCGCACCGGCTCGGGCGAACCGGGCCGCAGCCGCGTCAGGAGGTCGGCGAGCGGGGCGGCGGCGAAGTCGCGCCGCCAGTGGCCGACCGCGGCGAAGCGGGCGGTGTCGACCGCGACCGTCCCCCGGCCGTCCTGGTCGAAGTCGGTGTACACGTCGACCGCCATCGCGCTCGTGCCGCCCGGGTCGAGCGTCGCGACCGTGGCGCCCAGGTCCTCGCCGGGGCTCGGGGCCACGTCGAGGACGGCGGTCGCGCCGGTCCTGGTGGCCGCGACGGCGGTCGTGTTGGCGGCGGTGACCGTCCAGGCGGCGATCGCGAACGTGGCCAGGGCGAACGACGTCGACAGCAGCAGGACCGAGCGGAGCGCGGCCGGCCGGCGGGCCACCTGCCGGACGGCGAGGAAGGGCCCGAGCCCCCCGCGGCGTCCCGTCGGCCCGAAGGCGCGGCGGCACGCCCAGGGCAGCACCCGCGTGGCGAGCACCGCGACCCCCAGGCCCACCAGGCCCGGCACGAGCAGCGCCAGCACGTGGGTGGACGCGGAGCCGACGGCCCCGGCGGCGTACAGCTCGACCACGCCGGCCGCCGTCGCGACGAGGACCGCGACGTCGACGAGGCCGCCCCGCCGATGGCGCGTGCCCGGCGTCCGGCGCCACTGCTCGAGGACCGGACGGCGCACGGCCCGCCACCCCGCGAGCACCGCCGCCAGCAGCCCGGCGGACAGCGCCCCGGCCCCGGCCAGGACGGCGAGCGCCGGCAGCGTGACCGGCGTCCCCGGGCGCAGCGCCGCGCGGGCGAGCACGCCCGTCGCCGCCCAGCCGGCGAGCAGGCCGACCGGCAGGGCCAGGGCCAGCAGCGCCACCGGCTCGGCCAGCCCGAAGACCAGCGTGCGCAGCCTGCTGTGGCCGCGCAGCGACGACAGGGCGACATCGGGCGCCCGGGCATCCGCGGCGTCCCCGATGGCGAGGAACAGCAGCAGCCAGACCGGGACCAGCAGCTGGAGGGTGATCAGGGCGACCGGCACCCGCAGCACCTGGGCGCTGCTGCCGGCGTCGTCGAGGCTGTCGGCCAACGTGCTGACGACGGCCCCGCCGCTCGGGGCCACCGAGGTCGCGATCCTGGGGACGGCCGTGCGCAGGGCGGGCACCCGGTCGGGCGTGACGGCGTCCAGCACCAGCGGGAGGTAGACGCTCGTACCGACCGGCGCGTCGCCGAAGGCCTCGAAGGTGGCCGGAGCGGTGAAGAAGGCGTCGATGCTGTCCACGAGCTGCAGCTTGCTCACGACCTGGCCGAAGTAGCCGCGGGCTCCCCAGTAGCGCTCGGTCGGTTCGCGCGGCTCGTAGACGCCGACGACGCGCAGCGGGACCTTCCCGGCGGCCAGCGTGCTCTTCGTGGTCAGCCCGTCGAGCCGGGCCGTCGCGGCGCTGACGACGACCTCCCCGGCCGCCGCGGGGCAGCGCCCGGTGACGACGCGCAGGTGGTCGCAGAGCCCGTCGCGCCAGGCGAGGGCCGCCTGCTGGTAGGGCAGCGGCGCGAAGGACGTCTGCTGGCCCCGGATGCGCGCGGGCAACAGGTCGGGGGTGCCGGAGTCCTGACGGGCCTGGTCGACGGCGGCCGTGACGTCGGCGAGCCCGGCGGCCGGGCGCTGCCAGGTGATCTCGACGCCCTGGGCCAACGGCTGGCCCTCGTGCAGCGTGTCGGTGAGCACGGCCCGCTCGGCAGCGGTGGCGAAGGTCGGCCCCGTCACGGCGGCCGCCACGGCCACCAGGGCGACGAGCACGATGATCGCGGACGTCGCACCGCGCGCCCGGACCCCGCGCAGCAAACGTCCGGCGACCCCCTCCACGGCGACAACCTACCGGCGGAGATCTCCGGCGGTGCCCGAACGACCGGGTCCTGGCCTCGTCAGCGCCGGCGACCCGTCCGCGAGCGCAGGTAGTCCGCCACCACGTACGACCCGAGCCGGTCCAGGGACGGGGTGAAGACGCGGCCGCCGTTGCGCCGCGCCACGGCGTCCATGAAGCGCCGCAGCCCGGCGTCCTCGCCGAGCATGAAGACGTTGATGGCGGCGCCGTAGCGGGTGAGCTGGTCGACCTCCGCGACGGTGGCGTTCACCGTCTCGCGCGTCGGCGGCCAGTGGAACACCGCCTCGCCGCCCGGCGCGAGGTGGGCCGTCGGCTCGCCGTCCGTGACGACGAGGACGACGGGCTCGGCGTCCGGGTGCCGCCGCAGGTGCCGGCCCGCGATCGTCAGCGCGTGCTGGAGGTTGGTGCCCTGGACGTAGTCCGGCTCGACGCCGGCCAGCTGCTCCACCGAGAGCGGCGAGGCGTGCCGGCCGAACCCGATGATCTGCAGCGCGTCCTGCGGGAACCGGGTCGCCACCAGGTGTGCCAGCGCCAGCGCCGTCTGCTTCATCGGGCCCCAGCGCCCGTCGGCCATCATCGAGAACGACAGGTCGACGCAGAGCGCGACCGCCGCGCTCGCGCGCCGCTCGGTCTCCACCACCTCGAAGTCGTCCACCGACAGCCGGACGCCGCCCCGCCCCTCGCCGCCGGAGCCCGCAGTGCGCACCCCGCGGCGCACCGCGTTCGACACCGTCCGGACGACGTCGAGCGGCTGCTCGTCGCCGAAGCGCCACTCCCGCGACGCCCCGGTGAACTCGCCGGCCGCGCCCGCGTCGTGCTGGTCGTGGTCGCCGCGGCCGCCGTCGCGCAGGTTCTCGAAGACCCGGCGCAGCGCCGTGCCGCCGAGCTGCCGCAGCGCCTTGGGCGACAGCCGCAGCCCTTCGCCGTCCCGGGTGACCCAGCCCTGCCGTTCGAGCTCGCGCTCCAGCTGCTGCAGGGCGCGGACGTCGGCGGCCGAGCCGGCGCCGAGCGTGCGCTCCACCTGCTCGACGTCGACGTCGTCCAGGGTGGCCCCCGGGTGGTCCTGGGAGAGCTGGTCGATGACGTCGTCCAGGTCGCCGATCTCCTGCAGGGCGCCGGCGGCCTCGTCGTAGCCGAGCGGCCGCTCGCCGCGCATCCGCTCGCCGCGTTCCCACGACAGGTCGGGCCGCAGCGCACGCAGGTTGTCGTTGAGGGCGGCCATCTGGGCGGCCAGGTCGGCGTCGCCCAGGGCGGCGGCCATCAGGCCCTGCAGCTCCTCGCGCTGCTGCGGCGTCAGGGAGGCCATCAGGCGCTGGCCGGCGGCGGCCCGCCGGGCGAGGGCGTCGATGAGCTCGTCGACGTTCTCCGGCTCCTCGGGGAAGAGCGCGCCGTGCCGGTCCATGAACTGCTCGAAGTCGCCGGGGGTGTCCTCGCCGCGGGCGTGCTTGGCCAGCAGCTGGTTCAGGTCGGCCAGCATGTCCTTGAGCTGCTGGTTCGCCTGCTCCCGCTGCGGGCTGTCGGACCCGGAACCCATCCCGGCGAGCGCGTCCCGCATGCCGCGGAACTGCTGGTCCAGGACGTCGCTGCGGAGCTGGTCGAGGATCTGCCGGTAGATCTGCTCGGCCTCCGGCGACGACCAGCGGTAGGCGGCGAGGTCCTGGACGGCGGCGGCCGTCGACCGGGGCAGGTTGTCGAGCTGTGCCTCGGCGAAGCGCGCGTCGTCGGTGTCGAGGCCGGCCAGCGCCTCGCGCTCGGCGGCCAGGGCCTGGTCGAGCTGGGCGGCGGCCCGGGTGACGGCGCCGTCGAGCCGCCCGCGCCGGGCGGCCTCGCGCCGCAGCCGGGTCGCCCGGGCCAGCAGG
>Ga0302322_100001029_pt1 | contig 22416 bp, 13 predicted proteins | sample Fen_T0_2_FD_203757 | JGI IMG/M metagenome (GOLD analysis project Ga0302322, IMG submission 203757) | Peat permafrost microbial communities from Stordalen Mire near Abisko, Sweden - Fen_T0_2 | ecosystem: Environmental > Terrestrial > Soil > Wetlands > Permafrost | place: Sweden: Abisko...
TCGCAGTTTAAAAAAAATGCAGGTACCGGTTTTTTAATTGTTGATAGCCAGTCGCAATGGATGCGCTTTAGAATAAGAGGAGAACAAAGAAATAATGCAGCTGTTAGCAATAACATTAGCCTTTACCAGGATCTGACAATGGCAGACAACAATGCCAATGTAATAAACGATGTTAATCGTATGTTACAAAAAACTGAATTGAGCATCGAGCCTGCAGAACCCTGGAATGCATTTCAGGGTATCCGGTTTTCCTTGCTTGATAAAGGCCTTAATATCGTAAACGATAGCCTGGTGCCCAATACCAAAGATTCATATACCATCAAGGCCGATCAGTTTATCCGCTTTGCAGTTAATAGCAAAGAGTATATGTTGCTGGGACAGCAATTTGTAAAAAAGAGCAGTGGTTTGTTGATGGTATATGCAAACGACACAAAGCAGTTAATGTATACCGATCTGAAAGTAAATGACAGGAACGATTACTTATTGTCAAAGTCACAGGTCATTGCACAGGAAGGTATTATCATTCCATACACACACAAACTGGAAGCCGGGTTGATAAAAATTACAATAGCGAGATGAAATATTTTATCTTCCCTTAAAATAAATTGTAGATGAAAAGAATCGCATCAATTGCTTTGATCATTTTATTTTCGCTAGCTGCAAGAACTATTTTGGCATTGCCTGCAGGTAACGACAAGCCCAAAAAAATAAAAGCAAAATCCGTTAAGAAAATAATGGAAAAAGTAGCCAACTGGCAACTGAATACATGGGAAGAAAAAGGAAGTAAATACCGCTGGAACGATTGGACAAATGCTGCCGGCTTTACCGGTTTGATGGCACTCACTAATATCAGCAATAAAAAACAGTATGTAAAAATACTGATGGAAAAAAGCGATAGCCTTGGATGGGAAACCGGCCCCCGCCGATTTCATGCAGATGATTATTGTATTGGGCAAACTTTTTCTTTGTTATTCGCAAAGTATAAAGACGAAAATATGATTGCCAATTTTCGATGGCTGGCCGATAGTATTGCAGCAGCACCGCATACCGAAAGCCTGGAGTGGAAAAATAACATCAGCAACCGGGAGTGGGCCTGGTGCGACGCTTTGTTTATGGGCCCAACTGCATTGAGTTATTTGAGTACCGTAACCGGCGAACAAAAGTATTTGGATATCGCAGTTAAGCTTTGGTGGAAAACAACTGACTACCTGTATGACAGTGCCGAACATCTATATTCAAGAGATGGCAGTTACCTGAATAAAAAAGAAAAGAACGGAGCAAAAGTCTTCTGGAGCCGTGGTAATGGCTGGGTATTTGCCGGCCTGGTAAGGGTGCTGGATAATATGCCTGAAAATTATCCCGGAAGAATAAGATTCGTCAATTTGTATAAAGATATGGCAGCAAAAGTTGCATCCATACAGCAACCCGATGGTAGCTGGCATGCTTCTTTATTAGACCCTGCCAGTTATCCAATTAAAGAAATGAGTGGCACTGGGTTTTATTGTTATGGTTTGATGTGGGGCATCAACAACGGTCTGCTTGATAAAAATGAATACTGGCCGGTAATTGAAAAAGCCTGGCAGGTACTAACATCATCTGTGCATGAGGATGGTATGCTAGGTTACATACAACCCATCGGCGCAGCACCCGATAAAGTAGATGCAAACAGTACAGAGATTTACGGCGTTGGATCATTCCTGCTTGCAGGAAGTGAACTTTATAAATATCTAAAAAATAATTGACGATGACAGCCGGAAGAAAAACAATGCTGTTGTTCTTGCTTTTAACAGGTACAAAATTATTTGCGCAACAACCAACACCGGTAAACATAAAAAGCCCGGACGGGAAGATTGAATTCATTGTAACTATTAAAAACGATAAACTTTTTTATACGGTTGATTATAATAAAAATCGGGTAGTTGAAAGTTCGGCTATGGGGTTGATCACCAATGGATTTGTATTTGGCGAAAATTTATCTTTCGGGAATGTAAAGAAATATAATTTTAATGAAACCTATGCTTATAGGGCTGTTCACAGCAAAGCGACGAATAAATGTAATGGCGCTGAAATTTCTTTCAAAAGTTATTTTCCATTTAAAATTGATGTAAGGGTTTTTAATGATGGGGTTGCTTTTCGGTATATAACAAACAGCAAGGGTGCGGCCGGTGTTGAAAAAGACATAACTGAATTCGTATTGCCTGCAGGTAGTATCATTTGGTGCCAGCCAAACATAAAATATTACGAAGGAAAGTACAGTAAAAAATTAATTGATACGGTAAGGTCGGGCGAATTGATGGGACCGCCCGTGACTATTGAATTACCCGGTAATGCAGGCTATGCTGCCGTTACAGAAGGAGGTTTAACCGATTTTGCAGGTATATCGCTGAGGGCAAATGGCAATAAAGGCCTTGTTGCAAATCTTTCAGGCGAAGTACACAGGCTTGCAGCAATGGCATCTCCCTGGCGCATTATTGAAATCGGGAAAGATTTAAACGCATTGGTGAACTGCGATATTATTGCCAATGTATCTACACCTTTTGATACTAAATTATTTCCGCAAGGGTATCATACTGATTGGATAAAACCTGGCCGCAGTGTATGGAGCTGGCTTGCTAAACCAAGATCAATCACATTGGAAAACATGAAGCACTTTAGCGACCTGGCTGCGCAACTTGGATTTGAATATAACCTGGTTGATGAAGGCTGGAGTAACTGGAAAGACAGTGTGAACCACAAAGACTGTTGGGCCATGATGAAAGAATTGGTTGATTACTCTGCAACCAAAGGCGTAAAAATATGGGTGTGGAAAGCCTATCCCGACAGAAAGGGTATTCCAGGAATAAAAGATTCTGAACAGCGCAAAGCTTTTTTTCAAAAATGTAATGACATTGGGATTGTCGGGTTGAAAGTAGATTTTTTTGATAACGAATCACAGGAAATAATTCAGTTTTACCAGGCAGCTTTGCAGGATGCGGCCGAATATCATTTAATGATGAATTTTCATGGAGCCAACAAACCAACGGGTGAGACCCGTACATGGCCCAATGAAATGACAAGAGAGGCCATAAGGGGAATGGAGAATCGCCCGCCTTGGGCACAATCCAATACCATCCTGCCTTTTACCCGTTATCTCGCCGGCCCCGCCGATTATACTCCCATCCATTTTGGCGACCGCATGGGTGAAGTTAGCTGGGCGCATCACATTGCCAGCATGATTGTTTTTACTTCGCCATTTTTGTGTGTGGGCGCCGATCCGCAAAGTATCCTGGATAATCCCTGCAAGGAAATGATACAAAGTATTCCACCGGTGTGGGATGAAACCATCGTATTGCCGCAAAGTAAAATTGGTGAACTGGTTTTGTTTGCCAGAAGAAAAGGAACAACCTGGTTCTTAGCAGCTATGAATGGAACGAATGAATCCAAATCCATTACGGTCGATCTCTCTTTTTTAAAAGGCAATTATCTTTTTACATCAGTTAAAGACGATGCTGGTAAGCAGGATAATGCGGTATTAGATAATGCCAAAGTATCTGATGTGTCAAAAATAACAATTGTGCTTAATGCAAATGGAGGATATGCCGGAAGATTCTCTAAATAAAAATGGGCATTGAAAATTTCGCAATAACCATCATTTCCAACTCAGGACACGGCAGGACGGCTAAAGTTCTTTATTAAGTACTTTGTGTGCCCAACGAACGTTTGTTATGCAACTATCTTCTTTTGTAAAGCGGGTGATGTTTTCACTCCTGTTTTTTACCTCAACAACTTTATATGGCCAGTTAAAACCTGCGGCCATTTTTTCTGATAATATGGTTTTGCAAAGAGATAAACCTGTTTATGTTTGGGGAAAAGGAAAAGCAGGCGGCACCGTGACGGTAAATTTTTCTTCACAACAAAAAACAACCACCGCCGATACTGCCGGTAAATGGCAGGTAGAACTGGAGGCGCTGCATGTATCGGCAATGCCGCAGGATATGACAATTACATCGGAGTCTGTCATCACACTTCATAATATTCTGGTAGGCGATGTATGGCTTTGCTCCGGCCAGTCAAATATGGAATATCCGCTTGACAGGAAATTAAAAAAATATGCAGCTCCCCAAAAAGGCACTGATCCTTCCGAAGCTGAATTAGCAAATAACAATAAGCCGGATGCTATTCGCTATATCTATGTAGAAAGAACACTGAACAAAATTCCTGAACTGCCAACGAAGGGTTGGGTAAATGGTAACGATACTATTGTAAGATATGTATCGGCCATAGGATATTTTTTTGCAAAAGAAATTTATGCAGAAACAAATGTGCCAATTGGTATCATCTCATCAAGCTGGGGCGGCACCAGGATTGAAGAATGGACGCCAGACTGGGCATATGTTCAATCTCCTGTATTTAAAGATTCAGCAACAAAGCCCGGGTTTAAAATTGATGGCATGCGCCCGGGACAGAAATACAAAGGGATGATTGAACCGCTGCTTCCTTTTGCGATAAAAGGTGTTTTGTGGTACCAGGGCGAAAGCAATTGCATGATTGAAGATCAGCAAACCTATCCCGAAAAATTTAGGTTGTTTACTGAAACATGGCGCAATTTATTTAAAGATGATAGGCTGCCGGTATACACGGTACAAATCTCACCTTACTTATATACTGCAAGAAAGGATGCGAAAAAGCACAGCCCTGAATTGTTAGCACAGTTTTGGGAAGCACAAACAAAATGCCTGGCATTTCCTAATATCGAAATGACCGTAACCACCGATCTGGTTGATAAGCTCTCCGATATTCATCCTTCTTATAAATGGACAGTAGCACATCGTCTGGCACTGCAGGTTTTGGCAAAAACTTATAGTAAAGATCAACTGGTATATTCAGGCCCGGTCTTTAGCAAGGCAAAAAAGAAAAAAGACGCTATCGAATTAAAATTCACCCATACAGGCGGCGGACTGGCAAGCAGCGACGGCCAACCACTCACCTGGTTTGCCATTGCAGGTAAGGATGAAAAATTTGTACCGGCATCGGTGACCATTGATGGAGACAAACTGATCGTATCATCTCCCGAAGTGGTTAAACCAAAATATGTACGTTTTGCCTGGGCAGAAACGGCACAGCCTAATTTTGTCAATAAAGAAGGATTACCGGCCAGGCCTTTTCGTACGGATAAATTAAAAAGCAACTAAAGGCTTGATACCATGAAAAAAATATTTTTGTTTGCAACAGTATTTATTTGTGTGCAGCCACTGGCGCAGATCCCCAAGTTAGATTGGGTGAGCAAAGTAGGTGCAAAGCAGTTCCCCGCAGGTAAAAAATTGTTTAAGATAGATGCGACAAGTGATACAACAAAAATAATTACCAAAAGGATACAGGCTGCTATAGATGATTGCGCTAAACAAGGTGGTGGCATTGTGGTATTTGCTCCGGGAACTTATGTTACAGGCTCCGTCTTTTTAAAATCAAATGTGCAGTTGCGTATTGATAAGGGCGTGCTGATACTTGGCTCACAAAGTTTTGATGATTATCCCGAGATACAAACAAGAATTGCCGGCATAGAAACCAGCTGGCCAGCTGCATTGATTAATATCATTGAAGCAAAGAACGCCGCTGTAACCGGCGAAGGCATTGTAAATGCAAGAGGGAAATTTTGTTGGGACAAATACTGGGCCATGCGAAAAGATTACGATGCAAAGGGCCTGCGCTGGATTGTTGATTATGACGCAAAACGTGTAAGAACTTTCCTTGTACAAAATTCATCTGACATTACATTGAAAGGATTGACATTTAAAAACGCCGGATTCTGGACAGTGCAGCTTCTGTATTCAACCCGTTTAACGGTTGACGGCATCACCATAAAAAATAATGAAGACGGCAGCGGTCCTAGTACCGACGGGATTGATGTGGATTCATCTACCTGGGCATTGATTGAGCATTGCGATATTGATTGTAACGATGATAATTTTTGTTTGAAGGCAGGAAGAGATTGGGACGGCCTTCGGGTAAATAAGCCAACAGAATATGTGGTAATAAGAAAGTGCATTGCCCGCCGCGGCGCAGGCCTGGTAACGCTTGGCAGCGAAACATCAGGTAGCATCAGGAATATACTGGCAACAGATTTGGTTGCCCGGCACACCGATAATGGTTTGCGTATAAAATCCGCCACCATCAGGGGCGGGGTTGTAGAGAATATTTATTTTCAGAATTCAATTCTAGACTCTACTAAAAATATTTTTCAGTTTAATTTAAACTGGTACCCGGCGTATAGTTATTCAGAATTGCCAAAAGGATATAATTACGATTCGGTTCCGCAACACTGGAAAGCCATGCTGCACAAAGTTGAGCCTCCTGAAAAAGGAATACCAACTGCCAGAAATATTTATGTTAACAATATTAAAGCCACCAATTCAAATAAAGTTTTTGAAGTGGCAGGGTTGGAGCAGTCGGCATTAACCAATTTTAATTTCAGCAACAGCCTGGTAACAGCGTCAACCATTGGCACACTTGATTTTACTGAAGGCTGGAACTTTAATAATTTTAAAATGTCGGTTACAAAGAAAAATAATCCTGTTAAAGCCGCCAGCAAAGAGGAAGAAGAGCGTCTAAAGTAAAAGCGATAAACATGAAAATTTTTAGATCAGCTTTTTTGATTGCATTGTTTGTCATGAGTGCGTTACTTGTACATGCACAACGGCAAATGGAATATTTAAATCGTGGCGTGGTTGCTGTGCCTGATGGACAGGGAAATATTTTTGTAAGCTGGCGCCTGTTGGTTACGGATGATGATAAAGCAGGGTTCAACGTTTACCGGAGCATTAATAAAGAAAAAGCGACAAGGCTTACTAAAACTCCGATCGCAGCCTTCACTCATTTTCTGGACGAAAAAACTGACAGTACAAAGGCCTATACTTATTATGTTATACCAGTTGTAAATACTAAAGAACAAACAGAATCAGAAAAATTTACTGTGCCTGCCTTGGCAAAAACTTATTTGTCTATTCCGTTGCGAACACCGCCTGGTTATTCTGCCAACGATGCATCGGTTGGTGATCTGGATGGAGATGGAGAATATGAGATCATCATTCACATGACAGGAAAGGGAAGAGATAATTCGCAAGCCGGTATCACCGATCCGCCCATCTTTCAGGCATATAAGTTAAACGGTACATTTTTATGGCAAATTAATTTGGGAAAAAATATCCGGGAAGGTGCTCACTATACCCAATTTATGGTGTACGACCTGGATGGTGATGGTAAGGCAGAGATTGCTATGAAAACCGGTGATGGCTCTATGGATAGTAAAGGAAACGTGATTGGTGATTCCAGTAGAGACTGGCGCAACGAAAGAGGTTATATTTTATCAGGGCCTGAATATTTAACTGTATTCAATGGCCTTACAGGCGAAATAATCAACACAACAGATTATGTGCCTCCACGCAGTGAAAAATTAAATCCAACAACAGAAGAATTAAAAGCAGGCTGGGGTGATGGCTATGGCAACCGCATGGATAGATTTTTGGCATGTGTGGCTTACCTGGATGGCGTGCATCCAAGTTTGGTGATGTGTCGTGGTTATTACACCCGTACTATTTTAGCTGCTTGGGATTTAGAGGATAGGAAACTTGTTAAGCGTTGGGTTTTTGATAGCAATGATGAAGGCAATAAAAAATATGCAGGCCAGGGCAATCATAATTTAACGGTGGCCGATGTGGATGGCGATGGTAAAGATGAAATTGTATATGGACAAATGACGGTTGATGACAACGGAAAAGGCTTATACAGTACAGGTATTGGCCATGCAGATGCATTGCATGTTTCAGATCTGGATCCTTCAAGGCCCGGACTGGAAGTGTTTAGCATACAGGAACGCTTTGATGATGCCGGAGCCAATTTCCGGGATGCAAGAACCGGCGAAGTTATCTGGAAAAAAGCATCTGTAAAAGCAGGTGATGATGGCGAAGGTCCGGGCCGGGCCCTGGCGCTGGATGTCGACCCACGCTATCCGGGTTTTGAATGTTGGGTTGCAGGCGCAGGGATTACCGGTATGTTTGATAATAAAGGAAATAAAATTTCGGAAAAAACACCGGCATGTAACATGGGCATTTTTTGGGACGGAGATGTACTGAGCGAAATATTAAACGGTGTAAACATCAGTAAATGGATCTACGACAGCAGCAAAACACAAACTTTATTCGACGGAAGAAATTTTGATTGTGTGAGTAACAATGGCACAAAATCAAATCCCTGTTTATCTGCCGATTTATTTGGCGACTGGCGTGAAGAATTAATTTGCAGAACTAAAGACAGCAAGGAGTTACGCATCTTCACTACAACCATACCAACAGATAAAAAGTTTTACACGCTGATGCAGGACCCGCAATACCGCTTAAGTATTGTATGGCAAAACGTAGCTTACAACCAACCGCCACATACCAGTTTTTTTATGGGGCAGGATATGAAGCAGCCGCCAAAACCGAATATTGTAATTGTGAAGAAAAGTCTAAAGTAAAAATACTGATGTTTAAAAAAATCAAACTAATCTGTAAAACCTGCTTAACGATTGTAAGTTGTTTATGCTTACTGATAAGCCAGGCTCAATCATCAAGAAAGGTAATGCCTTTTGATAACGATTGGAAGTTTATAAGGGAAGATGCAAAAGGAGCAGAGCAAAACGATTTTAATGACGCTACCTGGCGCTCCTTAAATGTGCCACACGACTGGAGTATTGAAGGCCCTTATGATAGGAACAATGCAACCGGCCGTGGTGGCGGTTATTTACCGGGTGGCGTAGGCTGGTACCGCAAATCATTCACATTAAATGAAGCCGATGCAAAGCAGTTATTTTTTATTGAGTTTGATGGCGTAATGGCCAATAGCGATGTGTGGATCAATGGCTATCACCTGGGCAAACGCCCAAATGGTTATGTAAGTTTTGAGTATGAATTAACCGGCCATTTAAATTTTGGAGCAACTAAGAATGTTATTTCGGTAAGGGCTGATAATACCGTGCAACCTGCATCACGTTATTACACAGGTGCAGGCATTTACCGGCATGTACGATTGTCAATTACCAACCCGGTGCATGTGGCGCATTGGGGTTCTTTTGTTACGGCATCCAATGTTACAGCAGATAAAGCAACGGTAAATATTCAGACAACAATTACCAGCAAAGCAACTGCAACACAAAATGTAACAGTGCAGGTAAGTATTATTTCGCCCGATGGAAAAGCTGTTGGTAAAGCAGCGATAAATCAAAAGATTGATGCGGGTGCAGCACAAACAGTAACTCAAAATATTGCAATAGATAAACCGGCTTTATGGGATATCGGGAATCCGGAGTTGTACAAAGCCATTACCACAATTGTTATCAATAAAATACCGGTTGATGAAGTAACCGCTTCATTTGGCATCAGGGATATAAAGTTTGATGCAAAAACCGGTTTTTCTTTAAATGGAAAAAACCTGAAAATAAAAGGGGTGTGCTTGCATCACGAAGCAGGCGCATTGGGCGCTGCCGTTCCATTAAGCGCCTGGAAGCGGCGTTTTCAAATATTAAAAGAACTGGGCGTAAATGGTATCCGGACATCGCACAATGCAGTGGTACCCGAGTTTTTAGACCTCTGCGATAAAATGGGTTTCCTGGTAATGGATGAAACTTTTGATACCTGGAACGAGGCCAAAAGCCATGCAGAAAAAGGATACAACTTATATTTTACCGATTGGTGGGAACGGGATACACGAGATATTGTTATGCGAGACAGGAATCATCCGTCCATTGTTATTTACAGCGTTGGTAACGAGGTGCATGATAACCTGAACGACTCAACCGGTTTCCGGAAATATAAAATGCAGCAGGATCTTTGTCATGCTTTAGACCCCACAAGGCCGGTAACCATGGCTTTGTTTCGCCCGGCATTGTCAAAAGTATATGTGAATGGTTTTGCAGGTGAGATGGATGTGGTGGGACAGAATTACAGGGAAAATGAATTGGTAATAGCACATGATATAAATCCAACCTGGAAAGTAATTGGTACCGAAAACAGGCTTGAGCAGGCCGCATGGATTCCGCTGAGAGATAAGGCCTATATGAGTGGACAATTTTTATGGACAGGTATTGATTACCTGGGAGAGGAAGACTGGCCGCAGGTTGCACATGGTTCTGGCTTGCTCGACAAAACGGGTGGAATAAGGGATGTAGGCTATCAGCGGCAAAGCTGGTGGAGCGATAAGCCCATGCTGTATGTAATGCGTAAGCAGGGAAATGCCGGCGCAGGCGAATGGATCAGCGACTGGAGCCCTACAGATATTGACACATACGACGAAGCAAAAATACAGGTGTTCAGCAATTGCGATGAAGTGGAATTATTTGTAAACGGCGTATCGGTTGGCGTACAGCAACGGCCTGCAGATAATGCTTCGCCACGATTGTGGTCAATTACTTTTCATAAAGGAACTTTAAAAGCCGTTGCTAAAAACGCCGGAAAAGTGGTGGCCGAACAGGAATTAACTACAACAGGTATTCCTGCTAAAATCGTGTTAAGCGTTGACAGATCAAACATAGAAAATAACTGGGATGATGTGGTATATGTTACCGCTACAGTAACTGATGAAAGCGGGTTGCCTTGCTTAAATGCAACAGATAAAATAAAATTTAGTGCCGACGGTGCCGGTTTTATTGCTGCAGTTGACAATGCCGATCTTTCTAATTCCGATTCTTATTTAAGTAAAGAAAGATGGGCTTATAAAGGAAAATGTATTGCCATCATTAAAGCCAATGCAGGTACGGGAACTATTAAAATTGCTGCAACAGCAGATGGTTTACAAAGCGGGAGTATCAACATCAATATAAAAAATTAGACATGAAATTTTTATGTAGAACAGCTGCTGTCATTTTTTTATTTTTTGCTTTCAACAATTGTGATGCACAACGGCAAATGGAATATTTGAACCGTGGAGTATATGCTGTTCGGCAGGATAGCGGAAAAGTATTGGTAAGCTGGCGTTTGTTAGGTGATGAACCGGATGACATCGGTTTCAATTTATACCGGGCCAATGGCGATAGAAAAAATGGCAGTGATAAACAACTTAAACTGAATAAAATCCCCATTACCAATTCGACCAATTTTGTTGACGAGACAGCCGCCCCACAAATCACTTATTCATATTCTGTTGCAGCAATAGTGAAAGGCAAGGAAATTTATGCTAGTCCATACTTTGTACTGAAACCAGGCAGTAATCCTTATTTATCCATACCGCTTAAAACGCCGGCTGGCTACACACCCAACGATGTGAGCGTGGGCGATGTGGACGGCGACGGCGAATATGAACTCATCGTACATCAAACGGGGCGAGGCCGGGATAATTCACAGGGAGGCATTACTGATCCTCCCATTTTTCAATGCTATAAAATGGATGGTACTTTTTTATGGCAGATAAATTTGGGAAAAAATATCAGGGAAGGGGCGCATTACACCCAGTTTATGGTATATGATTTGGATGGAGATGGCAAAGCAGAAATTGCTATGAAGACTGCTGATGGCACTATTGATGGAAAAGGAATAGTAATTGGCGACAGCAGTAAAGATTACCGATACAATAAAGGCGATAAACAAATGGATGGCCGCATATTAGATGGCCCCGAATATTTTACCATATTTGATGGATTGACAGGAGCTGCATTGGCTACTGCTGACTACATTGTACCAAGAGGCGATATTGGCGCATGGGGTGGAAGAGGCGGCAATGGGGGCAATGATAAATATGGCAACCGGGTTGATCGTTTTTTAGCATGTGTTGCTTACCTGGATGGTGTGCATCCAAGCGTTGTCATGTGCCGTGGTTATTATGGAAGAACAGTTTTAGCGGCATGGGATTGGCGTAATAAAAAACTCACATCACGCTGGGTGTTTGATTCAAAGGATGCTGCTGATCCTTATTCCGGTATGGGCAATCATAATTTATTTGTTGCCGATGTGGATGGCGATGGCAAAGATGAAATTGTTTATGGAAGCATGTGTGTGGATGATAATGGAAAAGGTTTATACACAACCGGCCTCAGGCATGGCGATGCAGTGCATGTTACAGACATGGATCCGGCCCGGCCCGGCCTGGAAATTTTTGGCATACATGAAATTGAAGACAATACCAAAGGGCCGGGTACAGTGATGTATGATGCCGCTACCGGAAAAATTTTATGGAGCGGCGATCCCGATAAAGACGTGGGCCGTGGTATGAGTGCTGATATTGATCCCCGCTATCCCGGTTATGAATGCTGGGGCGGAAGCGAAGGCCTAAAATCTGCAAAAGGAGAGCCCATTGGTGTTAGTCCACGCAGTGTTAACTTCCGCATCTGGTGGGATGGGGATCTGCTCAGCGAATTATTGGATGGAACGCATATTGATAAATGGGATTACAAAAATGGCAAGCTGGATAATTTGTTTGATGCGAAGCTGTATAATTGTTCATCTAACAACGGAAGCAAAGCTACCCCTGCATTAAGTGCTGATTTATTTGGAGACTGGCGGGAGGAAGTGATATTCAGAACTGCTGATAGTAAAGAGCTGCGTATCTTTTCAACCGGCATTCCTTCTGATTATCGCTTTTATACTTTAATGCAGAATCCGCAATACCGGTTGAGTATTGCCTGGCAGAATGTGGGATACAATCAACCACCTTATGTAGATTATTTTTTAGGGGAGGGGATGCGAAAACCACCGAAACAAAATATTGTTATTATAAAAACAAAATAAAGCCCATGATGCAATTGAAGAAAATATTTGCAATCAAGAAGACCTTTGCAGCATTAATAGCGTTGATGTTGCTTTCTTCTTTTATTTTTTCAGAAAGGCCAACCTTATACATCATCGGCGATTCCACGGTGCGTAATACCAACAGGCCGCAATGTGGCTGGGGAGAAAAGATCGCCGATTTTTTTGATACCACACAACTCAGCATTTCCAACCAGGCCATGGCCGGCCGCAGTACCAGGACGTTTATTAAAGAGAAAAGATGGGATAAAGTGATGGCTACTGTAAAAAAAGGTGATTACCTCATCATGCAGTTTGGACACAATGAAGGCAGCAAGCCTGATACCAGCAAGGCAGGCTACCGTGGGGTGCTGAAAGGAACAGGCGAAGAAACTGTTGAATTGATTTGGCCTGACAGCACAAAAGAAATTGTGCATACTTACGGCTGGTACATTCGTAAATTTATTACCGATGCTAAATCGAAAGGAGTCATACCCATCGTGGCATCTATGATCCCGAGAAATGAATTTAAAGACGGAAAAGTAAAACGTGCCGATAATGATTATGGCAAATGGGCAAAAGAAGTAGCAGCAAGTGAAGGCGTTGCTTTTATAGACCTGAATGCCATAACTGCTGATAAATATGATGCAATGGGGCCTGAAAAAGTAAAAGAATTTTTTCCAAGCGACCATACACATACCAACGAAGCAGGCGCCATTGTTAATGCTGCTTCTGTTACAGAAGGCATCAGGCTTTTAAAAACAGTAGGATTGAATAATTATTTACTGCAAAAAAATTAAGTCATGCGTATAAATAAAAAAAGAAATTTTCTTTTAATAGTTGCAGCTGTACTATTTTCTTCATTTATCATTTTAAAAAAAGATGAAAGAAAGCCCACATTTTTTATAATTGGCGACAGCACCGTTAAAAACGGCAAAGGCGATGGCGGTGGAAATATGTGGGGCTGGGGCGACCTGATTGCTCCATTTTTTGATACTTCAAAAATTAAGATCGAGAACGACGCCCTTGGTGGCACCAGCAGCCGTACTTTTTTAACCAAGGGCTTATGGGATAAAGTGCTTAACAAAATACAAAAGGGCGACTATATAATTATGCAATTTGGTCATAATGATAATGGTGCACTGGATGATACCGCCCGGGCAAGAGGGACTATTAAAGGTGTTGGCGATTCAGCCAAAGAAATTTACAACCCCATCACCAAACAGCAGGAAGTTGTGCATACCTATGGCTGGTATTTATCAAAGTTTGTAAATGAAGCAAAGGCAAAGGGTGCCACTGCCATTATCTGTTCACCAATACCGCGTAACGACTGGAAAGATGGCAAAGTAACACGGTATAATGGAACCGGGTATGGACTATGGGCAAAACAGACAGCAGAATCAACCGGTGTTTTTTTTATTGACCTTAACAGTTTAACTGCAGATGCTTACGACGAAATGGGGCCTGAAAAAGTAAATTCATTTTTTCCCAACGAACACACACATACGGGTAGAGAAGGGGCAACACTAAATGCCGCCAATGTAACCAAAGCAATCAAGTTGCTAAAAGACTGCAAACTGAAAGATTATCTTTTGAAATAACTGCCAGGAAGACGTCTTTATTATGGGTAAAAAGTAAATTCAGTCTATAGCCCGGGATACTTTTAAATCTTCATTTTCAACAGGAAATACGATGGGAATTAAATTATTGTCATTTTTACACTTATTAACCTGTAATGACTGTAGATAATATTATTGCAGACCGGCCTTTTGCAGGATGCCACAGGATAGTTAATTATAAATAATGCCTCAATTTAGGCTTCTGATTATAGATTAACTATAAATTAACCAATTCTTTTTGTAGTTATAATATTAATCTGATTGCTGAAATTCCGGAATAAAAAGACGTTTTATTCTGCTACCAAATAATATTGCTATATGAGAAAAAATATACTTGCCGGCTTGCACCAAACCCGTTTTAACCGGGCCTTCAATCATCATTTTTTCCCTGTTATCTGTAATTCTGTAAGATAATTTTTTTGTATAGCGTATAGATAAAGAATTATTTATTTCAAAGCATAAATTTTGTATGTACAAAAAAATTTACCAACTGGCTTATGTAGTAATGTTTGCTGCATTGTTTACTTCGTGTAAAAAGAAGTTTGATGATTATTATGCAAGGCCCTCGGATCTTGCCGATCCCATTTACAAGCAATTAGCTGCCGATGTGAAGTTTTCAAACTTTGTATCGCTGATCGACAAAGCGGGTTATAAGGAAACGCTTGCAGCTGCCGGCTACTGGACCATTTTTGCACCAACAGATTCGGCATTTAGCAGCGATACTGAATTTAAGGCCTTTATTCAATCACGTGGATTTTCAACAGTAGCCTCAATAGATTCTGTAACGGCTCAAATGATAGTACAATATCTTTTGGTATTCAATGCTTTTAAAACTGACAGGATAGATGACTATCAGTCATCATTAGGTTGGGTGCCTGATATTTCTTTTAAAAGACGTACTGCATACTACACGGGTTTTTACAATGATACTACTTATGCCGGCCAGGCATTAAAAGCCATCCCATCCAACCGTAACAATAACGGCACCAACAACAGCTATTACGTATTTGCCGATAATGGTAATAAATATATACCCATCTTTACAAGCCAGTACCTGGCAACAGTAGGGCTCTCGCAATCAGACTACACTTATTTTTACCCCCAGTCAACTTTTTCAGGTTTTAATGTCGCCAATGCCCGGGTTACCCAAAGAGACATACCTGCAGAAAATGGGGTAATACATGTAATTGACAGGGTGGTAACACCTGCAAAGAGTATCGATCAGTACTTACGCAGTAAACCGGAATACAGCGTTTTCAGAAGTCTTTTGGAGAGGTTTATGGTATTGTTTATTAAGAATACCGATGCCACACACAGGTACCAGGTTCTGCATGGCGGCAGCGACGATGTTTCGGTGAAAGTATATTCCAATTTACTGGCCTATTCTCCCAACAACGAAAATTATTTTAAGCTGCAGGATAATGATGGACAAAAAGAAGGATGGACCATGTTTGTACCAACCAACGATTCGCTGAATAAATATATTAATACGGTTGTTTTGCAACAATATCCCAGCGTGCAATCGCTACCCTTAAGTATTATTTCCGATCTGTTGAACGCCCACATGTGGCAGTCAACGGTATGGCCCAATAAATTCAGCAGCACCTATAATTTCCTGGGCGAGCCTGCCAAAATGAATAACACGACCGACATTGTTGATAAGAAAATTTTAAGTAACGGATTTTTCTATGGCACCAAAAAAGTAAATGAGCCCAATGTGTTTTCCACAGTTTATGGTAAGGCTTATTTAGATCCCCGCTATCTTTTGATGACCAGGTTACTGGATATGGATCTAAAAAGCAGCGTTACCAATCCCAATGTAAAATATACCATGTTCATGATGTCGGATGCTGCGCTGGCAGCCAGGGGATACAGCTATAATTCCGGTTCTAATGGTTGGGTATTGGGTGCTGTGACAAATGACAGTAACAGGCTTAACCTGTTGCGTATGCTTAACACATGTGTTGTAGAAACCCCAAACAACGAGTTGGCAAATATTGGTGTAACAGGCTTTAAAGGCATTATTAATTCTTATGGTGGTGAATGTTTAAAATACGATGGAAACCTGGTATCTACTGCCGGTACAATTGAGCGTGGTTTAACAGTAAAAATAGACAGCGTAAGAAAAGTTTCAAACGGGCAGGTTGTTTATATAAATGACCTGATGTTTTTTCCTTACAACCAGGTGGGCATTAACCTTTCAACTTTAGGCACCCCAACCACTTCAGAGTATAATTATTTCTGGAATTATTTAAAAAATTCCACTTTATTCAATACCACTACTTTTGAAATAACAGGACTTGCCGCCGGTTCATTCTATACTTTTTTTGTTCCAAACAAAGCAGCTATGATACAGGCGATCAATGATGGTTTGTTGCCGGGTACCGCAGGTGTCCCAAATTTTACACCAACATTAACTGCAGACAAAGTGAAAGTTGAAAAATTCATTCAGTATCACATACTGGATAAACGTACAGTTATTGCCAATGGGGTTGATATCGGGTCTTTCCCATCGTTGCTGAGAAATACAGCGGGTGACCCTGTTACGTTCTCAATTCTCTACCCCGGTGGAATTTTTGAGGTAGGAGATGGCTTTGGACGTAAAGCAAGACTGGTAACGGCATTAAGCAACAACCTGTCTAACCGAACAGTAATTCATCTCGTGGATAATTATTTAAAATATTAACAGGAGTAAACCGGTTGTTTTAATACAAATACAAAATAAAAAAGTCTTTATAATGAAAGGGATATTTATCAGAATAAGCTGCCTGTTAATTGCGATATTGTTTGCCAATGTAATAATGGCACAAACAATCACCACTGTACAGGGCAGGGTTACCGGTACCAAAGGACCGGTAGAAGGTGTAACAGTAGCAGAAGTAGACGAGGATGGAAGAACTGTACGTGCAGTAAAAACTGATGTGGAAGGAAATTTTGTTATAAAGATTTCAAACACAAAAAATAAACTCTCTTTCAGCCATATCAGTTTCCGGTCGCAGTTGTTATCGGTTAACACACGCACCACTTTTAATGTTACCATGGAAAGCAACAACAAAGACCTGGGAGATGTGGTGGTTATATCAACCCGCAAAAGTGATAACGGCATGGTGCAGATCTCGGAGAGAGAGTTGACAACGGCTCAGTCACGTATCAGTGCAAAAGAAATGGAAGAAATGCAGGCAGCATCTATTGACCAGGCATTGCAGGGAAGACTGGCTGGTGTAGATATTACCGCAAACTCAGGTGATCCCGGTGCCGGCATGCAGATTCGTATCAGGGGAACATCATCCATCAACTCATCAAACGATCCGTTGATTGTTGTAGATGGTATGCCTTATGAAACTTCAATACCATCTGATTTTAATTTTGGCGCAGCCGATGAACTGGGCTATGCAAGTTTATTAAATATTGCACCCACCGATATAAAGGATATTTCCATTTTAAAAGATGCAGCGGCAACCGCCATTTGGGGATCGAGGGCTGCCAATGGGGTAGTGGTAATAACTACAAAAAGAGGGGCAGTAAGTAAACCTGTGTTTACTTACACCAATAAAACTTCCATCACCAAACAACCGGAAGCGATACCCATGCTTACCGGCGATGAGTATTCTACGCTGATTCCTGAAGCATATATGAACTCAACCGGAACACCACTTAACACACAAAACGTAAAAGAATTCCAGTACGACCCCAATGATCCTTACTGGTACAATAATTACAGCAAAAACACTGATTGGATCAAAGCCATCACCCAAACCGGCGTTACCCAGGATCACAATATATCTATGACAGGTGGTGGTGAAAAGGCCAGGTATTATGTATCGCTTGGTTACCTCGATCAGAAAGGAACAACTGTTGGCACCTATTTAAAACGCATCAGTAACCGTATCAATCTCGATTATATCGTTTCTGAACGCATTCGTTTTAGATCTGATTTCTCCTATTCGTACACAGATAATAACAGAAATTTTGCTCCTAACCTGCGTGATCTTGCTTACCGTAAGATGCCTAATATGAGCATTTATGAATACGATGAATATGGAAATTTGTCAGGTAATTATTTTACACCCCCTAATAACATTCAGGGCCAGTACCTGGGGATAATAAATACCAAGGGAGAAATTGGTGGCACCACCAATCCCCTTGCCATGGCAAAGGATGCAAAAAATAATATTATCAGCCAGCGGGTAACTCCGCATTTTAACCTGCAGTACGAAATTTTAAAGAAAGTGCTTATGGCTACTTTTGATGTGCAGTTTGATATCAACAACAATAAGAACAATACCTTTTTGCCACAAACCGGAACTGGCAGGCCTTGGACGGAGCCTAATGTAAACAGGGCTTACGATGGGGATATAGATGTATTTAATGTACAGTCAAAAACCAACCTGGTTTATACTCCTAATTTTAAAAACACTAAACACAAGCTTATCAGTTTCCTTTCTTTCATGACCTATGATAACAAATATGTTTCGCAGGAAGTACTGACTTCAAATACAGCTTCTTCTGTTTTGCAGGATCCTTCATCACCTTCTCGTACCCAAAACAGCGAAACAAGATTGGTGTCTACTGCCGGTCAAACCCGCAGCATTGGTGCATTGATTAATGCTCAGTACAGCTTTAAAGATAAATACATCCTTAATGCAGGCATCAGGGGAGATGGCAACTCAAGATTTGGCCCCGAAAACCGCTATGCTTTATTTCCATCAGTATCTGTTCGCTGGAGAGTGTCAGACGAAAAATTTATGAAGCGCTTTTCAAAATATGTTGATGACCTGAGTTTCAGGGCCAGCTATGGTCAATCTGGTAATGCACCACGCAGGGATTACTCTTACATCAATACCTATAATACCTACACCTGGACCTATCTTGGACAAGCCGGAGTTTATCCCGCCAACATGCAGTTATCTAATTTAAAATGGGAAACCATTGTAGGTCAGAATGCAGGTATTAATCTGAGTATGTTTAAAAGACGATTTACTGCCGATGCAGAATTTTATGTAAACCGTACCAAGAACATGTATTTCCCGGGTTTACAGATCGCTTCCATAAACGGGTTCAACAATGTAGATATGAACGTGGGAACTATGGACAACCGCGGCTTTGAGCTGGGGCTTAGCGTAACGCCTTACAAAACAAAAAAATGGCAGGTGGATGTTAATTTCAACATAGCACGCAATATCAATGTGGTAAAGGAAATATCTGATCTGTATCCTACCGACAAGGGAGATATCACCCAGAACGGTCAGTACAAAACTTTCTTACTGGTTAATAATCCTTTTGGCTCTTTTTACGGATTTAAATACAAAGGTGTTTATAAAGACCTGGAATCTACCGTTGCAACTGATGGTAGCGGAAAACCGATCGTAGGCCCGACAGGACAAACGGTTTACATGAAATTCAATTATCCAAGCATTGGTTATACTTTTCAGCCCGGCGATGCCATGTATGAAGATATCAACCACGACGGAAATATCAATTACCAGGATATTGTTTACCTCGGAAACAGCAACCCTAAATTCACAGGTGGCTTTGGAACTTCTGTTACTTATAAAGGCACCTGGAAGTTTACAGCCTTTTTTAATTACAGGTATAAATTCGACCTGGTGAACGGTACCAAGATCAATACTACCAACATGTATGGCTTCGATAATCAAAGTACAGCTACATTAAGAAGGTGGAGGCAGGACGGAGATGTTACTGATATGCCAAGGGCGTTATATCGTTCAGGCTACAATTGGCTTGGTAGCGACAGGTACGTGGAAGACGCATCATTCCTGCGTTTTAGAACAGCAACTGTTCGTTACACAGCACCTCAAAAATTAGTAAAAAGACTTGGAGTTAAAAACCTGAGCGGTTATGTAACTATAGAAAATGTATTTACCTGGACAGGTTACACCGGCCAGGATCCGGAAGTGAGCGTTAGAGGAAATGATCCTTTCAGGGTGGCGGTAGACTATTCCTATACCCCACCGGTAAAGACTTTCACAATTGGGTTAACAGCCAGTTTTTAAAATAATTTAAAAGAAATACAATGTTCAAAAAATCGATACTGAAATTATTAATGGCGCTCATGCTGCTGCCGGCTTTATCCTGCAAAAAATGGCTTGACCTGCAGCCACAGGATGGGTTGACCGGTGCTGAATTCTGGAAAACAAAAGAGCAGGTGCAGGCTGCTGTTATCGGAATTTATGCCTCACTTACAGGCTCTGCAAGTGGTTCGAGAAGTGCAGCTGAAACATTTTTCCTTTGGGGCGAACTGAGGGCAGATATGCTTACCGGTACATTGGCAACCACCAACGAACAGATTGATGTGATCAATGTAAGCGTACTACCTACAAACTCTATTGCCAACTGGCGTGGCGTTTACGAAACCATTAATTATTGCAATACAGTTATTGACCTGGCTCCCGGTGTGTTGGCACAGGACCCAACATTTACACAGGCAGCTCTTGATAAGGCTGTTGCCGAAGCAAAAAGCATCAGGGCACTGATGTATTTTTACCTGGTAAGAACCTTTGACCAGGTGCCACTTAAATTAAAAGCTACTACAAGCGATAAGGATATTGTTTCAATCCCAAAAAGTAGTCAGGCCGAAGTGCTGGCGCAGGTTTTAAAAGACCTGAATGAAGCAGAGCCCTTTGCAGTAACAGATTATGGCGACAGGGCTTCTAATAAAGGAAGGATAACTAAAGCTGCTATTAATGCCATACAGGCCGATGTTTATTTGTGGCTTGAAAAATATGCGGAGTGTGTTGCAGCCTGTAATAAGGTCGTCAACAGCAATTCTTTTGGTTTAATAAGCGGCGGTGATCCAAACCTCTGGTACCAGACTTTATATGTGAATGGAAACAGCAACGAAAGTATTTTTGAATTGCAGTTTGATGCCCAGAAGCTGAATCCCTTCTACACCATGTTCCTCACAACACAAAAGAAATTTTTGGCCAACCCTATTGTGATGGACAAAATTTATACAGTTGACTTTGTAGACCCGTTAAAGTTTGATATACGTGCCGACGGTGCTTCTGTAAGGTCTACCGACCAGGTTATATGGAAATACATGGGCCTAAGTAACACCGCAACCCGTGCCCAGGAAGAATCCTACGCACACTGGATCATGTACAGGTATGCCGATGTATTGTTGATGAAAGCTGAAGCACAAAACCAATTGGGAAATGGCCAGGATGCATTGGATATCATAAACCTGATAAGAACAAGGGCAAAGGCGTTGGTAGCTACTGCAGCAAACCCTGCACCAAGCGATAAGGTGGCCATTGCCGATTATGTGCTGGATGAAAGAGCCAGGGAATTTGCATTTGAAGGTAAACGCTGGTTTGATCTTTTAAGAAATGCCCGCAGGGATAATTATGCACGGCTTGATCTTTTGCTGGATGTAGTTTCTATTACGGTGCCGCCAAACAGGCAGCAATCGGCCATAGCAAAATTCAGAGATAAGAATTGTCATTACCTGCCAATTTATACTTATGAACTAACAACCAACAAGGCATTAATACAAAATCCTTTTTACAAATAAATAAGTTTAAAAATTAAAACTGCTATTATGAAAAAATATTTAAGCGCCTTGCTCGTCATTATGCCTGGCCTGCTTTTTATTACTTATAGCCCCGGCTGTAAAAAAATGGAGTATGTAACAAGTACTACCAGCGATCTTAATATTTACAGTTACATCAAAGCCAATCCTGCCAAATATTCATCCATAACACAAATTGTGGACAAATCAGGCTACGCCGGCTTTTTAGATGCCTATGGCTCTTACACCATGTTTGTGCCAACAGACAGCGCAGTTTCTATTTATTTAACCGAAGTGGGCAAAACCTTAAGCGGTTTAACCGAAACAGAAGCAAAGGATATTGTAAAATTTCATTTGCTGCAGGATACGCTGGCAACCAGTACTTTTAAGGATGGCAAGTTACCAACCATTACCATGTATGGTCAATTCCTGGTAACAGCAGTTGTAAACAACGGCGGTGTTTCATCCATTCTTGTAAACAGGCAGGGCACCATTACATCTGCAAACATTCATACCGGTAATGGTTTAATACACCAGA
>Ga0302322_100001032_pt1 | contig 22382 bp, 23 predicted proteins | sample Fen_T0_2_FD_203757 | JGI IMG/M metagenome (GOLD analysis project Ga0302322, IMG submission 203757) | Peat permafrost microbial communities from Stordalen Mire near Abisko, Sweden - Fen_T0_2 | ecosystem: Environmental > Terrestrial > Soil > Wetlands > Permafrost | place: Sweden: Abisko...
TATACACACGACTATACGCGAGCGAATGTAACATATTTTTCCGTTACTTTTTTTAATATCTCGTTCACTAATTGTCACGTGGCATTCATCATTTATTCATCTTTTAACTCCTCTGCGTCAAGCCCATTTGCACAATCAGGGCATTCAGCACCAGTATCACACCACCCAATTTCAGGGCATTCAACACCACAATGATAGCACCCAGGCCCAGGAAGGTGCCATTCGTTGCGCACGCAGTACGGTAAAAGTTGTTGCCAACCATAGCTTTCTCCAAGATGCAGGGCCTTGCAAAAGCAAGAGTAGATGTAATACCCATCCATTCGCAGTACTCCTTGCAGCGCATACCACATGTACACGTTTGCATCCTCACACATCGTTGATCTTGTTTTGTTAAAATTACCCAAGTGACGGTAAACTCCCATGACGTCGCTTTCTTCTTCACTGAATTCAGCCACAAAGGCTTCCGCTGTGCGCATGTGTTCGCATTTTCGATCCTCACAGTAAAAGGTCTTCTCAAAGTCGCTCATTTTCTCAATGACCAATTGTTGCCATCTATTATAAATTGTTGCGCCTTTCAAAATTTTTTTCTCACCATGATGTACGCACTCATAATCAGGCATATGATAAATCCCGCGTTTGTGCCAATGCTTGATGATTCTTTCACCCTTCACAAGGTGTACAGCTTCGCATTTACATATAAAGATGCCGTAGCCTTCGCGTCTGAGGATTTCCTGTAAAGATTCCCAAAGAAATTTGTTTGCAGAATCACACCCAAATCTGTACATTGTAAAATTACCAAGCATGCGATGACAAGTGGCAATAATATCATCTGTAGGGATTTCTCTCAAGAATTCTTTTGCTTCAGCTAAAGCATTGCATTCGCCAGGAATAGGGATTTCAATTTCTTTAAGTTCATCCATTTTTATAAATGATTTTTATCTTTTAGAATCTGTTTCCACAGTTTGTCTTAAATTTGATGCAATTTCATAAGCTTCGCGCAGTTCATCCAATACATATTGTGCAATAGGGCATTCAATAGTAGGATTCTGTATTTTTCTTGCCCAACTCTGAAAATTGCTATATAGCGTCATCTTTGATGCTATCTTTGCCACAGCGATCATATCCTTACACACGATATCTTCGTTGCACATTATATTATGATTTATCTCTTTGACTTTCTCCAGGTAATCCAGCTTCCTGGGCGGTTACCTTGATTCCATTCAGCATGCATCTTTCGATTAAGTCTACCTTGTAATTGTCGAATGACTCTATCAACACCTAACATTGCAACAAATCGAAGCACGTTTCCTCTGGAAGAGCTAAACCAGTCCGTTGCAAATTTTTCGCATTGATATCCGCATCGATATTGATACGTCCAATATTTAAACCGAAAAGCTTCAGTGTATGATCTTGAGCTGCATGACAAATTATATATGACTAAAATAGTACCACTAAGTGACCATACAATATAATCGGCGTCCGGATATATAGTACTAATCAAATCACGCCGAAGGTTCTTCACAGTTGAGAGCATCTTCCTTCTGATAGCTCCATATCCGTCGTCAATAAAATACTCCTTGATCATCTCCCAAATTTCCCTCGGAAAGAAAAAAGTGCGCTTTAATCTCTTGCTAACTTCATAGTCTGCAAAGCGAGTACCCACAACATCCCTCCATAGGTACTCTTCATCAATAAGCCTCTTTGTCATTTGTCGCAATGAACTTGAACTACTTTGATTTTAAATTGATGCGCACAAAAATATAGGAAAAGATCCTAACAAAATATTATAGTGAAAGAACCTAAAGAAAAAATATTTGTCAACAAAAGCGAACTTGTCGCAGTTTATGTACCATTTACGATGTTGGCTGCGCAAGACTTACTAGACTGGGTGGATGTTGGAAATGCCTGGGTTAATAAGATTACCTTGGAGGTTGTTGGTGAAGTGTGTGAAGAGGTAAAGGCCTTTTGCGAGATTCAACGTTGGCTTAACGAAATGAAAGAGATGAAGCCTGAATATTCTGAAATTTGCTTCATCTGTGATTCAAAGTATAATTTCGATAAGACTTTGGAGTGCCAACAATGCAAAAAGATAATTTGCCAAAAGTGTATTAATATTTTGAAAACGCAACGTTTTCTACAGTTTAGGAGGGAAGTTGAGGATTGTTATAACGTAGTTCCATTTACTCATGTCGATTTTGTTCGAGCTGCAGTGGCCCAGAGATGGGATTTATTGGTGACAGGTTACAAGTTTGCTGATTATGTTTGCCCTTTTTGTAGAGCTTGTTGCAATCAGATTTTATAAATTTTTATTTAATGTGGCCCTGACACGAGAACAATATTGTCTAGCCTCCATATAACCATGATTCCGCGAATGATTTCCGAGTCCAATAAAGCTAATCCAACATATTCTCGTCTATTTACTTTTTTCAATTCGTCCAGGAGTGCAAAGCGTAGTGTGCTAATAGCAGCGTCGTCTATACTCATTCTTCCACTTTTAAAAATGCTCAGGTCTGTCGAAAGTATTTTAATAAAATTGATTGAAAAAAGCCGCCATCTACTCCTGGTCACTTTAGCTGAGGATCAAGCAGAAAAGCTTCGAGTAATTATAAAGTTGCTTAAGCGTCTATTGAATAAGGATGTGCTTCTACATTATTTTGATCCAGATCCAGAGTGTGAATCTGAAAGTGAAGAAAAATCGTCAGGCAGAGAAATTCTTTCTTTATTAAATCAGGCAAATACATTGATTGGCATCATCAACAAGATTCATGAAAAATCTATTTCTACTGAAGAATGCGAAATCCCAGAGCTTATTGAAAGACTTTATAGAAGCTTAAAAAATCTTAGTAATATATTTCGTTAAACTGTGCCACAGATTCCAATTTCTGTGCTCGCATCAGTCGCAGCCTTGCGTTTCTTGAAAACATTGTGATCTTTTACATCAGAAAGTTCTAATTGCTGAAGCATGCTCCACACCTTTTGTCTTTGCTCCGTATTTCCATATTGGGTTTGATTCGCATACCACTTCAGATAGGATGGAGCAGAAGCATAAACGTCGCTGATGGCTTTGCCCTTGTGTGCACCAAATTCCATAGGTTCAATGTCGGCACTGTGCTTCTTCACCAAATTAAATTTCTCTTCATGAATCTTTGAAAGCACCCAAGACACCGTGGCATCATTAATATCCTGAACATCCAAGCTTGGGTTGATTAGAGGCAAGGCAATCACCAAAAGAGCCCTGATGTCTTCTGCAGAGAGAGTATTCATTTATGGTTTGAGTCGTTCACTCATTGTCTATTTATACTTTTTTCACGTTGCACTTTTCGCGCCAAAAATATTTTTTTAACTTGATTCTTGTTTCACATTGATGCAGCTGGTCATTCTCTTAGATGGAATTCAAAGAAGAAATCTTCCCTAATGGCTACAGCGGTGGTTTGCGCTACTTTATGCGTTCTGGACCAGGGCGAGTTTATGAAGGAGACTTTCAGCTCATGCATGGCTGGATGCGCAATCGTCTTGGAGAGATGCTTGCGGATGCTCGGAGGCGGATTCTTTATAACCCTAGGCATCGCGTGCAAGTGAGAGTAGTCGATGAACAGACGACTGGGGTTATGATTGCTGTTTCAACGGCTATGGTTCTATGGGAAGATATGAATCCTGATTTGATTCTTGATAAGATTGAAGATGCATTGCAGAGCTTTGAATTTATTGATTTATTTAATGCTTCCTTTGATTTTATTTATGCTTTCGCGTCTCTCATCGGACGTTATCTTGCATTGGATGCTTTTGATGAAAAAACCGTCCTTGGCAAACGCTGTATTGTTACCATTCGCTCAGAGGGACATTGCTTTTGGGAATGTGTAGCAGTTCATCGATATCCAGAGCTACGCGCAACGAACAACCTTAGTGCGCGGCATAGACAAGCTACATTGCTGTTTACTGAATCAAAGTGGGATCATCCAGAGGTGACGTTAGAGGATTTGGGGGTGCTTGAGATTCAACTTGGCTTGAATATTTATGTGCTTGATATTACTAGTTTGCAGTTTATTTATCGTTCGGCTAAAAATTTTGGCGATAGGATGTTTTTATTGAAGGTAAGAAGCCATTTTCACTATATTCTTTTTGAAAAGATTGGAACCTTATGGTCGCACACTGGTTTTTGTTTGGAATGTTTAGCTGGTTATTCGGGTATATCTCACCGCTGTAAGAAGAGGTGTAGGGGGTGCCGTACTCATTACTGCCCCGGCAAAGATGTTTATTTTGGGCGATTTTTGTGGGAATGTCCCCAGTGTCACAAGAGAGTCTACAATGAGGAATGCGGGCGGTGGCATATAAAGAATCGGCAGTGTAACTATGGTACGCGTGTTTGCGGTGAATGCCGTGCTTATCAATATGAAGTTAGAGGCAAACCGCACGTATGTGGATATCGTGTTTGCCCGACATGTATCGAGTATGTTCATGCCGATGATGAGCATATTTGTTATTTCAAATCTGGTGATGTCAAGGGCCCCATTCCTGGATTTATTTTCTATGATTATGAAACAATGGTTGTTGATGGAGCTCATTCTCCTGTGCTTATCATTGCCATGTACGATTCATCGGATCAGGTTTTTGAATTTACTAATTCAGAAGATTTTGTTACATGGCTTGTTCAGAAGAAGCATAGTAAGTTTGTTGTTCTTGCACATAATGCAGGAAAGTATGATATGCATTTAGTGAAGACTGCGTTTATTTCGAAGAATATTGAAACGACAGATATTTCGAATGGACATTGTTTATTCTATATGTCCACCAAAAGGTTTCAAATTAGGTTTTTGGATACTCTCAAGTTTATCCCCATGGGACTGCGGTCGTTTCCTACCACGTTTGGCATTTCGGAGCTTTCTAAAGGGTATTTTCCGTACAGGTTTCTTACACCTGATACACTGTATTATGAAGGTCCATGGCCGTCGCTTGAGTGGTTTGATTTTGATTGCATGAAAGAACATGAGAGGAATTCCGCACTGAAGTGGTATGATCAATATCGGAATAGTCATTTTAGCATGCAAAAGATTCTAAAAGAATATTGTCATTCGGATGTTCAGTTATTGAAAGAAGGCTGTTTAATTTTTCGAAATAATTTTTTGAAAATCACAGATGGTGCAATTGATCCTTTTAATTATATTACGATCGCTGCTGTATGTATGGCTATTTACAGGCATATGTTTCTTCCAAAGAAAACTATTTCTATTGCTCAGGAGGACCCAGAGAGAACTGATGCATGCTTTTATTATGATTGGGTATTGTATGACTTGCAAAGGCACGAGTCGGATATCGAAGGAAAAAACGCAGAGATTGATGGAGAGTATGTACTAACGCTTTCCAATGGAGCAAATGTACTTTACAAGGCGTGCGCTAATATTGGTTGCCGTTCCTGTTTTAATCCTACTACTCTTCATCCTAGGTACATGAGAACCTTTGAAGAACTTAATCTTCATTTTGAAGAAATTGTTCGCGAGCTTTCTGATAGATTAGGTTATGTGGAGGTCGTTAAGGAGTGTCAATGGAAGCAGTATCAGAAGAAAACTAAAGAGTGCCGTGTTTATTTGAGGGATCATGTTTGTGTTACAGCCCCTCTGAATGTTCGTGATGCATTTTTTGGAGGGCGCACAGAGCCAACCCAAATTTATATGAAGGCATCTGGAGATGAAGAAATTAGGTATGTTGATTTTACAAGTCTTTATCCAACGATCAATATGTGCATGATGCGTGGAGTTACAGAGGACACTATTGATAATTGGGAGACTCTTTATTATCCTGTTGGGGTTCCCATTGTCATTAAGGAAGATTTCGGAAGGCTGGAGGATTATTTCGGGATTATTAAATGTGCTGTTGCTCCTCCTCAGGATTTATTTCATCCTGTTTTACCTGAGAAGAAAGGAGGAAAATTAGTTTTTGATTTACTTCCAAAGATAGGCACCTGGACAACCCCTGAAGTTATAGAAGCTGTTCGTCAGGGATATAAGATTTTAAAGATTTACGAAATTCATCATTATCCTGAAAAGTCTTCTGAAATTTTTGCACCTTATGTTCGAGAGTTTTTCAAATTGAAAGTTGAAGCAGCTGGATGGGATAAATTGGGATTATGTGATGCCACTGAAGAGGCTAAGGATGATCTTTTGAAGATGTATCAGGACATTTATAACATAACGTTGAATACTGATAACATTGGGGAGTACAATCCGGGCTTGTATTATATTGCAAAGTTGTGCTTAAATTCACTTTGGGGTAAGTTTGCTCAGCGAGAGTTGTATAGAGAAACGCAAACTACATTCACGGAAAAAGACTTTAAGAAAATTGTTTTCGACGATCTCAATGATGTTATCGGTGTCGTATTGCACAATACGGATACGCGAACTGTGACTTACTCGAAAATCAATGGCCTTCAGCCTTCGACGGCGTCGATCAATGTAGCGATTGCTGCTTTTACAACTTCTTATGCGAGGCTTCGCTTGTACAAGGTTCTTGATTTATTGGGGCCCGATGTTGGGTACTATGATACAGATTCTATTATCTATAGGCATACGGGGCGTGTTCCTTTAATCACGGGCCCTTTATTAGGAGATTTAACGGATGAACTGAGTCATGGTGATTATATTGTTGAATTTGTTTCCACGGGGCCAAAGAGCTACGCCTATCGTACTCTTCATGGAAAAGTCTGTGTGAAAGTGAAAGGGTTCACTTTAAATTTTGAAAATGCACAGAGGATTAATTTTGATACTTTGCGTGACCTTGCTCTGCGGACTATTTCAAGTGTGGAGACTAGTACGATGCAGTTCATCATTGACGACAATCATACCATTCGGACTGATCCATCTTCAACAAAAAAACTGTCCTTCACTTTTGATAAGCGAGAAATTCTATGGCCTAGCTCGGAATGCTTTGATAGTATTACCACACGCCCTTGGCGCTTTCTATGTGTATCTCCAGAAGATGCAATTGCCCTGAAGGAATTATGGAAATAAAATTTATTTTAGCCTGTGAATAAAGCCCAGTGTCCTCCGCTGAGTGTTGTTTTAACGACAACTACGTGCGCAGTTGTTCCATTGGGAATAATAACTTGTGTGGCAGTTCCGGCACTTGCTGAGCTTATTGTTTCCGTGCCTATATTATTGACTTTCAAAGTAAATGTTTGTCCAGTATTATTAAATATAAACATTTCAGATCCAGTAAAGGGAGAAGCACCCAATGTACAACCAGGTAAAACTAAGATACAACTTGAAAAATTTCCAGTGATATACCAAATTGCCTTATTATTTCCCAATTGAAGAGTTTGAGCAGTGCTAGTAAATGCAGTGGTAGTACCTCCATAAGCTAAGCAACTTGGAATATAACAATTGGTAGTATTAGCTATAAATGTGTATGTAGTACCACCTACTATAAAGCCAGGAATACTTAGATAAAACCCAACGCCATTTCCTGGATAGCCAGTCATTGAGTAAGCTGCAGTATTGACTGTTCCTGGTGCAGATAAAGATTTAGAACTGTTGAGTACACCACCACCATCAACATAAAATCCATTACCTCCTTGCAATGCTACTGAAGGGCTTGCTTGTGTCCCAGAGGGTATAATACTAAGGCCATTTGAATCAATTTTTGCACGCTTTGTTGCTGATGTTGCAAATGCTATTGACCCTGCAGTGTCGGTAAATAATCCCGTAGATAAATCATTTCCCAAGGCCAAAGAAGGTAAAGCTTCAGTACCATTCAACTTTAATTCTAGACCTTCAGGAGTAATTTCACAAACTTCAACACTATTTACACTTGCCCCAATATTTGCAGCGTTTCCAAAAAATCCACTACCGGGATATAAAAGGCTTGATGGTAAAGGAGCTGATGCACTTCCAGAAATATAAGGATTATACTGAATACCACCAGAACCATCCAAAAATTTTTGACTCATTTTTTATTATGAACTTTGCCAAACAGAATATTTATTTACGGCGTAATTCGAAAGCAATTGAGCAGCCGCACCAGCATTGAGAGTGATACTTGCTGTTGAAGCATTTCCAAAAAGTGATGAAGGAGCATCCAAAATAATATTTTCACTTGTTTGGTTTACCACAAACATGATTCCGCCATATTGTGAGGCATCAGGTAGAATCACAGTGCACCCTGTAAAGTCGCCTTGAATGTAAAGCAATGGATAGTTGTATCCTGAAGTATCGGACACACTGTAGTCAAGTGTTTGGTCATTTGAGGTCAATGTGAGAATCACTGATTTATAATCGATGGCATAACTAGAAAACAAGTTTAGACATTGGCCGATTTGTTCGTAATCCATGATTTTTATTTATGAACTTGTCACCACCGAAATTGTTGATGTTGATGTGCAGATTAGAATCATGGTTGTTCTAAGAGGCAGCAATACAGATGATGTTAGCCCCGAATTGAATAAAGACCCCGACAAGGTTTGAGAGTGAGCCGATTGATTGTTGATGACAAATATTTGACCAGCTATGTAAGACGTAGGCACAGTAATTATTCCAGAAAACCCGGAAGCAGGTGCTACTGCTACATAGGGTGCAAAGGCTCCAGAGATGGCGTCAGTTGGCCATGCGAGAGTAGTCACAGACGACATTGTCAAAGAGGAAAGGTCAAGAGTTAAGGGGGCATACAATGTCACTGCTGAGCTCGAAACTTTGAGACGTTTGGCCCCCAGTGTTGCAACACACCATGTATCGGCCTGATCACAATATTGGCCAGCATCCAAACCAGTTACAAGCCACCACGGCGTTGATATTTGAAGAGTCATTGTGCCAAAGGCATTTAAATAAAAACTAGTAGTTTGTTGCCCGCCAAAGTACTGTGTACCGTTAAAAGTTTGAATGTTGACAGCACTTGAATTAGCGTTGACCAAGTACATGTTACCGTTGTAGGTAGTGTTGTCCGGTAATTTTAAATTACACCCTGTAAAAGTTCCTGTAAGAATGACAAGCGGGGGTAGAACACTGTCATTGCTGGGGTCTGGACTTGGAAGAGAAATTGTTTGATTATTTGCGGTAAAAGCAAAAAAGACTGCCTTTAAACCAAGAGGATAGTATAATCTGAAAGTCGAGTCATTATGTTGTTGCCCGATTAATTTTGCACCCCCTGTTCCGTATAAAATTGGCTCGCCTGTATTGCTAAAGCCAAGGCCTCCAACCCCGGAAATAGAGGAGCCAAATCCTGCACCACCGCCAGCATTAGTAGACTTTAAGGTGCCAACCGTGCCGCTCACTGTTAAATTTCCACCCACTGACAAATTTCCAGTTGAGGTGTCTTGTAAAGAGCTTGCTCCAACAATAGATAAGCTTCCACCAGCAAAAAGATTATTGGAGACATTCGCATTATTGTTTACAAATAAATTACTCTGCATTGTAGCGTCTCCAGTCGCAAGCAATGAATTTTTGACTCGGGTGTATGTTGGGTCAATTAAAACTTTAGAAACACCATCGACCGCAATACCAACTTTGTCTCCGCCATCGTACAAACCTGAAGCACTATTTGACGCCAACGGCGGAGAGGGATTCGCAATGGTGCCGTCAATTACCCCACTACCTCCGCCAGTTGAAGTACCATCGAGCGTTTTGCGTTGTTGCATTAATAAAATGATTTTATTTCAGAGGTTTCATGGTAACACACAGAGGTCTATGACCCGAGGTAACATGAATCTTTTCACTGGACATACTCAGAACGCTAGGAATTTGCGGCGAAGCTTTTGAAGATAACACAATACCTGGTGTTACATGGATTTCGTCAAGATCAATAAAGCGATCCTTTGCTTTGCGATTAAAACTTTTGTTTCGAACAAAGTCAATGTGTTTGTCATCCATTTGAGCGATCCTCATCAATTCAATGCGGCATTGGTCTATGAGTTCTTCCTGCGTTCGCCGCATGAGGCGCAAGTGCTTGCGTTTTGCACTTAGTACCTGCGTCAGCGATAACTCGCGATTTTTAGAATATTTTTGTTTTCGAGTAGCAGCGATTAATGCTACTTTGTTCTTTGCTTCTTGAAGCTTTGATTGATTTTGCAAAATTTTTCTAATGAGTATATCAATATCAACATCCACGGCAATGCGCTTTGTTGTGATATTTGCATTTTCCTCATAAAGTTTTTTAAGCCAATATTGTTCTTTTTTAGCATGAGCGACAATATGAGATGTATCAAAAATTTCAAGATCATTTTGTTGAAAAGATTGTTGCTGGGTGATGTAGGAATCCAAAAGGTCTGTTGTACTTCTTCGTCGATTGGCTAGCTCTCGGTTTTCAAAAGTTTTGTCAAAATACTCACGTTTCAGCCATTCATCCACTTCTTTACTTAGCTTATATTCTTCCATTGCTTTCCCCAGAGCTCCATCTAATTCTTTTATGTAATTTTGGGGGTCAGAAGGCTCATATTTAGAAATCGTAATTCCATAAGACACAAGGGCCTCTTCATTTTCCTCGTACTGATTTGTTTCATTTGGCTGATTTGTCGCAAGCTGCGCGGAAATCCTTAGCTCTTCTAAATTAATTTGTTTCAATTCTTCTAAAGTGGCTTCACTGCACTGCGCCAGCATTCCATCTATCAAGTGAGACCATCCAGAAGACGACTCAATTTCAGCAACCATAGCATAATGTTGTTTTTGCCAAACAAGCATTTGTATAAGATGGTAAGCAATGGCATCGCTTTTAGATTTTGCGTAATCAAGCAGGTTGTTTTGAAGTTCTTGCTTTTGTTTTCTTACGAAAAGCAAGGATTCCATCAAGTGCTCAATATTGCTTTGTTCTTTTGATTCTTGTTCTTCGTGCCGTAGTAATTCCAAATACAAATCCTCCTTACGTCTCAAAGAATTTTGCTTATTAACCTCAGAAAGTGGAGCTCGAAATAAACCAAGACTGGCTGTGTTTTTATCTGCTTGAACAAACAAATTATCATCAGAAATTGCTTCTCCATGTAAGCGGTCTCGCTGTGCACTTGAAACTGTTACTGCATCAATTCTTTGTTTCGTCTCTGAAATTTGATTTTTTATAGTTCGCCAATTTTCGTGTTTTAAAGTAAGAGTAGTTAGCATTTGTTGTTCCGCATCAATCATCTTTCCTAAAGCGCTTTGCCCATGATTCCATTTGTTTTGATCATAGTAGAATTTTTTACTTATATCATCAAAAGCTTCACGCAAATCAAGAATATCGGTTTGAACCGAATCCAAAAGACTGCAGAACAAAAGCACCACAAAATAAATAGATTTTGATTGTTGGAAAGGGGGTGTAACATTACCGCCATTGACCAATATTTCTTGTTCACGGTCATATTTATATTCAAAATCGCGAATGTAGGATTCTGATAATTTTGTTTTTTTGATTTTTCCTACATAGACATCAACATCTTGTTCGAAAGATTTTGATGGATTCTCAGTTCTCGCAATAGTATTCCACTTGCCTCCTCTGCTGACTTGGTCTAATTGTTCGAGCTGAGCTCCTGTTTCTCCAAAATACGCTCCAATTCGAAGATTATCTTCATCTGTCTTCTCGCCGCCTGGTCGAGAAGACGCCCCGTATTTAGGCTCTTTTTGTAGAGCATATCTTGGATTTTCAACTTCTTCAATTGGCTCGCTGAAGTTTATATTTTCCTCCAACAAACGCGCTATTTCCTCAATACCCTCCAAATGAACTGAAGGATAATATTGAGATAAAAGCAAAGGAGTAACAACTTCCGAAACATCTCTGTATACTGGCTTTTTACGTGCACCTTTTTTCATTTTATTGAAAATGATTCCTAAACAGTCCTTTTGCAACTCCAAGCTGTGCATCTTTTTCTTTTACAAATAGGAGGTAATCATGAAACGTAACTCTCTGGTCATGAACAGCACGGAGAAATGCAACCTCACCACTTTCCACTGCTAAAGGATTATCGCGAGCAAAGTGGATACCTGTTATTGCGTTCATTTGTGATACTAATTCGCGATCAGGCGTTGTGGCAGCGAGTAGTCCAGCCTGGTAAACGCGACGTTGCTGGTCTACACGTCTACCGTACTGAATACCCTTTTCTATCCACTCTTTGGAGATAATAAAAGTATCTTCTGGTCTTTCACTTGCACTTTCACCAATTAGCAAAAGAAGAGGATCAATTAATGGATATTTTTCAATACGTCGCCTATGTGCAGCAGTTGTTCCGGCCTCTACCACTTTCTTTTCCCCTGTAGCACGGTCCAAAGCCGATATACTATCGAGGCTGGATTTTTCATCTACACTTTTCTTAGCTATCCGAATATACTCTCTTTGAAGTCCAAGTGCATGCATGTAAAAAGGATCCTTCCTAGCTTGTTCATCTGCTGACAAAAGCATTTGTTGTTGTCTCATTTGATCACGATTTTCTTGGGAAGCTTGTTGAAATTTCGGCGGTTCATCATTGAATTCGTCATCATTTGCATCGGGGGGTTCTACAACACTTCTTCGCGCAGACATCTTGCTATCTATCAAGTCCTGAAGTGGACTAGGTTCCTTTGGCACGGGTGTAGGCGCTTGTACTTTTTTTAGAGGGGCTGCGCTTCGTATTGATGACATCAGTCCCCTGGGATTCACTACGGGTGATACTTTTTTAAGTGGCTCCCGGCTTGTATCCCGGCTTTGTATTGATGCCATCATACTCCTACGAATACTTGCATCCGCACGATCTCTATCTCTTCGGTTATCAGCCTCCAATTGAGCTTGATATCTTCGGTCATGGGCTTCGTTTTCTTGTTGTTGCCTTATTCTTTCATCTTCTGCTACAGCGGCAGCATAAGCTTCCCTTTTCTCTTCACTCAATAAATATGCAGTTTCGTCTGCTCTATCTTGTTCAATTTGTAGTCTTGCTGCTTCTTTTTTTTCTTCTTCTTTCTTTTTAATATTATCCAGGCGTTCTTGTTCAGCTTTTTGACGTCTTTCTTCCCTTTGTCGCTCATGCAATTTGTCCTGAGCTTCCTTTTTTTTTTTTTCGCGACGCTCATCATCTTCCTTTTGTTCTTGTTTAAAGCGAGCCTCCTCAGCGAAAAATTCTTCAGCACTCTGGTCTGTAAAGTGGCCTCTGTCTCCTATAAGCATTTTTCTTAAAAGGATATCAACTTGTTCAGAATCACGACCATTGGATGTCAGTAAAGGCGTTGCTTGTTTCAAAACAAACGCTAACTCGCTTTGCCATCCATTTTCACTTGCTTTTTTCAACCAATAAAATATTTCTTCTTCAACCGCTGTTTTGCTTTCGACATATATTGCAGGGTGAGTTGCATTGAAAGCTTGCAATTCACTTTTCATATCATCGGTGAATCCAAATCTCACTAATTTCGAACCAAATGTTTTATGAAAATTGAGTAAATCATGCTGATTTTTAGCCTCAGAAACTTCCCGTAATACTTCCCGTTCAAGCACTGTGGGATTTTCAGGCAGTTGCCGAGTCAGTTTCTCAATCATAACCCTCTGAAGATCCTGAAATGAATTGACGCGGTTCTGATAATATTTCATATGCGCAGCATTGGTACGATCTGTGATTAAATTACCAAAATCTTCATCTTTTTTCGACTCAAGTTCTATCAGCGATTGATATTCAGAGGCATACTGAACCTCTTGCTCAGCCATCGCTTCTTTGAACCTTGGGTCTTCTTCATCCAACTTTTTTTCAATTCTTATGTCATTTAATTGTTTAATCCGCTTCTTTACTTTCGCAATTTTACTCAAATGACCCAAAATTTCTCGAGCATGCTCATCCTCATAATGTATTTTATGTTGGGCAAGCTCTTGTATCGTTTTCTCCGCTTGACCCAGCGGAAGTCTGTCTAAATACTCGGTAGTTAGTTGACTTGCATGATGATACGCCCTCAGCGACGATGTGGCTTGAATTCTTAATTCTTCAAAATGTTCATGATTTTCATCTCCAGGCATTGAAGCGGCTGCAATTTTAGGTTCTTCAAATTTTTCTTCAAGTTCAGGGGGAGCAGCATAATTAACATTATTGGCATTGTCTGCCCCAACAGGATAGACTTCAGGAACAGGATTCATAAAATCGGCATAACCTCGCTCGCGATGTGGATTTATCATGTTTCCAACTTCAAACTTTCCGGCAAGCAATGCTGCCAATTTTTCATCTAAACGAATATTTTCAGAATGTTCTGCTTTTTTTCCTCTACTACTGAAAAAATTATCTGTAAGAACAACAATTCTTTGCTTCATAATCACCTGGTACAATATTTTAAACATTCCCTCTCTATCATGATCACCAAACCACCACAAGAGTGCACGCATACCCGCTTGAACATTGGTACATGTAAAAATAAACAGTTCTCTTGCAATTGTCCAATAAATTGGATTTTCATGAGGATAAATAACCTTTGATTTTTTTGGTGCAGAAAATGAAAATCTCTCTTGTGCTAATGTCGTTCCAGGGATTTGCAATGTCGACGCAGTTGTAATTCCTCTTGAAGGTAAAAAGCCTTGAGATGACTCGGAGACTTGAATGGATGAATTTTGGTCGTACGATACTATAGGTGAAACTGAAGGAACAACCTGTCTGCGAATTGGTCTTCCCAGCAATTCATTGTTGGCATTGTATTGCCTGAAAATACTTTCGTTGTAATTAAAATAAGACATTACACAAATGAAATCATTTTTAAAATGCAAGACAATTCGTTGCCCGACCTTGCTCCAGTGTTGAAGAAAAAAAGAAAATACACAAAACGAAAGCAACCTGAATCAGAGTCCAAGGAAGAAGCGAAAGGTCTTGAAATTCAAGCCGAAGAACCTGAAGACCCAATCAAAATACCTGTTCAGAAGACTGCTGAGTCTGAGCATACCAGCGAGTCTCTTGTTCACAAAATGGACGAGCGCTTAAAGGCGCACGGCGAATACATCATGAATGCTGTTGAGCAAAAATTGACACGCCACCTGCAAGACATAGGGTCAAGTACCAAAGCTATCAGCGCCAACATTTCAGAATTAAAGCAAGCCCAAGCCTCCGCTATCGCTGAATTGGAGCATTCTCTCAAATCTCAAATGCTAGCTATCCCTATGCAACCCGCAACACTTCCACTTCCTCAAAAGCCTGCAAACATTTTTGAGTGGAACCCACGAAATCGAAATCATTATTAAAAATGAAAACACGTAATCACGAAATTCGAAGATGGGCAGCCTACGCAGATGCAGCATACAAGGCATCCGGCGCCGAACGACTTGCCACAGCACAAAAATTTAATCAAGTGACTTACGAAGAGTCTCTATCGTCTGATGAAATTGCGACGTTTCGAACGTGGGATAATCACCTGGTAGCGTCCATTCGCGGTACATCTGTTGCAAACGACATTGTGTCGGATGTTTACGTTTTACTAGGTACGGTGAATGCTTCAACACGTTACCACAGAAACTATGCAGAAATAATGAGAATTGTGGCGCAACCAAGCACCGGCGTTTATCTTGTCGGCCATTCGTTGGGCGGATCTGTGGCAAATGCAATTATGCACACGTCTCTTGGTAGTAAAATAAAAGGGTGTAGAACTTTCAACGAGGGTGCAGGAATACCAAATATTGTTCTGGGAAACCTGAGGAGTAAATGCACAGCTTACACAATCGAAGGCGACATTGTCAGTACCTTACGAACAATCAATAGCGACGTGGAGCATGTCGTCTTAATAGCAAAAACTGTGCAAAGCCGCCACACCATTCATCAATTTTATTGAACTTCAATTTCATTTCTATTAAACAAGGGCTTCATGATCCCTTTAACATACATATCTGCTTTTGAATAAAGAAGCCTTGAATTTGTATCTTGCGCAGTACAATCTACCAGCAGAAAAGCGCGTGGTATATCAAAAAGTTGTCTCAATTTTGAAATTAAAATTGGCCTTTCAACTCTGAACACATATTCTTCTAAAAATTTTTCAAGCTCCGCAATCATACTAGTTGCAAAGATAATAAAGTAGTCAGAGTTCATGCGAATACTGGGGCTCACCGCGCGTAATCTTTGTGATGTAAGGATTAGGCTAAGTCCAATGTGTCTTCCCCTTTCTGCGACTCTGTCAACAATTCCTTTGAAATTTAATATACCGGAATCAATTACATCATCAAGTATCAAAAGCGTTCTTGGGCACTCCCATTCTGAACTATCGAGTGAGCGTTTAACTGATTTTGTGCATTTTTCTTGCTCCAAGAAAATATCTTCGATATCCTGCTGTGTAAAGTCGGCATAGATTTCAACATCTTTTTCATCCCTGAATTCATCGTAATCTGAATTGGAATCAGAGGATCTTGCAAAAATTTTTATTCTGTCAAAATCATCCATCAAACCATTTTTTAACATATGCTTAATTAAATACGACTTTCCTTTTCTACGCGGAGCCACCATTGTAATAACAAAATTCTCAACAAGTTCCATTTAATATTGAATTTTTAAAGTGATCAATAAAGTTCCATTAGCAGGCAAAGTCACGGCGTTTCCAAGATCGTCTCGAAGTTCGATAGAGATGGATGTGATATGACTTTGGGTTAATTGATGCACGATAGACTCCGGTTGGGGTTCCCACACAATTAAACTATTGAAGGGGTAGTTCAACGGTATCCTTGCAAGACATGGGTATTGCGAAGAATTGAAAGATGTGATACTAAGATTTGTGTAGAGACTAATTGCCGATGCGCCCGCAATATTGATCGCTGATAGACTTGCCGTTGACAAAGATACTGAAGCAGAAGCAGGTATGTGGAGAGGTACAAGAAGCCCTCCGCTCACTAATGCAAAATTAACGGCGTTTGTGGAGGTGAACGTCATAACATCTGTGACTGAGCTATAGGTAACAGCAATTGTCGCGGTGAGCGGCGCTGCAATGAGAGATTGAATTGCTGCCGCTAAGGAGCTTCCGGAATATTGGCCCTGTGGAACGGTAATTGTGATAGTATTAGCAGCCTGATCTACGATAACAAGTGTGTTGTTTGTGGAATTAATTGGATAAAACAGGTTTGATAAAACAACCTGCATAACATAGATATTTGCACGGGGTAAGTGCGCCAAATCAGGATCGTTGATGAACCAAGTTAGATTGCTTCCCTGGCAATCGTTCTTGTTCAAATAAACCATCTTTGTGTTTTGCATCTTTTCGTTTGCGGAATGAAATCATTTCGTAATGTCGATTTCTTTTGCAAACGTCGCCCCGCAGTGCTTTAATGTGTACCAGCCTGAAAGTACGGTGCAAGGAATTTCAAGAAAACAGCAAGTCGAATTTCTTGCGGATAGTCAAAATAGTTTCCAGTTTGGCAGTGCTAGTGAAATTCGAATCAATGTTCAAAGTAACACTGATATTTTGATTGGAGCTGAAAGTTTTATTACGATGGATGTTACCTTTACGCGCACATCAGGTGGGCCAACTTTAAATGCGTTTACTGCAGCGCTTGCTGCAGCTGGTGCTGCAGGGGGGGCCGCCGACACACAAAGTAGCAATGGAATAAGATTAGAAATGGGTGGTGTACATTCACTATTCTCAAAAATTGAGGTAAAATCCCTAGCAACTAATACCACATTACAATTATGTGAACTTTATAACAAATACTATGTGATCAAATCTCGATTTTTTAGGACGCCGTCTAGCGGAAGAATGAATGAGGATGGAGATGGATTTGAAAATGAAGATCGCTTATGGTCTGTTGCGGGGCAACCTCTTGAAATTTTTAAGGCACGAGTTAAAAATTCAAATATCATTGGCTTGAGCCAGACAGTATCGGCAAATAATAATAATTCAATGTTAATTGGAAACAACTCAATTGGTACTGTTCCCGCGTTCACGGCCCCTCATTTCAATATTGTCAATGATCCTGCCTTAGACGTCGTCCTCGACTATGGTTTTGGAGCCAATCTAGCTGCTGGAGCCGGTGTTATAAGCCGTAGTGGTACAAATGCCAGTCTTACAACTTCAAAACAATCAGGCTACGACGCCAATGACTCGGCAATTCAGTCTGTGCAATATAAAATGAGGTTTACGCCTCTACTGTCTCTGTTGCTCTCCGATATACCCCTGCTTCTCATGAAAAATGGTATTCAAATTATCTTAACTCTTGCAAATCCTACAGACGCCCTATATGTAAATCCTGCAGGCATACGATACTCCGGTATTGTGAACCCTTCTGTTGCTATGGATGCTACTGTCGATTCGGGAAAGATATTTAATGCAATCACCGGAGCTGCAGCTACGTCTTTATTTTATGTTGGTATCCAAATTGATAACCCAAGATATGTTGCGCAGCTTGTCACTCCTACAGAAGAATACACTGCTCAATTAGTTTCTCAATACCGATCTCCCAGCGGAATTTTTCTAAATACTCCAAATTACCGTACATTGAGACTTGGGGCCCTATCAAATTCACAAAGTCAAAACTTTTTGATGAATCCGGGTGTCCGTAGTTTACGAAACGTGTGGGCAGGATTTTACAGCACCACCTACCAAACATCAACAAGCAACGACGCTGGCGCAAATTTTTTTTATAGAATGATGAACCACTCTCACGTGCCAATGTATATCAGCACTCAATACGCTTACTGGAATATTGGTGCAACAAAATGGCCAAATAGAGATGCCTATATTTATAATTTGGCAAGTTTAAAATCAGGAGTGCAAGCCCCTACACTTGTCTCTGAATTAAATGCGCTTTACGACAGGGTCATGGGCGACTTTCATATCACTGACTGCGAAATATACCACTATATTCGAGCACCGCTGCATTTCAGAACTCCAGAATACGATTCAATGTATGCGGTGATTGGAGCTGTTAATATTCCGTTCCCTGCATTACCTACATTCTATCCAGGATACTATGTGCAAGCGTTTTCTAGAGACAATGGGAGAGGAAGCGAATTAACTGGTATTGATGTTTCTGTGACGCCTCTTGAATGCCATATGCTATTGAACGCCGTCAATACCATTACACCTCCTCTTACTCCGATCAGTACTGCAGCTGACCCACGCTTTGATAATTGCCCTTTTTACAACCAGCAAATGCTATGGTCTTCTGGAAATCTAGAATTCATTACTTTTGCAGAACATGACCAGTTTGTGAATATCTCCTCACAGGGTGTGGTTGTTCTCAATTAAAAATAAAATTCATTTTTTAAAAAATGTGGTTCTTGGCTGAGGCAGCAGAGTTTGTTGCTCTTGGCGCCGAAGGAGTAGCTGAATCAGTTGGATTTGCTAGCGCTGCTGAAATGATTGCTGCTGGAGAGGAAATTTTGTCCTCGGGTCCAACTTGGTCAAATGTTACCAGATTTGGAAAAGCCACAGCAAAAACTATAGGCGCTGCAACAGGTGCAAAAGATACTTTGCAGGGCATTAAGTCAAAAATGCACGACTGGTTTGGGTTTGAATCAAACTTCGCATTCACCCAAGATGAATTTGGGCAAGGTGGTTTTGTAGATTTTGGTGACTACACCACATACGAAAGCATCACTGAAAACAATGGAGACAAAACAATAGATGGAAATGGCGAAAGAGTAATCAGACCTGCATGGAATACAAATAACGACATGTACGCAAGATTGCGAAATAATGATCTTGGAGAATGGAAAGGATCAAATCCTGAAGCTGAATTTGGGGCGAGCAATAGTAATGCTCCTTACAATTCCAGTGGACAAAAGAAAGGAGACACAACAATCGATTATTCCAATAACCCTTATAGAGAATACAATGCCGCACCTGTAACCAGTTCATCTACTTACACTCAACCACGTACATCAAGCACTTATCATCCTGAACAAGCTCCTGCAAATGACACATCTATTCTAAGCGCTGATAGAAATTCCAGTGCTGCACCAACAGAGACACGCTCATTTTATGGAGAGAAGCGTAAAGCAGACTATGATATAAACAATGGCTCAATAATCTTAGGTAGTTCAACTGTGCCATGGGGTACTACATTTAGCGGAGAAAAACGTTCAAGAATTTAAAAATAAAATGAGTCGTGTAAAGTTTTATTGCGTTGAATGTAAATTCAAGGTCATGAATGAAGACATACAAAGATTATGCTTAAAGTGCAGACGTTACAAAATTTGGCTTGTCCACAAATTTAGAATTTACACCCCTGCTGGTACGAGCACAATTGTAATAAAATGATCATTTGGAAAATGGTGAGATGCAACGTATGCCTTCTTAAGAGAGAGTTTTTTGACTGTTACTACTGCGAACAATGCAACCGATATTCGTGCAGCCATTGTTGGGGATTGAGTGATACGGTACATACAAAATGTCTGTCATGCTACATACGCATGGAGACATTGAAAAAATATTGTGTATGTCACTTGTGTAAGGAGTTTTTATGCTTGCAAATGTATGTTTGCGAAAACACCCTTCAATACTTTTGCTGGAGTTGTGTAGCAGATCCAACATTTGCAACAGCCCCATACTGCACAATCTGTGAAGACAAACATATCCTCGTATCTAAATTTATTCCAACCCGTGTAGTTCGGGCCAGTCTAGGTAGCCTAACCCTTGATACTCATCACGAAATTGCTGAAGACGCCAATCTTCCCTGAAATAAACAGCCTTCCAAGATCCTTGTTTCATCGGAAGCAGGCGCAATTCAGTAACAAGCCGATCATACCAAGCCTTTGGCCGTAAATCTTCGCATACACAAAATTCCCAGCTCACCACTCTTGGCGTGTCTTTAATAATCCAATGTTCGTTTCTATTAACGTAACGAAGACAGTTCTTCACTTCCTCCATAGAGGTCAAAAACACCCATGATTCCAACTCAGCTTTCATCAAACGGTTCATCTTGTAAGAATGATACAAGTGTAGCTTACTTGCGCTTTTATGTAAAAATATGTTATTAGAGTGCGCGCATAAAATAATATTATATGTAAAATGTCTAATGCATCGGAAATTGTGTAAAAAGTGCGCAATTGGCGAAAGATAAATCATTCGAATGACGATTACATCAATTGGTGATACCGTGATAATGCTTGCTATGGGGTTTCGTAACGAACCTGTCAATGAATGTATTCGTTACATCGTTGACCCTCCAATTGTGGACGAAAAAGGCGACGCCGTATTTGATGCATCTGTAAAGATTGTCCGTGATACAGAAAAATCAAGATTTTTCTTCTGGCATAATGTTACATGCATTTACGACGTTTACGACGAAAGCACATGGCTTTGGTTTAACGTCTCATTCCAAGAACAAGTATCTCTTGCAAGAGTTAAAATGCTTCGTCAAATAAGGGCGCACAGGAAATAAAAATTTATTCATTTTTTAAAAGTATGGGAAGACATCACAGACGAGGAAGACGTGGGCGACATGGACGACGTAGGCGAATGTAAGAATAAAATGACATTTATTCAAAACTGGTTTCATTATCATATTTACAAAAAGGGCAGTCATACACCCACGAGTTGCCTTGTAGTCTTTGCACACATATCATACAAATAGACTTGTTACAGTTTGGGCGTGCACAGGTTACCAGGCAATCCAATTCAAAAGTATCAAAACAAATTGGGCAGTCCTCGGTAGGCTCAACTTCTTCCTTCAACTCTGGAAAATATTCTTCCTCAGACTCCGTCTCATCATCGATAAATCCAACAATCATTTGACCAGTAGGCTGGTGAACCCACCCCTCCTCAGTATCAACCCATTCAAGTAGTCGTCTCGCAAACATCAAAGTAAAGAAAATGACATTTGAGTGGAATTGCTGTATCTTAAATGTAAATATTTTTTTGCGCACCCTTTTAGATGCGCATTCATAAAAATATAATATTATAGGTAAAGTCCTTAAGTTACTTTGCGCTAAAAAATTTGGGATGTATAAATTGTTGCCATTGCAGTAAAATGGGTATTTGGTTTGGTTCAATGTTCAATCAAGATGAAGAAAACATCATTAGCCAGGAAGACCTGCTCTGCTATGAAAGTACGGATGATGAAGAGTCTGAAAGCAGCGAACGAGGTTTCTACGGCGGCCTGGTTGATGTCGAACCCCTTAAATGGTTTTATTGCGCAATATGCTTACACAACCATCCAACTTCAGTGGGTATTGAGTGTGGGACATGCCGAAAGGCGATATGCATGTCTAGCATTGCCCACTTACAATTCAAGTGCTTCAAAGATTATATTGCATACTCTATGGAAGGTGAGCAATTATCTCTTGCTTTTGATATTGCTGTGGAAGAGGAAGATATGGTGTTGGTGAGTGAATTGCATTACCAACTGATGCATATTGCTTCAAGGGTTGCGCGCTTCTCTAGAGGGATGTACTTGTGTCCGTTATGCAGGAGCGCCAACATTACGAGAGTATTGTACCAATAAATGATGAATACCACGTGACAATTGGTGAACGAGATATTAAAAAGTAACGGAAAAATATGTTACATTCGCTCGCGTATAGTCGTGTG
>Ga0302322_100001034_pt1 | contig 22374 bp, 17 predicted proteins | sample Fen_T0_2_FD_203757 | JGI IMG/M metagenome (GOLD analysis project Ga0302322, IMG submission 203757) | Peat permafrost microbial communities from Stordalen Mire near Abisko, Sweden - Fen_T0_2 | ecosystem: Environmental > Terrestrial > Soil > Wetlands > Permafrost | place: Sweden: Abisko...
AAGGCGCTCGCCGAACTCGGCAAGAAGGTCACGCTGATCCAGATCGATGCCCATCTGGACTGGCGCCAGGAGATCAACGGCGTCACCGAAGGGCTGTCCAGTCCGATCCGGCGGGCGTCCGAGATGGCGCATATCGGCGAGATCTTCCAGATCGGCCTGCGGGCATCGGGGAGCGCGCGCACTGAAGAATACCAGGCGGCGCTGGCCTATGGCGCGCACCTGATCCCGGCGCGCGAGGTACATGAGCAGGGAATGGCGGCGATCCTCGACCGCATCCCCGATGGCGAAAACTACTACCTGACGGTCGATGCCGACGGCATGGATCCATCGCTGATGCCGGCGGTGCTCGGTCCGGCGTTCGGTGGGCTGCTCTATCCGCAGATGCTGACCCTGATCCACGGACTCGTCAACAAGGGCCGGGTGCTTGGCATGGACATCGTCGAGATCGCGCCGGAGCGCGACCAGAACCGCCGCACCGTGATCGCCGCCGGCCGCTTCATCTTCAACCTGATCGGCGCCGCCGTCAGGGCGAACTACTTCAAACCGCAATAAGACAGACACGGCGTTCTGGAGAAACCAATGAGTATTGCTGCAATTGTCAGGGCGAGCGGAATCGCGCTGGCCACGATCTGTCTGCCGGCCATCGCCTGTGCAGGTCCGGTGATGGACAAGATCCGCGCCACCGGCAAGGTGACGGTAGCGACCGAGGCGTCGTACCCGCCGTTCGAATTCATGCAGGACGGCAAGATCGTCGGCTACGGCCGCGACCTGCTGACCGAGGTGATCGCGGCACTGTCGAAGACTATCGGCAAGGAGGTCACGCTCGAGCAGCTTGACCTGCCGTTCCAGGGCATCCTGCCGGGCCTCTCTGCCGGCCAGTTCGACTTCGTGGCAACCTCTGTCGGGATCAACGCCGAGCGCGCCAAGCGCTACGCCTACACCCGCCCGATGGCGACCTCGGTGCAGACCGTAATGATCCGGCAAACCGATGTCGACAAGCTGAAGACGCCACAGGATCTCAACGGCAAGATCATCGGCACCCAGATCGCGTCCGCCAGCGAGCCAATCGCGCGCAAATTCGACGAGAAGATGAAGGCCGAGGGCAAGCCGGGCTTCGCCGATCTGAAGCTGATGACCTCCTATCCCGAGACCTATGTCGCGCTCGCCAACGGCACCATCGATGCGGTGCTGCAATCCGGCCCTGCACTCGCCGTGCTGGTGAAGGCGCGGCCCGGAATCTTTCACCTGATGGGCCCGCTGACCGACCAGAAGAGCTATCTCGCCTGGGTGACGCGCCCCGAGGACGACGATCTCCGCAAGCTGATCAATGGTGTATTCGCCGACCTGAACAAGAGCGGCAAGATGAGCGAGCTGCAGCAGAAATGGTTCGGCTTCAAGATGGAGACTCCGGACGAGGGTTACTTGCCCGAAGGCGCCCTGTAGCCCGGATTGGTTTCTCGGGAGGCGCTCCCTGCGGAAGGGGGCGCCTCTTGCCCGTCGCCGCCGATAGCCTCCTGAGCGCCGTCCAACCATGCAGTTCAGCTTCGAGTTCATGTTCGCGACGCTTCCGGCCCTGATCAGGGCATCGGGCGTCACCATCGAGGTCGCGCTGCTGGCCATGCTGCTGTCGCTGTCGGTCGGCACTTTGCTCACCATCGTCCGCGCGTTCAAGATTGCGATCGTCAACAACATCGTCGGCCTCTACATCAGCTTTATCCGCGGTACGCCGCTGATGGTGCAGATCTTCCTGGCCTTTTACGCGCTGCCCTCGCTCGGCATCCGCTTGGGCCCGATGACCGCCGGCATCCTCGCGATCTCCGCCAACAACGCCGCCTTCATGACCGAGATCTTTCGCGGCGCGCTGACCAGCATTCCCGCCGGCCAGATCGAGGCGGCCGCCTCGCTCGGCCTCGGCCCGCGTGCGATCTGGCTCAAGGTGATCCTGCCGCAACTCTATATGCGTTCGCTGCCGGCCATCGTCAGCGAATGTACTGTCGTGGTGAAGGGGACCGCGCTGCTCGCGATCATCACCGTCGTCGAGGTGTTCCGCACCGCCCAGCAGATCGGCTCCTCCAGTTTCCGGCCGTTCGAGACCTTTGCCGCGGCCGGCCTGGTGTTCCTGATCATCAGCCTCGTCATCAGCCAGTTCGGGATGTGGCTGGAGCGGCGCTATCAGCTGCGCCGCGGCACCTAGGCGGGAAGAGGCATCGATGTTCGACATCTCCGTCATCACCGGCAACTGGGCCTATTTCGCGCGCGGCATCGGCATGACGATCCTGATTACGACAGCGGGTATGCTGCTGGGTTTTGGTATCGGCTTCCTCGTCGCATTGTTGCGCACCGCGACCCTGCTGCCGCTGCGGATTGCGGTCGGCATCTACGTCGAAGTGCTGCGCAACATCCCCTTCATCATCCTGCTCTTCATCTTTTTCTACGGGCTGCCGTTCGCGGGCATCCGTATCCCGTCGCAAGTGGCCGGCACCGTCGCGCTGGCGCTGTTCTGCTCGGCCTATTATGCCGAGATCCTGCGCGGCGCGATGGCGGCGGTGCCGAGCGGCCAGATCGAGGCTGCCAGGGCGATGGGCCTCACTCATCTGCAGATCCTGCGCGATATCATCGTGCCGCAGATGTGGAAATTCGCGCTGCCGCCGATGGCGGGCACCACCACCACGACGGTGAAGGAATCCTCGGTGCTCAGCACCATCGCGGTTTCCGAGCTGACCTATCAGGGACTGATCGTGCAGGGCATGACGTTTGCGCCGTTCGAGGTGTTCGCCACCGTGGCGGGGCTGTACTGGATCTTTACGGCTGTGCTGACCTGGGGCTTCCACCGCGCCGAGCGAGCGGTCGGCTCGCCCGAGATGACCGAGGTGATCCGCAGCAAGGTCGCGCGCAAATATCTCTCGCTGGATCATCGGATGTAAGTCATGGCAGCACCGTTGCTCGCAATCCAGGGTGTCAGCAAATCCTACGGCCGCTTCCAGGCACTGAAAGACATCGATCTCGAGGTCCGCGAGGGTGACGTCGTCGGCCTGATCGGTCGCAGCGGTTGCGGCAAGAGCTCGCTGCTGCGCTGCATCAACGCGCTGGAGCGGATCGACGCCGGCACGGTGCGGCTCGACGGCGAACTGATCGGCCGCGTTCCGCTCGCAGGTGGCGGCGCCCGCCATCAGAGCGAGCGCGAGCTGGCAAAATTGCGGCCGCATATCGGCTTCGTGTTCCAGCAGTTCAATCTGTGGCCCAACAAGACCGCGCTCGACAATGTCGCGTTGCCGCAGGTCCGCGTGCTCGGGCGGAGCTGGCAGGAGGCACGCCAGACGGCCGCGGAGATGTTGGCACAACTGGGCTTGCAGAGCCGCATGGAGTCCTTTCCCGGCGCGCTGTCCGGCGGCCAGCAGCAGCGGGTGTCGATTGCCCGCGCCCTTGTGATGAAGCCGCGGCTGATGCTGCTGGACGAGCCGACCTCGGCGCTGGATCCGGAACTGGTCCGCGACGTCCTCAATGTCTTGGAGGACCTGGTCGCCCAGGGCATGACGATGGTCTGCATCACCCACGAATTGGGTTTCATCCGCGCCTTCGGCACGCGCCTCGTCTTCATGGACGACGGCGCCATCGTGGAGCAGGGCGCGCCGGCGCAGTTGCTGACCGAGCCACGCTCGGAGCGGCTGCAGAGCCTGCTCGGGCTGATCGCGCATGAGCCGCTGGCGCTGCCGAGCTGATGGCGGCCGGCGCTGTCCGCTCTCTCCACCGTCATTCCGGGGCACGCCGTGAGGCGCGAGCCCGGAATCCATACTCACGATGGCGGTTATGGATTCCGGGCTCATCGCTGCGCGATGCCTCGGAATGACGAGTGGGTGGAGTGGTCGCGTCTGCATGGACTTTTATAACCTGTTTCAACGGCCACACTGTCATCGCCCGGCTTGTCCGGACGATCCAGTATTCCAGAGGCGGCAGTTTCTCACGGATGGGCCACGGCGTACTGGATCGCCCGCCTTCGCGGGCGATGACGGCTGAGGTTGCGGCTATCGCCGTGTGCTATACCAGCGAGTCAAGCTTCCTCCCTCTCGCGACGCGATCGGCGTCCGAGTGATCCATCATCTAGCCCTCTGAATAAGCAGAGGGCGCAGGGAATGCCGGGAGCTGGCCGCCCCCATGGCCCGCCTGCAGAAAATAAATGCAGGCGGCAGGTACCACAGGTTCAGCCGAGACCCGGCATTCCCCGCGCGATGGTGTTACGACTTATACGTGGTCTCCCTGGTGCGCCGGGCTTTTTGGCCACCATTGCGCATGATGCTTTCGCATCAGCGCGTGATACCAGCGTCGGGGTATCAGGACCGCACGACTTCGCCGTCCGCCTCTGACGCGCTCGTCGCGCACGCCATCCGCGTCCACCGCATCCCCGCCCCACGGATCGTGACGATCGGCCGAAACGCCCCTCTTGCCGAGGCGGGATGGCGACAGAGAAACATAATTTCTGAAAAAAAGAAAGAAGAAAATTTGCGGGGCAGCAGCACGCGACGCAGATCGCCTTGATGCGATTTAAGAAATGAGTTTTTTGGCGCAATGGCAATTTCCCTGCTCGGCTACGTTCGGGCGGCACTGACAGCGACGCACACGCAACCGATTTGCCCGACGGGCCGGACTCGCCAGCGTCCGAATCAGACGTTTGACGATTCGTAAGTCTCACGACATTGCTTCATTGTGACCGGGATCACATCAGGATCGGCGAGAGCTGCGCAGATAATCGCTCACTCGGCGCCACCGCGCCCGGCCAACGGGATCTGGGAATTGCTGCGATGACCTCCGAGAACGCCACCACCACAGACGAATTCGCGATCCGCTTCAAGCTGCGTGACATCGACAAGATCAATCCGTGGGGGAAGCCGGGACAAGAAACACTGCACTGGTTCGCGTTGACCAGCGGCGTGTATTGCATCGATACGCCAGTCGGCAGGCTGCTGGAACACACCGGTGAATTCGATCCGGATCTCGGCGAGCCCTGGTGTGATTACTACGTCGTGCGCTTGTTCGAAGACCTCTGCGAGCCATGGGGCGAGATCAGTGAGTCCGTACCGGCCGATGTTGCCGAGCGTTATTTCGCCTGGGAGGCGCGTGGGGGGCTCCAACGGCTGGAAGAAGGCGATGACGAGGACATGGCGTTGTTCAACCTGTGGTCCAAGGCGAGCTCCTGGTGGCACGCAAGGGAGCTGCATTTTTCCTATCTCCAGCATCGTCCCCGGGCCCGGCTGTGGCGAACAGGATCTGAAGCGCATCTGGACTGGACCGCGGAGGAGCCGTGGCTGCCGCGGCGGGCCACGCTGTCGCTTCCGTTCGCGACGGTCCACGACGCCATGGTGAGGTTCACCGACGCACTGCTGGCTGCGATGGCCGAACGGGTGAACTTCATCCAGCGCACCAACTGGCAGCCGGAGGTTGGTGTGCTCGATATTCCCCAGCTCGTCGCCGAGCAGCCGCTGCGCGAAGCCTTCGTCAAGACGAGCCTCGCCCGCGTGCAAGACACCGATTGGGACCTGGTCCGGCGCGGGCTGGACCAGATCGGCGCGTGAATTGCCGAACGCTTATTGTGCAGATGTGGACGGCGTCGTTAATGACCGGCGAGGTGCTCGGAGAAGAACCTGACGATGCCGGCATCAAACTCGCGGTGGAACGCCGCGCGATCGAAGTCCTTCGGCGTGTCGGCGCAGATCCGCGGGACGGCGGCTGCGAGCTGCTCGGAGCAGGGCGCGAGGAACGCGTAGTGGGCGGCCGGCACGACGTGAATTTCGGGGTGGCCGGGAAGGCTGCGCGCGACCCACTCCGTTCCCTCGGCAGCCACACCATTGCCACCGAACTCGGATCGCCAGATCTGAACTGGAATACTGATATCAGCCAGATTAGTCGGCGTGAACGCGAAGCTTGTTGCGGGGTCGGCGAGCACGGCGGCCTTGATCCTGGTATCGTGGGGCGGAGGAGGCGGAAACGCGCCGCCTTGAAGCTGGGCGCAAGTCCCGGCCGTATCGGTGCAGCGTCGCGCGACACGCTTGAAGTCGGGATCAACGCCGATCAGCACCAATCCCGTGTAGCCTCCTTTGGAGAAACCGAAGAACCCGATCCTGTCGGGATCGATCGCCGTTCTATTCTTCCAGTCGTTGAGCATGAAATTGAGCAGGCGGATCATGTCCGCCGGGCGCGAGGCCAGCACCGACGCGTCGTCGCTTTGAGAACGGTCGTCGACGCTGTCACCGGGATGATTGATCCCGACAACAATAAAGCCGGCATCGGCCAGCGCCTCGCCGACATCATGGTGGCCGCCAACCCAACCTCCGCGGCCATGCGAGATGACGACCAGCGGCAGCTTGGCGCCCTTGATCGGGCAATCCTTGACACCCGGCAGCGTCTCCAGCCCGGGGATCGCAAGGCTGCCGAGCGGCACGGTCGCAGGCTCGGCCGCGCACGGCGTCCAGATGATGCCGTGCAGCTTCGGATCGGAGTCGAGCAGCTGGATGCCGGCGGCGCGGGCGGGCGAGGCGAGGCAGACCAGCGCGAGGGCCAATGCCCCAAATGTCTTGTGCAGCAAAGGGGATCCCCATCGGGTAAAATAATATTCGAACCGGGAGTCACGGCGGAATTGTGTCGATTATTTCCATTCGTCATTGCGAGGCGCGCCAGCGCCGAAGCAATCCAGAATCTTAGTCGCGAAGAAGCCTGGATTGCTTCGCTTCGCTCGCAATGACGGGGCGATAGTGGGGCGCTTCGTGCCCGGTGCCCTTCCGCCTTCGCCTCTTCGAGCTTCGGCGGACAAGTCGAACTATGGCGGACAAGTCGCGTCGCTCGCAATGACACCGGTGCTGCTATCGCGGCGATGATCAGCAATGCCGTGGTCACGCTCATCGGCGAAGGCTAGGGTGACGGCCAAAAAACCTTCCGAAACGCCGATTGCGGATGTATGCTTGCCAGATGACGACATTGCTCGACCAGGCTTTCAACGTCGTGCGCCAGCTCCCGGCTGAAGAGCAGGAAGAGCTCGCGCGCGTGCTCTTGCAGCTCGCCGGGCACGAACAGCCGCCCGTCACGCTGACACCCACCGAGGCGGCGTCGTTTGACGAATCTCTGCACCAAGCCGATCGTGGAGAATTCGCAACGGACGCGGAGATCAGCGCCATCTGGGCCAAGCACGGACTTTGAAGCTCCGTTACACGCTCCGTAAGGCCAGCGAACTCGACGACGTGCTGGGCTATATCGCCGCGTTCGCCGCAGGGCGCAAGGCATGTCCAAGCGCGTATCAAGACGGTCGTCGAGATGCTCGTGCTGCACCCCCAAAGCGGGAGCACGATCAAGCCACCCTCGCCTGCGACGACTGATCGTCAATCCGTTTCCCTACCTCATTTTCTACGAAGTCACCGCCGACGAGGTCATCATTCATGGCGTGCGGCACGGGGCGCGCGGTTCGGTTGGTCCGCTTGAAGACAGTGATTGAATTTATGAGCGAAGCGTCTCCGCCCTTGATGTAGAGCCGACGTTTTCCAATGCTCACCCCCTCGGCGGCGGTGTCCGCTTCTTCGCCGGATGCAATCTCGGGCTCCTTGCTGCCCGCGGCCGCAGCCGGGTCGCGGCGGCGCGTTTCGGCTTGGCGGCGGTTTGCGGCCGCGCCAGTTCCATCAGCATGCGCAGGGCCTCGACCACCGAGCGGGCGCGCACCGCGCTGCGGCCGATCGCGCCGAAGCGCTGCTCGCGGCTGACGATGCGGCCGTCGCGCGCGGCGACCGCAAAATGCACGAGGCCGACCGGCTTGCCCGGCGTGGCGCCGCCGGGGCCGGCGATGCCGGTGATCGATACCGCAAGATCGACATCGGCGCGCTCCAGCGCGCCGACCGCCATCTGGATCGCGGTCTCCTTGCTCACCGCACCGAAAGCCTGAAGGGTCGAGGCGTTGACGCCGAGCATCTCGCGCTTGGCGTCGTTGGAATAGGTGATGAAGCCGCGGTCGATCACGTCGGAGGAGCCGGGGATGTCGGTCAGCGCGGCCGCGACCAGGCCGCCGGTGCAGGATTCGGCGGTCGCAATCGTCAGCTTGCGCGACCGGCACAGATCGAGCAGCGAGCGGGCCAGCGCGCTGGTGGAGCCGATTGGACGTTCGCTACCCATCTGCCGCGTTGTCCTCATGCGAACGTCAAATCGAGCGTGGCTACGCGCCCCAGGGAAGGCGGATGGTGGCGCTGGCCGTGGCCGCGATGCCTTCCTCGCGGCCCGTGAAGCCGAGCCGTTCGCTGGTGGTCGCCTTGACCGCGATGCGAGAGATGTCGACGCTCGTGATCTCGGCGATTCGTGCCCGCATTTGGTCGCGCAGCGGGCCGATCTTCGGCCGCTCGCAGATCATCGTGACTTCGAGATTACCAATGCGGCCGCCGCGCGCGGTGACGCGCTCGATCGCGTATGTCAAAAACTGGTCGGAGGCGGCGCCCTTCCACTTCATGTCGCTCGGCGGAAAATGCGAACCGATGTCGCCATCGGCCAAAGCGCCTAAAATAGCGTCAACCAGAGCGTGCAAACCGACATCGCCGTCGGAGTGGGCCAGGAAGCCCTTGCTATGCGGTACACGCAGACCGCAAAGCCAGACATGATCGCCTTCGCCGAACGCGTGCACGTCGTAACCGGTGCCGGTCCGGATGTCGCCGAGGGAGGCCACAAGCCGCGCTTCCTCGCGCACGAAGTCTTCTGGTGTGGTGAGTTTCATGTTGGCAGCATCGCCCTCGAAGGTCGCAACGGTCAATCCCGCCCATTCCGCGATCGCCGCATCATCTGTGAACTCAGCCGTGCCATCGCGCGCGGCGCGGCGATGCGCATCGAGAATCACGTCGAAGCGGAACGCCTGCGGAGTCTGGGCAATCCGCAATTTTGCGCGTTCCGGCGTGGCCTCGATCGATCCGGTATTGCTCACCTGCTTGATGGTGTCGGTGACCGGGATCACGGGGATCGCCGCACCGGTGCGCTGTGCGGCGTCGATTGCACGCGAGATCACGGTCGCCGCAACGAAGGGGCGCGCGGCATCGTGAATCAGCACCACGTCGGGCCTGTGCGGCACCAGCGCCTCAAGGCCCGCCAGCACCGAGGCCTGCCGCGTCGCGCCGCCTTTGACCGGCGTTTCATGACGCAGACCGCTGACGGCGGCATCGAACATGCCGATGTCGTCGGGGTTCACCACCGGCTGCACGAATGCCACCTCAGGATGAGTGCTGAAGGCGGCCATGGCGCGATGGATCACGGTCTGGCCACCGATGCTGCGATATTGTTTCGGGCCGCCGGCGCCGGCACGCAAGCCACGCCCGGCCGCGACAAGGATGGCTGCAGTCCGCGGAGGATTCGTCATGAGAACTGGCTACTGGTGTTTGATGAGGTGAGGTTGTTGCGCGCTTCTACCATCCGGACAACCGAGCAAGCGAGCGCGAGAATGAAAGTCCTGGCCATGACGTGATGCATGTCATCCGCGAGCCCAGCGAATGCCAAATTCGCAGCCAGCAGACAACCCGGCTTGTCCGCCAAATTCCGAGCCATGCAAAAACCCGCAAGCTGCGGCGTTTACCATGACTGCTCAACAAGCATATTTTGCTGCAGTGCACTTGAAAGATCGTGAGAACTGTCTAAAGTGTAGGCATGACGCTTGACTGCTCAACATTTGTGCTCAAGATACTCGCGCGCAGCGCAATGACGCGTCTGACGAAGCGATGAGTCGCCCGTGACAGACCCGGCAAATACGACCCCCAAGCTCTTGAAGATAGGCGATGTTCCGATCGCCAACCGGGCCTTCCTCGCGCCGATGTCGGGGGTGACGGATGCACCCCTGCGGCGCCTGGCCTCCGCGCTCGGGGCCGGCCTCGTGATCTCCGAAATGACCGCCAGCGACGATCTCGTCAGGGGCCGCTGGACCTCGCGATTGCGCTGCGAAGCCAGCGGCATTGGGCCGCATGTGGTGCAGCTGGCCGGCTGCCAGCCGCACTGGATGGCGGAGGGCGCCCGCGTGGCCGAAGCCTCCGGTGCCGAGATCATCGACATCAACATGGGCTGTCCGGCACGTCATGTGACCGGTGGCCAGTCCGGCTCGGCCTTGATGCGCGATCTCGATCACGCCACCAGCCTGATCGAGGCCACCATCGCGGCGGTCAAGGTGCCCGTGACCTTGAAGATGCGGCTCGGCTGGGACGATCGGAGCCGCAATGCGCCAGAACTGGCGCGCCGCGCGCAAGCCGCAGGGGTGAAGCTCATTACGGTGCATGGCCGCACTCGCTGCCAGTTCTACAAGGGCGACGCCGACTGGACCGCGGTGAAGGCGGTGCGGGATGCGGTCACGGTCCCGCTGGTCGTCAACGGCGACATCACATCCTACGAAGCTGCGCTCGACGCGCTCGACGCCTCCGGCGCCGACGCCGTGATGATCGGCCGCGGCGCGTATGGCCAGCCCTGGCTGCCGGGCCAGATCGGCCGCCGGCTCGACGGCGGCGCGGCCGAGGCGACGCCGAACCTTGCCCTGCAATTGTCTTATGTCCGTACGCTCTACCATGAGATCTGCAGCCTTTACGGCGTGCGTGTCGGCCTTCGCCACGCGCGCAAGCATTTGAGCTGGGCGCTGGACGTCGCCGCGCGCAGCGCCCGCGCGCCGGGGGGAAGCCTCAAGACCTGGCGCGAGCGCATCCTGACGTCCGATCAGCCGGCAGTGGTGGATCGGGCGCTGACCGAGGCTTTCAACGACTTTGCCTGGAGTGCAGCCGCATGAGTTCAGCCGCAGAACAGCGCAAGCGACTACCGACCGATGGCGATGCCATCCTCAATGCCTTGCCGAACCCGGTGCTGCTGGTCGGCCCAGACGGCAAGATCATGGACGCCAACATGGCGGCGGAATCGTTTTTCGATTCATCAACGCAGTTCCTGCAACGGCAGTCGCTGAAGAACCTGGTGCCGTTCGGCAGTCCGCTGCTGGCCTTGATCGACCAGGTGCGTGCGAGCAATTCGCCGGTCAACGAGTACAAGGTCGATCTCGGTACGCCGCGCACCGGGGCCGACCGGCTTGTCGATCTTCATGTCGCTCCCTTGTCGGAGCGGCCCGGCCATATCGTGGTGATGCTGCAGGAACGCACCATCGCCGACAAGATGGATCGGCAGCTCACCCATCGCAGCGCCGCGCGTTCGGTGATCGCGCTCGCCGCGATGCTGGCGCACGAGATCAAGAACCCGCTCTCCGGCATTCGCGGCGCAGCCCAGTTGCTGGAGCAGCAGGCCTCGTCCGAAGACCGCATGCTGACGCGGCTGATCTGCGACGAGGCCGATCGTATCGTCACGCTGGTCGACCGCATGGAGGTGTTCGGCGACGACCGTCCGGTGGCGCGCGGACCGGTCAACATTCATTCCGTGCTCGATCATGTGAAACGGCTGGCGCAATCAGGCTTTGCCCGCAACGTCCGCTTCATCGAGGACTACGATCCGTCGCTGCCGCCGGTGTTCGCCAACCAGGACCAACTGATCCAGGTGTTTCTGAACCTGGTCAAGAACGCGGCCGAAGCCGTGGCCGATCTCGGCACCGACGCGGAGATCCAGCTCACCACCGCGTTCCGCCCCGGCGTGCGGCTGTCGGTGCCGGGCAAGAAGTCGCGGGTGTCGCTGCCGCTCGAGTTCTGCGTCCGCGACAACGGACCGGGCGTGCCCGAAGACCTGATGCCGAACCTGTTCGATCCCTTCGTCACCACCAAGCCGACCGGCAGTGGGCTTGGGTTGGCGCTGGTCGCCAAGATCATCGGCGACCATGGCGGGATCATCGAGTGCGAATCACAGCCACGCAAGACCACCTTTCGGGTGCTGATGCCAATGTACAACAGCACCAAACAACCAGAGCAAGGCAATCGCGATCACGTGCCGGGGACGCCGTTGCATGCCTCTCACGGTTCAAGATGAGGACTAACAATGCCTGCAGGTAGCATTCTTGTCGCCGATGACGATACCGCCATCCGCACGGTACTGAACCAGGCGCTGTCGCGCGCCGGATACGAGGTGCGGTTGACCGGCAACGCCGCCACGCTGTGGCGCTGGGTCAGCCAGGGCGAGGGCGATCTCGTCATCACCGACGTGGTGATGCCCGACGAGAACGCCTTCGACCTGCTGCCACGCATCAAGAAGATGCGCCCGAACTTGCCAGTGATTGTCATGAGCGCGCAGAACACGTTCATGACCGCAATCCGCGCGTCCGAGCGCGGCGCCTATGAATATCTGCCCAAACCGTTCGACCTCAAGGAACTGATCGCGATCGTCGGCCGGGCGCTGTCCGAGCCGAAGGAGCGCTCGGCCGCAGCAGCCGACGAATCGGAGTTCGAATCGATCCCGCTGGTCGGCCGTTCGCCGGCGATGCAGGAAATTTACCGCGTGCTGGCGCGGCTGATGCAGACCGACCTCACGGTGATGATTTCGGGCGAATCGGGCACCGGCAAGGAGCTGGTGGCGCGTGCGCTGCACGACTACGGCAAGCGCCGCAACGGCCCGTTCGTCGCTGTCAACATGGCCGCGATCCCCCGCGACCTGATCGAATCGGAGTTGTTCGGCCACGAGCGCGGCGCCTTCACCGGCGCCAACACCCGTGCCTCCGGCCGCTTCGAGCAGGCCGAGGGCGGCACCCTGTTCCTGGACGAAATCGGCGACATGCCGATGGAGGCGCAGACCCGGCTGCTGCGGGTGCTGCAGCAGGGTGAATACACCACCGTCGGCGGTCGCACCCCGATCAAGACCGACGTCCGCATCGTCGCCGCCTCCAACAAGGATCTGCGGATCCTGATCCAGCAGGGCTTGTTCCGCGAGGATCTGTTCTTCCGCCTCAACGTGGTGCCGCTGCGGCTGCCGCCCTTGCGCGAGCGGATCGAGGACCTACCGGATCTGGTGCGGCATTTCTTCGCGCTCGCCGAGAAGGACGGGCTGCCGCCGAAGAAGCTCGATGCGCCGGCGCTGGAGCGGCTGAAGCAGCACCGCTGGCCGGGCAATGTGCGCGAACTCGAGAACCTCGCGCGCAGGCTTGCCGCGCTGTATCCGCAGGACGTCATCACGGCCTCCGTGATCGATGGCGAACTGGCGCCACCCGCGGTGAGCAGCGGCTCGAACGCGCCGAGCTCGATCGACAATCTCGGCGGAGCGGTGGAAGCCTATCTGTCCATGCACTTCCAGGGGTTTCCGAATGGCGTGCCGCCGCCGGGCCTCTACCACCGCATCCTCAAGGAGATCGAGGTACCGCTACTGACGGCGGCGCTGGCCGCGACGCGCGGGAATCAGATTCGCGCCGCCGACCTGCTCGGGCTCAATCGCAACACCTTGCGCAAGAAGATTCGTGATCTGGACATCCAGGTCTATCGAAGCGGTGGCTAGGAACGGTAATTAGGCACCTGAAACGGCGTCGAATGGAGCAAGTTCGTAGGAAAGTTGAAACAGATTAGTCTGCAAGCGCTTCCAGCGCCGCGGATTTGTCGTAATCCAGCAACATTGTGGTAGGAATGCATCAGTCCGCTTCTCGGACTTTCCGCGTTCAGCATCACCCATTGCCGGAATGACCAGCGCAGACACCTCGGCCACTCCCTTCGATTCGTCCCCCGACGACAGCTGGCGCTGGTCATGGCGCAAATGGCTGGCGCCGTTCGCGGTGGCGCTGGCGCTGCTGTCGGCGATCCTGACCTTCGTGGTCTTGACCGGGCTCAGCCCGATCGAACCCACCGCGGAAGTGGTCAGCACCTTCTATCTGATCGATGCCGGCACCATCCTGATCCTGCTCGGTATCATCACCCGCGAGGTCTGGCAGGTTGTGCAGGCCAGGCGGCGGGGGCGGGCGGCGGCGCGGCTGCATGTCCAGATCGTCGGGCTGTTCTCGATCATCGCGGTGCTGCCCGCCGTCATCGTGGCCGTGGTCGCCAACGTCACCATCGATCGCGGCCTCGACCGGCTGTTTTCCGGGCCGACGCGCGAGGTGATCCAGAATTCGCTGACGATCGCGCGTGCCTACACCTACGAGCACGCCCAGCTGATCCGCGGCGACATCCTCGGCATGGCCAGCGACATCTCCAGTGCCCAGCTGCGGATCCTCTTCGACCAGGATCGCCAGAGCTTCCTGGACCTGTTCCGGGGCAACGCCGAGGCCCGCAATCTGCCGGGCGCGATGCTGGTCGACAAGAACGGCGTGATCGTCGTGCAGATCGGCATCCAGCAGACCTTCCAGATGCCGCCGGCGGATTTTCTCAGCAACGTCAACGAGACCGAGCCCCAGATCGCGGTGTTTCCGGAAGCGAACTACGTCGCAGCCGTGATCCGGCTGGGCACCTTCAACGATACCTTCCTCTATGTCGCGCGTCTGCTCGACCCGCGCGTGGTTGCGCAGCTCAGGCAGACGGAACTCAGCGTTGCCGAATATGCCCAGGTCGAATCGCGCCGGCTCGGCATCCAGGTCGCGTTCGCGCTGATGTTCGCGGTGATCGCGCTCACCATCCTGATGGCATCGGTTCTGATCGGACTGAATTTTGCCAACGGGCTGGTGGCGCCGATCCGCCAGCTCATGAGCGCCGCCAGCACGGTGTCGACCGGCGATCTCAACGTTCAGGTCCCGGTGCATCGCTCGGAGGGCGATCTCGCGAAGCTTGGCCAGACCTTCAACAAGATGACGCAAGAGCTGCGCACCCAGCGCGACGAACTCGTCAGCGCCTCCGAGACCATCGACAGCCGCCGCCGTTTCATCGAGGCGGTGCTGTCGTCGGCGTCGGCCGGCATCATCGGGGTCGATGCATCGGGCAACGTCGGCATCCTGAACCGCTCGGCCGAGAAACTGATCGGGCACGCCGAGTCCGAGACGCTCGATCACCCGCTCTCCGAAGTGCTGCCCGAACTCGACGACATGATGAAGACCGCGCGCGAGGGCAAGCAGCGGCTGGTTCAGGGTCAGATCACGATCCTGCGCGACGGCAACGAGCGCAATCTGTCGGTGCGGGTCACCGCCGAGCAGACCAATCAGTCACTTGATAGCTACATCATCACGCTCGACGACATCACCGAGCTGGTCTCCGCGCAGCGCAGCTCGGCGTGGGGCGACGTCGCGCGGCGAATCGCGCACGAGATCAAGAATCCGCTGACGCCAATTCAGCTCTCCGCCGAACGGATTCGCCGCAAATTCGGCAAGGTCATCACCGAAGACAAGGCCGTATTTGAACAATGTACCGACACGATCGTGCGACAGGTCGACGACATCAGGCGAATGGTCGATGAGTTCTCACGATTCGCGCGGATGCCGAAGCCGGTGATGGAAGGAGAAGATGTCGCCGATGCGGTGCGCCAAGCCGTCTTCCTGATGAAGGTCGCCCATCCCGAGATCGATATAGAGACCGACATCAAGCAGGATCCGCTGCGCGCGCAATTCGATCGGAGGCTGATCTCGCAGGCGCTCACCAACATCATCAAGAACGCGACCGAAGCGATCGAGGTGGTGCCGCCGGAAGAGCTCGGCAAGGGCCGAATCGACGTGGTCGCCGCTCGCGAAGGCGACGACGTGCTGATCGACGTGATCGACAACGGCATCGGCCTGCCCAAGGTCGCGCGGCAGCGGCTGCTCGAACCCTATGTCACGACGCGGGCCAAAGGCACGGGCTTAGGCCTCGCGATCGTCGGCCGCGTGCTTGAAGACCATGGTGGCCGGCTGGAATTGAAGGATGCGGCCGATTTCCGCCCCGGCCAGCGCGGGGCCTGGATGCGGCTGCGCTTCGCGGTCTCAGGTCATGCCGCCAAGGAGGCGGCTGCCAAGGAGGCGAAGCCGCAGGGTAGCTCGAGCCCACCCGCAACGACACAAACAAATGAGTCGGCAATGCAAACCACAAAGCCGGCAGAGGCGACCAACAGTGACACAAAAATTCAAGCCGCAACCGGCAGCTGACGAGATAGGCGTGATCCATGGCGAGTGATATTCTGATTGTCGATGACGAGGCCGATATCCGGGAATTGGTCGCAGGCATCCTGGACGACGAAGGCTTCAGGACGCGTACGGCACGCGACAGCGATTCGGCGCTGGCCGAGATCACAAACCGTCGCCCGAACCTGGTCTTCCTCGACATTTGGCTGCAGGGCTCCAAGCTCGACGGGCTGCAGCTATTGGAGCAGATCAAGCGCGACCATCCTGACCTGCCGGTGGTGATGATCTCCGGCCATGGCAACATCGAGACCGCGGTCGCCGCGATCAAGCGCGGCGCCTACGACTTCATCGAGAAGCCGTTCAAGGCCGATCGTCTGATTCTGGTGGCGACGCGGGCGCTGGAGAACTCGCGGCTGAAGCGCGAGGTGCGAGAGCTGAAGCAGTTGGCGCCGACTGCGAGCGTGATGACCGGGCATTCCCCGTCGATGAATCAGCTGCGCCAGACCATCGACCGCGCGGCCAAAGCCAATAGCCGCATCCTGATCGTCGGCCCTCCGGGCTCCGGCAAGGAGCTTGCCGCGCGCACCCTGCACGTGGCGTCGCCCCGCTCGGAAGGTCCGTTCGTCGTCATCAACGCGGCCGCCATCACGCCGGAGCGGATGGAAGAAGAGCTGTTCGGCATCGAGCAGTCGAACGGCGAACAGCCGCGCAAAACCGGCGCGCTTGAGGAAGCGCATGGCGGCACGCTGTTTGTCGATGAGATCGCCGACATGCCGCGCGAAACCCAGAACAAGATCCTGCGGGTGCTGGTCGACCAAACCTTCCAGCGCTCCGGGGGCACCACCAAAGTGCATGTCGACGTGCGAATCATCTCCTCGACCGCGCGCAACCTGGAAGAAGAGATTTCGACCGGACGCTTTCGCGAGGACCTCTACCACCGGCTATCGGTGGTGCCGATCCGGGTGCCCCCGCTGTCGGAGCGGCGCGAGGACATTCCCGAACTGATCGACTATTTCATGGATCAGATTTCAGCGAATACCGGGCTGCCGAAGCGTCAGATCGGGCAGGATGCGATGGCGGTGCTGCAATCCCATGTCTGGCCGGGCAATGTCCGGCAGCTTCGCAACAATGTCGAGCGGGTGATGATCTTGGCGGCCGGCGGTCCCGAAGTCATCATCACCGCCGACATGCTGCCGCCCGATGTCGGCTCCATGGTTCCGGCAATGCCGACCAGTAACAATGGCGAGCACATCATGGGACTGCCCCTTCGCGAGGCCCGCGAGGTTTTCGAGCGCGATTATCTGATCGCGCAGATCAGCCGTTTTTCCGGCAATATCTCGCGCACGGCCGAGTTCGTCGGCATGGAGCGATCGGCGCTTCACCGCAAGCTGAAGGCTCTCGGCGTCGGATAGCGGCGATTTATTGGGAATAACAGCCCTTTTCCGTGTTTTTACGTAAAATCGGCGGTGTTTGGGAACCGGCTTTCGTGTAAGCAGCTTGCCTAATAACCGCGCCTGCCTTCTAATCGTATCGCCTTTTGTTCCTGGAGGGGGATCTCATTGGAGCATGGGCGATCCGAAGGCTCCGACGAAGCGTAAGTGTTCGGACCACGGAAGGTTCAATAAGAAGAAGCACAAGACGGCGAGACAAAAAAAATGGCGGCAGACCGCGCACAAAATCTACAAGACACCTTCCTTAATCACGTTCGCAAGACCAAGACGCCACTCACGATCTTTCTGGTGAACGGAGTGAAACTTCAGGGGATTGTCACTTGGTTCGACAATTTTTGCCTGCTGCTTCGGCGCGATGGCCACTCGCAGCTTGTCTACAAGCATGCGATCTCGACCATCATGCCGGGCGCCCCGATCCAGTTGTTCGAGGGCGGCGAGGATGCTCCGGCGTGAGAGACACCTGATTGGAACCCCGCAATCGCGAAGGGGACGCCGACCGCCCAAGGTCGGCAGACGGTAACGCCACCGGGCGGGTGATGGTGATCGGCCCGTATCTCCGGGCACGCCGCGACGACGGCGCGCATGCGGCTTCCGACGCGCGCGATTTCGAAGCGCGTTTGGACGAGGCCAGTGGCTTGGCGCGTGCCATCGATCTGGTGGTTGCGGAGGCCCTGATGGCGCCGATCGGCCAGATCCGCCCAGCGACCTATCTCGGTAAAGGCAAGGTCGAGGAAATCGACGGGCTGATCGCAGGCCACGGCGTCGAGCTCGTGGTGATGGATTGCGCGCTGTCGCCGATCCAGCAACGCAATCTCGAGAAAGCCTGGAACACCAAGGTGCTCGATCGGACCGGGCTGATTCTGGAAATCTTCGGCCGCCGCGCCAAGACCAAGGAGGGCGCGCTGCAGGTCGAGCTTGCGCATCTCAACTACCAACGCAGCCGGCTGGTGCGGTCCTGGACCCATCTCGAACGCCAGCGCGGCGGCTTCGGCTTCATGGGCGGTCCTGGCGAAACCCAGATCGAGGCGGACCGCCGCCTGATCGGCGACCGCATCGCACGGCTCGAAAACGAATTGAAGAAGGTGCAGGCGACACGGCGGCTGCACCGGGCCGGCCGGCAGCGGGTGCCGTATCGCGTGGTCGCGCTGGTCGGCTACACCAATGCCGGCAAATCGACGCTGTTCAACCGCATGACGCGTGCCGATGTGCAGGCGGCCGACATGCTGTTCGCAACGCTGGATCCGACCCTGCGTGCGATCGACCTGCCGCATGGCGGCAAGGCGATGCTCTCGGACACCGTCGGCTTCATCTCCAATCTGCCGACGCAACTGGTCGCCGCCTTCCGCGCCACGCTGGAGGAAGTGCTGGAGGCCGACGTCATCCTGCATGTCCGCGATATCTCGCATGAGGATGCCGAAGCGCAGCAGCATGATGTCGAGACGGTGCTGGGTCAGCTTGGCATCGATCCCGAAGCCAGCGACAACCTCATCGAGGTCTGGAACAAGATCGACCGGCTCGATGCTGCGGGCCGGGAGAATCTCGACAACATCGCCGCGCGCCGGCCACCGGAGCGGCCCTGCTTTCCGGTCTCCGCCGAGACCGGGGAGGGCGTCGGCGCATTGTTGCAGGCGATCGAGGACCGGCTGGCGGCTGCACGCTTCACGCTCGATCTGTCGATCGATGCGGCCGACGGCGCCGGAATCAGCTGGCTGCATCGCAATGCCGAAGTGCTCAACAAGGAATTGCACGACGGCCATTACGACATGACCGTGCGGGTCGACGAGACCAAGCGCGACATCGTGGTCGATCGCTTTCAGGGGGTGCCAAGGGTGGCGTAAGCTTTGCCGCTTCAAGGCCCTTTCATACGAAGGCGACCAAAGCGCGTTGATCTAGGCCGGAAATTCGCTTGTCGTCATTGCGAGCTGGGACCGGCGGAGAAGACGCCGATCTCGCCTTGGATGAAAGTGGGGCAATATATCTGACCCTAATTCGATGGGAGTCGGCCCACTTTCTTCGTAGGAGCGAAAGCGACGAAGCGATCCAGGCTTCCTTCGTGGGCCTGGATTGCTTCGCTATGACGGACGAGAGCCTTCGGACCGGTCGGCGCGCCTCACGGTCCGTATTGCGGGGCCGGCGTCTGGTTGAAGTCGACCTCGTCGGTGACGCAGGTGAAGCTTGCCGCGACATTGGTGCTGCCGCTGCCCTTGTACTTCGCGACCTTGGGGAAGACGCACAGCGGCCGCGTCATCTGCACGCCTGATGACGGCGTGTCGTTGACGAACTTGGTCGCCGTGATCGTCTCCGGCGCAACACCGTGCTCGACCCAATCGACAAGCGGGGTGAGGGCGTCGAACACATTAGGCCCGGGACCGCCCCCGCAATGATACATGCCGGGAACCATGAACAGGCGGGCATAGGTCTGTGTCTGCCTCAGTGCAGCATCGTCATGGTCGAAGCGCACCGGCTGCGCAAAGCCATGGCCATCTCGCACCAGCGCATCGAAATAGTTGATGCTGCTTTGCGACGGAAGCAGCGGATCGGCCCAGCCATGATACATCAGCAGCTTGCCGCCATGGTCACGGAATTCGCCGAGGTCGGTGCTGGTCGCGTTCAAGACCGGCGCGAGCTGGTCGTCCACCGTCTTGATATCATGGTGGAAGTCGAAATTGGCGAAGTTGGTGGCGCTGGTCGGAATGCCGAAGCTCGCGCCATAGACCCAGTAGAACAGACCGTCGAAGGCCGGCTCCGGCAGTTGCTCCTGGAGAATGAGCCCGAGTGCAAGAATGTTGTCGGTCTCGCTGCCGCGTGCGGGACCGGGATTGATGACCTGCCCGGTCACGGGATCGGTCGCGCCGGCATAATACTGCCGCATCGTGGTCACCTGGTCGGCTGAGAGGCAGGCGGGCGGCACCTCGCCGCCCTTGCATTGCAGGACCTTGGGATCAAACCGGCAGTCGCGCGGATCGGTCAGGAACTGGTCGGTTGTGGCGCCGCCGTCGCGGCCGACGCATTGCGCGATCACGGCCTTGTTGATGACAGGCATCTGCGCCGGCAGGATGAACCGGGTGGCACTCGCATGAGCGTCCTCCCACACGGACAGCGCCCACATGTGGAGATGCGTGCGGTTGAAGGCCGCGGCTCCGGCCAGAATGCCGTCATAATCATCCGGGAAACGCTGCGCTTCCATCAGCGCGTTCTGGCCGCCGGTCGAGCAGCCGGCGAAATAGGCCTTGTTCGCATGATGGGAATAGAACCCCTCGACGATCTGCTTGCCGCGAACCGTCATCAAATGGATCGCCCGGTAGCCGAAATCCTTGATCCTTTCGGGAAGCCCGAACAAGCCGGTCGACGGGGCGGCCGGGTCTCCGAACGCGGCGGCGAGCGCGTTGCCCTGGTTGCCGTCGGAGCCGCAGAACAGCGGATTGCAGCCGGAGGCGCCGGTGCCGAGATCGCTGTTGGCGGCTGCAAAGCCAGCCACGATGCCGTTGGCAAGCTCGGAGTAGGTCATGACTCCCTGGTAGCCGCCGCCGCCGGTGCCGAGAAAGCGTCCGTTCCAGTTGGATTCGGGCAGCCAGACCTCGATCTTGATCACGGAGGTGGCGGTCGGCGTCAGTGTCGCGGTGACGCGGCAGAACGGCGGCAGCCCGGTGATCGGTGCGGCGCCTGGAGGCGTAAAGCTGCCGCCGGTGACGTCGGTGGCCGAGGTGATGGTGGTGTGCACGAGGTTGAGCGTCTGCAGATTGGTGCAGGGCGAGGCCATTGCCGGGGTGCCGGCCATTGCAACCGAGGCCAACAGGCCCATCGCTGCGCCGACGAGATAGGGTCGATGCATGTCGTCCTCCCGTAAGTTTTTTTGGTTGTGACAGCGGTCATGCTAACGACATAACCGATCGTTGACAATCTGAGGTTGTTGATGGTGGCGCCAATATTGGCAGAGCGACATGACGGTCGCGAGATGGCGGTGCGTGTCGATTACCAGGAAGCGAGCTCCAACGTCACTGCCATTAGAACCGAATTGTACCGGGCGATATTCGGTTGGAGCAGCTTGATATTGATCGCAAGTTCGATGGCGGATGCTGCGATACTTCCATCGCTCCTTGATCCGCCATCTTTGTTCACCCTTCGCCTCGGTCCACGACACGTTCATCTCGTCGCGTGAGGCTGCGCCGCGCGTTTGTCCGCAACTCAGGCTCCCCGCCGCTCGCGCGTCACGGTCCGTATTGCGGGGCCGGCGTCTGGTTGAAGTCCGCCTCGTCGGCGACGCAGGTGAAGCTTGCAGCGACATCGGTACTGCCGCTGCCCTTGTACTTCGCGACCTTGGGGAAGACGCAGAGCGGCCGCGTCATCTGCACGCCCGACGACGGGTTGTCGTTGACGAACTTGGTCGCCGTGATCGTCTCCGGCGCGACACCGTGTTCGACCCAGTTGACAAGCGGGGTGAGCGCGTCGAACACGTTCGGTCCGGGACCGCCACTGCAGTGATACACGCCCGGGGCCATGAACAGCCGGGCATAGGTCTGTGTCTGCCTCAACGCAGCGTCGTCATGGTCGAAACGGACCGGCTGCGCGAAGGCGTCGCCGTCTCGCACCAGCGCATTGAAATAGTTGATGCTGCTTTGCGATGGAAGCAGCGGATCGGCCCAGCCGTGATACATCAGCAGCTTGCCGCCATGTTCGCGGAACTCGTCGAGGTCCGTGCTGGTCGCGTTCAGGACGCCTTCGAGTTGATTGTCCACCGTCTTGATGTCGTGGTGGAAGTCGAAATTGGCGTAGTTGGTCGCGCTGGTCGGAATGCCGAAGCTCGCGCCATAGACCCAATAGAACAGGCCATCGAACGCCGGCTCCGGAAGCTGCTCGGCCAAGGCAAGCCCAAGCGCCAGCACGTTGTCGGTCTCGCCGCCGGGTGAGGGAGCAGGAGTGATGAGCTCGTGCGTCACCGGATCGATGGCGCCCGCATAGTAGTTGCGCATCGTGGTGACCTGGTCCGGGGTCAGGCAGGCCGGCGGCACCTCGCCG